>JAEEGK010000594.1_pt1 | contig 90130 bp, 70 predicted proteins | sample 8958771 | NCBI WGS metagenome assembly JAEEGK01 (sample SAMN16246547, study PRJNA631951) | gut metagenome | biome: gut microbiome; feature: rumen; material: SC-attached | host: Bos | place: Iran: Karaj | collected 2018-10
GTTCAGGCGGCCCATATCAGGCACGCAAGCGGCAGCCATGTTGGTGAGAGATTCTGCCACCGTCATACGAGCGGCAGCGGCCGGAGAAATCAAGGCAATCGGAGCGCGTTCGCCCATGCTCATGACTTCACCTTCGTAAGTATCGAGCGTTGCAGAGGTCACGGCGCAGTCAGCAACCGGAACCTGCCACGGGCCAACCATCTGGTCGCGGCAAATCATACCCGTCACAGAACGGTCACCGATAGAAATCAAGAATGTCTTATCAGCGACGGTCGGGTTAGCAAGCACGCGGTGAGCCACATCCTTGATGGAGGCATCTGCCGGAACCACGGTAGAGTTCAGCGGACGCTTCTGGCTTTTTTCGTTACGGATCATGCGGGGCGGCTTGCCGAGGAGCACGCCGAGCGGCATGTCGATCGGAGTCGTGCCGAAGTGCTTGTCGGTCAGAGTCAAGTGCTTTTCAGGAATAGCTTCGCCCACCACAGCGTACGGGCAGCGTTCACGCTTACAGATAGCGTCGAACACATCGAGCTTATCGCCTGCAATAGCAATCACATAACGTTCCTGGGATTCGTTACTCCAGATTTCGAACGGGCTCATACCCGGTTCGTCGTTCGGAACGTTACGCAGTTCAAACTTACCGCCGAGACCGCCATCGTTCACCAGTTCCGGGAAGGCGTTGGAAAGTCCACCTGCACCCACGTCGTGAATGAAGGTAATCGGGTTTTCTTCGTTCATCGCCCAGCAACGGTCGATGACTTCCTGGCAGCGGCGTTCCATTTCGGGGTTTTCACGCTGCACAGAAGCAAAATCGAGAGATTCATTACCGGCACCGTTAGCCACAGAGCTAGCTGCACCACCACCAAGACCGATAAGCATGGCCGGACCGCCGAGCACAATCAGGTGATCACCCGGATCGATGTGGCCCTTTTCGATATGTTCATGCTTGATGTTGCCAAGACCACCGGCCAACATAATCGGCTTGTGGTAACCGCGGACTTCCTTGCCGTTCTGGGCATCGACTTCCTGTTCGAAAGTACGGAAGTAACCGAGGATGTTCGGACGGCCGTATTCGTTGTTGAATGCAGCGCCTCCCAGCGGGCCTTCAATCATAATGTCGAGGGCAGAAGCAATACGGGACGGGCTACCAAAGTCCTTTTCCCAAGGTTGGACTGCACCCGGCAGTTTCAAGTTCGAAACGCTAAAGCCCGTGAGACCGGCCTTCGGCTTGGAACCCTTACCCGTGGCACCTTCGTCACGGATTTCGCCACCACTACCGGTAGCGGCACCCGGGAACGGAGAAATGGCCGTCGGGTGGTTGTGGGTCTCGACCTTCATCAAGATGTCGACTTCTTCGTTGTGGAAGTCGTACTTGTTATTGCGCGGGTCGGCGTAGTAGCGGCCAGCGACAGCGCCCTTCATCACGGCGGCGTTGTCCTTGTAGGCGCTAAAGATGTTGGAGTTGTGGAGCTGGTAGGTGTTCTTGATCATCTGGAACAGGGACTTGTCCTGCTTCACACCGTCGATGGTCCATTCGGCACCGAACACCTTGTGGCGGCAGTGTTCCGAGTTGGCCTGAGCGAACATGTAGAGTTCCACGTCGGTCGGGTTGCGCTTGAGCTCGGTGAAGTTCTTGACCAAGTAATCGATTTCATCCGGAGAGAGCGCGAGGCCCATTTCCTTGTCGGCCTTCACTAGGGCATCGCGGCCCTGGTCGAGCACCGGAATCACGTTCAGCGGACGCGGTTCTTCCTTGCTGAAGAGGACTTCGAGCGAGGCGGTGTCGGCGAACACGGCCTGCGTCATGCGGTCATGAATCTTGGCGGAAATCTTTTCGCGGGCACCGGCGGGCACAGTGCCTTCAAACTTCACGTAGTAAGCGATGGCGCGTTCAATGCGCTTGATAGCCGGGAGGCCGCAAATGTGGGCAATATCGGTAGCCTTGGAACTCCACGGGCTAATGGTACCCGGACGCGGGCACACCACGAAGAGTTCGCCTTCGAGAGCCTTGGGTTCGCGTGCCGGGCCGTAGTGCAGCACCTTCTTCAAAGTTTCGGTTTCTGCATCGGAAAGCTCGGCGGACAGGTCCACCACGTGCAGGAATTCAGCGTAAACGGAAGCGACAGAAAGGCCTGCGCTCTTGAAATCGGAAGAAAGTTTCTGGAGACGGAAATCCGACAGAGCCGGCGTACCACGAAGAATTAGCATTTTGACCTCTATTTTACTTTACGGCGTAAAGATAGAAAAAAGGGGTCAAATAGAAAAGGCATAAGCTACAATGAGCCTATGCCTTTGTATGGGGAGACAAGAATTATTATTTCAAAGTCGGGGTATCCCAGTCAATCCATTCGGACTTGTTCCACTTAGCGACACTGCTGAAGGATTCGACCTTGCCCTTGGTCGTTCCGCTCTCGTTCAAGAAGGCATTGACATAAGCCTTCACCTCATCGTAATGGTCTTGCGGCAAGCTGCAGTGGTCATGGCCACCCTTCTGTGCATAGGTGTAATTGTCTTCGATACCGAGGGCCTTGAACACTTCAAGTGTTGCATTGCCGCAGTAGTTCGACGGAATCTCGCCAAGCCAGTCGAAGGACTGGTTGTCAAGCACGAGGAGCGCACGCGGTGCCACCATGGCCGTCAGCATGTGCTGGTCGAACGGGAGGGTGGTTTCCTTGCCATCGTAATTCTTGAAGCTGCTTTTCATCCAACGGCCTTCAGTACCTGCACTAGCAAGGCCCTGCACGAACTGCGTACCCTTCTGCTTGTTCACCTGGGCGATAGAACGCCAGAGAGACGCTCCACCGGAACCAGATTCCTGCGGAATCACGAGAGCAATGCGTTCGTCGAACGCTCCAGCAATCAGAGAACCCTTGCCATGGCGGGAACACCCGGTGACGCCCAGATGGTGCACATCAATGCCCGCCTCAGGTGTCTTTTCAAGGGCATCGATTACACGGCTAATACCCCACGCCCAAGCAATAGCAGTACCTGCATCGGAGCCGCTATAGAGCTGGAAGAAGGAGCCGCCGCCGTTTTCGGGAGCCACGTCATCAGGATTGAACGAAATCATGGCGACGCCAAGGCCGTTTGTAGAGGCGCCCAGGCTTCCGCAACCGCCAAAGCTCGCAAAGCCGATGATACCAGGTTTCGGGTTATCCTTGGTTCCGCCTCCAGAAATGCTAACAGAGAAGGAGATGGTTTTGCCCTTGTCGGTCACGGATACCTTGAGTTTGTTACCAGAGAAGGAGCCTTCGACCTTTTCGGGGTTACGCGGCTTGGTACCAAACATAATCTTTTCGTACATCGCGGCGATTTCTTCGCGGCGGCACTTCCATTCCGCCTTTGTGGAAATACGCTTGCCGTCAAGCCCCTTGAACGGGTCCGGAAGCTTGGCATTGTTCACGCTCGTCGGGATGTCGCCGATCTGGCATTCACTGCGGTGGTCTTCCACGAAGTCAGATCCAGCTTGCGTAGAGGGAGTCGAGGTAGGAGGAACGTCCACCGAGGATGATGCTGGAGGAGTTACTGCTGGGCCCGAAGAGGACGAATTATGATGGTGATGACCGCGCTCGCTAGACGAGGAACTACCGGCAACAGGAGCATCACCCGAGGATGCCGGACTGGAAACTTCACCAGAAGATGCTGGATTGCCCCCTGAAGATGCCGGATTATCCCCCGAAGAAGCCGGCTCAGCCGGCGTTGCACCATCAGCACTGGACAAAGCAGTCTCGGCCGAGCTGAGCGACGACGAAGTTTGCTCCATACCGGCTTGAGCGTCGGAAGATGTAGCAGTTGTTTCAAAATTGAGAGCCAGGCTCACTGCAGCACGAACAGAGTCCACGTATCCAGGATTTGCCGCCTTAAGCGAATCCAAGTCGACATCAGGGCCCAAAGCGGCCTGAATGCTCTCAATGACCTTCTGTTCGATAGTATCTTGCGGTTGAGCGACTGTAGAACCGTCATCTTCCCCACCGCAGGCCCACATAGCAAGAAAAGCCGAAGCCAGCGGCAACATGTATCTTTTTCTCATAACCAACCCCTTATTAGGATTTTTAAATGTTGATTATAATATATCAATCGATTTCCAAGAAAACGCCCCGTTTACGTTTTTTTCCATTGCATTTTGTCATAAGCAAAGCGGGCAAAACATGCAAAAAAGCATGATTTCGGTCATAAAAAACAAATTATCTATCCTTTTTTGCAAATAGAAATGTATTTTTCACAAAAGAGAGAGAGAAAGCGTAGGTTTCTCAAAATGATTTACAAGCACTGGAAAAAGGCGGCGCTGGCACTAACAGCCCTTTTTTGGGCTAGCTGCGAAGAATCCACATCCGCCTCGGCTATAACCGTCTCTCAAGAACCGGGAAGTTCCAGCTCAGAAACCTTCACTGCAGGCAGTTCCGAAACCGCAGCCAGCAGCTCAAGCGAAAATCTTGCCAATTCTAGTTCTAGCACCGAAACCGAAAGTTCTAGCACCGGCATAAGCAGTTCCAGCCCAGAATCCGGCATTTCCAGCGCAAACAAGTCTGAATCGAGTTCCAGCAGTGATTTTGAAATAAGCGTTCAACCCTTATATGGGGTAACAATCGAAAAAATCACCTGCACTGAAGATTCAACCGCCAGTCCGACTCCTGAGTCCGACAGCACCACGACATACAAATGCGAGGACGGCCTGACCTGCGTCGCAACAGAGACGCTTCGTTGGGGAAGTCTCCCCTGCAGCACAATGGAAACGGAAGATGGTCTCGTAGAAATGTGTCCCGATTATGGCGTTACCGCCTACCCCGAACTAAACTTTTCCTGCGATGATGGCAAAGTCTACAGCGAAGCCGAATTCCTGTCTCGCTATAAAGCAATATTCAAGTTGCACATCAGAGACAATCCTCAAGATTCAACAATCGCTCTCTATGGAGTAATCCAACCCAACGAGAACTAAACAAAAGGAACAAGAAATGCTATACAAGCACTGGAAAAAGATTGTACTCGCCCTGACAGGATTCTTCTGGGCAAGCTGCGACGAAACGGCATCCGGCCCCGTTACGGTTAACGAGGATACCCCGTCCAGTACTATCTCCGAGACCGAAGGAGCGACATCCAGTTCCAAGGCCAAGAGTGCTACATCCAGTGCCGAAGCTACAAGTGCCGCATCCAGCGCGGAGGAATCAGGAAAATCCTCCAGCTCCAAGGCCAAGAGCGCAGCATCCAGTGCCGAAGCTACAAGTGCCGCTTCCAGCGCGGAGGAATCAGGAAAATCCTCCAGCTCCAAGGCCAAGAGCGCAGCATCCAGCGCTGAAGAAGCAAGCGAGGTTTCCAGCGCCGAAGACACCCCAAATCCTGGCACCGACACCACCAGCACGACCAAGAGCAGTTCCAGCGTCAAGAAGCCCCGCTCCAGCAACAGCAATTCCCTGGACGAGCCCGTCGACCTGTACGGATGCCCCTCGGACATCTGCGGTCCGATCATCACCGACACAGCCTCCATCTCCGACACAATTTCCATCATTGCCGCCAAGTACGGCGTCATACGCCCCGAGAGTTCCAGTTCCTTCTCCCAGATTGCAGCAAAATACGGTGTAATACGCCCCGAAAGTTCCAGTTCGCTCACCCAGATTATCGCGAAGTACGGAGTACCGAGCAAGACGACCTGCACCGTTGCCAACGCCAAGGACGATAAAGTCGTCTACACATGCGAAGACGGGGTGACCTGCGTAGAAGAAACAAAGACCGAGATGCAAGCACCTGCGTGCAACGGAGACGTTTGCCCCAAATACGGAGTGGTCAAGATTTCCAAGAAAACGTACACATGCGATAACGGACAGACCTACAACGAAGCAGAGTTCCAGATGCTCTACGACACGCTGCCCGTAATCGAGGATATTGTCATCAAGGATTCCATCCAAGTGCCCATCGCTCTGTATGGTCCTCCCTGCGTATTCAACGGGACATGTGACAAAGAAAACTAAAAAAGAAAGGAGGAGAAAATGCTTTACAAACATTGGAAAAAAATTGTTCTCGCCTTGACCGGATTCTTCTGGGCTAGCTGCGACGACACCTCTTCTAGCCCGGTCTCGGTTGAAAACGAGACTCCCTCCAGCACCGTAACCGAAGGAACCTCGTCCGGTTCCAACACAAACACCGGAAACGAGGCAGCATCATCCGGCGAAACAGAAGCCACAAGTGCCACGTCCAGTGCAGAAAGCGCATCCAGCAACGCTTCGAATCCTGGCAGCGAAGCTGGCAACACCGAAAGCAGCGCAAGTGCAGAGAATCCGCGCAGCAGCAGCAATCCCCTGGACGAGCCCGTCGACCTGTACGGATGCCCCTCGGACATCTGCGGCCCGTTTACCGCCGACTCAATGGTCGCCCTGTACGGCGTGATTGCGGCCAAATACGGCGTAATAGCCCCCATAGAATCTGATTCCCTCGGCGAAATCATCGCCAAATACGGAGTTTCGAATAGAGCGGCCTGCGAGGCAACCCAAGGCGACAACGGAAACACGGTATTCAAATGCGATGATGGCGTAACCTGCGAGGAAGAAACTAACGAATCTATCCAGTCAGAGCCTTGCAATGGTGACGTTTGCCCCAAGTACGGAGTGGTCAAGATATCCGAAAAGCAATACAAGTGCGACAACGGCCAAATTTACAACGAAGCCGAATTCCAGATGTACTACGATGCACCTGTGAATAAACAGGACAACTAAGAACCCCTGTAAAATATCTACAGGTGGTTTGGGATACAGGAGGAAGTACATGTTTTACAAGCACTTTGAAAAATTTGCTGTCGCGCTGACTGCATTTTTTTGGAGCAGTTGCGGAGATTCAATATCCGTAGCGGGAAGTGAGAACAATTCGAATCCGGAATACAGTTCATCCAGCAGCGAACTCCGCATGAGTTCCACGTCCTCCACCAGTTCCTCCGCCGAGTCGTCCAGCAGCGAACTCCGCATGAGCGTGCCGGCGTACGGAGTTCCCTCCACCAGTTCCAGCATCAGGCCCAAAAGCAGTTCCTCTGCCGAAAGTTCCAGCAGTGTAATCCGCATGAGTGTGCCGGCGTACGGAGTTCCCTCCACCAGTTCCAGCATCAGGCCCAAAAGCAGTTCCTCAACCGAAAGTTCCAGCAGTGTAATCCGCATGAGTGTGCCGGCGTACGGAGTTCCCTCCACCAGTTCCAGCAGCGAACTCCGCATGAGTTCCACGTTGTACGGAATTACATACAACTGTTTCAACACTACCGAAAACAATGCGGAAGGGGTTGAATTCGAGATTATCGAATGTGGGCAAAAGTCGGGCGATGGCATCCTCGAGTCGACCAAGAAAAAATACCTAAGAAATCCCTATGATGCAACCAAGGACACGCCCCTTCCGGACGGAGTCCAAGTCTTTGCACCCAGGCCAGGTTCCCTCGGAGCAAAAAACTGCACAAGCGAATCGGATATCTGCATCGAACGAAACCCCGATATTCCAGTCGAGCAAGATTCGCTTGCCGGCTGCCACCCCATCATCGACTGTCCCGAAAAACCAAATTAGCCACCACGCATAATTGAGAAGTTCTATGTTATACAAACACTGGAAAAAAATCGCTCTTACGATGACCGCACTTTTCTGGGCGAGTTGCGACGACACCTCGACAAGCAGCGGAGCAAATGGCGAGCAGTCCAGTTCCAGTTTTGTAGAAACAAGTTCAAGCTTTGTAGAATCTAGCTCAAGCTACGAAGTTCCTGTGCCGACATATGGTTGCGGAGCGATAGAATGCCCTCCTCCACTCGACTTAAGCAGATCCAGCAACATCAAGGAATCTAGTTCCAGCAACATTGCAGAGTCCAGTTCTAGCGAAGTTGCGCAGTCCAGTTCCAGTTTCGAAGTTCCCGTACCGGCATATGGCGGGATTGCAGTATATTGTTACAACGACACTGCCGTAAACGATTCGGGCAAGGCATTCGACATCGTTGAATGCGACGACGGACAAAAATACCTGAGATTCCAAGACCTATACATGGACCTACCCGAAAAACAAAAGGAATTGCCCGAAGGAGTTAATCCCGTTCCACCTATTCCAACGCTAGGTTCCTTTTATGCCCAAAACTGCACTAGAGAACCGGATATTTGCATCGACGGATTTACCATAGATGACAACGGAAACGAACAGCCCGTCGGCGGATGCTACCCATCCATCGAATGTCCTGAAAAGCCTCAAACTTAACAACCTCTTTATTCCAATCGGATACCATTATGCTAAACAAATACTTGAAAAAAGTTCTGCTCACCACGGTCGCCCTCTTCTGGGCCAGTTGCGACGACTCTACATCTGTTAATTATAGTGCTCCCACGTCCAATTCCGACGGAGCCGTGCCTTCGTCCAGCTCGGAAGTACCCGCATCCAGCAGCGCTGCAGAATCCAGTTCTAACGAGGTCGCGCAGTCCAGTTCCGACGTGGTTGGTTCCAGTTCTGACGCAGCATCTTCCAGTTCAAGCATTGATCCGAATGGCATGCCGTCAGATACACTTTACGGTGTGTCCGTAACGGAAAAGACTTGCCAGCCCGGCGATTCCGTTGTCAGCTATTACCCGCCGGCTTATTCGGCTGACATTTTAAAAATGAATGCGAAACAGCAGGCGGATATCGAAATAGTAGAACTCATCGACAGCATTGTCGACCCGCGACCAAAAGCAGAACGGGCCGAGGCGCCTCTTGACAGCATCAACTGGAGTAACTTCCCCCGATGCCTCAAGAAAATGAAAGACTCGCTTGAGAACTTTGTTGCCCTGTACGGTGCCCCTGTAGCAGTTACCGTAGAAGAGGTTTGCAGCGACGGCACCAAACAGCTTACGGAAGGATACAAGAAATACCAGAAAATGATGGAAGAATGGGAAGCGAACAAGCCCGCCCTGGACGAGGAAATCAATAAGATCATCGAGGACAGGTTCAAGGAACTTGAAGAACAGCTCAAGCAATGCCGGGAATCGGCGGCAAGCAGTGAGCTATGAGCAGTGAGCTATGAGCCATGAGCTATGAGCATTAAACTTTGAAATTTTCACACAGTTGACGATTATGATTTACAAACATTGGAAAAAAATTGTTCTTGCAATAGCCTCCCTGTTCTGGTTCGGTTGTGGTGACGATTCGTCATCCAGCGATGAGAAAACCGCTTGTTCCTTTGAGGGAGGTGGTTGCCCTGAATATGGAGTCAACGCCTATTTTTGCGAGAACCCGGAAGATTTTAATTCTCCAGACATAGATGAAAAATGCACATTCACCCCTCGTGATCCATGTACCGATTATTACAAATGTGAAGATGGAGCTTCTTGCTACAAACAAGAAAACGAAACGGTTATGAGCTGCTACGATGCTCAAGGCAACCCTATCCCCCAAGACGAAATCGAGTCAAGATATTACGGAAAAGAAGACACCCACTAGACAATAACCATATCTATGTTCTACAAACATTGGAAAAAGATTGTACTCGCACTGACCGGAATTTTCTGGGCCAGCTGTGGGGGCGATTCAAATTCGACAGAGCCATCGGGGGACTGTGCATCATGCGTATACGGAGTCGAAGTCCCGCATGAATCCAGTTCAAGTCTTGTAGAAACCAGTTCCAGCTTTGCAGAATCCAGTTCAAGCTTTGTCGAATCCAGTTCGAGCAGCATAGAGGAATTAAGCAGTTCCAGCCGCATTGAAGCTTACAGTTCCAGCAGCGAGGCACTCTCCTACAGCAGTTTTTCCGCGGTTTACGCGCCACAAACACCATGCAACCTGACCGACACCGCAGCCACCTGCGATTTCGACTCCCTGTTTAGCAGCAAAAGCTCAGAATACACAAACAAGATTTACGCCATATCATGCAAACAATATAAATGCGATTCAAAAACATGTACCGAAGCAACGGCACAGGTCGATTCAGAACACAATCCCCCTTCTGAATGCAATGAAAATGGTTGCGTAGATTACAGTTTATTATCTTCTACACAAAAGAAATACACCTGTAGCGACGGAAAAATTTATGACCAAATCGAGTTTAATACAAGATACCGCATCAACGAGGACAAAAATTGAATTTAGATATTATATTAAAGATTGAATTTGCTTTTTTTTCACTTTAACCTCTAGCCCCTAGATCCTAAAAGCCTATGAAACTCTCTCTTAAAAAACGACTCGCTCTCGAAGCTTACCGCCTTTACCGTCACAACGAAATCAAGGCGCACCCCCTCACCTACTTTTTCTGGGAATGCACGCTACGCTGCAACCTGCACTGCCTGCATTGCGGTAGCGACTGCGTCAAGGACGCTATCCCCGACATGCCTCGTGAAGATTTCATGAACGTGCTCGACAAGCTCGCGCCACACATCGATCCCAAGCACTTTATCGTGGTGATTACCGGCGGCGAACCGCTTATGCGCCCCGACCTCGAGGAATGCGGCCAAGAAATCAAGAAGCGCGGCTACCCCTGGGGCATGGTGACCAACGGACTCGCCATGACGCCCGAACGTTTCGTGAAGCTTTTGAACGCGGGGCTCCGCTCTATCACTATCAGCCTCGACGGCTTGCAAGATAGCCACAACCATTTCCGCGGCGACCCGCATAGCTTTGAGCGAGCGCTACGTGCCATCGATATGGCGGCGCACACGCCGGGGCTTACCTACGACGTGATGACCTGCGTGAACCGCCAGAACCTCAAGGAACTCCCGAAGATTCTCGACATGCTCCTGAAAATCGGCGTGAAGCGCTGGCGTATCGCGACCGTGTTCCCGAAGGGCCGTGCCAAGGACAATCCGCTGTTCCAGATGACAAACCAGGAATTCCGTCAGGTGTTCGACTTCATCCGCGAAGTCAAGAAGCTGAACGTCATCAGCGTGAACTACGGTTGCGAAGGCTTCCTCGGCAGCTACGAGAAGGACGCGCGCAACTACCCGTTCTTCTGCCGTGCCGGCGTGAACGTTTCTTCCGTGCTTTGCGACGGCAGCATCTCGGCTTGCCCGAGCCTGCGCGGTGACTACATCCAAGGCAACATCTACAAGGACGACCTCTGGGAAGTATGGCAGAAACGTTACCAGGTGATGCGCGACCGCCGCTGGGCCAAGATTGGCGACTGCAAGAAGTGCAAGTACTGGCGTTACTGCGAAGGCTCGAGCCTGCACCTGCGCGACGAGAAAACAAAGGAACTGGCCTACTGCCACGTTCAACGTCTCGAAGATGCGGGAGCGTAATAGCGGTGAGCTATGAGCTATGAGCGGTGAGCAATGAGCAATGAGAAACGAAGTTCGGGTTCGGACTTCGTTTCTTTATTCAAAAAAACATACTTTCAATCACGAAAAAATACGGAATTTGCAATTGCCCGTAAAACACGGGAAAAAAAGGTATATTGCAAGAAAAGGGGTGTTTTATGAATATTCACAAGCATTTAAGAAATCTCTTCCTTGTTTCGACGGCCCTGTTCTGGGCCAATTGCAGCAGCGACAGCGATGTCAGTTCCCCAGCAACAACTGCAGAAGGGCAATCGAGCAGCCAGGACAGCATAGAGAGTTCTTCCTCTGTGGGAAACAGTTCAGAACAAGCCTCATCAGAGGAAAACAATACGGAAAGGTCCTCTTCAGAGACAAGCACCAAGCAAAGTTCTTCTTCGGAAGAACTACGTAAATACACGTTAATCAATAATTTTAATAATTATGAATTTTTACCGGATTCCTGCGAACCGAATCAATACGGAATAACCCCAGGGGATGAATATTTCATAAAAGATTTCGCGAACGGTATTGGGCAATCAAGAATTGAAGAGATTCTCTCGGACAGTTCTGCTTTTGCAGATTCAGCCGCTCAAGAAACCAAGGTATGCCTAAAAAGCATATTAGACACAATATCACATTTTGCACTTTTGTATGGGACATCCCCGTATGCTGTACTAGATGTCAAATGCAGCGACGGATCCACTTATTTCTCGCAGGTTGTCAAAAGATATGCAGAACAAAATGATATCACCGAGGAAGAAGCCTTCCAGGTATCCGAACAATACGATAAAGGCGTCGAAGAGAGGCTACAAAAAATAAAGCAGCAAATCGACAGTTGCCTCCAAACAGAAACTGAACCTTTTGAATATCTTTGCACTAGCAATATAGCCGACAATTCCAAAGAGGAATGCGATATCGAAAAGAGGCCCTACAAAGAAGCAAATTTGGGAATTTCCACATGCTACGGGAAAACCGAAAAAAATGATTCTGGAGAAGACGTTGAAAAGATAACGTGTGATAATGGAGAAGAATGGCAAAGACCGTTAAAGTAACATGATGTAAAACAAGGAAAAATGGCACATTGCAAAAAAAAAGTGTTTTTATGAATACTCACAAGCATTTAAGGAATCTCTTCCTTGTTTCGACGGCACTGTTCTGGGCCAATTGCAGTAGCGACAACGATGTCAGTTCCCCGAAGAACGATACGGAAGGATTGTCTATCAGTTCCAGCAGCATAGAAAGTTCCTCTACAGTAGAAGAAAACTCTTCGGCGACAGAAACCGACTCGGCGCAGAGTTCCTCTGCGGCGGAAAATACATCTTCCTCGGCAGAAGAAACATTACCTACGGAAGTCGTTTTCAAGGAAAAATCTTCATCGTCAGGCAACTTGAATATATCGAAGATAATCAACATAAGGGACCAAGCGGAAATCGTTCCGGATTCCTGCGAGCCGAACCGAAACGGGTGCAATCCGTCATTTGGTATGAGTGCGGAACAGTTGGTGGAACAATCTGCACATTCCAGAATCCAGGAATTTCTATCTCCTGATTCTGGTCCCACCGATACCATTTCCGAAGAATCAAAGGAATGCCTAAAAAGCATACTGGACACCATACAGAAGCCGGTAATGCTCTATGGCCCTCCCTCCGAGATTACTCTTGACGTCAAATGCAGCGACGGATCCACTTATTATTCTCAGTCGCTCCAAATATATGCAGAACAAAGTAAAATAACCCCAGAAGAAGCCGTCCAGAAATCTGAACAATGCGATAAAGACCGCGAAAGAATAAAAAAGAAAATCGATGAACAAATCGACAACTGCCTCGACATCAAAAAATCAACCGAAGCGGTCCTGTGCTACAACGATACCGCCAAGAATGCCGCGGGAACTTCATTCGACATCATCGAATGCGACGACGGGAAAAAGTACCTGCGCGAGCCCATCGTGGGCGTATCGGAAAGCCGACTCCCCTTGCCCGAAGGGGTCGAGAGTACGGCGCCGCAGCCAACGGAATCCTACGCCGCCAACTGCACTCCGTCTTCGGTCTGCATCGACAAGGTTGTCCTGGACGAGTTCGGGAACCCGCGAAACAGCGGCGGATGTGTTCCTACCACGGAATGTCCCTCTAGGCCGGAACAATAGCACGTATCATATGAAACGGAGTGGCTAACAAAATCAACACCTCGTGCCTTTAATACGGAAAAAACGCTTATAATCATCGCAACTTATTATATATATTAAAAGAAAGGCTCAAACCAAATTATCTTGCGATACAGGAGAAAATATGTTTTACAGGCACTGGAAAAAAATCGTTCTTGCGTTGACCGCATTTTTTTGGGTAAGCTGCACCTCCGAAGACGATGCACTACCCCTGTACGGAGTTGCCCCCGTACCGGAATCCAGTTCCGACGTCGCGGCCATCTCGTCAAGTTCCGAAACACCAAACTCCAGCGGTATCGCCGAATCGAGTTCCAGTAAAATCGTTGCCGAAAGTTCCAGTTCCACCGTAGCGGAGCAGTCCAGTTCCAGCCTCGGAAGCGACCAGTACCAGATGGCCAGCGATCCGGGCATCACCTGTACACGGTCCAACGTTCCCGGCTCCAACGATTGCCTCGATGCCGAAGATAGACGCTCTTGGACGGAAACCCGAAAAAAAATGCTGGAAGAAAACCAGACCCGCACATTGGCAGAACTTGATTCCCTCGAAGATGATTTGATAGTAGGATTTGATTATGGGGCACCCGAGTACGGTGTGCCGGACTGTACTCATAGGGATTTGGGATACGCCGTATATAAATGCACAAATAACGAAACGTATTTCGCAAGTTCGTTCTACAGCGACGAAATTCGAACCCTCTACACGGAAGAAGAATACAAGGCCAAGTATCCAGAGAAGTTCCAGTCCAGTTCTAGCGCGGAACCGGAGTCCAGCAGCGCAACACCCCCTTCCCCGCTTTGCCAAAAAACGGATTTTGCGACAACAGGCGAGCTCAGGGAATTGTTCGAAACGGACAAGGCAACCCTCCTAGACAGCGTCAAGGCCAAAAAAGGCGAAACGCTATCCCCGTCGGACTCCAGTTGTCTTTCGTATATCGAAGAATTGGGCGGCGAAATCATCTTGAAGAAGAACAAAGACTCTCATTCAGTCAACGTTCTCGCCAAAAAGCAGATCTGTGACGGAGACACCACCGTAAACCCGCACTATCAAAAGCAAATCGAAAAAATCGAAAATTTCCTCAAGAGGGAAATTGACGACTGCCTCACCCCACCAGACCCCGCTCCCTAGCCCCTGAATTCTATGCCCTACAAGTACCTCAAATATATTTTCCTTTCCATGCTCTCCCTTTTTTGGGGGGCTTGCGAAAACAGCGACGACGGTGTTGCAACTTATGGTTGCGATTCATACAAGTGCTACAATTCTACCGTCAAAACTCCATCGGGAAAAGTCGTAGACATCATCGAATGCGACAACAGCTACAAATTCCTGAGACATCCGAGACTTTACTACGAAGACCCCGAAGTTCGTGACTTTATGGACCAGGATCTCTTTTTTTCTGAAAACACACCCTACCCGGATGAAAGATGCGGAGCATCCAACTGCCAGCTCATCGGATCGAAAATTTGCTATGATATGAACTATAATGACGAAAACGGGAACGTCCATTCATACGATATTTGCGTCGCCACCGTAGACTGTCCAGAAAAGAAATAACGGGGAAAACAATGAAGCTGTCACTCAAGAAAAAACTAGCCCTCGAGGCCTACCGTCTTTACCGCCACGGAGAAACCAAGGCGCATCCACTCGAGTATTTCTTCTGGGAGTGCACGCTGCGCTGCAATCTGCACTGCCAGCACTGCGGTAGCGACTGCGTCAAGGACGCCATCCCCGACATGCCGCGGGAAGACTTCTTGCAGGTGCTGGACTCTCTGAAACCGCACATCGACCCGAAAAAATTTATTGTGGTGATTACCGGCGGCGAGCCGCTGATGCGCCCCGACCTCGAGGAATGTGGCAAGGAAATCCAGAAGCGCGGCTACCCCTGGGGCATGGTCACGAACGGGCTCGCCATGACGCCCGAACGCTTCACCAAGTACCTGAATGCTGGGCTGCGTTCGCTCACCATCAGCCTCGACGGGCTCGAAGAGACGCACAACCTGTTCCGCGGCGACAAGCACAGCTTCGACAAGGCCACACGCGCCATCAACATGGCTTCCCACGCCAAGGGGCTCACCTTCGACGTGATGACCTGCATAAACAAGAAGAACCTGCTCGAACTCCCCCGCATTCTGGAATTGCTCCTCAAGCTCGGCGTCAGGCGCTGGCGCGTTGCGACGGTATTCCCGAAGGGCCGCGCCAAGGACAACCCTCTGTTCCAGCTCACGAGCAAGGAATTCCGGCAAATTTACGACTTCATCCGCGAAGTCAAGAAACTCAAGGTCATTGACATCAGCGCCGACTGCGAAGGCTTCCTCGGCAGCTACGAGAAGGACGCGCGCGACTACCCGTTCTTCTGCAGGGCGGGCGTGAATATCGCCTCGGTGCTCTGCGACGGCAGCATATCGGCATGCCCGAGCCTACGCGGCGACTTCATCCAGGGAAACATCTACAAGGACGACCTGTGGGACGTGTGGCAGAACCGCTACCAGGTGATGCGCGACCACAGCTGGGCAAAGACCGGCGACTGCAAGGACTGCAAGTACTGGCGCTATTGCGAAGGATCCAGCCTGCATCTCCGCGACGAGAAATCCGGGGAACTGATGTACTGCCACGTGAAGCGGCTGGAGGAAGCGGGAGCGTAGGAGGTACGAGGATCCAGGCTCGAGGTTCGAGGCTCGAAGTTCGAGGCTCGAGGAAAAAAATCAAGGAATGAGGTCCGTGGGTCGGGCCTCATTTCTTTATTCAAAAAACCATGTATTCAATCACAGGAAAATACTGATTTCGCAGAAGCACGTAAATTGTGAAAAAAAATGGTATATTGAGGGAAAAGGGGTGTTTATGAATATACACAAGCATTTAAGGAGTCTCTTCCTCATATCGACGGCCCTGTTCTGGGCCAACTGCAGCAACGACACCGACATCAGTTCTCCGAAGAATGATGCGGAGGGGTTGTTGAACAGTTTGAGCGATATCGAAAGTTCCTCTTCGAAGGAATCCGGCCAGGAACAGGCATCTTCGGCGGAAGAAAGTTCCACCTCAGAAGGCAACCGCACGGAACAGGATTCCACGGCAGCAAAAAGCTCCTCTTCGCAGGGGAAGAAAACGGAGAGTTCTTCTTCACTTGACATGCAGAAGGTATATAAAGGAATTAATCCCATCACCGGGTCTGCGATTGGAGAAATCATACCGGATTCCTGCGAGCCAAATCGCTTCGGGTGGGATCCAAAAAGTGACGCTCTGATAAGTTATTTTTCCGAATATTCCACCCGATCCAGAATTGAAAAAATGCTGTCGCCTGATTCGGGTTCAGCCGCTTCGATTTCAGAAGAATCCAAGGAATGCCTAAAAAGTATGCTAGACACACTGAGTCAAGCCGCTTATCTGTACGGATCGGACCCGCGGGTTGCGCTTGACGCCAAATGCAGCGACGGATCCATTTATTATTCAAAGGAAGTTACGGAATACGCAAAACGTGAAGGCATTTCTGAAGAAGAAGCCATCAAGGAATACGAAAAATACGATGACATGTATCGTAAGAAGACAATGATCCTGGACCAGGAAGTCGACAATTGCCTCGACCCCTCGGAAAGGCCTACGAGGATTATGTGCTACAGCGACACGGTTCAGAACACTTCGGGGAAAACGTTCGACATTATTGAATGCAGCGACGGGAAAAAATACCTGAGCCATCCCGTCGAGGACACAAACGAAAATTCCCTGCCCGAAGGAGTTCAAAAGGAGTTCATCACGCCACCGAATTCCTATTTGGCCAACTGCAACGGCAGCACGTATGTATGCAAATTCAGTTTTGACAGGCGCGTTGACGAATGCAACGGCATCATCAAATGCCCAAGTTCCGACCAGGCTGAATCATCCAGTCCCGACTTGGCGAAGTCCTCCAGTTCTAAGCAGAAACAGTCTTCCAGTTCGAAACAGGCAAAATCTTCCAGTTCCAGCAAAAAGACCGAAGAAAAAAGCAGTTCCTCGGCCACCTATGGCGGAGAATTCGCCAAGAAATCCATTCTTTAGAAAAAAGGGGGGCACTCATGAACATCCGCAAGCACCTTAAAAGGCTCTTTCTAGTATCAACGGCAATTTTCTGGACAAGTTGTAGCGACGATTCCCAATCGAGCAACCCGGTGGCGGAACCTGAAGCCAACAATTCCAGCGTGGCAGCGCAATGCCACGAGGCAGAAAAAGTCGTAAAACGGAAATTCAACACGGATATAATGAATGACCCGGTAGCTTACGCAACTAAAAACGCCGAAAAAGGGGCACAATTAACAATTCGAGATTCCATTGAAGAAAAAATTTCAGACAACGCACCGGCTTGCCTAAAAAGAATGCTCGACACACTCGAAACCCCGGTCTATCTATATGGCACTCCTAGCCCAGATTACATTGCGACAAAGTTTGAATGCGATGACGGTTCATCCTACATCAACGAGGATTACCTTCGTTACCAAGAAGAATTGGAAGAATATGAAAAGAAATACGCAATCTTCAATGAAACCTACGACCAGATCGAAGAAAAAAGGGTTGCGGAACTTAAAAACCTGATGGATTCCTGTATCAATCACCCGGAAGACTTCCCCCCATCCAACGATGAATACTTCGACTATGACGATGAAGAAGATTCTGACGAAGAAAACGAGAAAGAGGAATAAGCCATGAACACAAGAAAGTATCTAAAAGGCCTATTTCTGCTTGCAACACTGTTCCTGGCTGGTTGCGGGGACGAGTCCGAAAGTACACCTGCCGCACCAGACAACTCGGTAGAGAATTCCGGCATGGCGGGAACCGACTCCTTGGACAACACCGTATTTTCATGCCATGATTCAAATAAACAAAGAGTATGGAATCTCACCACAGTCAACAGGGAAAACCCCGAAATATATGCCATAGAATTGGCAACCTATATGGCACAGGAGACTTTTTATTCCATTCTCCAGGACACCGTAGCCCAAAATCATTTTGAAAGCGAAGAAGAGACATATACAGAAGGAACTCCCAGCTGTCTCATAGATTTGATAGACGAAGTTAGTGATTTTCCTGGTTGGTTGTACGAAACATATGATTCAATCCCATCAGAAATTGTATGCAGCGATGGTTCAGTCCACCCCAAGGACGAATACATCATTCACACAGAACGGCTAAAGAATTACGGCGTAGACAACTTCGATCAGGCATTTGACAGTACTTATGAAAGTACGCTTAAAGAATTCCGGGTTCGATTGGATTCCTGCATGCGCTAGCTGAATAATATTATCGTCGTATTTTTGTATATTTCTCCCCAAAAGGGAGGCATATGAGCATTTTCTTGAACAGACATTGGAAAAAGATTGTCCTTTCCGTGACTGCGGCATTTTGGGCCAGTTGCGACGGCGATTCCACCATAGCAGCCAGCAATGACAACGAAAAAGAGGACACGGTCATCGAAACTAGTTCTTCTGCAAAGGCCGTCTCCAGCAGTTCAAAAAAAGCGGGCTCCTCCAGCTCCAAGGAAACAAAGTCGTCCAGTTCCAAGCAGAAAAAATCGTCCAGTTCCAGCAAGAAGGCCGAAGCCAAGAGTTCCTCGAGCGTAAGCGACGACGATTCGGCAGAATCCAGCAGTTCCAAAAAGGCGGACACCTCCAGTTCCAAGGAAGCAAAGTCGTCCAGCTCCAAAAAAGGCAAATCTTCTAGCTCCAGTGTGAAGGAAGCTCCCGAGTCGTCATCCAGCAGCTTCGAAAATGTCATCGTCCCGCTGTACGGCATCGAGCCTCCCATCGATTTCAAATCCAGCAGCAGCCGCGGGCATATCATCCGCCCCCGATCCAGCAGCAGCTTCGAGAACGTCATCGTTCCGCTGTACGGCATTGAACCTCCAATCAAATTCAAGTCCAGCAGCAGCCGTGGGCAAATCATCCGTCCCAAGTCCAGCAGCAGTTTTGGGAAAATCCGCCCGAAGTCCAGCAGCAGCTTCGAGAACGTTATCGTTCCGCTGTACGGAGTCCGCCCCGGAGACCTCATCGACATAGAAAAGCCGAAGATTACGAAAGAATAATCCGGTCCATTTAGAACAAACTTTCGGGCAACGTCGTTGCCCTTTTTTTATTCACAAAACGTAAAGCACCCCCGAACAACACAGAATATCTTATTTTTTCGTTTTTTTAGAAAAAAAGGCAAATGGGTTGCCAAATATTTAAATAAATTGGGGGTAATGAATCAACTCAGTCTGACAACGAACCAAGTGCATATTGTCGATATGCTCATACGCAAGAATCCCAAGCTGGACCGTGGGATTCTCGAGACTGCAGTAGCCTTCATTGCCGACGCCCACGAGGGCCAGTACCGCAAGAGCGGCATGCCCTACACGGAGCACCCTTACGAAGTCGCAAAGATCCTCGCCGACCTGAAGCAGGACCAGCCTACCGTCCTTGCCGGGCTCCTCCACGACGTAGTGGAAGACACCCCGCACACATTGAAGGAAATCGCAGAAAAGTTTGGTGACGAAACAGCATTCATGGTCGATGCCGTCACGAAGATTACCGAAGCCCAGCAGTCAAGCAAGACCGCCCAGAAGGCGGAGACCTACCGCAAGCTCATCACGGCCATGGCCAAGGACCCCCGGGTCATCATGATCAAGATTGCCGACCGCATCCACAACATGAGGACCATGCGGTACATGAAGCCCGAGAAGCGCAAGTCCATTGCGCAAGAGACGCTGGACATCTACGTGCCGCTCACCCACAGGTTCGGTCTGTACAACCTCAAGAACGAACTGGAAGACCTCTCGTTCAAGTACGTCAATCCCGACGAATACCAGAAAATCGTCGAAGCGCTCATTGAGAACAAGGAAAGCCGAGAAAAGTACATCCAGTCCGTTATCGGGCCTCTGCAAATCAAGATGGCCCTGGAAGACTTCGACTGCACCATCCAGGGGCGCACCAAGAACATTTACAGCATCCACAACAAGATGGTGAACCGCGACTGCCAATTCGAAGACATCTTCGACATCTTCGCCATCCGCATCATCGTCGACACCATTCCGGAATGCTACCTGGCCCTGGGCTACGTCCACAACCTTTGGACTCCCATGCAGAGTCGCTTCAAGGACTACATCGCCACACCGAAGCCAAACCTCTACCAGAGCATACACACTACAGTCATCGGCCCGGAGAACAAGATGGTCGAGGTGCAGATCCGCACGAAGGACATGGACCTCACCGCCGAGAAAGGATTCGCGGCACACTGGGCATACAAGTTGGAAACCCAACACGAAGGCGAAGAACTCGCCTGGCTCGACCACATGGTCAAGTTGCAGTCAGAAATTTCGGACAGCAAGGAATACCTGGACTTCTTGAAGGTGGACCTGAAGCCAGAAGGCATCACGGTGTTCACGCCCAAGGGTAATTCCATCGAACTGCCGAACGGCGCTTGCGTCCTCGACTTCGCGTTCGCCATCCACAGCGAACTCGGGCTGCACTGCATCGGAGCCCGCATCAACGACGAAGTGGTGAGTCTGGACAAGGTTATTCCTAATGGAGCCACCATCCAGGTGCTCAAGAGTCAAAACCAGGAACCCAGCCCGGAATGGCTCGACCTGGTGAAGACGGTCAAGGCCAAGCAGGAACTGCGCCGCTGGATGAAGACCAGCATTATCCAACAGGCTCGCAGCCTGGGCAAGGAAATCTGGACACGCGAACTCCGCCTGAAAAAAATCAGCAAGGACCACATCCCGCAGGAAGAGGAAATCAAGCGCTACTTTGGCGTACAGTCCAAGGACGACCTCTTCGAGCGCATCGGCCAGGGCGAACTGCCTCTCGCCGACATCCAGCGTTTCTTGAGCCACGGGGACATCGCCCCCAAGGAAGTCAGCGCGCTGCGATTCTTCCCGACATTTACCCGGGACCGCGGCGACGACATGCCTCTGCAGATTGGCCAGGAGACCAGTTTGCTCATCCACTTCGCAGACTGCTGCGCACCGGTCCCCGGCGATGACATCGTCGGCGTTCTCCGTCCGCAGATTGGCATCGAGGTGCACAAAATTCACTGCCAGACACTCAAGGAACTGCCCGCCGGACAGCAAATCGCAGTGAAATGGAGCGAAGACACCACGAAACCGTTCACGGCGCACCTCACCATCGAGACAGACAACCGAAAGAATATTACCTTAGATATATTGCAGGAACTCAAGAATGCCAACGTTTTCCTGGATCGGATGACTGTCGTCAGCGCCAAGTACTCCGGAAGGATACGCCTAGTATTCAAGGCTTTCCGCAAAGAACAAGTCGATACAATCATAAGCAAGATTCACTTGATCTCAGGCGTAAGGGAGGTTGAGAACGCATGATTACGGCACTCCACCATAGCGATTACACTCTCAAGAACCGCGCATTCAACTGCCGCATGCGTAACCGCTATTACGAGGAGGTCTACTACGCGTTCCGGGCCCTCACCCCCGGCGGGGATCCATCAGCCCCGGGCACCTATTCCGGATGGTTCCAGCACCTGGCCAAAGAAATCAAGCATTACGAGCGCCTGCTCATGACCTGCCTAGAATATGCGCAGGCCGCCGTGTTCTACGGCAAGGCAGACAATGCAACGCTCTACTCCAAGGACAAACGCTGGGGTATTCTGCAAGAAGAAATATTCCTAGTGCACTTCTTGCAGGAACTGCTTTCCACAACCCGCTACATCATCTCGCGAATCGAGACCGACCGCATGCTGCAGCAGTGGAGCACATCCATGCAGGACATGAAGGCAAAGCCGGTAGGCTCCGGATTCGTCACTAGCATCCAACAGAAACTCAACGCCATGAATGCGGCCACCCTAGACGAGTTCAAGGAACTGATGAAGCACGTCATGGAACGTTTCCAGATAGGCAACACGCTGTTCGGCACCGTACAGGAACTACAGAATTTCTACTAAGGCGATGAGCGATGAGCAATGAGCGATGAGGTATGAGATATGAGACATGAAACAACAGGTGTCCATGGGATGGATATTTATACTCAAAGGCACGAAGTGCCGTGCTCAATGCTCATAGCGAAGCGGGCTCACTGCGACAAACCACTAATCACCAACCACTAACCATTCACCATGTCTGAATATATCATTCTATCAATCTTCCTTTTCCTAGGCGCGTTCATCGCGGCGGCGGCGACTGTTGTCGGCTTGCTGCTCGGCTACCGCACTAGGAACACGAAAAACAAGATGGCCCCCTACGAATGCGGCATGCAGACCATCGGCAACGCAAGAATCCAGTTCAAGGTGGGCTACTACCTGTTTGCATTGCTCTTCCTCGTGTTCGACATCGAAGCGCTGTTCCTGTTCCCCGTTCTTGCGAACTTCAGGGAAATCATGTCGGGCAACACCCCGCTTTCGCCCGTAGTCGTCATCGTCGACCTCGTCATTTTCATCGCAATCCTGGTCTCAGGCCTCGCCTACGCTTGGAAAAAAGGAATTCTCAAATGGGAATAATCAACTACGCCCCGAAAATCCTGGACCCGATTCCCGGCGGCAAGTACATAGTCAACCTTGTCGACTACGTGGTGAACTGGGCCCGAGCCAATTCCATCTGGCCCCTCACTTACGGCACCAGCTGCTGCGCTATCGAGATGATGAGCAGTTCCATGGCTCGCTACGACATTGCCCGTTTCGGTTCCGAAGTGTTCCGCGCATCGCCTAGACAGGCAGACCTTTTCATTTTGGCTGGCACGATTACTCGCCGCATGGCTCCCGCCATCCAGATGCTCTGGGAGCAGATTCCCGGCCCCAAGTACGCGATTGCCATGGGCGCATGCACCATCAGCGGTGGCCCGTTCATCTACGATAACTACGCCGTCGTCCGCGGCGCACAGAACCTCATCCCGGTCGACGTGTTCGTTCCCGGATGCCCGCCGCGCCCAGAAGCATTGTTCCACGGGCTTCTCACGCTGCGCGAAAAGATCTTGAAGGAAACCTGCCGCCACCCGTGGCACGTTGGCCGCCCGAAGGATGTGTCCACCATGGACCGCTACCGCGAAGCCGCCAAGACCTGGGCCGCCCTCGAAGAGATGAAGGACGAGGAAATGGCAGAAGCCCGCGCGAAGTTCAAGGAAGAACATCCCGACTACAAGAGCGCTTTCAAGCCCATCCGCATCAAGAAGGAAGAGTTCCCCGAAGTTCCCCGCGAACCCAAGGGCACTGCAGGGCTTACGCAGTCCGAGCTCTTCGCCAAGCTCCGTGCGGAATTCCCCAAGGTGACCGTTCACACGCACAGCGAAGACCCCATCGAGGATGTCGTAGCCGCAATCCCGGCCGACTGTCCGCTCGAGGTCCTCGTAGAGCCCGAGGACTACCTACCCATGGTCAAGTTCCTGAAGGAAAATCCGGATTTTGACATGGACTACCTGATCGACATTACCGCCATCGACTATGACGACCATTTCGACATGGTGACCATGCTGAGAAGCATCGGCAAGGGCCACAAGCTGTTCCTGAGCGTACAGCTGAAAAAGGACTTCAGCATTAGCGAAGAGAAGCGCCCGACGGCACTCCTCGCCACGATTGACAGCATCAGTTCCCTGTACCCCGGCGCCGAAATCAAGGAACGCGAAGTCTACGACATGTTCGGCATCAACTTCAAGGGACATCCCGACCAGCGCCGCATATTCCTGGACAAGGATTTCGTCGGTTACCCGCTCCGCAAGGACTTCACGCACTCGGAAATCATCAGGAGGCCCGTATGAGTACACTTCCTCCAGGATTCCGCATCCAGCGCGAAACCAACACCGAAGAATTTTTCATCAACATGGGTCCGCAGCACCCGAGTACGCACGGTGCATTGCGCCTTGCGTTGCGCATGGACGGCGAGACCATCGTGGAACTCGTGCCGCATTTCGGCTACATCCACCGCGGCATGGAAAAGCAGGCGGAATCGATGAGCTACCTGCAGTACATCGCGCTTTCCGACCGCCAGGACTACCTCACCGCCATTCAGAACAACCTGGGTGTCGTCATCGCCCTAGAGAAGGGCATGAACGTGGGTGTTCCCGAAAAGGCTGAATATATCCGCGTGATGCTCCAAGAACTGGGCCGCATCGCAAGCCACCTTGTGTTCTACGGCTGCTTCGGCGGTGACCTCGGCGGACAGACCTGCCTGCTGTTCGGCTTCAAGGAACGCGAGATGATTCACGACATCCTCGAAGAAGTCACTGGCTCGCGCCTCACGACAAACTTCTTCAGGCCGGGCGGAAGCCGCTACGACGTGCCCGACACGTTCATCCCGCGAGTGAAGGCTTTCCTCGACCACCTCGAAGGCGCCATGCGCGACTACGAGAGGTTCCTCTCCAAGAACATCATCGTGCTGGAAAGAAGCGTCGGCATCGGCATCCTGAGCAAGGAAGACGCCATTGCCTACGGATGCTCGGGTCCCGTGCTGCGAGCCAGCGGTGTGAACTTCGACGTGCGCCGCGCAAACCCCTACAGCATCTACAGCCAGCTCGACTTCGACGTTCCCGTGTTCCAGAACGGCGACTGCTACGACCGCTACAAGATCCGCATCGCCGAAATCCACGAGTCCATGAAGATTTTGCGCCAGTGCATCGACAAGTTCCCGAAGGAAGGTCCGTGGCGCAGCAAGGAAAAACCGGTCCGCCTCCCCGTCGGCCGCTACTACAGCGAAATCGAGACAGCGAAAGGCCTGTACGCCACCTACGTCGTGGCGGCGACCACCGGCGAGAAGCCCTACCGCATCCACACGCGCGGCCCGAGTTTCCCGCACATCGCAGCACTCAACAAGATGGTCCAGGGCCACAAGATTTCCGACCTCGTGACCATCATGGCAACCCTCGACCCCGTGATTCCCGAAATTGACAGGTAACCTATGTACGTTCCCTCCGTTACACATCCTATAGGCGATTTCGTCCGCGAGTGGGTCCCGAAACTTTCGGCCTACCTGCCGGAACAGCTCCAGTCCCAGACTCTCGACACCATCGTCGCCTTTCTGGTGAACGCAGTCATCTGCGTCGTGGCTATATGCGCCGTCAACATCGGCTCGGCCCCCATCCTCATCTACATGGAACGCAAGGTCTGCGCGCACGTGCAATGCCGACTCGGTCCCATGCGTCTCGGCTGGCACGGAACCATCCAGACCATCGCCGACGTCATCAAGATGCTCTTCAAGGAAGTCTACGCCCCGAGCGGTGCCGACAAACTCATGTTCTATCTCGCCCCGCTGATCGTGCTCATCGCGCCCTTCATGGTGGCGGCCCTCATCCCCTTCGACAAGAACCTCGTGGTGTCCGACGTTTCCATGGGCATCCCGCTGATTATCGCCGTGAACGGTTTCGGCGTGCTCGGCATCTTGCTCGGCGGATGGAGCAGCAACAACAAGTACTCGCTGCTGGGTGCGCTCCGTAGCGGCGCCCAGATGATCAGCTACGAGATTTCGTTCGCGATGATTCTCCTGTTTGTCGTGATGATTTCGGGCTCCACGAACTTGATGACCATCACGCAGAGCCAGGCCGGCACCATCGCCGACTGGTTCATCTTTAAGATTCCTGTTCTCGGGTTCATCGGATTCATCCTGTTCTTCATTTCCTCCACCGCCGAAATGAACCGTGCCCCCTTCGACATCGCCGAAGCCGAGCAGGAACTCACCGGCGGCTACCACACGGAATACAACGGCACGCCGTTCGCCATGTTCTACCTCGCCGAATACATCGCCCTTGTGACGAACTCGGCACTCGCGACGACATGCTTCCTCGGCGGTTTCCATGCGCCCTGCATCGGAGTCGCCCTTGTCGACAACTACCTTACCATGGTTCCCGGAGTCGTCTGGTTCTTTGCCAAGGTGTTCTTCATGATCTGGTGCTACATGATGGTCCGCTGGACGTTCGTCCGCCCGCGCGTCGACCAGCTCATGGATTTTGAATGGAAGTTCCTGCTGCCTGTCAACCTGCTGCTCCTGGGCGCAGGCGCGGCTTATATAGTGATTTGTGGTTAGAGATTAGTAAATGAGTTTTTTATGCAAGAGAATCTTACATTAATACAATATTTCAAGCGCTACCTGAAGCGCTGCATCACGGGTCCCTGGAGCCTGATTTGCGGCCTTTCCGTTTCGCTCAAGTATTTCTTGAGTCCGTGGAAGATCGTCACCGAGCAGTATCCCGAAAACAGGAAGACTCTCAAAATGCACGAGCGCTACCGCGGCCGACTCGAAATGGTCGAGGACGAGCAGGGCAACAACCGCTGCACGGCCTGCGGCATGTGCGAAAGGGCCTGCCCCAACGCGAGCATCAACGTGCTTTCGACAAAGAATATCGCCGGCAAGAAGGTGCTGGGCCGCTACGTCTACCACTTTGCAAGCTGCACACAGTGCGGCCTCTGCGTCGAGGCGTGCCCCTTCGGCGCCATCGTCATGAGCCCGGCCTTCGAGGTCGCGACGACGGATCCGTCTTCGCTCGAAATGATTTTGAACAAAAAGGAGGGACAAGGCTAATGTTCCCGAACCTGACCATTCCCGATTTTCCGCAGTCCTTCCCGCTTGGCGGCACGGACATTGCCTTTTACGTTGTTGCGCTCATCATCCTGATTACCGCAGTGATGACCGTTGCCGTAAAGAACATCCTGCAGAGCGCGGTGTTCCTGATCTTCTCTTTCGTGACGACGGCCATCCTCTACCTGCTGCTCCATGCCGAGTTCATCGCGCTCGCCCAGGTGATGGTCTACGTCGGAGGTGTCGTCATCTTCGTCGTCTTCACCATCCTGCTAACAAGCCACCTCGGCGAGGACGCCTTCACGACAAAGGTGCCGCGCATCTTCACGGCGTTTGTCATCTCGATCGCGTTCGTGTTCGTCATGATCAAGTGCATCCTGCCCTTGCCCGAGCTTTCTAGCGGGACGGTCGCCGCACCCGACAACTACGCCTCGCTGGAACAGTTCGCCCTGCGCCTTCTCGGCTACGGTGCGGACGGATTTGTCATCCCCTTCGAAATCGTGAGTATCCTACTCCTTATGACGCTCATCTGCGCCATCACCGTCGCGCGCAGGAGCAAGGAGGAAAAAGAATGACTTTGATGAACTGCCTTATCCTCGCGTTCCTCCTCTTCGGTATCGGAGTATGGGGTCTCATGCGCAGGCGCCACCTCATCGGCATGCTCATTTCCATCGAGCTCATGCTGAATGCGGCGAACATCAACTTTATCTCCTTCGCCTATTTCAGCGCGAAAGATTCCACAGCGGGCGCACTCTTCAGCATTTTCGTCATTGCGGTCACGGCATGCGAAATGGCAATCGCCCTTGCCATTATCGTCAACATGTACCGTCGCCACCACAGCCTTGACGCCGACCAGTTGAGGGATTTGCATGATTAACGGAATTACCCTCAGCTACTTTATTTTCCTCCTGCCGCTGCTCGTATTCGTGATCAATGGCCTGTTCGTCGGGAACCGCTCGGCGAAGGGTGCCGCCGCGATCGCGGTCATCGGGAACGGAATCGCGGCGGTCTGCGCCATCCTCGTTGCTGTCGACTACTTCACGTCCGGGATGGCGCCAGGGAAGGTGATTCCTTACGAATTCACCTTCCTGCCCTTCGCCGGTTTCAACGCGAACATCGGCCTCTTAACCGACCCGCTTTCCATGATGATGATGGTCGTCGTCACCTTCATCAGCTTCATGGTGAACATCTACAGCATCGGCTACATGCGCAAGGACCGCTCGGCTGGGCGCTTCTTCAGCCTTCTTTCGCTGTTCAGCTTCTCTATGCTCGGTCTCGTTGCTGCAACAAACCTCTTCCAGATGTTCATCTTCTGGGAACTGGTGGGTGTTTCCAGCTACCTGCTCATCGGCTTCTGGTACCACAAGCCCTCGGCTGTCAGCGCATCCAAGCAGGCGTTCATCCTCACCCGCTTCGCCGACAGTTTCTTCCTATGTGGCATCGTGCTCGTGAGCTACATCGTCGGCTCATTCGACTTCTCCGTCATCAACGACCTGACCCTGCACGACTTCTACCACACGACCATCAACCTGGGCATCACCACCATCTCGCAGGCCGACGCGCTCATTCTCGGCGCCGTGCTCATCTTCATCGGTGGCTGGGGCAAGTCCGCCATGTTCCCGATGCATATCTGGCTCCCGAACGCCATGGAAGGCCCGACACCGGTATCTTCCATCATCCACAGTGCGACCATGGTCGTGGCCGGCGTCTATCTCGTCGCCCGTCTGTTCCCGTTCTTCGCCATCTGCAAGGGCACGCTCAACATCATTATGGTCGTGGGCGCATTCACCATGGTATTTGCCGCAGTCATCGCCTGCACGCAAAAAGACATCAAGCGCATCCTCGCTTATTCCACGCTTTCGCAGCTGGGCTACATGATGTTTGCGCTCGGCGTCTGCAGCATGGGCGATGTCATCGTCGCTACCGGCTGGACGGCATCCACCTTCCACATCTTTACGCACGCCTTCTTCAAGTGCAGCCTGTTCCTCATCGCGGGTTCCGTCATCCACGTGGTCCACACCAACGACCTCGACAAGATGGGCGGACTCTGGAGCAAGATGCCCTTCACCTACTGGTGCTGCTTCATCTGCGTGCTTGCGATTTCGGGCATTCCGCCGTTCTCCGGCTTCTTCTCGAAGGACGAAATCATCCTCGCGGCATTCCAGGGACACCACTACGTCGTCTTTGGCCTCGCTCTCCTCACGAGCGGACTCACCACGTTCTACATGTTCCGCATGTTCTTCCTTGCCTTCCACGGGGATCCCCGCAGCGATCTCGTGCGCGGCCACCGCATCAAGGAAGACTTCGCCATGACGCTCCCCATCGTCGTGCTTGCCATCCCGAGTTTCCTGGGCGGCTACATCGCCAAGGGCTTCTTCGAACACTTCTTCAAGCCCGGTTCGCTGCATGTCCCGCAGTTGGTCAAGCTCGAGGAACTCCCGTGGCTCCCCTACATCGCCGTGGCCGTGGCGCTTATAGCCCTGTTCATCGCCTGGGTATGCTACTGCAGCCCCAAGGCCAAGATTAGCAAGGCCCTCGACGAGACCAACCGTACGCGTCTGTACAAGACGGTCTATCACAAGTTCTACTTCGACGAGATGTACTACGCCGTGGTCCGGCAGTTCGTGTTCGGCGGCATCGCCCGCACGGCAAGATTCATCCAGGACTACATCATCGAAGGCCTCCTCGCCTTCGTGGTCAAGGCACTCCACAAAATGGGCGACCTGGTACGCTTCGCGCAGTCCGGCTACATGCCCTTCTATCTCGGGACACTCATTGTCGGAATCATCTTCTGGCGAATCTTTGGACAACTTCCGCTGTAGGTTTTTATGGATACGCTACTTTTTAACGTTATTTGGGCAATTCCCCTGCTGGCAGTGGCGATAAGCGTGCCTATTCCGAGCACGCACATCAAGGCGATCAAGCTGCTGCATGTCATTTCGGGCACAGTCGTGATGGGGATTATCGGATACCTCACCTACCGCGTCTACACCATGGGCGCAGCCCCCGCCGACCCCAAGGCATTCCCGCTCCTGCTGCGTTTCTTTACCGACATTCCGTGGCTGAACAGCATCAACGCGCACTACACCGTCGGTGCCGACGGCCTGAACATCCTGCTGCTGTTCCTCACCTCGGCTATCGTCTGGACGGGCATGCTCGTCAGCTGGAACATCAAGGGCAACCAGAAAATCTTCTTCGCCCTTATCCAGATTCTTGCGACCAGCGTCTACGGAGTGTTCATGAGCATGGACCTCGTCCTGTTCTTCGTGTTCTACGAGATGGAAGCGCTCTGCATGTACCTGATGATTGCCGGGTACGGTTCCGGCAACAAGGATTACGGCGGTAAGAAGCTCACCTTGACGCTCGCCTTCGGCTCCTCGATGATTCTTGCGACCCTGTTCGGAATTTACTTCCAGTCCGGGCTCGACAGCTGGAGCATCATGGCCCTTTCGAGGATTACGCTCCCGATGAACTTCCAGATGTGGGCATTCCCCGTAATGTTCATGGGCTTCGCAGTTTCCAGTTCGCTCTTCCCGTTCCACTTCTGGAGCCCCGACGGCCATTCCGCGGCACCGACTGCAGTTTCCATGCTCGCTGCCGGCGTGATGATGAAGATGGGTGCCTACGGCTGCCTGCGCGTGGCCATGTTCCTCATGCCCGAGGCGGCCAAGATATGGCTTCCCTACGTTGTCGCGCTCCTGATATTCAATGTGGTGCTTGGGCCCTTCATCGCCATCCGCCACAAGGACCTCAAGTACATCACAGCGTACAGTTCCATCAGCCACCTCGGCCTCATCTTCTTGGGCCTTGCCGCCCTCACTCCGGTGGGCCTGCGCGGTGCTAGCCTCCAGATGATCTCGCACGGTTTCCTCACCGGGCTGTTCTTCGCCACGATTGGCATGATCTACGAACGCACGCACACCCGCGACATCACCCAGATGGGCGGCATCATGCGCAAGCTCCCGTTCCTCGGAGTGGGATTCGTCATCGCGGGTTTTGCCGGCCTCGGGCTTCCCGGATTCAGCGGGTTCATCGCCGAGAGCAACATCTTCATCGGTGCGTTCCAGCAGGATTCCACCATCACGCGCTTCGTGACCGTGCTTGCCATCCTAAGCATCACCACGACAGCCGTTTACATATTGCAGACAGCGAACCGCATGCTGCACGGCAACATGCCCGCCAAGTACGAAACGCTTACCGACGCCGACCTTCGCGAAAAGATCGTTGTCGTCTTCCTGGTTTTATGCCTGCTGATTATCGGCGTTTGCCCCGGCTGGATAGCCGACATGCTCGACACGAGCATCGCCCCGATTTTTGACAGGATTGCCGCCGCGACGGCCACCGTGGTTGGAGGTTAAACAATGAACTTTATCCTACCGAACTTCATCATTCCTGACGCGCTCCTCCTACTTTTCCCGTTCATTGTCATCGGGAGCAGGCTTTTCTGCAGCTACCGCTCGCAGATTCCTTGGCGCATCGCGAACATCGGCTTCATCGCCATCTTCGTCCTTCTGAATTTCATCCCGCTCACCAACAACGTCGGCAAGTTCTTCATCTGCAACTGGAAAATTGACGACTTCGGCGTGCTCATCCGCGAAGTGCTCATGCTTTCGGCCATGCTCGGCATGTGGCTTTCGAAAGACTACTTCGAGCACGGGGCCGACGGCAAGCCGCAAATGCACCAGATTGCGGAATTCACCGGCGCGATAGCGTTTGCCACCTTTGGCGGCTTCACCATCGTCTCGGCATGCGACATGCTCACGTTCTTCCTCGGCCTCGAAATCGCCACCATTCCGATGTATGCGCTCACGGCCTGGAACAAGAAAGACCAGTTGGGCTCCGAGGCGGCCACAAAGTACATCATGATGGGCTCTGTAGCAACAGCGTTCGAGCTGTTCGGCTTCAGCTACCTGTACGGTTTCTCGGGATCCATCTACTTCAACGACATCCGCATGGCTGTCGAGGCCAGCGCGACACACCCGCTGCTGTGGCTGTCCATCCTGTTCCTCTTCTGCGGAATAGGCTTCAAGCTCACGCTGTTCCCGTTCTACACCTGGGCCCCCGATGTCTACGAAGGCGCCCCCACTCCGGTGACGGCTGTCCTTTCCGTCACGTCCAAGGCGGCGGCCATCGCCTTCCTCGTCGTGCTCGTCTTCGGCCCCCTCGCCCCCGTGCAGGAACAGATGGCTCCGTTCATCGCTCTGCTCGCCGGCACAACGCTCTTTGTCGGCAACCTGGGCGCTCTCAAGCAGACACGCCTCCGCCGCTTCATGGCCTACAGTTCCATTGCGCAGGCCGGCTATATCATGATTGCGCTCCTCGGGCCCGTCGAGATGGCACGCACGGCCATCATCTACTACCTGTTCGTCTACGCGCTCTCGAACTACCTCGCATTCTTCATCTTCGGCATCATCGGCCACCACCGCGAAGAGACGTTCGACTCCCTGCGCGGGCTCAGCAAGCAGAACCCGGCACTCGCCATTGCGCTAGCCGTGTCCATGTTCAGCCTTGCGGGCATTCCGCCCCTTGCTGGCTTCTTCGGCAAATTCCACCTGTTCTTCGCCGGCGCAACAACCGGTCACTATGCGCTCGTGGCCTTTGCCGTACTGAACAACGTCGTCGCCCTTTACTACTACTTGCAGCTCATCAAGAGCGCCTGGATCGACGAGCCCGAAGACCACCTCTCACCGTTGCGCCTTACAAAGCGCCAAAGAACGATTATCGTGACGCTTACCGTCGCTGTCGTGCTGCTCGGCGTACTTCCCTTCCTGAGCAACAACATCTTTGGCGGATTTACGTTCTAGTGTGAGCTATGAGCTATGAGCTGTGAGGTATGAGGTCGTTCTTCGCACTCTGAGGAGTGAGAATAGTTTCTGCAGTTTTGCTACTCGTTGCTGACTGCTCAAAGGGGCTTTAGCCCCGACCTCACTTCTCATTATCACGCACTTTGTGCATTAATAACAGACGGCGAAGCCGTGATATTTCTCCCTAGCCCCTAGATCCTAGCCCCTAGATCCTAGCCCCTAGATCCTAACCCCTAGATCCTAGCCCCTACCATACAAAAAACCTCCCCGAAGGGAGGCTCGTTTAATTTCGTCAAGCAGGTTTACTTACTGCAGATGTCTTCAGCACCACCAATATCCGAGATGCTGAACGGCTGCGTCCATTCGCTCCAGTCTGTCTCGCCATTCTTGTCGGTCCAGACAATGCGGAGCTGTACGAAGTAGTCACAAAGTCCGCGGAGATAGCTTAGCAAGCACGAGGACATAATCTCTTCTCTATTCATTAGCCTGATTCGTGTAGATTCATCTGTGGAAGGATCATAAATCTTCGAGTGATCAGATGATACGTAACCGGATTTATATACACAATATTCGTGCATCTCCATTACGGAATCCTTCTTTTGACCATTTTCCCAGATGGAAGCAACAATCGAATCGGATTCATAGAATCCCTTAGTGATGGACGGTTCCGCATACGGGAATGCTTCAGTCCAATAGCAGCTATCACAAGCATCCGAATTTTTCTTGCCTTCGCACCCTTCAATCTTGAAGTCATTATAATGCTGCAGAGAAGTGAACCAGCGGGCCTCATAGTAAACAGTATCCGTATATTCCGATTCGGCGATATACTTGCTGATAAAGTTACCGGTAATCGTGTATGACGCTGTAGCATCAACATACGATATATCGGTCTTCGTAGAAGTATCCTGGTCCACTTCGTAGGCCGTGGTGTACCACTTGACCATCTTCATCGACGGAACAGGAACATCAAGCGCCATGTATTCGCGATACGGGATTTCCGGAGTCAACTGGACCGCTTCCGTAAAGGCGGAAGTATCTTCCTTGTCGATAACGGCCATGCGGTAATAGGTCTCGATCTTGTCACGACCCTGAATACGGTAATAACGCACGTTACCTTCAATATCGGTTTCCACATCAGTCCATTCAAAGTCTTTCAGCTTAGAAGACTGGATGATGAATTTCCTATCCGGATTGTCGGTCGAAATGTCGTACTGCCAGCTGAGTTCCCAGACGCTCGGTGCGATACGTGCAATAGTGACATTTGCAGGAGGAGCGACGGTGATCGCTTCGGCATCTTCTTCCGTAAGCGCGATAAGCACATCCGAGGAGAAATCGGACTTGCCATCGTCATCAAAAGCAGCCACGCGGAAATAGTTGTAAGGATCGGTAAGTCCAGTAATCATGGCACGATAGACGCCAGCACCGGTAGTATCAAAATTTTCCCACTTGCTCTTTTCCAAGTCAAGCTTCTGGACAACAAAGCCGTCTTCCGGACGAGTCTTGACCGGCACATACGACCATTCCAGCATCCAGGTGCCAGCATCCTGCTTCTGCACCATCAGGTTTGTCGGAACAGCAAAGGAGACACCCGGCTTTTCGGAGCTGCTTCCCGAGTCTTCATCGTCGGAAGAGCCCTTGCCATTGCAGCGGCCATCCTCGTCAATGAGGTTGGCATTCGTGCCGGCCTTCGAACCCATCGGGTCGGACCAGTCGCCGTAATCGGAAACACCGTTCTTGTCAGTCCAGACTACGCGAATCTGAGCATAGGCGTTGCACTGTTCATCAACATTCTTGAATTCCTTGGAAATGGAAGACTTGTCGGCACTGACCTTGACCGTGTCGACGCTCTTCTCGGCTCCCGTCACAAAGCGCGCCTGGTAGTACACGCCGCCAACGGTCTTGCCCTTGGAATTCTTGTTGTAAGTGGAGTTCAAAATCTTCTTGCTCGGGTAGTTCCCGGTAAGAACGATTTCGAGGACGTTTTCCTCGGAGACGTTCGGCTTTGCCGTAGGAGCGGCGAGACTGATGCCATCGGCATATTCAGCTTCATCGGAAACAAACACTTCCTTGGTGTAGGCGGAACGAGTCTTGTCGTTCTTTGCGGCAAAACGGTAGTAGTAACCGCCATTGTCTGCGCCATCGACGAGGAATCGAGTCATTTCGGCATCGATTTCGTCATATTCCTCCCAGGACTTGTTCCCAGGAGCAAAACGCTGCACGACAAACTTTTCGGCTTCGTCCGATTCGTAGGAGAAGGTCAGTTCCCAAACGCTCGGGGCAAGCTTGGTCAGGGTCACACCCGACGGCGCAGGCAAGGACTTGGATTCCTTGAGATCAGACGGATCCTCGGCATCATTCACCGATGTATCGGAACTGGAACTGGAATTCTTTTTCTTACTGCTACTGGAGGATTTCGCCTTGACCTCGGTCACCCCGAGATCATCGTCTCCGTTAGTAGTCGACGAACTATCGCCGCAAGCGCTGAGAAGCAGGGCCGCAGAAAAGACCGCTGAACCCAGCATCATAAAAGAACTGCGTTTTAAAATCATCTTAACTCCTGTAGGCTAGCCTACTATAGAATTGTAACTAGTTGCTTACAAAAATACATCTTTTTACCGCTTTTCAAACAGCTATCCCCCTTTTTTTTCGCAAAATGCAAAGAAAATCACATGTTTACGCACAAAAAAAGGGGCTTTCGCCCCAAAATAAAGTTCCGAGCCGCGCTAGATGAGTTCTTCGGGCGGGAGATGGTCGCCGTGTTCCGGTTCCTGGTAGTAGGTATCGGGAATCTGCACCTGGTTCTGGAAATAGGCACGATGGGCGGCAATCACCTTTTCGCGGGCAAACGAAGCGTCTTGCCATTCGCCAATCTGCACGTCCTTGCCTTCCAGTTCCTTGTAGTTCTGGAAGAAGTTCTTGGTGATGCGCAGGAACATCTGGTCCACATCGCCGATGTCCTTGATGGGGCGCGGGTTGAAAACCGGTACGCCCAGGACCTTGTAGTCCTTCTTGCCGCCGTCGGTCATGTCGAGTGCGCCGATGACGCGGCAGGTGCAGACAGTGCCCGTCATCATCGAGGCCGGGCTGTAGATAAGCATGTCGAGCGCGTCGCCGTCGTCGGCCTTGGTGCTCGGGATAAAGCCATATGTGCAGGGATAGCTCATAGAACTGAGCAGGCAGCGGTCCAAACGGAACACATGCAGGCGCTCGTCATATTCGTACTTGAGGCTTGTATCCTTGCCGATTTCCACCACGCATTCCACCTCGTAAGGGTACTTGCGACCAATGGGGAGATCCAGGTAATTTATTGACATCTATTTTCTCCAGAGGGGCTCACATCGAGCCCGATTTATCTTTCATACCAAAAAAGCAACTCAAATTTAACAAAATTTTACAAAAAGGTCAAGGGCGTCAGCGGCTGCGCCAGCGAGCCGAAGTGACCTTGTCAAACAGCCCGAAATAGAATGCGGGCTCTCCCCTATCGGGCCTATAGCCCACCTCAAATCGAATTCGGTCAAGGGCCGGGATTACCAGATGGACACCGCCATAGACGGCCCCCTCGTAATCTTCCCAGCCGGGGTGTCCCTTGTCCCACAGGAGGCTTCCGTCCAGGCCGGCAACGAGCTGCACCCCGTAGAAGAAATTGACACCCAGTACGCTTGCAGCATGCCGTTCCATCAGCACGAAGCGCTCTTCGAGAGTGAGCAGGACCTCGTGAACCCCAAGGCGTACAGAATCGGCCTCATCATCTTCACCGCCGAAGGAAGTACCACCACGACCGCGGAAAGTATTCGGTCCCCCGTGGTAATAGTAGTCGTAGAACTTCACGTCACCCGGGCGGAAGCGCGCGAGAGCCGTCGCACCGGTCACAAAACGGCTCACGGTAAAATAGGCGCGGGCGTCCGTCAAGAGTTCCCAGTAGTCCTCGCTCCCCATGCTCTCGCAACCACCTTCACAGGCCACCAAGAACTCGTCCGTGCCGCCCACGTGAGTCAGCATGTATTCGTAATATACACCCTTGCGCGAATCAAGCTTGCTGTCGCGGTAATCGAACGCAAAGCCCAAACCGAATTCAGGCAAGAACGCGGCCCTCTCCAAGATTCTACCCGCAAGCGTACCCAGGAGAGACAAATGAGGAAGAAGCACATAATCTAGGTCTAGATCGACCAGCCAGCTATCGTCCTGGTAACCGCGGATATCGTCATAGCTGTCGGTCCGCAGGAACTCGAAATTCCAGCCAAGCGGGAGCCCGAAAAAGTAAGGGGAACTCACATATAAAGCGTACTCGTTATTGTCAAGAAACGGGTCGGTGGATGTACGGTACTGGATTTCGGCGCGGATATCTTCGCCAAGTACGTTGAGGTTCGCAAGAGCAAGGCCGAGCATAAGCCCGTCGCGGTCAGTTTCCTTGCCCGCCGGAGAGGGAATCCAGCGAAAAATTTCCTTGAAGGTGTAAGTAAGGCTCGAGGCACGAGGAGCGGGGTTCGAGGGCTGGGGGGCTGCGGGGGTGCAGGCTACGGTGATTTCGGTGAACAGGTCCAGGTCCTGCAGGCGGAGTTTTTCAGCTTCGAACTTTTCAGCGGAGAACGGCTCCCCCACACGGTTCAGCAGTTCACGTTCCACGACGCGCGGCTTCGTATGTTCCAGGCCCTTGAATTCAATGGACGAGACCACCACGCCATCGGAGCAACCGGCGGCACCCGCTTCCGGGGCGACAGATGGCTCGGCAAAGGCAGCAAAGGCACAGCACCCGACGAGAAGACCTACTATTTTCACAAAATCAATCACGAAAAGGAAAAATAGAAAAAATGAGGCACGAGGCTCGGGGTTCGAGGCACGAGCAGTGAGCAGTGAGGTTTCAGGCACGAGGCAAGAGGCTAGTGAAAAGAATCACGCACTTCGTGCGTCAATTAAGACGGAGAAGCCGTGATATTTCTCCCTAGCCCCTAGATTCTAACCTCTAGATTCTCTAACGGAGATTACTTCAGGGCTATTCGCCCTTCGCAATGACAACCAAGGCGAATGCCACGCCAAAACGCTTGCGTTTCGGCATGGCTGAGCCGACGAGTCATGCGCCTGCGAATGACAAATTCTCTCTTTATCCCTAACCACCAACCACTGTCTACTTCCTACCTCTCACTCGTCTTTCCCTAGCCCCTAGATCCTAGCCCCTCCTCCCTTTTTTCTATATTTGCGGGCGTAAAACAGAACCCCCGAGGTCCCTATGTTAGATTTTCTCGCCAACTACTGGCCGTATCTTGTCGCACTGGTCGTCATCGTCCTTGCCGTGTTCGCTTTCCGCGGAGTCCGCAAGGCCCTCAAGGAAGGTGGCGGAGCGTTCAGCCTCGAAACCATCAAGAAGAACACCGAGCCGAACTTCGCCGCCCTCAAGCAGAAGTCCAAGGCCCTGCTCGCTGATGCCGACATGATTTGCGAAACCAAGGAAGGCAGCAACCTCGTCATTCCCAAGAAAGAGGACATGATGTTCTTCCGCCGTGCCGTCCGCCAGAAGTACAAACTCGCCATGTTCCTCGTGCCCGGCACGAACAAGGTCGTGTACTTCTTCTGCAAGACGGAACAGGGACTGCGTCGCCGTATCGAGAACCTCGTCATCAACCAGAAGTTCCGCGAAGGCAAGCCGCCCTACATGGACGCAGCCACTGGCGAAAAGCTGAAATACCCGAGGTAGCAGCGAGGCCGGCGCTTTGCGCCTCTGTGCCACGAGGCCGCTCATTTCATTCGCTCTGAGTAACAAAGACCATGAAGGAGCTTTTTTCTCAAAGGTTTCTGCCAAGAAACCGTGCCCACACCACAAAGCTCCTCTGTAAGAGGAGCGACCTCATGACCGAAGCCTCATGACCTATAACGACCTTGCACTCGCGGAAGAAGAAGGAAAGCTGGAAGCGGCGCTCGAAGCGTCCCGCAACCTACTTATCGAGGCGCCCACGGGTTCGGGCAAGTCGTTGTTCATCCCCTACTTTTTAAGCAAGCACTGCAAGGGGCGCATCGTCGTGTTGCAGCCCCGCCGTATCGCGGCACTCTCGCTAGCGCAGTTTTCTGCAAAACTCCACGGCGAGCCCTGCGGCAAGACGGTCGGCTACCAGTTCCGGCAGGACAGCTGCAAGAGCGCAGGCACTCGCATCCTCTTCCAGACATACGGAAACTTCTTGCAGGAACTCCTGCACGGCAAGATGGACGCCGACTGGGTCGTGTTCGACGAGTACCACGAGCGCAAGGCCGACATGGATTTGCTGTTCGCGTATTTCAATAGACGAAAGACGAAAGACGAAAGACGAAAGATGGACGGCCCTTCGACTAGTTCAGGGACCTTACCGAGGGTTGCGGTGATGTCGGCGGCGCTGAACCGCGAGGAACTCGAAGCGGTTCTCGGCGTCAAATGCCTACAACTCGGCCACCCGCTGTATCCCGTACAAATTATCCACCAGGCCCCGGCCACCGGCAATTCACTTGTTTCGGGTGTAGGCATTGACGCCGAAGTGGTGCGGGCTCTCCGGACACTCTACCGCAACAACATCTGGCAGACCACGCTGGTATTCCTGCCGGGCAAGGCCGAAATCGCCCGCTGCCACAGCGCCGCCTCCGAAGCGCTCGGCAACAACTGCGCCGAATTCCTGGAGCTCTACGGCGGGCAAGACCGCGAAACGCAAGACCGCATCTTTGAAGTCACCGAACGTCCGCGCGTCATCTTCACCACGAACATCGCCGAAACCTCCATCACCGTCCCAAACGTCACCGGCGTCGTCGACAGTGGTATCGAACGCGTGAGCCTTTACGACGACAGCGAGAAGGTGAACGTGTTGCGCACGCTCCCCATCTCGATGCAGAACGCCATCCAACGCAGCGGCCGTAGCGGCCGTACGCAGAATGGCTGCGCCATCCGCCTCTGGAGCGAGGATTCCGAGACACGCATGCCCAGGGGAATCGTGCCCGAAGTATTGCAAATCGAGCCGTCGGAATTGCTGCTGCAGAAGGCAGCGTTAGAGAGGTTCAAGGCTCGTGGAGCGAGGAGCGAGGAGCGCAGCAACATTGTCATTGCGAGCGAAGCAAAGCAATCTCAACTAGAACTACCCACCCCCATTCCGGAAGCACACAAGATTGCGGCGACCAAACTTCTCGAAGGTTTCGGGATGCTCAAGGACGAAGCCATCACGGAACTCGGGCTCAAAGCCATCTGCACGCCTGTTTCAAGCATCCCGCTTGCCCTGCTTCTTGCCTCGGCGCAGAGCCAGGCCGACCTCCCCGACCTTTTGCTAGCCGCTCTCGCCTGGGTTCACTCCGGCACCGAAACGCTGCAGAAATCCAAGGTGTCGCAAGATATCCTCACACTCGCTTCCGACACACTCTCCAAGAGCATCAATGCCCCGCGCGAAGTAAGCTTTACACTCCGGCAACTGCGGGAGTACCGCGACCAGATTGCGAGTTCCACACCTCAAAGGAGCGAAGCGACGACCTCAAACCTCGTTGCTCACAGCCTCCTCAAAGCTTTCCCCGACAGACTCGCCACGCCGAGCGGTTCCGCATACAAACTTGCAAACCAGAACATCATCCGCCTGCAAGTCGCAGAGCCGCCTTACGCTATCCTCGCGCTCACGATGTTACGCACCGGTGGCGGCAGCAAGTCCGAACTCAAAGTCAACCTGTACGCCCCCATCACCCAGGACATGCTCGGCGGGAACACCGCCAAGACACGCTACGAGCTCCTGTGGCGCAGCGGCCAGGAACGGTTCATCGGCGTAGAAATCAGCGAAACCGAAAATGCCGACGGCACCACGACAGAACTTTCCCGCAAGGAAATCATCCCGCAGGAAGCCTCGCCCAAGGTGCTTGCCAAGCTCAAGGAACTCACCGTCAACGCCTGGCGAGAAAAGATTGAAAAGGAAAACTGGAGCGGTCGCTATCTCACCGAGCAAATGCAGACGCAACTCATCAAGATGCGCCTTGCCGCCAAGCTCTATCCCGAATATGGCCTGCCCGAATTCAACGAAGAGGACATGGAACTGATCTTTGACGAATTCGCAAGCGGAATCTTTTTGCTGCGCGACATCGACGAAAGCCGCTACAGGAACATCGTTGAAGAATACTTCGGCAAGTCCATGCTCGCCTGGTTAAACAAGACCTTCCCCGACCATTACGTGCTCCCCAACGGCAAGCGCGCGCGGTACAGCTACCAGGCTGTTGCCATCGATGACAGCGGAAAGTCCGTACAAAGTATCGAAGGCGTCCTCGTCGAAATTTCGGCACGCATCGAGGACTTCATGCAGCTCCGTGGCGAGCACAAAATTGCCGACGGCAAATTAAAAGTCCGGTACGATATCCTCGCACCGAACTTCCGCACTATCCAAAAGACCTGGGATTTAACAGGATTCTGGCAGAACACCTACGCCGAAGTGCGCAAGGAACTGCGCGGCCGCTACCCCAAGCACCCATGGCCCGAGAGCATTGAGCTTTGAGCAATGAGCTATGAGCAATGAGCTATGAGCATTGAGCTATGAGCTTGGCGCTAAAGAGCCTTCGAGGTCTACCCAAAGACATAACAGCGACTATGCCAATCAATTAGCAAGTCTTGAATTGCGGCATCGTCGCCAAACTTTTTCTCATAGCCTTGTGTAACAAGGCGACCTCATCACTCAAAGGTCGCCGAAGGCGACCGACCTCACACCTACTTCACTGTATAAATCGTGAGCGTCTTGCTGTATTCGTAACCGACGACAAGTAGGGCCTTGCCAGGAACCGGGCTCTGTTCCTCGGGGATGAAGAGCAGACCTTCGGGGCCGCGGTCCTTCGGGTCCATGTAGTAGTCGATGATCTTCGGGTTGTCTAAGTTCGTAATGTTGATCACGACGACGCCGCTCATCCTTTCCAGGCCGACAAAAGCTAGGCGATGGCTCCCGATCATACCCACGACGACATTTTCAGGTTCGCATCCCTTGTTGTCGCTGCGGGCATCCATCTTGACCTTGTCCTTCTTGGAATTCCAGTTGAAGTATTCCGGAGCGACTGAAGCAAGCATCTGTTCAATCTTGTCGCCGGAATCCCACACAAGTTCACCCTTGTTCGCATCAAAAATGCTGACGGAACGGGTTCCAAAGCTATAAACATAGGGGCATTTTCTCTGCCCTTCGGCGCAGAAGTCGGTGCTGCTGATTTTCAAAGTCTTGAGCGCGCTAAGCGTTTCGCCATTAAACTTATCTTCGTCAAGGCGGCCCCGTTCGAACATCGACAAAGCATTCGTCACGTCGGTCCAAGCCTTAAAGTCGTCACTTTCGGCGCCTTCGTTCGCCGTGATGATATATTGCTTCCCGTCCGCCTCGAAATAGCTGATGCCATCCGGCTGACGCAATCCGCGCACAGGCACGTTCTCAATCCCGATGCTTCCGTTCTTGCGCACATCCACGCCAAAGCCAGGCTTCGAATGATCCACGGTTCCCAGCGGGAACACACCGACAACCTTCTTTGCGGGAATGTTGATCTTCGCGATGGCGTTGTTTTCCTGCAGGCTAACCCACGCCGTCTTGGAATCCTTGGAAACCGTGATATACTCGGGTTCAAGCGTCTGCGCATAGGGATTGGTCCCAATCGTACGCACGCCATCATCCATCAAGTCGCTGTCCTTAAGTTTCTTGAAGTTGACGATACTGACCTTGACCAGCAGGGAATCCTTCTTGTTCAAACGTCCAGGCGTCAAAATGGCAATGGCACCTTCCGGATCCACGCTCATGTCCTTGTTCGGGGAACCCTCGCACGCGACGAGAATGTTCTTGCCGTTGGGCGTATATGTAAGCATGTCCGGCTGGGAGCACACCTTGTACGACCCGACCTTCCTCGGCACGTCCTCGACGATCTGGAAAATTTCGACATAGCCAGGATCCTGCTCGGGATCGGCAATCTCACTCACCGCAACGAAGTTGTCGAACACACTCACGCTGGAACCGCGGCCCATGAGTTTCATCGCACCCAGGACTTTGGGCTGTTCGGGCTTGTCGAGCGAAACGACTTCCATGATGGGCTCGTCACCCACCACGAACAACTTTTTCAAATCGGGCATATACGCCGCAATTTCCGCAGTCTTCATGGATACCGAGCCCAACGGGGCAAGCAACTTGCCCATCTGGAACACCGGGGATGCATCGGGACCAGCAGCAAAAGACAAACTGGCAGCAAGCGCTGTAGTTATGACGATGCCGATTTTTCTCATACCAACCTCATTCCTATTTTGTTAATCGAGAATCAACCAAAACAAAAGCATCCCCATTAAAACACCACCTAGAAAAGAAGACGCGGACATCATAGCGGCTTCTTTCTTCACAGAACCATCCTTGTTCGTCCTAGAATCAATTGCGACACGCAACGCCTGCTGGCAAACCGAGTTGTCCTGCTTTACCGTATTATAGCTCTGCTCCCAGTTGGCGCTCTTGGCCTGTTCGGACTCAATTGCCGTACGCAGGGAATCCGTCTCGGCCTTGCAGGCATTTTCGCGGGCAGCCATAACGCTGTCGCGGACGCTCAGCTCGGCAGCGACCTCCGCAGCGGGGACCACACCTTCGGAAGGTGCCTTTTCCTCCTGCGCAAAAGCGAAGGAAGAAAAGAGAATGCATAAAAAGATTAACGACCTTAAAGTGCGAGCAAATTTTTCCATAAAAAATTAGTCTTCGTATTTCTGGAGAACCCACTCCGTAGGCATCGGAGGAACCTCTCCACTAGAATGCTTGAAGGTAAAGCCCTTGCCCTTCTCGAAGTCCTCAATATTCCCCATGACAATCGTCTCACAAGATTTCGGGTCAAGGCATGATTCAGCCCTCATCAGCAGCACGTCGCCATAAAGGGACCAGAGACCCGCTTTTTTCTGTTCGGGTTCGTTGCTGCGACCTTCCAGATTGAACGTTCCATCATCTTGCAAGACGAAAGTCCAATCCAGCTTGAGATCCTTATCATAGCTGTACCAGTTGTCGGCAAGGTCAGCTTCCTTGACCTTAGCGATCTTGAATTTCTCGCTGGAGCATCCTCGTATATCGAGGTCAAACGACGAGGACACGACATACATGTAAAGCGACATCACGTTATCGGAGAAGTATTCCGGCACAAGGATAAGCTTGCCGCGATGGATATCGGCGTATCCGCCCACCAGCAGAAGAGTCTTCTTACCCGCAGAGCTTTCCATGGTGTAACGACCATCGTAGAAACGGTAGACATCCGTCGTATCGCCGGACTTGCATGTAATCTTCTTGCCCACCATATCGTCGTACTTGCTGATATAGGTGTTGCCGGCTGGGATCTGTTCCACCTGAACCGCCTTGGCCTTGCCCTTATCCACAGAATACAGTAGGGTGTCGGAATCCACCGTGAACTTGATGGTCATGCCCTTAGCCATCTTGGCGAGGAAATATTTATCGTCCAGCTTATTGATGATGGAGGTTGCAGAATTGTCTTCGTCAATGGAGATAACTCCGCCCTCGAAGTCACTCACCACGACCACCTCGCCCGTATCGACGACCCAGAACGAGAACATACCCTTCTTGGATCCGGCAACCATGTGGACATTGTGCCCGTCAATATCGAGCAGCATATTGCGAGAAAGGTCGTCGAGAGTTGCCGCACGGACTCCATCAGGCTCTTCCTTCTTTTCAGAAGAAGAGGACTCCTTCTTGGACGAAGACGACTGCGCCTCAATGCTGGAAGAGGAGGAAGAAACATCCTCGCGGTCGATGGAAGTATCAGAACTGGAATCGGAACCACAGCCTGTAAAGGCGAGTGTGGCGGCCACGCATCCGGCCAATAGATAGTGCAATTTCATAGTACAAAGCCTGTGTTATAATTCTACACTAAGAATATACACAAAAACGGCTCACGAAAAAAATTTTTTTCATGAAAAATGGCGATTTATGCATCAAAAGGCGATTTCGGGTGATATCCGAGGTCTTTTTCTGCGTTTTCGATAGACGGTGCCGCATCGTAGAGGAAACCGGCCAGGGCCTGCTCCGCAGACACGCTGCTTCCGCCGATCCACGCCCTCAGAACAGCAAGCCGCTTGCAAAGCCACCACGGCAGTTTAAGCATCCGGTGCTTGAGTCCGCGCATACGTAAAATGGCCTCCGCCATCTGCGCCATCGTCATGACCGAAGGACCAGCCAAGGCATACGTCTTCCAGATGGCACATTCTTCTAGCCCGGCAGCTGCAATTCCCTGGACAAGGTCGACACTGCGGACAGGCCGCTTCAGCGCCATTCCCCCTCCCGGCAAGAAATACACCGGGAACCGCGACACGTATTTTGCGAACATGTTGAACTCGATGCCGCCACCGTCGCCAATGACCAGCGTAGGCCTCACGATGGTCCAGTCCAGACCGGATTCCCGAACAAGGCTTTCCCCGTCCAGTTTGCTCTGCCCATAAGGCGTCAGAATCGGATAGGTGACAGAAATGCTCGACACGTAAAGCAGGCGCCGAACACCCGCATCCTGGCAAGCCGATATAACATTTCGCGTCCCCTGCGTATTGATCCGTTCAAACTCGCTGGGCTGCGTAGAAAGGAGGATGGCCGCCAGATGAAAAACCATGTCGACATCATCAAAAGCGGGGCGGAGCGAACCGTAATGGGTAACGTCTCCATAAACCAGCTCCACCCCCGAAGGGATTCGCGAACTAGCCAAAGTATCGCCGGGGAGGGCCAAGACCCGAACACACACACCACGGGCCTGGAGTTCCCTGCAAAGCGCCTTCCCTACGACGCCAGCACCTCCCGTAATCAGTGCCTTCATCACGCTTCCAACATGTAGCGGATGTCTTCGACGCGCCTCCTCAGGCTAGCGTCCTTTTCCATCTGCACTTTAAGGGATTTCAAGGCGGCAATTACAGTGGCATAGTCGCGATTAAACATTTCACCAATACAAACAAGCGACTCGGAAGTATATTCGCGGCAAAGCATCATGGCCACTTTGCGCGGGACCGAGGCCGCTGCGTCCTGACGCTTCGAGGCAAGCGCCAGAAAATCCACGTTGAACTGGAACGCGACCGTATCGGCAATGCTCCTGACGGTAAGCGCCGTACCGGCACCGCCATTCTTGCAATCGCCCATCAGCCGCTTGACACAGGCAAAATCCAGTTCGACACCATTCAAAGTGTGCATCGCATCGAGCCAGTTGATCAACCCCTCGATATCGCGGACATTGCTGCGCGGCGGGACAGAGAGGAACCGGCAAATCTCTTCGCGGTCACGGTCCACGAAAGGCACGTGCATAGATTTTTTCTCGATGAGATTCAGACGCGTTGTCATATCGGGCTCGTCCAGCCCAACGGCTACGCAGGATTCCAGCTGAGCAAGGAATGTCTTGGAGATGTGCGGGATAGCCGACTTGCGATTCGGCGTAGACACCTCGCCAGCACAGAAACTGGAAGGATGGCGGTCGCACGAGATGACCACCTGCTTGCCATGCGAACGCAGGTACGCCACCAAGGAGAAGAGTTTTTCAAGCGTCTTCTCGCCCTGTTCTATCCACTGGATATCATCGAGCAACAGGCAGTCGCAGCCCATATAACGTTGTTCAAACTTTTCCTGGTTCTGACGGGATTCCGAAGGTTTCTTGTAAATGCCCGTATAATCTCGGAGGAAATCTGCGGCATGACAGTACGTAATGCACATCTCCGGCCTTTTTGCAACCAGGTCGGCGGCAATGGACTGCAGCAGGTGCGTCTTGCCGAGGCCCGAAGCCCCATAGACAAACAAAGGATTGAGCGACGGGTTACCGGGATTTTCGGAAACAGTCTTGCATGCACGAAGTGCCGTGGAATTGCACGATCCCTCGACAAAGTTGTCAAAAGTGAACCGGGCGTACAGTTTGAGACTTTCACTGGCCGGCTGCTTGACCCGAGCCTTGACAACCGGGCGCACGACCGGCGGCGTAGCAAGCTTCATCTCGGGAACAGCCGGAGACGGAGCCAAAAGGCGGATGGTGTAGTCAACAAACTCGGAACCGAGTACGGCGCTGAACGCCTTGCGGAACAAATCGCCATAATGGCTATCTAGCCATGTCGCGCGGAACGTGTCGGGCACGGTCAGCTGGGCGTATCCGTCCTGGATACCTTCAAAGCCGACCGCATCCAAAAAAGCCAAACCAAACTCATTGCACTTCGACCGAACGTACTCAAGAACACGAAGCCACGGCGACGACGACAAATTCAATAAAGTAACGGTATTTTCCACAGTTATTCCAAATCAATAGGTAGCAAAAAACTTACGAAAAAATTAAATAAAGCCTTTGCCATAGCGGGGAGGACATTCCTTTTTTTTTGAAAACCCGCAGAATGGCCCCAAAAAGGGCAAATTTTTTTTCACCCCAATCCAGCTACCATCATTGACCGAGTTAATAACCTACCAATCAAAAAAACATCCCTTAAATTTCACATTCTATCAACAGAAAAATTTATAACCATCCCTTGACATTTTTCCATAATTATTTTTGCAACAAAATTATACACAAATGAGCACGTACCCATAAAATAAAAATGGCGTCTTTGCTTCAAAAACGCCATTTTTCTTGCAAACAAGCTAATTTTTCGAGCGGAAAACGTTGACTATCAACGACTTCCAAATCACACTTTTTTGTCAGAAGAATCGTCTTTTCCGGAATCTTCCGGTTCGTCGAGCATCTTCTGGATTTCCGGAAGCAGGCGTGCCCTGATGCGGTCCAGGAACAGGCACTGGAGCTGAATCATCCTGTCGCGGTGACGGCCGGCATGCTCCTGGATCCAGTGGCTCACGGCATCCTGCCTGTTCTGCACGCGTTCCTGCAAGGTCTCGCGGATAAATGTGCTCTGCACCGACATGTAGCGCTGCATGTTGAACGGCAAGCGGTAAATGCGGATAAACTGCTTCAAGAGTTCGAGCAAGGATAAATTCGACTCGGAATGTTCCTGGATAAACTTTCGCAGTTCGGCTATGTGACCTCTGAAAAAGGGAACAATGGAATCCTCATCGATCTGATAAAGTTCCAGAGCGTTTCTCTTTCTCGTATTTTCATCAACAGCCATACGACAAATTTATGTTTTGTCGGCAGACGAAAAGGTGTTCTTCTTCACAACAAAGGCATAATTCGCATTATTTGCGATATTTTGCACATCTTTTTGCAACAAAATACGCCCTTCCGTGCCAGGATTGAGCCTGTCGGCCGCCTGCCCTCGAAAATCAATCAAAGCCGACACCTCAATGGGCTCCATGCCTTCCGGGGTCATCAATTCCAGCGAATCGTCCACCGAGAATGGATTCTTCACATTCACCTTCAATGCTCCCGTACCCGACTCGAACTCGGTCACCTGTGCTGCGACGCAACCGCCGGCGGCATCCACATGCGAGGCCTCGTAATTCTGCGGAAGCGGCCCACGCAAAAATCCCGGCATGAACCCGCGACCGTCCACGAAATCGATGGCACGGCGACTTTCTTCGGGAACCCCCGCCCCCGCCACCACGGAATCAATCGCCATCCTATAGGCGCGCACAACCTGGCTCAGATAATACACCGAACGGGTACGGCCCTCGATCTTGAAAGAATCCAGCCCGCCAGCGACAAGTTCCGGAACAACATCCAGAGCGCAAAGGTCGCGACTGCTCATGAAGTACGTGCCCCAAGTGTCCTCGTCCAGCGCAATGGGATCGAGTTCTGGCTTGTCCGTCCTCTGCAAGGAGAAGCTCCCTTCGTGAGTGTGATATTCGTCACATTGCGGTTCCGGGTTCGCGTAAAGCCTGTACGGCATACGGCAAGAGTTATTGCAAGCGCCCTGGTTGGCATCCCTGTGAGCAACCCAGTTAGAAAGCATACAACGTCCTGACATCGCCATACAAACGGCACCATGGACGAACACCTCCAGTTCAAGGTCCGGAACACGCTCCTTTATCTCCAAAATTTCAGACAAACGAAGCTCACGGCTCAGGATAATCCTGCGTACCCCCAAATCCTTCCAAAACGATGCGGCAAGATAATTAGTCGTATTCGCCTGTACGGAGAGGTGGATTTCTGTCTGTGGCGAGACTTTGCGAAGCCAGCCGACAAAGCCGGGATCCGCGACAATCAAAGCATCGGGCATGAGTTCGAGGGCGGAAAGCAGCGCCTTCTGGAAGGCCTCGACCTTCACGTTCCTCGGAATGACGTTACTCGTCAGATAAAACTTTTTTCCTAGACTGTGCGCATAGGCTATGCCTTCCGCAAGGTCGTCTAGGTTTCTGAAGCCGTTTTCGCGCGCACGCAACGAAAAGGCGGGTTGGCCGGCGTAAACAGCGTCGGCACCATAGGCATATGCATAGCGCATGCGGACGAGGTCGCCCGCCGGCGCCAAGAGTTCCGGTTTCTTGACTGTCATCGTAACCCCTAAAACTTAAACCCGGCGCGGAGATAAACTTTCTCATCGTTTATCAGCGTGATTTCGCCCATGAAGGAAACATAGTTTCCCTCGTAACCCAACGACGGAGTTATGGAATACTGCATCTTGGCTCCGTCCAGGAATCTCTTCGAAATTTTCATATGGTCCGTTTTCGGTGTCGTATCGTTGATAGCGCTGCCGTAATCCGTTCCCTTCCAGAACCAGGAATTGCGCACCGACGCGAAGAAACGACCGTCATAGCGCCCATAGACCGTCCAATCAACAACCATGCTGTTCGGGCCATTCTGGTTGCCGAGGGGGTACCCCAGATGAGCCAGCTGGGCCGTATTCTTGATGAAATGCGAATAGACATAAGGTTCTATCCGCGCATATTCAGCAATAGTCCCCGCCTCGAGCAGTTTGCCCTTCACCTTGAAATCATGCGCAGCCTGCAAACCGGCCATCCACGCCCACTTGGCCTCGATATTGTCGTTCTTGATCAAGCTCACCGGGCTTTCCATGTCGTCCATGAAAAATTCCGTGTACAGGCGCATCCAGTTGAACAGGCGGTAGTTGAAATCCATCGCAAGCGCCCCGTTATTGGAACGTTCGCTGTAATTGCCCTTTTCCATGAACAGCGGGACACAGGGCACAAACAGCCACGGCTTCATGTTGTCGTAAAGCACCTGGAGTTCGCTTATGCCGACAGTCGCATTTCCGACAGCCAGTTCATAGCGGTGACCGAACAGGTGGCGCAGCTCGTCCTTGTTCTTGATGCTCATGCTGTTGTTGTAAATTCTCAGGTCACCATAGAAGGTAAGCACATGCAGGGGGCCAATGAACATGTCCATAGCGAGCATGTTGTAAGGAAGAGCGAACTGGTTGAGCGTGAGGTTGTTATAGTAACCGGGTCCCCAATGCATCACGTCGCGGGCAAAATCAATGCGGAGCCAGTCGTAGTTGAAGGCGAAATGCGCACGGTAGCGGGCGTAGCTCACATATTCCACACCGGAATTGTCCTCCCCCTTCTGAACCTCCAGGAACTCGCGGTCAAACGAGCGAGCCGAATCCGCAGAATGGCCCTCGTCGTATATGCGAGCATCCAAGACGAAATCTACCGAATCGATAAAGCCGCGCAGATAAATTCCCCCGTCGGCAGCAGGCCAGATGGTGTCCCCAAGGGCCTTACCCCCACGGTAGTCTACCCCACCCACAACCGATGCGGCAAGGCCGTAGGACGACGGGCGCGAAGAAGTTGCGGAGGAATCTTCGGGAATACGGTCCACATAAAGCAGCGCAGTCCCTTCGGTTTCACTAAAGTGCTTGATAAAATTTGTATCGCGGCGGGGATAGGCAAAATACTGCAAGTGGTCGCCTGTTGTCTGGCGATGCAACTCGAACAGCATCGGGGATGCCTCTAGAAGTTTCAGGTTCCTGGATTTTTCCGGGCCAATCACCGGAGATGCGGCCATCGCAGAGAGCATGCCGCCAAGAACCAGGACAAAGATAAAAGACAGGATAGATCTTGACATTTAACGCTACATCCAGCTGCGTTCGGACGTACCGGAGATACCGCGAATCTTGAGGTCGAAGTCATCCGGGTTCGTTGCGGCACGCATGGCCGTTTCAAGCGAAATCTTTTCTTCCTTGTACAGTTCGAGCAGCGCCTGGTCAAAGGTCTGGCTACGATACTGCATATGCCCTTCGGCAATGGCCTGTTCCACAAGGTCAATCTTGTCCTTATCCTGGATGTATTCCTTGATGGCCCCCGTATTCACGAGGATTTCGGCAGCAGGGACACGACCGTCCCCGTCCTTGGTCGGCAACAGGCGCAAAGAAATAATACCGGCAAGCACTTCAGCTAGCAACAAGCGGATTTCGTCGTGCTGGTGAGGCGGGTACATCGAAAGCACACGGTGAATCGTTTCCGTCGCATTCGTCGTATGGATAGTTGCGAAAACCATGTGACCCGTATCGGCTGCGGTCAAGGCAATCTGCATCGTCTCGAGGTCACGGATTTCGCCAATCAGCAATACGTCAGGGTCCTGACGCAATGCAGCACGCAGGGCGTTACCATAAGACAAGGTATCCACGCCAATCTCGCGCTGCGAGATAATCGCCTTGTTGTCCTTGTAAAGGTATTCGATAGGGTCTTCGACCGTAATGATGTTGACCGACTCGTGATTGCTGATATGGTCAATCATGGACGCAAGCGTCGTCGACTTACCCGAGCCCGTCGTACCGGTCACAAGAACAAGCCCGCGCTTGGTAAGCGCCATGTCACGAATGACCTCGGGCAAATGAAGGTCTTCAAAGAGAGGAATCTTCGCCTTGATGTGACGAATCACGATAGCGATAGAACCGCGCTGGCGGAAGACGTTCACACGGAAGCGGCCGAGTTCGCGAGCGCCCACGGCGAAGTCGCATTCCTTATTTTGTTCAAAACGCACTTTCTGGTCGCGATTCATGATATCGTCCAAGAAGGAATCCATCATGATACCATCGACCTTGATGTCGAACGGGCGCTGCAACAGGCCGTTGATGCGGAATGTCGGAGAGGCGCCAACACGGATATGAAGGTCCGAAGCCTTGCGGTTCACCATCTCGCGGAGAAGGTGCTCGATGCGGAGCTCAATACGACGTTCCTGCTGTTCAGCCATTTGCGTTGCCTCCGAACTTTTCACGATAAATCTTTTCGATTTCTTCTAAGCGGCTGCGATATTCCGCGTTCTTCGGTTCCTTCATGCAAAGGTCCTGATAAATATCCAGAGCCTTGCCGTAGAGACCTTGTTCAAAATAGATTTCGGCAAGCGTCTTCGTATTTAGACTTTCGTCGATATCGGCGGCGCCACGGTCGAGCGGCTTGGAAGGATCCTTGATGAGCCCGACAGAAACTTCGTCGTCGGAGTCACCGGACATGAGGAAATCCAGCCCCTTGTTGGAAGGTTCATCATTCACTTCCGCTTCAGAGAGGGAATCGTCTTCCGTGGAGAACAGTCCCTTGAACGCGCCGTTCACTTCGGCTTCAAGAGTTGCGTCCGCACTGGAAGGAATCACTCGTTCTTCGATGGCTGCACTCGTAGATTCCTGCGTCGGGACTTCTTCCTTGACGGGAGCCGGTTCGGGCAGGTCGAGGTCGTCATCACCCAAAATAGAATTGAGCGCCGAACCCACTTCCTTTTCGATAGTCTCCGTTTCGCCGGAAGCTTGTTCGGAATCGCTAATGGTTGGCGGAAGCTCAAGTTCGTCTTCGGCCTTGGCCACCTGCTCCGAAAGCGAACCCAGCACAGGTTCCTGTTCCGGTTCAACAGTTTCGTCAGGCTTCACGACAGAAATGTCAGAATTTTCGCTGAATACGGCAGAAATGTCGTCATCCGAGCTAGCAGTTTCCTCAAGAGTTTCGTCTTCACCAAAGATGGAATTCAAGGAGCCAACAGAATCACTATCAAAAGAGAGCGTCATGTCGGCAGGAGTCTCTTCTGCAGGCGCAGTTGTCGATTCCTGAGGATGTTCTTCGGGGAGTTCGTCTTCGCCGAAGATACTCGCAAAGGCGCTATCCAGGCTCTGAGGTCCGTCTTCCGCGGCAGGCTTTGCTGCCGGAGCAGGAGCTGCAGGGGGCGGTTCCACAGGCGTAATTTCCTGAAGTTCAGCAAGCGGATCTTCCTCGGCAAGTTCCTCGACGGGAGCCTCCGGTTCAGCGACCGGTTCCGCAGCGGGAGTTTCAACAGCTTCAACCTTTGCGGTATTCTGCGGATTCTCTTCGGGCAGTTCATCTTCGCCAAAGATGCTAGCGAAGGCGCTGTCCACACTCTGCGGTTTATCCTCGACAGCCTCAGCGGCAGGAGCGCTTTCCGCAGGAGCAACGTTTTCTTCGGCTTCCGGAGCCTCGGAATGCACGTCAATTTTTTCCATGAGCCCAAACAAGTTCTCGTCGTTCGTAAGGGACATATCTTCGGACTTGACTTCCTTCGCATTAAAATCGTCCGGAGAAACTTCATTCGGAATGTTCAGATGATTGAACGGCGAACTTTCCGCAGATTCTTCTTCCGGCTCCAACGAGTCATCGCCAAACATGCTGGCAAAGACATTGGAAACATCGCCGCCGGAAATATTGTCATCTTCGGAGAACTCATCCAGTTTGTCCGCATCGCCGGAATCGATGTCCGCCATGGCGGCATCAAGCGACTCCTGCAAGTTGTCCATCGCAGAGGCGTCCACACCATCGTCGCTGGGCAAGAAGGCAGAGAGTGCGGCAAACGGGTCTTCTTCGGAAGAGCCGGTCGTGGAAGCGTCGGCATCCTCAATAGAACCGACCTGTTCGTCAATGGAGAAGTCTTCGAACGGGGACTTCGTCGTATTGTCCTCTGCAGACTTCGAGAAAATAGAAGACACAGAATCGGCGCTGGAATCAAGTGACTTTTCAAAAATACCGGAAGACTCCTCGGGAGCCGGTTCGTCCGGATTGACGGAGTTTTCCTTCACAAACAGAGAGCCATCGCTGTCACCCGAAGACAGGAACGAAAGACCGCCATCCGAAGAAGTTTCCGTACCTTCGCCGGAAAGGCCGGGCATGACAAAGTCGGAATCCTGAACTGCGGCAGCCGTAGCCAGCACGACATCGTATTCTTCTTTCCAGAAATTGTCGAGCGGATCCATATCATGGACACGGCGGTAGCACTTGTTACGTTCAGCCTCGTTGCCCAACTGGTCGTAGGCATCGCCCATACGTTTCTGGGCAGACAAGCAGAAGGGATCGCTCTTGAGAGCCTTTTCGCATTCCTTGATGCATTCCTCAAACTCTCCCCTCTCGAAAAGAATTCTCGAGCGGACCAACATCCCCGGAAGGTCGACGGCAAAGCTCTGAAGCCCGGCATTCACCCTGCGCAGGGAGCCATCCAGGTCACCCGAAGCTCGCTCCATGTCGGCAAGCCAGGCAAAGGCCATCGAGACCCCCTTCTTCTTGCCAATCGTCTTCTTCAATTGTTCCAGAGTAACAGCCATCAGACTCCCCCTAATGGAAGCGCAACCGCTTCGTCAGACAAAAGTACCGGAATACCCTCGCGAATCGGGTAGAGGCGCTTTCCGTCCTCGGAAACAAGGGCCTCTTCCATCTTTTCGGATATTTTCTCACCCGCGATATTCTTCAGGGAACCCGCGGCAATAGCATTGTTTACGGCAGCGAGACAAGCGTCGTCTGCCAGCTTAAGAGCGCCACGGGATTCCGGGCAACAAAGGACATTTAAAAGATTCGTATCGAACATAACACCTTTAATATCAATTACTTACGTAAAAATAACTTCATTTCGGGAAAAAAAATTCGGTCCCGAGCAGATTAATGCAGATATTTGAGGTCCACAAGGGCATAATTGCCGTTTTTTCCGTCCCCGATGAGCAAAAAGACGTTCAAACCGAGCTTATCGAGCCACCCGATGTCGAAAGGTTCCCTGTAGCCGGAGAAATTCGAGACGACAAGGAGTTCACGGCAGCCGGTACGGTTGCAGATGGATTCCATCTCGGAAAGGTTTCCCAGGAGGTGTTCGCGGTTTTCCTCGCTAATCTTTTCGGGTTCGCCGCTGACGCATCCCAGGATTTCGATGCCGGGAATGACGTTGTAGCGATCAAACCAAGTCTGGAGGGAATCTTCGGAACCGCCGAGCAAAATGGAGCGGTGACGCTTTTTCGCAAAGATGCGGTAGAAATAGTTTATCCAGAATGCGACGCGGCGCCATGCAAAGAGGGCCAGCGGGATAAAGAGGCTTGAGCAGGTCATCAACACAATCAAACGCGAATCGTAGGGCAACGTGCTCAAATCGTCTTCAACGACCGGCACCTGCGTAAAGTAGCGGAAAACTTCATACCCGCCCACCGCAAGCAGATTCAGCGGTATCAGGTAGCGCAAGAACTTTTCGCCCTTGAGGCTAGATTCCGTATATTCCCCGCGAAAAACAAGAAACGCAAAATTTACGACAACAACCAAGCCTACAAGCCACCAGTCTTCGAACTGTGCAAAATCCGCAATGGGATGCTTAATAACCGTATCAATCGCATCACATCCACCTTCGAGGCAGCTGGAATCCTGGAAGCACACATACGACTGAATACCCTCATAGTTCAGGAACGTAAACGCCCACAGTGCCACCACGCCCAAGTCCAGGAACATCTTCCAGAACTTCGGAATCAGGCGCGAGAACATGCCCACGAACGCAGCGAACAAAATACCGAACGAAACGAGGAAGTTCGGAACAAAGTAAAGGTCCTTGTGCTTGCGCACAAAGATAAGCATCGCCTTGTAGAAGTCCACATAAGAACCCCAACGACGCGTACGGCAGCTCTGACCCTTGAAATGCAGTATATTCGTCGACGGCGTGTAGTAATTTTTGTAGCCCGCAGCCTTTGTTCTAAAGCAAAGATCCAAGTCTTCGCCATACATGAAGAAATCTTCGTCAAAGCCTTTCAGGGACTCATACAGGTCGCGTTTGATGCAGAAGAACGAACCACTGATGGCGTCCACCTCGGTAACCGCGTCGGGGTCGGCATACGTCATGTTGTAGCTGGCCAGAAGCTTGCTCTTCGGGAACATTGCGGCAAGGCCGACCGTCTTGGAAACCGCCGAAATAATCGTCGGGAAAGACCTACGGCAAGCCCACTGGAGCGTTCCGTCCTCGTTCAAGATGCGGCAGCCCACCGTACCCGATTCCGGATGTTCCTCCATGAAGTCGAGCACCTTGGTGAACGAATCGCGAGACACAACCGTGTCCGGGTTGATGAAAAACAGGAACGGCTTGGTCGCCTGTTTTTCGGCCAGATTACAGCCCTTCCCGAACCCGAGATTCTCCTTGGAATCGAGCCAAAGCACTTCCGGGAAAAAATTCTTAATCTCGGGGAGAATCGGTTCGGAGGAACCGTTGTCCAGAACGATAATTTGGGAATCAATTCCTTCACATGCGTCACGGACCGACTTCAAACACGCCGGAATGAAATCACAGGAGTTATACGCAACGATGATGATGGAGCAGGAGTACATTCGTCTCTCGTCTAATTACGCGAGTCCAAGGCGAAGTTTGAGCACCAGGAAGAAGGCTTCGGAGATGATGCCGCCGCTCATCTTGGACGTACCGCGGGTGCGGTCCGTAAACACGATGGGGATTTCCTTCACGCGAAGGCCCTTCTTCCAAATCTTGAACGTCGTCTCGATCTGGAAGCAATAGCCGTCGCTCTTCATCTTGTCGAGATTCAACGCCTGCAGTGCTTCACGACGGAAGCACTTGAAACCGCCGGTCGCATCGCTAATCGGAAGCCCCGTAACCATGCGAGTGTACACATTCGCACCGTAACTCAGAATGAGACGGCGAAGATCCCAGTTCACGACGCTGATGCGCTGCTTCATGTAGCGGCTGCCCAGCACAAGATCGGCATCCTCTGCCGTTTCCAAGAAACGGGTCAAGTCCGTAGGAGAATGGCTGAAGTCGGCATCCATCTCGAACACACGTTCAAAGTCGCGTTCCAGAGCCCACTTGAAGCCAGTCACATAAGCAGAGCCAAGTCCCATCTTGCCCTTGCGGCGAATCAGGTGGATACGGGAATTCTTTTCTGCCTCGGCAGCGACCATATCACCCGTACCATCCGGAGAGCCGTCATCGACAACCAGCACTTCCAAGCATTCATGCTGCTGCAAGATGGCGTCCAGCATGAGAAGGATGTTTTCCTTCTCGTTGTAGGTCGGGACAATAACCAAACTTTTAGGGAACGACATTCTTACTCCTATCCATACTTTTCATAAACTAATCTAATTATCTCTTATCGTCTCGGCAACCGGGTAAGAACGTTGTTTGTTGCCATTCAGCATCTCTCCCAGCAATCCCAGGGAAATGAACTGGACGCTCATCACCAACGCGAAGGCACCAGCCAACAAAAGCGGACGAACATGCAAGGCGCCCGTATTGAACCATTCATAACCAAAGTAGCCGCAGACCCCGAGGCCAAGGAACATGAACAGAAGTCCGATAAGCCCGAAGAAATGAAGCGGTTTCGCAGAGAAACTGCGCATAAACATGAGGGAAACGAGGTCCAGGAACCCGCTGACCAGGCGGGAGACTCCATACTTGGAGACCCCGTGGACGCGCGCCCTGTGGGCAACAGGCATTTCCGTTATACGGAACCCCTGCCACTTTGCCATGACCGGGATAAAGCGGTGGTAGTCACCGTAGAGCTGGATGAACTTGACCACGCAGCTGCGGTACGCCTTGATGCCACAGTTGAAATCGTGCAGGCGCTGCCCACAAACAATAGAAACCGTCAGGTTGAACAGCTTGGACGGCATGGTCTTGTGCCAGGGGTCCAGGCGGCGCACCTTCCAGCCGGAAACGAGGTCATAGCCTTGATTGAGGATATCGATCATCTTCGGAATCTCGAGGGGATCGTCCTGCAAATCTCCATCCAAGGTGGCGACATAGCGACCCTTCACCTTGGAAAATCCATAAGCGAGGGCGGCAGCCTTGCCACAGTTGAACTGGAAGCGATAAGCCCGGACAAACGGGAATTCCTTGGAGAGGTTCTCGACCACCTCCCAGGTATTGTCTCGGCTTCCGTCGTCGATAATAAGCACCTCGTACTGGAAACCGGTCGGTTCCATCGCGGCAGCGATTTCCTTCATCAAGTCCGGCAGGTTCTCGTTTTCGTCCTTGACCGGAATGACCATGCTCAAATCCATCATAACCTCGACTGATTATTATTCTGCAGAAGCCACAACAGGCGTGCTGTCGGAAGCGCTGTCCTTAGCCCCGGAATCGGATTCCGGCGTTTCAGGCTCGATAGCAGGCGGTTCGTCCGGCATCTGTTCCATGGACTTAAGGCTAACGGCGAGGCGGCTGCGTCCACCCTCGTCGTAAGCGGGGACGTGCTTGAGACCACGGGCAAGTACATCAAGAGCAGGCTGCTTCATGCCGGCAGCTTCGTAGACGTAAGCTGCAGCCCAGTAGTTGCGCCATTCATCCGGGAACTGGTACATACCCATTTCGAGGAACTTGATGGCATTCAGAGCGAGAGCGTCCACCTGAGCCTTGCGGAGAATCGTGTAAGGCTTCTCGCTACGGATAGCGGAAATCTTCTCGCGGGCGTCGAAGGAAATCTGCAGGTACAAGGAGATGTAGCTGGAAAGCAGGCGAAGCGTTTCGCTATTCACGAAAGCAGTGCCATCGCCGAGGCCGCGGAACTTGTAGACGCTGTCAATCAAGTTGGCCGTACGTTCGGCATTGAAGTCACCACGACGAACAGTCAGGTCACCCTTCTGGAAATCGTAAATCATGCCTTCCTGGATCATATACTTTTCAAGACCCATGAAATTGGACATACCGACAGTCGTCGAGAAATGGATCGGCTTGTCCATGTTCTGCATGGCAAGGTCGATGACAAGCTTATGCTGAGTCAGCATCACGCCACTACGGGTACGGGCAGCCCAGTCGTGGAAGGCATCCCACACCTGGTAGTGCACCTTGAGCTGCAGGAGCTTTGCAGAATCGGCAGCAGAAAGCTGCTGGCCTTCCATCTGGTCAATGCGTTCCTTCAGCTTGGGCATGAGACGTTCTGCGTTCTTGACCCAAGTCGCCGTGAGATGGTTGGGATTGTTGCCATAGCTGTAGTCCAATACCATGTCGCGCTTGATGCCATCCTTGTCATAGCTCAACTTGAGAATCGGCGGATTGTCGAGCATCTGCTTGATGTACCAGTCCGTGTTACCCAAGGAGAGGTTCACGACGCGCACGTCCTTGCGGATACCGGCAACTTCCTGGGCGAACCACAGCGGGAAGGTGTCGTTGTCGCCGTTCGTGAACAGGATGGCATTCGGGCGGCAGCTATTGAGCAGGTTATACGCATAATCCCACGGGACCCAGAGACCGGAACGGTCATGTTCCTTGTAGTTCGAGCAGCAAGGAATAATAAAGGAGACAAGGACAAGGAGAGCTGCAAGAGGAGATGCGAAAGCAGCAAACTGGGCAGACGTTGCGGCAAGGAACACGAGAATACCCGCACCGATACCAAGCATCATGCTCATGAAGATGAACGCCGGGGTATAGAAGTAGTCACGTTCGCGGACTTCCATGTGGACAGCCTCGGGGAATGGGGCACGCTGACCCACCTGGGCATAGGCGTTTTCGATCTTGGTCCAAGTTGTCCAGATGCTGGAACTCTTGAGGTCGTTGATCTTGGCCTCGAGCGCAGAAATAGTCGCTGCAGGAGCCTTGTGCTGGCGGAGGAATTCGAGACGGATGGAGTTATGCTCGATTTCCTGACGGGCATCCAGCAAGTCGTTCGGGTCGGGAACAGAGGTGATGCCTGCACCGGCACGGTTCAGGTCGGCAACGTTACGGGTCATCGCGGAGACCCACTGGTCGTGGTCGCGCTGTTCCATGCGGGTACCGTCGGCAAAGTTGATGTAGAAAATCAAGCCGAGAGAACAGAGCGCATAGAGAACGGAAAGGAAAATACCCAGATGACGATTGCGCTTGCAAGCAAAGACGCAAACAAGGACCAAAAGACCGTTGAAGAGGATGAATATGAGCAGCTGCGGAACAATCGAGTCACCCATGAAAATCATCTGCGTGGGGAACTTGATACCGAAGCGTTCCAGCGGTTCGTTGTCGGCCGGGTCGAACGTGTACACACCATTGGCGTAGTTCACGCCACCCACCTTGTAAGGCAGGTACTGGGCCATCTGGTAGCCGCCATAGCTCATGCTCGGGAAGCTGAGGAACTGGTGGGCCAGCTGGGAACGGCGGTAGAAGGCGCGGGCGATCATGCTCTCGGAGCCGTACTGCTTACGTTCCACGAAGTTGTTGAAGGATTCCCAGTTTTCGGACTTGAACAGGTTGCCGAGCTGGAGGTTGCCCTGTTCGTCGCGGATGTTGATTTCAGGATCGTTTTCGTCGATGATCGGGTTCAGTTCGGAACGGATAGGAATGTAGAGGTGAGTGCTGTAACCGATAAGGGCGAAGAAGGAGAAAGCGAGAGAAAGGCGGACAGCCTTGTTAACCTTGGCATTGAACGGCTTGGCAAGCGTCAGGACGGCAAGCACGACAAGGCAACCCAAGGAAAGTTCGATAAAGGCAGATACCATGTAGATGACGGAGCAAAGAAGCGTACCCGTAATCCAGATAGGAATGCGTTCCTTGATCTTGCTCGGTTGCGCAATGAGAAGCAGCACGAACACGGCCGGGATGGTAAGCATCGTGTAAAGATGCGCGCCCACACCGAGGAAAGCGATGTAGCAGATGAAGATAAGGAACTTGTCACTACCTTCTTCGTCCTTCTTGTTGTACCAGACCAAGCCGAGGTAGGAGACAAGCATCAGGATCAACATGGCGAGGCCGTAGACTTCGGCTTCGACGGCATTGAACCAGAACGTGTCGGAGAAGGTCAGGAGGAAGCCGGCGACCAGAGAGGCCGAGCCAAGCACGAACATGCGAACCTTTTCAGAAATCTTGGCAGCAAGAGCGTCGTTCCTGAGGATGGAGGCAAGGAATTCCCAAGCGAACAGAGCCGTCACGTAGACGGTAGCCGCAGAGCTCACCACGGAAATGTAGTTCACGCGCTTCGCGATTTCACCCACAAACGGGAGCAGCACGATTACGGCACGTGCAAAGAACACGAAGAACGGGGTTCCAGGAGGATGGGGAATGCCAAGCGTATTGGCACAAGCGACGAATTCGCCACAATCCCAAAAACTAACGGTCGGCGCCATCGTCATCGCATAGACGATGAGTGCGACCAGGCAGGATATGCCGGCAAAAATGTGTTTCATCCATTTTTCCTTTATCACGACTACTTCTCCTTATTTTGAGAGCTAGAGACAATTCCATGCTTCTGCATGAAGCCATTTAAAAGACCGTTAACGAACGAACTCGAAGAATCCGTGCTGTACTTGGCCGCAATCTGCACCGATTCGGAAAGGGCCACCTTCATGGGGATTTCCGGGACATACAGGAGTTCAACCATCGCAATGCGGACGATGATGCGGTCAAGTTTTGCCATGCGGTCGATTTCCCAATGCACGGCAGCGTTCTTGATATCCTCGTCCAGTTCTTCCCTATGGGCCTGAACAAGGTCTACCAGTTTCATTCCATACTTTTTTTGGTCATCGGTAATAGACCGACTTTCGAGCACCCCCGGAAGGGCCTCCCCTGCCGTGGCACCGGTAATTTCCATCGCATACAGCAACTGCATCGCAAATTCACGGGCTGGTCGATAACTTACGTTCATAATATCAATTCAGGTTTTAGGTTTCAGGTATGGCAGAGCGTTCTCATCGCTTTTTGCTCATACCTCTTTATAAAGGTTTGCCATTTCGACGGCAGTGGATGCCCAGTTGCTCCCGAGATTGCCCGCCTTGAGGCCAGCGCGGTTCATCGCCTGGTCCACGGTATCGGTCGTGAGGATTCCGAGAATCACGGGGAGTTTGCCTTCGGCAGCAATGCTTGCAACACCGCCGGTAGACGCATTCACCACCACGTCGTAGTGGCTCGTCTCGCCGCGGATCACGGCACCGATAGCCATCACGGCATTGTACTTGCCCGAATCGGCAAGGCGGCGGCACACGCCCGGAAGTTCAAAAGCGCCCGGAACGCGCACAACGGTAATGTCCTTGTCGGCAACGCCCAGCAGCTCGAGCTGGCGGAGCGCCCCTTCCAGGAGCTTGTCGGTCACGACCTCGTTGAAGCGGGCGACGGCGATTGCCACCTTGAGTCCCGCCCCGTTCAGGGAATTCTTGATTTCGTTAACCATCTTATTTTTCCTCTTTTAAAACTTTTTCGCCGGCAGCTTCGGAATCCAGGTGCAACTGGTGGCCCATCTTCTTCTGCTTGGTGAGCAGGTAGAACAGGTTTTCCTTGTTCGGCTTGACCTCGATAGGCACGCGCTCCACAATCTTGAGCCCGTAAGCCGAAATGCCCGAAATCTTGCTCGGGTTGTTTGTCAAAAGGCGCATTTCCTTCACGCCGAGGTCCGCAAGAATCTGGGCGCCGGTACCGTACTGGCGGAGGTCCGACTTGAACCCGAGGTGCAGATTCGCCTCGACCGTATCCATGCCCTTTTCCTGCAACTCGTAAGCACGCAGCTTATTGCAGAGGCCAATGCCACGGCCTTCCTGGCCACGCATGTACAGGAACACGCCGCCGTGCTCGCCGATGAACTTCATGGCGGACTGCAACTGTTCGCCGCAGTCACAGCGGAGGCTACCGAAGATATCGCCCGTAAGGCATTCGCTGTGTACACGCACGTAGACCGGCTTGCTGAAGTCGGGGTTGCCAGCGACCCAGGCCACGTGTTCCACGCCGTCGGTCTTGCTGCGGTAGGCGTAAGCCTTGAAATCGCCGTACTTGGTCGTCACGTGCGGAGCGGCCACACGTTGCACCAATTTTTCATTCTTGAGGCGGTAGTCAATGAGATCGCGGATGGAGATAATCTTGAGGTCGAACTTCTTCGCCACTTCTTGCAGTTGCGGCATACGGGCCATCGTCCCGTCTTCGTTCATGATTTCGATAAGGGCGGCCGCCGGGCGCAGGCCCGCAAGCTTCGCCAAATCCACCGCAGCCTCGGTATGGCCTGCGCGCCGGAGTACGCCCTCTTCTTGGGCGTACAGGGGCGAGATATGCCCCGGCCGCCCGAAGTCGCTCGGCTTGGAGTTCGGGTCGGAAAGTGCGAGAATGGTCGCCGCGCGGTCGTGGGCGGAAACACCCGTGGTGCATCCTTCAATTTTGTCGACCATGATGGTAAAGGGAGTCCCGAGAATCGACGTATTTTCGGCCGTCTGGCGCGTGAGGTTGAGTTCATGGCAGCGCTTGATGGGCAGCGGGCAGCAAAGCACGCCACGGCCCTCGTGGAGCATGAAGTTCACCTTTTCGGGAGTAATCTTCTCGGCAGCGATGACAAAATCGCCCTCGTTCTCGCGGTCTTCGTCGTCGACCACGATCAAAAACTTGCCGTTCTTAAAATCTTCTATGGCCTCTTCAATCGTATTAAGCAAGGTCACGTTCCTTCAGATAATTTTCAATGTACTTGCCGAGCATGTCGACTTCCACGTTCACGATGGTCCCAGCAACCCAGTTGCGCAGGTTCGTGCGGGCAAGCGTCTCGGGGATGATGCACACGCGGATGGAGTCCTCGAACTTTTCGGCCACCGTAAGGCTGATGCCGTTCAGGGAGATGGAACCGCGGCGGATAATGTAGCGCTTGAGGTCCGCAGGCATCTTGAGGTCGACTTCCACGCCCGTTTCGCGCGGAACAACCTGGATCACCTCGGTAATGCAGTCCACATGGCCCATCACGAAGTGCCCGCCCATAAAGCTGTCGGCACGGCACGGAAGTTCCAAATTGACCAATTTCCCGACCGCAGCCTGCTTGAAAGCCGTATTTTCGACCGTCTGGTGCATAAGGCAGAAAACCGCCTCGTCATCAGTACAACTTTCAATAGACAAACAAACGCCATCGTTGGCGACACTGTCGCCCAATTTGCAATTCTTGAAGAATCCCGGCGACTTGAGACGCATCGAGAGAGCATCACCACGAGCCTCTATCGAGACGATTTCGCCGGTAGATTGAATAATTCCAGTAAACATACGCGGACAAATATAGAAAAGTGGCTTTGAGGTGTGAGGTATGAGGTAGATAGTGGTTAGTGATTAGTGGTTGGTGGTTAGGAGGGAACAGGATCTAGAATCTAGAGGCTAGGGAGAAATATCACGGCGTCGCCGTCTGTTATTGACGCACGAAGTGCGTGATTCTTTTCACTAGCCTCTATTCTCTAGTCTCTCTACGACTCATTGCTCGTGCCTGGAGCCTCGAGCCTCGAACCTTAAAAGTAGGAAGTAGACAGTAGGAAGTGGTTAGTGGTTGGTGGTTAGGAGGGAACAGGATCTAGAATCTAGAGGCTAGGGAGAAATATCACGGCTTCGCCGTCTGTTATTGACGCACGAAGTGCGTGATTCTTTTCACTAGCCTCTCTAGTCTCTAGTTTCTAGCCCCTTGCCTCGTGCCTGAAGCCTCGAGCCTCGAACCTTAAAAGTAGGAAGTAGACAGTAGGAAGTGGTTAGTGGTTGGTGGTTAGGAGGGAACAGGAGCTAGAATCTAGAGGCTAGGGAGAAATATCACGGCTTCGCCGTCTGTTATTGACGCACGAAGTGCGTGATTCTTTTCACTAGCCTCTATTCTCTAGTCTCTCTACGACTCACTGCTCGTGCCTGGTGCCTCGAGCCTCGAACCTTAAAAGTAGGAAGTAGACAGTAGGAAGTGGTTAGTGGTTGGTGGTTAGGAGGGAACAGGATCTAGAATCTAGAGGCTAGGGAGAAATATCACGGCTTCGCCGTCTGTTATTGACGCACGAAGTGCGTGATTCTTTTCACTAGCCTCTATTCTCTAGTCTCTCTACGACTCACTGCTCGTGCCACGTGCCTACCCGCTATAATACTCCGTCAGCACGTCGGGCCCGATCATCGCGGATTCCTTGGCTACCACTCCATCCGGGAGCCCGGGGAACTTGAGGCCCGCTTTCGCTTTCCCGAATTTGACGAGACGCTCGAGCGACGCGTCAACAGACGGGTCCGTAGAGCGCCAAAGGTCAATGCGGTTCCATAGGGGCTTTTCTGGTTCCCGGGGCGCATTGAATATTTCGCGAGCAAGTGCAGCACCCGGCTCCACCATCAAGCGGTGCATACCGCGGGCGGAGAGGTTTTCTATCATAAAGTTCCAGTTGTCCGCAAACGATTCGTGCGGCAAAAGAACAAGTTCCACTCCATGCCCATAATCCCCCGTAGGCGCTGTTACCGCAGGATTTTCAAAAGCCGGCTGAGGAACACAGCTGAACACGAGAGGCTGAAGCAGTACACCTTCTGTACCGATTTGGTGCAATGCAAAGACATGGAGCAAAGCAATTTCGGACTTCGTAAATTTGTGATGCCCCGCCCAGATAACCTTGACTGGGTTATTCCCTTGAGCATAACGCACATCCAAGCGAGGATTATCGGTCAAGAGGGTCCCCGCACCGACCAGCACAGCATCGCTCATGGCGCGGAGTTCATGATTCCAGCAGTTCGCGCCCTGGCCCGTGATTCTCAACGGGAGGTGCCGCCCATTGGCGGCGATGCAGCCCATGAAACCGTCTTCCGAGACCGCAGACTTTATCTCGACAAACGTCCGTTTATTACATACAAAATAATCATACGCTTCAAAGTAGCGTTCTACTTCGCGGAAAACAGAGCGGCCTTCCAGCACCGTATCGGAATCATGCCCGCAAAAACCGAGCACACGACATTCATCCCCGTCGAGACATTCCCCCGAAAGTTCATCAAGATTCACAGATGCTGCATTAGCAGAAGCCCGTACGCATGCATCCTCGCCTTCGTAGACGACGATACCGGCATCTTCCAAAATCTGGCGGGACTTGCCGCGCACAACCGGGTTCGGGTCGGCATGTGCAAAGTACACCTCGGATATCCCTGCGTCGATGATGGCTTTTGTGCAGGGGGGCGTGCGGCCATAGTGGCAGCACGGTTCGAGCGTCACATATATGGCCGCCCCGCGGGCGAGTTCGCCCGCGTCACGCAGCGCCATGACTTCGGCATGGGCGTTGCCGGGGCGCTGCGTACGCCCCCTGCCCACGACGATTCCGTCTTTGACTACAACAGCACCCACCGCCGGGTTCGGGCGGCTGATACCAATCGAGAAGAAAGATTCTTCGAGTGCGAGTTGCAGGTAGTTCATTTGTTAGGGGATAGAGGCTAGAGAAAATGTGAGTTATGAGTTATGAGTTATGAGTTATGAGTTATGAGTTGTGAGTTATGAGTTGTGAGTTGTGAGTTATGAGTTGTGAGTTATGAGTTGTGGGCTATGAGCTATCACCTCAAAGGCGCAACGCGCCGTCCTCATACCTCAAAGCGACCGAAGGTCGCGAGCCCATACCCCAAAGGAGCAACGCGCCGAGCCCATACCTCAAACCCCAAGCGCCTGTATATAACAGGATGGAGCCTCATCCCACATTGTTACTGTTTCGGGAACGCGAGGAATCCGCCGACCACGTTGAACACGCGTTCGTAGCCGTTCTGAATGAGGAAGTTCGACACGGCCATGCTGCGCTTGCCACTGCGGCAGAAAATCAACAGGTCCTTGTCCTTCGGGAATTCACCGATACGCTGTTCGGCTTCCTGGAGCGGGATGTTGATAGAACCCGGAGCAGTGCCTTCGGCCACTTCGCCCGGAGTACGCACGTCAATCAGCACGGCACCGTTCTTCTGCATTTCAAGAGCCTGGGCCCATTCCACATTCGTGATAGTCGCCTTCGGAGCCTCGGGAGCGGGTGTCGGTTCTGCTGCCGGAGCCACCTGCGCTGCAGGCTGGGCAGCCGGAGCGGCCTGAGTTTCGGCCTTCGGCGTTTCCTTACAACCAGCGGTCATAATCATTGCAAAGAGAGAGAACATTATAATTTTTTTCATTTTATTTTTCCTTTTTTAATTAGCATCCTTGTTGGTGGACTTAAAGTCGTTACGGCCCAACAGCAGGTACAGGCACATAACACTTTGGACCAACCCTTTATCCGAAGTCAGCGGCACCGCATTAAATACAATATACTGGTCCGACGACATGTACACATCTTTCCAGGCAACGCTCTTGCGCGTATTAAAGACATCGTCAATCTTCTTGGCCACCATTGGAGAAAGTTTTTCCGAAGGCAAGGCTTCCAAAGAGGTCCCCTTGAGTTGCTCAGGATCAATTCGCATCATATCCAAGGAGAAAGCCTGGTTACACCCTTGCACGATAAAATTCCTATCTACCCAGAACGTACGAATATCGGGGAAAGACATTGCCGCGGCAAGCATAGCATCCTTTTCCTCGTCGGAACTAAACAGCGGATTGTCGAGCATCACGTCCATGCGGCGGGCAACGCCCCTATAGAACAAATGATCGTCGTCGTTCACTTCCAACTTGCAATGCAAGTCGTACCACACCATCGACTTGTCCGTACGATAGCCGCGAATCTTTGTATTGACATCCCCGTCTTCGATATTACCGGTTCTATGGTAAGCCAAGACATGCTGGTTAATCAAGTCCATAAGCACTGCATAATCCTGCGGAGGGACAAGCATGTGCAAATCGACCTCCCCCATAGGAATGGGGATTATCCGGTAACGATCACCGGATGCCTGCGTAAGGCTTGTAAGCCTATGGGTTTCAACATCAAATTTCCAAATGAAGTCTCCCGTATTTTCAAGGAGCATCCGAAGTTTCGATTCAATGTCTTCCTTGTTCTTTCTAATCTCGACTTCCTTGGATATGTTCCTAATGAAGCACACGTAATGGAATTCCACCGAAGAATAATACTTCTTGACACAGCGCAGTTCGTACCAAATCGGAGAATCGCCGCCATCGTCGTAAGAGAGCATAAAAGGCATATTCGGATGCCGGTCCGCATCCTTGAAATAGGCGCAAACGCGAATCCAATCCGCCGCAGGCAGAAAATCCTCCAAGGAACGTTCCCTGTTCAACATTCCAAAGAACGGGTCACTGGAAAAAATCGGCAAACCGTAGAGAAATTCCATCTTCGGGGAGAGAACCACGATGAACTCACCCATGTGGCCGGCAAAAAGCTTGTAAAGCTTCTGCTTTTCACGATTGTCCCGAATATAGAGAATCGCAACGGAAGATACCACAAGGAGCACACAGCACAGGAAACTCCATGCCACGGTCCAGTTGAAGGCACCTTCTACAATCATATCATCCATATCCTACAAAATAAACAATTTATTCCTCATTCCGTCAATTGCAGAGTCATTTTGCAAACGTTTTTCCCGAAAAAACACCCATGAGGGGAATCCCTCCCGATCCAGCGAGCCCACCAGCAAACCAACCTTCCCAGTAAACACACAAAAGCAAGGAAACAGAAAAGTCCGGGAATCCGTAACGGAAATCCAATCCCGCATACCGGAAACGAATTCCGTTCCCTAACCAGACCGAACTCCGGTCCGCTTCCAAAAAGAAGGAAAAACTCCCCTGTGGCTCCCAGTGCACCCCACCACGGCCATCAACATAACCGTCCATGCCATCCGTGAAACCATACACTGTCCCACCCACGGCAAAATCGCGCCACAAGAACAACACCCCGCCTTTGTAGCGGTGCCTCGCCCACTTTTCGTCCCCCGGGAGCCACTCCATCGAAAGCCCGTATGCGGTTCCCAAAACAAATAATCCCACAGGCGTTTCCATAGGTAGCGATGTTTGCAATTCCGAATACGACTGCCTATACAAGCTGTCGAGCCCATGATAAGTGCTAAAAAACGCCAACCGGAGCGGCCCGACCCCTGCTTCCCCATAACCCGCATAGGCAAACTCGTCCACATCGCCCATATCGTGCATGGCGGCAAGCGCAAACCCGGGAGCCGCCGTTCGCGCCGGAGACGAGTAAAACCCAGGCAAACCGCGAGGCGCCAAATCACCTTGTACTGTCGGCACAAAAGGGACCGGCCCACCGATTGCCCACAACTGTGTACTAAGGCCTAACCACAATACCCACGACCGACGCATAGTCCCCCACCGAAAGCGAAACATACCCCACACCCACCGAAAGTTTATCTGCCACCGGGACAACCCACCAGGAATTTGACGCCGGAGGCACGGCAAACGACCACACTTCCCGCCGGGCCGAATCAAGCAATTTGAGCGAAACGGCAAATTCGCTCTCCACCCTCACACGCAACACGTCCCTCCGCCGCCGCACAACACGCGAAGTCAGCGTATAAGTGAACGGTTTGTCGCTAAACGACGACTGCGAAGCATAACCCAAAAAGCCGGGCGTATTTTCCACGAGCATCGTGCGCGGGTTAAAACCGGCAGGGCACTTCGCCGTATTCTTGTCCCAACCAACGCTATCCACCACGGAACTGTCCACCGCAAGCAATACGGCCCCACCCGTATTGCCCAGGTAACCAAAATTGGCCTGCAAAATTCTCACGTCACGAAAACCGATAGCCGTGCGAAGCGCAAGAGTATCGCGTGTCACGAGCACACTTTCGTAAGGGCGGATTGAATCCGAAAAGTAACCGCTCCGGCCAAGGAACACCACCCGCGAAAGGGGCAGCGCATAGCGCGACCCATTGTAGATTTCAATCCACTCCGGCTCAGGTTCCGTTGGGCAATGGTGTATTTCCGAAATCACGAGCGGGGACTTTCCGCGCTGTAAAAGCAGAGTATCCAAGGAATCGTTCGACGGAGCCTCGTCGTGAGGCAGGCGCAACCTCGCCCACACGGCATCCCCGCGCAACTTCAACTTGAACGATCCCGTCACGGCAAGCGAGTCATGGCGCCACCCACCCAGTTTTCCAAGATTCAGCGATTCCACAGAAAGCCTCGACGAATCGCAACCGAAGAGCCACCCCGAAAGCGACCACTCCCCCTCACCATGTTTCGCCTTGATTCCCGAAAGCCCACAGTCGTCAAAACCGGCTTCGTAATCCGGATCCGCCGTTCCGGGCGTCCCCCGGCTAAAAGCCCACTCGTCCGTCTCGCGGACCCTCTGGAAGGCATACCCCGCTTTGGGTTTGGGGAGCACAACGGAATCCGAACACGCACCGGCCCACAATTTCCAAGTGGTCTCGCGCGAATTGGGCATGGAAAGGCTCCCGAGTGAACCGCAAGAGACATTCGGGATATCGGGACAATGCAGAGAATCGTGAACCAGCACGAACCTCGAGCCCGCTGGGTACGCAAAGGAGAGCGCAGACTTGGCCTCAAAAGCCACGAACAGGCTGTCAGCCGAAAAATCGTCAAGGCGAATTTCCACGAACTCGCCTTTATCGTCGCGGACATCGGTCGGGTCCGGGAAAAACTCCGCAAACATCGGGCAGGCAAACGCCAGCGACGGCAAGAATGGAATGAATTTCAATATTCCCCCGTGGGGAGCCCCTCACTGCCGCCGGTCAGACCAGCGCCAAGAAAACTGGCAGCGAAGGCACCTACTCGACCGAGTGGTCGTTAGGCAAAATATAGGCAAGCGGATTTACCGGGTGGTTGTTTTCCCACACTTCGTAATGCAAGTGCGGACCAACAGAGAGGCCGGTATTTCCCATATAACCAATAAGCTGGTAACGGCGAACGAACTCACCCGGCTTCACGACATACATCTGCATGTGCGCGTAAACGGACTTGAGGCCGTTGCTGTGATCCAGCAAGACATAATTCCCGAAAGACGGGCTAAGTTTCGCGATTTCGACCACGCCATCGGCCGATGCAAAAATCGGAGTCCAGCGGTCGTTGCCGATATCGATACCATTGTGCATCTTGCCCACCTCGCCAGTGACAGGGTGGACACGCGGACCAAAGGAAGATGCGTAATGCCCCTGCGTCGGGCAAATAGACGGCACAAAGCGCCAAATAGTCTGCCTCTGGTTGATATAATTCGTAAGGGAGGAGAAGGACTCGCCGTTATTGTAGAACTTGCTCTTCAGGCGGTCAGTTTCTTCTTGGAGGACGGCAGCCTTTTCAAGGACCGGCGACATGCCACGGAGCAGAAGCGAATCAGAAGCGATTTCACCACCGGTACCCATCTCGCGGGTGCCCTCGTCCGGCACAGGCAAACCATAACGCGCATGCAACCTGCGCTCGTCCCTGTAGAAGTCGTCCGAAGTCATGGACAAGTAGTCGACCGTCTCCTGAATCTTGGTGAGGTCGCGATCCAAACCACGGCGGCTAGAAAGCCCCTGTGAAAGCAGGCCATCGTACAAGGAAATGGAAACGAACTGGATAGCAAAGAGCGCAACACCGACAAGGACGACAACCTTAATCCAAGAACTTGCACGGAACAAAAATTCCGGCAAATGGATTGTTATCGAGCGAGTCGAATTCTGAAAATGTATAGTCGTCTTCGCTAAATTCACGGACTTGAAAATAGTAAAATGTTTCACAAATGTGAGCTATGTTATAATTTATCACACTTTTTTTAAAAAAACGTCAAAAAAAAAGCCGATTAAAGGCCAAATTCGCAATCTGAGAATGTTTTTTTTACAATTTTGGCAAAAAACGCCCAAAATTCTACATAATTAGATACACGAAAATCCAGCATGCTAAGCATGCTGGTTTCGTGAACAAACAACTAGGAGACCTAGAAATTAAGCAAGGGCGTTAACGACCTTGGCGGCCTTGGCCTTGTAGTTCGCAGCGCGATTGGCGTTGAAACCTGCACGGCTCTTGGCAGCAGCCTTGTCCAGCATGCTGAACAAGTTCGGCATTTCCTTGAGGGCTTCTTCCTTGGAAGCAGCCGTACGGATAACCTTGAGGCTCGAACGGATGGCGGAACGAACGGAACGGTTCATGGCATTGGCCTTTTCGGCCTGACGCAAACGCTTTTTGCAAGATTTATGTTGAGGCACCTTATTTCTCCGGGTGAAAACCTACTTAAAAATGTTGGCACAAAGTTAGTAAAAAATTTGAGAATTTCAAGGGGAGAGGCAAAAAAAGACAATTTACGAACATTTTTCGCACTTTTTACCCCCACTCCCGCCAAAAAGCGCTGCATTTCTATATTTGTCCGCATGATTGCTTTCGTAAACATCCAGGCCCAAAGAGACGCTTACCGAGAAGAACTCGAGAAAGCCGAGAAAGCAGTCCTCGATAGCGGAATATATATAGGGGGGCCGGAAGTAGCCGGACTGGAAACAGAACTTTCCGCCTACACCGGGACAAACGCCGTCACCTGCGCCAGCGGGACCGACGCGCTCACCATCGCCCTATCGGCCCTCGGCGTCCAACCTGGGGACGAGGTCGTCGTTCCGGATTTCACCTTTATCGCCCCGGCAGAATGTGTCGCAAGGCTCGGTGCCACCCCCGTATTCGCCGACATCGACCCGCGCACCCTCCAGATTTCCCCCGAAAGCGTCGAATCCCTGGTCGGCCCGCTGACGCGCGGAATCATCGCGGTCAACCTCTTCGGCCAGTGCGCCCCATACGCAGAACTCCGCCAAATCGCCAAAAGCCACGGGCTCTGGCTCCTCGAAGATTCCGCGCAAGCCTTCGGGGCCACGCAATGCGGGAAACAGGCATGCACCTTCGGGGACATGGCCATCACCAGTTTTTACCCGAGCAAGCCCCTCGGCTGCTACGGTGACGGCGGGGCCATTTTCACCACAAACAAGGAACTCGCCCAAAAAGCGCGCATGCTCGCAAACCACGGCAGCGAAGAGCGCTACCTCCACAAAGTCGCCGGCATGAACAGCAGGCTCGACGCCTTGCAGGCCGCCGTCCTCCGCGTCAAGCTCGCCCACCTGAATGCAGAACTCAAGGCACGCAAGGCCATCGCCGAGCGCTACAACGCCTTCTTCGCTAACATCGAAGGGCTCACCCCGCAGCAAATCACCGATGGCAACACGAGCACCTACGCCCAATACACGTTGCTTGTAGACAACCGAAAAGATTTTGTCGCGGCATTGGACCAGGCAGGCATTCCCCACTGCATCCACTACCCCATGCCGTTGCACAAGCAGCCTTGCTTTGCAGAACTTTCCGCACGTTATGCAGAAAACGCCGCCGACATGGCCAGCCAAAAGGCAGTCAGCCTCCCCATGTGCGCTTTCACGCCCATAGACGAAATTATCGAAAGGCTCGAAAAAGTTTTCTAGCGTTCTAGTTAAGGAACTATATAAAAAGCACGCTTAGCGGTGCATATCGAGCGACTTGAGTTCGTTCTTGACCGAATCACTCTGCGCCTTGAGGATATTCACTTCGTCTTGCAGCGAATCCACGGTACGCCTCAGGGCCTCGTTGCGGATGGCAAGCCTCTCGACCTCGGCAGCCTTTTCCGGATCCGAGCACGCCAGCAGCGCCGAAGATGCACAGCAACAAAACGAAATCAACAACACAAGGTAGGCCCATTTTTTCATCATGGTCCAAATGTAGTTTTTTTCTATCATTGTAATCGTGAAGAGACCGGAATTACTGTTGCCCGTGGGTACGCGGGATATGCTAGAAGCCGCCATCCAGAACGGGGCCGATGCAGTCTACTACGGCGTCCCCCACTGGAACGCCCGTGGACGCACAGAAGATTTTTCATTCGAAGACGTCGAAGAAATGATCCGTTACGCGAGAGTGCGCGGAGTGCGCACGTTCCTCGCCATGAACATTCTCGTATTCGAGCGCGAAATCCGCGACCTGCCCGAATTCCTTGAAAAACTCATCGCACTGAAGCCGGACGCATTCATTATCCAGGACATCGGTCTTGCACGGCTCATAAAGGCCATCGCGCCAGACCAGGAAATCCATGCGAGCACGCAGATGACGCTCGCCAGCGCCGAAGCCGTCAATTTCGCATCGCAACTGGGTTTCAACCGCGCCGTGCTGGCCCGTGAACTCTCCCTAAAACAAATTGCCTCCATCAAGGAAGCGACACCGCTCGAACTCGAAGTCTTTGTACACGGGGCGCTCTGCGTGAGCTATTCGGGCCAGTGCCTCACCAGCGAGAACTTTGGCGGGCGCAGCGCGAACCGAGGCCAGTGCGCCCAAAGTTGCAGGCTCCCCTACCGCATTTTCGTAGATGGCAAGGAATACCGCGACACCAATGCGCAGTACCTTTTCAGCCCGCACGACCTCTGTGCATTGCCTAGACTTAACGATCTCGAAGAAATCGGCATCGATTCACTTAAAGTCGAGGGCCGCCTCAAGAGCCCCGAATACGTGGCCGCAGTCGCCAAGGCATACAAAAAATCCCTCGACACCCACGATAAACTCCCCGCCACAGACATGGAACCGCTTGAAGTTCTGTTCTCGCGCGGGCTTTCTACCGGCTGGCTCGACGGAGTCGACCACCAGGCACTCGTCGACGGGACTTTCAGCAACCACCACGGCGAATACCTGGGCGACGTTTCCCGCATAGAACGGGACAACATCACCGTTTCCATACCCGATGGGGGCATCACAGCGCTCCCCCGTCAAGGCGACGGCATCCTCTTCGAGAACCCGAAAAACGGATTGAGCCTGGGGAGCCGCCTGTACGGCGTGATAGAACGCAACGGCAAATTGATGTTGCAATTCGGCAGGAATTTCGAGCTGCGCAAAGTCGCCCCCGGCATGAAGGTTTACCGCAACGACTCCCCCGCCCTCGAAAAAGAACTCCAGCACACATTCGCCGACCGCGAGAAAAGCAGGCGCATTCCTGTCGACATCGTCCTGAGCGGAAAAATCGGGGAACCGCTGCGCCTTACGATGTTCGACGACGCCGACCACAAGATTTCAGTCGAAAGCGACATCGCCGTGGAAGCCAGCCGCGATACGGCAGAGAGTGCGAACGGCAAAAAACGCGACTTCCGCGAACTGGCCGAAAAGGAACTTTCCGCCCTTGGCTCGACGGCATACGCGCCCCATTCGCTAGACATCCGCGTCCCGGCCAACGCTTTCGTTCCCGGGAAAGTGCTGCGCGGCCTTCGCCAAAAGGCGACGGCGGCCATGGACGACTCCCGGATGTCAATGGCCGCCAGCGCGCCGGATGCGGCGCGCGGCCGCGCCCTCCTGGCACACGCTTCCACCCACAAGCAAACTGAAAACTTGCAAACCCCGGCAACCATCTCCGTGCTCGTCCGCCGCCCCAACCAAATCGAAGCGCTACGCGGGCTCGATATCGACAGCGCCATCATGGATTTTGACTGGGGCGTCAAGTACGAAGAACCTTTGGAACAAATCCGCGAACTCGGGCTGAAAGCAGGAATGGCGACACTGCGCATCCACAAGCCCGGCGAAAACCATTACCTCAAAAATATCCTGCGCCTCGCACCCGACTTTGCCCTAGTGCGCAGCCTCGGAGCGCTCGCCATCTTGCGCGGGAGCGGCATCCCGCTGCACGGCGACTACAGCCTCAATGCGGCAAACAGCCTAAGCTACGAATGGCTGCTCGATCAAGGGCTACAAACGCTACACCCCTCCTGGGACCTGAACAGCACGCAGCTTTTCGACTTGCTCGGCCATATCGACGCGGGCCGCCTGGAACTGGCACTCCACCAGTACATGCCTGCATTCCACTCCGAATACTGCGCATTCGCAAGAGCCCTCACCGACGGACGCCGCTTCCCCGAATGTGGCAAAATCTGCACGCAACACAAAGTGGAAATTCTCGACCACAAAGGCGAAAAACACTTCTTGCAGAGCGACGCCGAATGCCGCAACACCTTGTTTGTAGGCAAACCGCAATCCGCACTCAAGCTGTTCCCGCGCCTTTCCGCCGCAGGCGTGAACCATTTCAGGATTGAACTGCTCGACGAATCCCCCGAAATCGCGCGCCGCAAAATACAGACCTATGTCGCCGCCATCCGTGGCAACATAAGCATCGACGCCGCCATCGCGCAAGCCGGAGTCGAGGAGAAATACGGCCTCAGCGAAGGCCAGTTGTTCAACGAAAGTGTCTGGGTCGACAGGAAAAAAGCGACAGACCCGAAAAACAAGCCAGTCTAGCGCGCCGTGAGCGACTTGCTCAAGGCGATTCTCGCCTCGCGGCGGACAAGAGCTTCGTTGTAACGGCGAATTTCGTCGGGCGTTTCAGGTACAACCGGAGCCACAGCGAGGGCGTGGCCCTCTGCATCGACAGCGACAAAGGTCATGTAGGCTCGGCAAATAAGCTGCTCGCCTTCCGACGAGAGTTGATCAAGCCCCATCACCTTCAAACCAATTTCCATGGACGAATTGAACACGCGATTCACGGACGCGCGAATCGTGAGGATTGTTCCCACCTTGGCCGGTTTGAAAAAGCGGATGCCGTCCATCGCGACCGTAGTCACCTTCTTGCCCGCATGGGTAAAAGCGGCAATACACGCCGCCTTATCCAAAAGCGACATCATATAACCGCCAAACACAATTCCGTGTGCATTCACGTCGGAGGGGTGGACTATATCGCGGGTGACAACAACCGAATCCTTCACAGGTTTCGGTTGCATATCCGCAGCATCGTGCATTTTTTCGTCTGTTTTCTGCATGTTCCCCAATATAGCAAATGGGGCAACTTTCAAAATTTCAACGTCAGTGCGTCACAATCTTGTGCGTGTAACGGATTCCGCGGCTCACCGCCTTGACAACGAATATGCCGTGCATGTTCTTCGCGCTCCAGGCGAAATTCTTGCCGGTAGCAGTCGCCACAACGCGGCCATCCAAACCGTACACAGTCCACTTTGCACTGCGCGTCGCCGTGAAGAAGAATCCTTCTCCCGTCTGGACCAGTTGGACCGCACCAGAGGCTACATACGGGCTTGCGATAATCTTGTCGTCGCCAGGCTTATCATTGCCCTTGCCCGAATCCTGATGGTTCGACGTATCGACAACGACCGTATCGGAATCCACCGGAACTTCGGGAATCTTCGTCAACGACGAGGAATCGCCCGGAGTCGCCGTCTTGGGATTATCGATGGCATCGACCACGTTCACGAACAAGCCGCTCATGAGTGAAGTCCCGAACCAAGCCAGGAACTGGTCAAAGTACATCTCGTTATGCAGAGTGTCTTCGAGTGCAGCAGAAGTATCGTTTGCGAGTCCGAAATAATCGCCGCCCTCGTAGAACTTGGCCATTTCCTCGCTGAAGGCAATCCTGTCCGCAGCCTCGCCCACTGCCATCGCCGCAGTCGCCCACATACCAATCGTCAAGTGGCTATGTTCCCTGCGATAGCGCCATGTCGATTCGTTCTTCGAGTCGTTAAATTCCTTCCACTTGTCCTCGGCCGGCAAAAGTTCGCCCGCCTTCTCGATCTGGTAGAAGTTCGCAGCAGAGGGGCCACCCTTGTCGTTGATGAACTTCAATGCATTCTTGAGAAATTCCTTGGCACGGCTTTCGTCGAACCAAATGGCATCAATCGCCACGCGCCACAGAATGCGGATAGCATCCTTGAAGAAGGCTCGGCTTTCAAAGTAAGCGTTGTAGCCAAGACCTTCGGAGCCGACCCAGCCACCTTCCGGAGTCATCCAGTCAGGAACCATGCCCATGCTGTATCCGGGGCTCTTGGAAATAATCTCGTAGGACTTGTCAACAGCCGTTTTCCACCGATTGGCATCCGACTTGTCGAACTTTTCGAACACCTTGTACCAGGCCGGAGAGAAATACCCGGGGTTCACGAATTCATAACCGCCCCAGCCAGCACCCGGTGCAACGATACCTTCGGAACGAATCTGCTTCGTATCCCACATCTTGTCCAGAAGCTTCTGGGCCTGTTCCGCATAGGTCTTTTGGAGTTTTGGTGAAGTATAGGCGGTCCACTTTCCGGCAGAGACAAGCTTGTCCGCAAAAATAAGGGCAAGCGCGATATCCTCTTCGGCATCGGTCGCGGCACCATGACCATCCATCGGAATATTGCCACTCGGATCCATGTGCCAGTCATGGAAATCCCCGTTCCACATGGTCTCGTTCGCCTTTTCCCACATTTTATTGAAGGAGGCCTGGTCATTTGCATAGAGGGCGACCAGCATACCGTAGCCCACACCTTCGCTCACGGCATCACCCGGAGTTTCGCTCTTGGGGCGGTGAATAAGGCCCGCACCGGCACTGTAGGGGTTAATGTTGCGGCGGATCATGCCCTGCCAGGTGCTATCGAGCGCCGCATTCCAGTAGGACGCATCCACCTTGGGCTGTGCGCTCGGCAAATCGAGGACCGCATAGGAAAAAGTCACGGCAGCCGAAAGACACACCGGTAAGAAACGCAAAAAATTCATATAGCCTCCATGCACCCGATCGCCAAACCTCCCGTAAGATTAGATTTTTTTTGTCGAAAACGCAAGTGACACAACGCACAGCCTTTCAACTAAAACCCAAGTACGGCCTCCGAAATTTCGTTGGCCTCGTCGGAACCGTTATCGGCATAATCTGGATTGAACTCGCCCCAGCCCTCACTGGAGCCACAACCATAGCCAACCTCGACGGTCGACCATTTGAAAATCCCGTAAACCCGTTCAAACTGTTCCATTAGGTCGCTCAGGACATCCTCGGGCGGAGCCTCTTCCACAAGCAGGCAGCCATCAACCGCCACGAGGGGGCCTTCGGGCATTTCCTCGAAACGACACTCGTATTCGTCCATCATCACTTCGTCGACGGAATACCATTCGCCGGAATCGGCGCTCGGGAGTTCAGCCTCGGGGAAAAGCTCCATAAAAGCGTCCCACAGGGCGTTCAGGTCGGCTTCGACACCGACAAACCGTACAAGTATCCTGCAATCCATAGTCGTACCTCGTTTGAACAAGTTCGCTATATGCAGAAAGTACATTATATCCCCCCCATTCACAAGAAAAAAAAAAGAAACCAAAGGGGCGCGAGGCGCGAGCAGTGAGTCGTAGAGAGACTAGAGACTAGAGAATAGAGACTAGTGAATAGAGACTAGTGAAAAGAATCACGCACTTCGTGCGTCAATATAAGACGGCGAAGCCGTGATATTTCTCCCTAGCCCCTAGATTCTAACCTCTAGATTCTTTAACGGAGATTGCTTCAGGGCTATTCGCCCTTCGCAATGACAACCAAGGCGAATGCCGTGCCAAAACGCTTGCGTTTCGGCATGGCTGAGCCGACAAGTCATGCGCCTGCGAATGACAAATTTTTAGGCTCGAGGTTCGAGGCGCGGGGCGCGAGCAGTGAGTCTTAGAGAGACTAGAGAATACCTTTGACCACTTAGTGCTTTAGCACTTATGTGGGCATGGCCACCTTTAGGTGGGAGACTAGTGAAAAGAATCACGCACTTCGTGCGTCAATATAAGACGGCGAAGCCGTGATATTTCTCCCTAGCCCCTAGATTCTAGATCCTAACCACTAACCACCAACCACTGTTTACTTATTTCTTCTTGTGACCCCTGCGATAGATACCGGTCTTCACTATCCTCGTCTCCTTGTGTCCATCTTCAAACTTGAAGAAAATCTTCCAGATGTACACGCCCGTGCCGGCCTTGCGGCCCTTATCGGAACGCTTGTTCCAGTGCAAGTAGCCTTGCCGGAAAAGGTCGCCGGGCTTGCCACGGATGGTCTGTTCCATCTCGCCGTCGTAGCCGAATTTCTGCTTGAAATGCGTCACGTAGGATGCGATTCCGTCGAAAATGTACACTTCCGCGGTGTACGGCATCGTCGCTTTCACGCTGATCGCGGCGAGCGAATCCGGCAGCGATTCCCATTCGTCGCCGTCCGGCGGGATCCACTTCGGCGTCTTGCCGATGCCGCTGATGGCCTGCAACGGGCGTACCTCGGCCAGATAGAGAGAGCCGTCCTTCCCTTCTATCTTGATTCCGCCGCGGCCCATCGAGTTGCCCGCGAGGTCCTCGTAGGTGGCGGACGGGTCGGTGGAAAGGCAGAAGCCCGCCTTGACGGAATAGTCGTCGAGCACAAGCATCCACTGCTGTCCGTTCTCGCGGATCTTGGGAGAATGTTTCAGCTTGAGCGGATGCGTGACGGTATCGGTATCGTCGCACGATTCAGAATAACGGAAAAGTTTCTCCCAGCCCTTCTCGTCACCGACATTGATGACCGGTTCCGAAAGGGTTACGACCAAAGTATCCGGCGGCATGTCCGAATTCGGGTCCATGTATTCCTCGAGCCCGATTTTCCCGGGGGACTTGGTCGCGCGCGCGGGGACAGCGCCTACGCGGTCAAGCAGTCTCACGTTTTCGAGTTCCTCGGAATACACCGTGGAGAAGGCGAGGAACGGCGGGTGCGCGGAGTCCGCCTTGGTCAGCCCGTACTTGTAGGGCTTGTTGATGTAAGCACCGAACCAGGTCCCGTCGGAGCGGTCCTGCTTGATCGTGCCTTCCGGCACGTAGCGCCACTCGCCGCGGTTCGAGTTCCAGAAAATCGAGTCGACGCTGGTGATGTTGTCGCTGCGCTCCTCCTTGAAGTGGACGCGCACGTAGTCCGCGCGCCCGTCCAGGTCCTTGTCGTACATCTCCGCGCTGTCCGCGATGAGCGAGTACACGATCGAGTCGCGCGGGGACGGCGGGAGTATGGAGTCCTCGGGGACAGGGTCCGTGACGGAGGAGTCGTTGTCCACGTAATGGATGCGGCAGGCGTCCGTCGCGAGGGTTCCCTCCTTCGGGCTGCGGACGGACGCGCCCTTCGCGTCCGTCACGCGCAGGTAGTAGAAGAGCATGTCGTAGTCGCGTACGTTCGCGGGGAACTCGGCGACCCACGTGTCGTTCTTGCCGGAGTACGAGAGTTTCATCTCCTGGTAGATTACCGCGCGGGAATCCTTGTAGTAGAGCGTCGCACCGTCGATGCCGTCGCTGTCCTTGATGCTGAAGCGGAACGTCTTCAGGTCGGAAGTCGAGTCCTCGCAGGCCACCGACACCGCCTCGATGGCGGGGATGTCGTTGTCGACAAAGATGGTGTACGGCTGGTTTGCAGGGTTCTGGATGCGAGGCGACTTGCCCGCCTGGCCGAGGGAATCCGCGGCGATCACGTAGAAGTCAAGCCCCGGAGCCATCACTGCGCTCGCAGGGACCATGAATTCCCACAGGCTGTCGCGCACGTTGCGCATCGTGTACTGCGTGAAGACGCCGTTCGTGCCGGAGGTGCGCACGTACACGTTGGCAAAGCTGACACCGACCAGAGTCCTTATGTACACGCCGAGCGTGAGCGGGTTGTTCGATTCCTGCGGATTGTCTATCAGTTCCTTCGTGGACTCGGTCAGCGTGACCGTCGGAGGCAGAGAGTTCTCGTTCCAACGGGCCGTGTCGCTCGTAGTAATCTTGTTGAACTTCGTACTGATGGCCACCGTGTGCGTTTCGCCGTTCTGGACCGTGTCCGGCGTCTGGTAGCACACCATGTACTGCGACATGATGTTGTCGCGGATGGCCGCGTAGATGCCGGCGAGCTCGCTCGCGTCGCTCGCGAACGTGAGCGTGCCGCCCGTGTTGAGCGCGATGTCTTTCAGGGGGTATTGGGTATCCGTTTCGAGGCCGATGGAGTAGATGGACGTCTTCGCCGTGTTGGCGTAATTCACGATTTCCTTCACTGACTTATGGCCGGTATTGTCATCACCGTCGGAGAAGATGATGACCGCCGTCGCGTTCGTCTCGCTCAGGGTCTGTTCCACGCCGACGTAGGCCCCGGTGAGGATGTTCGTCCCCTCGCCGATCGGGTCCAGACGGTCCGCGGCGCTTGTCAGCAGGGACTTGTCCGAGGTCATGGTCTGGTGGACCACGGTCGAGTCGCGTCCACGGAAGCCGACGATGGAGGTCCTGTCGCGGGGGCCCATGTCGTTCACGAAGCTGCGGATCGAGGCCTTCGCCTTCTCCATGCGGTCGTTGATTGTCATCGAGGCGCTCTCGTCCACCACGATCACCACGGAGACGCCCGTGACGTTCTCGATGCTCGTCACCTCGGGCTTGATGGGGGTCCCGTCCTGTGTCAGTGTGAAGTCGTCGGAGGTAAGCCCGTAGAAGGTGTAGCCCGAGTTCTTGTCCGTCACGGACACCTGCGCGCAGATTTCCGGGTAGTTGCCCACCTCCAGCTTTGAGATGTTCAGTTCGGGCTCCGCGGACTCGTCGTTCGTGAAGGTCGCCTTCACGCTGCACACCGAATCCGTCAGCGTGACCGTCGTGTGCGGGTCCTTCGGGGCGTCGATGGTCATGTCGCCCTCGGTGTTCACCCACGACTTGAACTTGTAGCCCCCGTGCGGCCACGCGGTGAGGACTGTTTTAGTGCCGGGGGCGGTGTACACCGTGCCGGACGGGTACGCGGAGCCCCCCTTCGCGCTCAGCACGTTCAGCACGTAGGGAGTGGATATCCAGGCGTTGAAGGACTTGTTCGGGATGGAGCTGCTGCTGTCCTGGAAGGCCCAGTACAGCGGGACGCCCGGCGTGCCGTGCACGGTGAAGCTCGTCGTGCCGGAGACGGCGCGCTCCGAGACGGGGGTCGCGAAGCTCTTGTCGGTGCCGTAGTCCGTGAAGGTGCCACCCACCGGGTCGACGGCCTCGATGCTGACCATGTAGGAGCCAGAGTCGGGCGGGGTCCAGGTGAAGCGGACCGACGAACGGGTGCTTTCGCTGTAGTAGTTGTCCTGGTGGTTGAATTTCTGCTTCGTCCGGGTGAGCGTGTAGACCGAGCTCGCCTTGAAGCGCGCCTTCAGTTCGGCGTCGCCGCTCACCGTCACGTACGTGTAGGGCGCGTTCTTGTCTTCGACGGTGGGCGTGCCCGAGACCGTCTGCCAGTCGGAGAAGCGGTAGCCCGCGTTGGCCTCCGCCGAGATGGAGTAACGCGAGCCGGCGTACGCCGTCGCGTAGCCGCCCGCAGGCAGCGCCTTCCCGTTGCCGTCCGTGCCGAGCGTTATCTTGTGCGCCTGAGTCGCGTAGTTGATGTAGAACGGGTTCGCGCCGCTGCCCGTGTTGGCGACGACGATCGCGACTTCCTGGCCCGCCGCGAGAGTCATCGGTTCGGAATAGGTGCCGAGGAATTTCTTTGTCGTGGCGGCCGTCGCGAAGTCTGTGGCCGCATAACGGATGTACACGGCGGAATCCTGCGTGGTCTCGTTCGACACGACGACGGCGTAGGTGCCCGCGCTCGGGGCCGTGAAGGTGAAGCGCACGCCCGCGCTCCCGCTGGAGGCCTGCTTGGCGTAAAGGTGGTCCTTGAAGTTGTACTGGACCGGCGTGCCCGTGATCGGGTAGACCGTGCCCGCGCGGAACGCAGCGCGCACCGTGCAGTCGCTCTTCATGCCGACGACGTATGTCGTGTCCTTGTCGCTGTCCAGGATGGAGCACTGGCCGGACACGACCTCCCAGCGGTCGAACACGTTGTCGTTCCCGGGGATGGCGTATATCCTGGAGGTGTCGGTTTCGATGCCCCTGCTGTAGGACTGGACTCCCACGACCGAGCCTCCATGTAAAACGGAATCGACATACGCCGTTCCGTTGCCCGAATGCGTAACATCCAGGGTATAGGTACGGGTGACCCTGATGAATACGGAGTCCTTCATGTTGGCGTTGGGATAGCCCGTAGTATAGAAAAAGAAGTAACGCTTTGTGTGCGGCTGCGTCCTGATGGCGCAATATTGAGTTCTTTTTACTGTATAGCAATCTCTACCAACAGCAAAAGAATCGGACGGGACACTGGGAGAGGCAATTATACTGAAAGTGGAGTCCTCGTAAAAATTAAACATACCTATTGGCTGTTGATAGGTATTGATCAGCAGGAATTGCCTACCCTCGCCGGATTCGAAATATGCGCGGATACCGTAAAGCGAATACAGGGGAATGATAGCACAACTTTGGTTGATATAGAGTTTGGTGGGTGTTTCGGATAACTCGGTAAAAGGCAAGTTTCGAGTCACCCTTCTGATGACGACGGGGTCAGACGACGGGATAAATCCGGTTGAGTCCTCGGTTTCGTCGACGAAAGTTCCTGTTCCAGAGACGATTTCCCACTTGACGAAGTTCTCGCCGACCTGCATGCTTTTTCTGGATGTGACAGAAAGCGTATCGCCGATGGATACGTTATATGAATTTGGCTCCCCTTCAATAGTCACATCTGCGTTGGCTGTTGCTACAAATATTATAGAGCAAAGCAACGAAAAGAAGAAAATAAGCACCCAGCCCCCACTTCAAGCGATAAGGAAAATGAAAAAAGTCCGCTCTAAATATATACTTATTTTGTATAAAACGGATAATTTTTTTAGCAATGAGCAGTGAGCGATGAGTCTTTGAGAGACTAGAGACTAGAGAATAGAGAATAGAGACTAGAGGCTAGTGGCTAGTGAAAAGAATCACGCACTTCGTGCGTCAATATAAGACGGCGAAGCCGTGATATTTCTCCCTAGCCCCTAGATTCTAACCTCTAGATTCTCTAACGAAGATTGCTTCAGGGCTAATCGCCCCTCGCAATAACAAATTTTTAGGCTCGAGGTTCGAGGCGCGAAGCGCGAGCAGTGAGTTTTAGAGAGACTAGAGAATAGAGACTAGTGAAAAGAATCACGCACTTCGTGCGTCAATATAAGACGGCGAAGCCGTGATATTTCTCCCTAGCCCCTAGATCCTAACCTCTAGATTCTCTAACGGAGATTGCTTCGCCTTCGGCTCGCAATGACAATCCCACTGTCTACTTCCTACTCCCCCTGCGATACACTCCCGTCTTCACTATCCTCGTTTCCTTGTGCCCATCCTCGAACTTGAAGAAAATCTTCCAGATGTAGATGCCCGTACCGACTTTGCGCCCCTTCTCGGAGCGGTTATTCCAGTGCAGGTACCCCTGCTTGAACAAATCGCCGGAATTTCCGCGGATGGTCTGCTCCATCTCGCCGTCGTAGCCGAATTTCTGCTTGAAATGCGTCACGTATGTCGCAATGGCGCTAAAAATGTAGACCTCGGCCGTGTAAGGCATCGAAGATTTCACGCTGATGGCAGAAATTGAGTCCGGCAGGAGTTCCCAACCAGCGCCCTCTGGCGGAATCCACTGTGGCGTTTCGCCAATGCCGCTGATAGCCTGCAACGGTCGTACCTCGCTGAGATAAATCTTACCATCCTCCCCTTCGACCTTGACCCCACCGCGACCCAAGGGGTTGCCCGCCTGGTCCTCATAGCTAGCTTCGGGATCCGTAAACAAGCAAGCCCCTTCCTTGAGAAAATAACCATCCAAGAAAATTGTCCACTGTTGACCATTATCGCGGATAATTGGCGTTCCTTTCAAGTTGAGTGGCAGCGAGGCTGTATCTTCGCAGGATTCCGAGTAGCGGAACAGATTCTCCCAGCCCCTCTCGTTGCCGACATTCTTGACGGGTTCGGACATCCAGACGACCAGCGTATCCGGCGGCATGTCCAAATTCGGGTCCATGTATTCCTTGAGGCCCACTTTCCCGGGGGACTTGGTTGCGCGCGCGGGGACCGCGCCAACGCGGTCCAGCAACTTCACATTTTCGAGGTCCTCGGAATACACCGTGGAGAAGGCGAGGAACGGCGGGTGCGCGGAGTCCGCTTTCGTCAAACCATACTTGTACGGGGCGTTGATGTAGCCCTCGAACCACTTGTCGTCCGTACGGTTCTGTTTCATCATCCCGGCAGGCACATAGCGCCATTCGCCGCGGTTCGAGTTCCAGAAAATCGAATCCACGCCCGACATGTTGTTGCTACGCCCTTCCTTGAAGTGGACACGCACGTAATCCGCGCGGCCATCCAAGTCCTTGTCGTAAATTTCGGCGGTGTCGGCGATGAGCGAGTACACGATGGAATCGCGGGGCGACGGCGTGAGCGAATCCACGGAGGCAGAGTCCGTGACAGAAGAATCCGTGACGGAGGTGTCGGGATTGTCCACCACGTAATGGATGCGGCAGGCGTCCGTAGAGAGCGAGTCCACCCACGGATAGCGGACGGATGCGCCATTCGCATCCGTCGCGCGGAGGTAGTAGAAGAGTTTGTCGTAATCGTTCTCGTTCGCAGGGAACTTTGTAGCCCAGGTATCGTTCTCGGCAGAATAGGTCAATGGTCTCTGTTCGAAAGACCTCGTACGCGAATCCTTGTAATACAAGGTCACGCCACCGATGCCGTCGCTGTCCTTGACGTTGAAGGCAAATGTCTTGATATCCGAAGTAGAATCTTCGCACGCAACAGAGACCGCCTCGACAGAAGGAATATCGTTATTCACAAAAATCGTGTAAGGCTGGGCGGAAGGGTTTTGGAGATTCGGAGTTTTGCCTATTTGGCCTGCAGTATCCGTCGCAGCAACAAAAAAATCCAACCCCGGAGCAACTACGAGTGCCGCAGGAATAGTGAATTCCCAAAGACTGTCTCGAACATGCCGCATGGCATAAGCCCCGAATTGCCGATCAGTCGTCCCCGATGTCCGCATAAAGACATTTGCATTGCGGATCATCATCAATGTCGAAATATAGGCAGAAACCGTAATTGAAGTATTTGCTTGCTGCACATTTTTAATGAGGTCCCACGAATCTTCCGTAAGCGAAATGGTCGGCGGGAGCGCTCCTTCGCTCCACTGGAAGGAATCCTTGGTCGTAATATTATTGAATGTCATGCCGACGATGACGTTATGCAATTCCGCATTTTGGATTGTATCTGGACTTTGATAGCAAAGAATGCTCTGCGAAAGGAATTTATTACGGATATTCGCATAAAGTCCGGCAAGTTCATCTGCATCATTTGCAGACATACAGGTTCCACCGGTCTTTAAGGCCAAACTCTCTAACGGATCTTTCATTCCGCTTGCTACCGCGATTGAATATATGGTTGTATTCTTGCTTTTTGCCAATTCAATGGTGGCGGGTAATTTACTACTCTCGTCAGTAGAGTTATCTCCATCAGAAAAAACAATGAGCATTGTCGGGTTGGTTTCATTCACTATTTGCTGCAATCCGACGTATGTTCCTGTGACAATATTTGTACCCCCATTAGCAGTTAGTTCATCTACAGCCATCAGGAGCCATTCTTTGTTTGACGTCATCACCTGATGAACTGTGGTTTTTGAACCTCCACTGAATCCGACAATTGCAGCCCTGTCGAAGGGGCCCATGGAATTGATGAACGACTTGATAGACTCTTTGGCTGGTTCCATTCGGTTCCAAAGCATCGAGCCACTTTCGTCAACGACGATGACTACGGAAATTCCGCTATGGGTGTAAATATTCGTGACTTCAGGACGAATAGGGATTCCGTCTTGAGTCAAGACAAAGTCATCGGCATCTAGGCCATAGAAATAGTATCCATTTCGAGAATCCGAGACCGTAACCGTCGCGCAAATTTCAGGATAATTGGTCAAATCGTGTTGAGTAATGGTCAACAAGGGCTTTGCGGAATCGTCTTTCGCAAACACGGCCTTTACGGTAGAGATGGAATCCTTCACTGTAACATTTGTACTGAATTCCTTGGTAGTCGAGAACGTCACATTGCCAGCAACCGTTTCCCATGAATCAAACTTGTACCCACCATGCGCCGATGCAATCAGGGGGATTTCTTCATTTGATTTAATGGGTATAGGCCCTGGGGGATTTACGGAACCGCCCTTAGTGGCGATTACATTCAGCATGCGGGGGCGCGAGACCCAAAAAGCAAACGACTTGTTTAGAATGACTTTATTCGAATCCTGAACAGTCCAGTAATAGGGAGTATTGGGAGTTCCTTTGATTATAAGACGGGTCGCCCCATTTACCATTCTTGTATTCCCTGGAGTCGCAAAAGAACCATCTACTTCATAATCGCTGATAAATGCTTCCATACTGCCAACAGGCTCATATTGGAGTATATAATAGTTCGTATCGGGTGGAGTCCAAACAAAGCGGACGGTAGATAACGAGGACTCGCTATAGTAGTTCTTCTGAAAATTGAATGTCCGCTTTTCGAATGAAAGCGTACATAACGAACTGGGCTTGAACAGGGCTTTCAGTTCGGCATTCCCAGATATAGAGGCAAATGTGTACGGAGTTTCACCATCAACAACGGCCGAACCCGATACAATCTGCCAGTTGGAGAAGCGGTAACCCATGTCGGCCTCGGCTCCAATGGAATACTTTGCACCTGAATATGCCGATGCGTAGCCATTGGAAGGAATAACTTTGCCGTTAGCCCCCGCACTGAGCGTGAGTCTGTACGCCTGCATAGAGTAACTGATAAAAAACGAATTATCGTTCTTTGAACTGTTGGCAATGATAATACCTACAGTCTGCCCTGCCGTGAGGTTTACGGTCTCGGAATAAGAACCTATGAATTTCGTTGTAGACGCAATCGATGTGTAGCCGGAGCCCGTATACCGGTTGTAAACGAGGGAATCCCTCGACTTCTCATTTGACACAACAAATGTATAAGATCCAGCACTTGGAGCCGTGAAGGAAAATCGAACTCCGGAGATTCCACTAGACACCTTTTTCCCATATAAATGTTCATTGAAATTATATTGAACGGGAGTATTCGTAATGTTGTAAATTTTGCCTGGGGAAAAAAAGGCCGTTATTACACAATCAGTCTGAGCATCGGTAATCTTTGTTATTGCGTTTCTTTCATTTTCAAGGGTACAGGAACCCGATACGACTTCCCAATGGTCAAACTTTTTATCGTCATCAGCCTCAGCATTGATTAGAGTCCCTTCATCATGAAACATATAATATATTTGGGGAATTCTATTTGAATTAGCATATACAATTCCGCCCCCAGAATCAAGTAAAACTATACAGACTAGCGGAATAACGGAAATGGTAAAAGAGTCATCAAGCTTTCGAGTCCAATTATCCAATTTTGGAAGATAGAGGGAAAAATAATTTGTAGTATTAGGTTGAAAAGTAAAATCTCCCCTGCCCAATAATTGAGAATGATCATACCTGGCCGTAAATCTGGGACATGAAGAATCTGCTTCGCAATTAACTAAGACTAATTTTTCTTGACTGGTGGAATAGATTACAGCATAAGTGCTGGCATTACCGGCATCATAAGACAATCGAACTCCATAATTACCATATTTCATCATGGAACTATTTTCGTAAAAACTGAATTTGGAAGTTTTATCACTCACCTTGTAAATGGGGACATCTTTTCTGGTGACTAGCCTTAGGACGACAGAATTTGTGGAGGGTATAAATCCAGTCGAGTCCGCCATCAAATCAATAAAAGTCCCTGATCCAGAGACAATTTCCCACCTAACATAAGTTTCTCCAACTTGAAGATATCTTTCAAATGATAGTGGGAGCGTATCGCCAATGGCGACATTGTAAGAATTTGGTTGCCCCTCAATAGTCACAGCGGCATTGGCTGTTGCTACAAATAGCACAGAGCAAAGCAACGAAATGAAGAAAATAAACACCCAGCTCCCCCCCCCTTCTTCAAAGAAGAAGAAAATGATAAAAGTCTGCCCTAAATATATACTTATTTTGTATAAAACGAATGAAAAAAAATTATTTTATTTTAAGTCTAGGGCCTAGAGACTAGAGAATAGAGGCTAGTGAAAAGAATCACGCACTTCGTGCGTCAATATAACCTCTAGATTCTCTAACGGAGATTGCTTCAGGGCGATTCGCCCTTCGCAATGACAAATTTTTAGGCTCGAGGTTCGAGGCGCGGGGCGCGAGCAGTGAATCTTTGAGAGACTAGAATCTAGAGACTAGTGAAAAGAATCACGCACTTCGTGCGTCAATATAAGACGGCGAAGCCGTGATATTTCTCCCTAGCCCACCACCTAAAGGTGGCCATGCCCACATAAGTGCTAAAGCACTAAGTGGTCAAAGGTAGATTCTAGATCCTAACCCCTAACCACTTCCTACTGTCTACTTCCTACTTCCTACTGTCTACTTCTTCTTATGCCCGCGGCGATAGATACCGGTCTTCACTATCCTCGTTTCCTTGTGCCCGTCCTCGAACTTGAAGAAAATCTTCCAGATGTACACGCCCGTGCCGGCCTTGCGACCCTTCTCGGAGCGGTTATTCCAGTGCAGGTACCCCTGCTTGAACAAATCGCCGGAATTTCCACGGATAGATTGATCCATCTCGCCGTCGTAGCCGAATTTCTGCTTGAAATGCGTCACGTAGGATGCGATTCCGTCAAAGATGTACACTTCCGCGGTGTACGGCATGGTTGCCTTCACGCTGATTGCGGAGAGCGAATCCGGGAGCGATTCCCATTCGTCGCCTCCGGGCGCTATCCACTGCGGCGTCTTGCCGATGCCGCTGATGGGCTGCAACGGGCGAACCTCGGCCAAATAGAGAGAGCCGTCCTTCCCCTCTATCTTGATTCCGCCGCGGCCCATCGAGTTGCCCGCGAGGTCCTCGTAGGTGGCCGACGGATCGGTGGAAAGACAGAAGCCGGTCTTGACCGAATAGTCGTCGAGCACCAGCAGCCACTGCTGTCCGTTCTCGCGGATCTTGGGGGCCTGCCGGAGATTCAGCGGATACGTGACGGTGTCGTCGCACGATTCAGAATAACGGAAAAGTTTCTCCCAGCCCCTCTCGTTGCCGACATTCTTGACGGGTTCGGACATCCAGACGACCAGCGTATCCGGCGGCATGTCCAAATTCGGGTCCATGTATTCCTTGAGGCCCACTTTCCCGGGGGACTTGGTCGCCTTCGACGGGACCGCGCCAACGCGGTCCAGCAACTTCACATTTTCGAGGTCCTCGGAATACACCGTGGAGAAGGCGAGGAACGGCGGGTGCGCGGAGTCCG
>JAEEGK010000595.1_pt1 | contig 90123 bp, 60 predicted proteins | sample 8958771 | NCBI WGS metagenome assembly JAEEGK01 (sample SAMN16246547, study PRJNA631951) | gut metagenome | biome: gut microbiome; feature: rumen; material: SC-attached | host: Bos | place: Iran: Karaj | collected 2018-10
CCGGCGCCAGTGTCGAAGCCACGGTGATGCAGCACCTCAAAGGCAACAAGATTATCGTTTTCAAGAAGAAGAGAAGAAAAGGATATCAGACTTCTAACGGTCACCGTCAGTATCTGAGCAAGATCCAGATTGAAAACATCACTGAGTAAAAACCCGAAAAACATAAAAAGCTATGGCACACAAAAAAGGCGTTGGTAGTTCTGAGAACGGTCGTGAGTCCGCTAGTAAGCGACTCGGAGTGAAACTTTTCGGTGGACAAGCCGCCATCGCTGGCAACATCATCGTTCGTCAGCGTGGCACGAAGCACTATCCCGGCAAGAATGTCGGTATGGGCAAGGATCACACTCTGTATGCATTGTGTGACGGCGTCGTCGAATTCCAGAAGAAGAAAGAAGGCAGATCCTTCGTTTCCGTCCTTCCCGTTGAAGGTCAAGTCACTGAATAATTGTTCATAACATACCGTTTAATCCCGGCTGTCACTCGATGGTCGGGTTTTTTATGTCTGATTCCGCCAAAATGCGTATCTTTGCCGTCCTAACCAACTACGCTTGTCAAGACAAATGAATAAAAGACTTTGTTTCATCGGATGGCTCGCGGCTTTGCTACTGCTTGTCGGCTGCCAGCCCAAGACCGACCTCGACAAAATCGATGCGCTGAAAAAGCAAGTCAACAAGGATGTCAAGGCTTTGAACGACTTGAATGCCAACACCTTCGTGCAGCTTGAAAAGGACTTCATTTCCTGCGACTCATCGCTTCAATTCCTCCCTGAAGAGGAATTGGATGCCGTTTTTGAGAAGCTAAAACTCGTGAATGCCTACATTCAACAATTTAAAAAGGAACGTCCCGTCATGCAAGCCGAGATGGACTCCACCTTGGTGCGCCTTGACCTGCTCAGAGCCGATGCTGAAACTCATTACCTTGCCGACTCTTTGGTTGCTGACTATATCGAGGATGAGACTCGACAGGTAGAAAAGCTGAGCAACCAAGTAGAATATTTCAAAGACCGCTTGGGCAACTGCCGCAAGGACTTGGACGAACTCAAGAAAAAGAAGTGAATCACGTGCGCCCATGAAAAGACTCTGGATTTTCTTCCTGCTTATGAATTTTGCCTTCATCATCCCGATGAGCGCCCAAATCACCATGCCACCAAAGGGCAAGAAACTGGACGCGCAGCAGAAAGAGCAAATCCAGATCGACGAACAATTGGCTTCCCAGTACTACCGCGAGCAGGACTATGAACAAGCCCGCGACTTATACAAGAAAATCTACGAGAAAACCAATCAAAATGGCCATTTCCAGCTGTATATCGACTGCTTATTCTTCCTGAAGGATTACGACAAAGCCGAACATGAGCTCAAGTCGTTTATCAAGAAGAACCCCAGCTACTACAAGTCGTTTGTCGATTTGGTCTATGTCTACAACATTCAAGGTAAGAGCGACAAGGCCAAGAAACAGTACAACGAGATTGTGAAAGACCTGCCCGACCACGCGCCCACCATCCGAAATTTGAGCTATGCCTTCCAGTCGCGGAGTATGAACGAAATGGCTTTAGCGGTCTTGGAGAAAGGCAATGCGCTCCTCAACGGCAAGGAGACTTTTTACTTGGACCAAGCCTATATCCATCAGTCGTCGGCCAACTATCAAGAGGCCTTCAAGTACTATTTCCTTGAATTGGAAACCCATCCTGGCCAGTACAACAACGTACGCAACCGCCTGCAAACGATGATGTTCTATGACGTGAACCACAGTATCTCCGATGAGTTGCGCATGGCACTGTTGAAGCAGACCCAAGAGAAGCCCGACAACCTGGAGTTTGCCCAACTCCTCGTTTGGTTCGCCCTGCAACAAGAGGACTACGACATAGCTTTGGCTCAAAGTTTCAGCATTGACCGCAAAACCCATGACCAAGACGCCCAAATTAACAATCTTTCGGGTATTTGTTTGAATAACAAGCAATATGATGTTGCCAAACAAGGCTATACCTACATTTTGGACAAAGGTGCGAGCAGTCCTTTCTATGGACAAGCCCTAACGGGACTTATCAAGGCTGACTACCTGAAGCTGAAAGCGAACAATAGTACCGATACGAAAGCTTACGAGAAACTCTCGAAACGCATTGATGAAGCCTACACTGAAATCAACACCAACGACTTGGCGAGGTTGACCCTGATACAAGCCGACATCATGACCTATCAACTTGACAAGACCGAAGAAGCCATCGCCTTGCTCACGCAAACCATCGAGAGGGTGGGAGGCAGGCAGGACAAAGCCGAACTCAAGCTGAAGCTCGCCGACATCTATCTCTACAAGGACGAGGTGTGGGAGGCCACGCTGCTTTACAGCCAAGTCGACAAGAGCCTGAAGGAAGAACCGTTGGGTCATGAAGCCCGCTTCAAGAATGCACAACTACGCTATTTCATCGGTGAGTACGAATGGGCCGAGAGTCAGCTGAAGGTGTTGAAAGCCGCTACCTCCAAGCTCATCGCCAACGATGCCATGACGCTTTCGTTGGTCATCAAGGACAACTACGAAGCGGACACTACGGGCACGGAGCTCAACCGATTGGCGCGCGCTGACTATAGGATTTACCAGCAAAGGGAAGACGAAGCCCTCAATTTGCTCGATGACATCATCGCCACAGGCAACGAAATCAGCAAGCCACACGCGCTGTTCCGTAAGGGTGAGATTATGGAGAAAAGGAAGGAATATGCCGATGCCGAGCAACTGTTTATGCAGATCGTGGAGCAATATCCCTATAGCTATATGGCCGACGCCGCGCTGATGCATGCCGCTCTGATTGAACAAAACGAATTGAAAGACAGGGAATTGGCAAAGCAGCATTACGAGAAGCTGATTGACGAATACCCGACCAGCATATATACCGCCCAAGCGAAGAAAAACTACAGGAAACTATAATAAAACTACAGATTACACAGATGAAACAGATAAATTCGAAAATTTTGCAGCCAAGGCTGCGGATTAATACAGATTTTGTGCCGCTTTGCGTCACTGCGCAAGCCATCATCTGTGAAATCTGATGCTTGCATCCTCATAATTATCGACTCGGAATCAGTAAAATCTGTTCAATCTGTAGTTAAACAACCGATTGAAAATGTTTGATGTTCGACCCAAAAAGAGCCTAGGCCAGCATTTCCTGACCGACCAGAATATCGCTCAACGCATCGTGGAGCAGCTGTCGCCTGACGTGGAGAGCGTCATTGAAGTGGGTGCCGGCACGGGCGTGTTGACCCAATACCTAGTGAAGGATATCTTGGACAAATTTTATGTCATCGAAATTGACAAGGAGTCCATCGCCTATCTGCAAAAGCATTTCCCGATGCTCGGCGAGCGGCTCATCGAGGGTGACTTCCTTCGCACCGACTTGAGCCAGTTCGGTAAGCAGAATATGGCCATCATCGGGAACTTCCCTTACAACATCAGCAGCCAGATTTTCTTCCAGGTGCTGAAATACAAGGAGCAGGTCGTTGAGGTGGTCGGCATGGTGCAGAAGGAGATGGCTGAGCGCATGGCCGCCAAGGAAGGCAGCAAGACCTATGGCATCCTCAGCGTGCTGATGCAGGCTTGGTACGACATCGATTATCTTTTCACCGTTCATGAAAATGTGTTCAACCCGCCGCCCAAGGTGAAGTCTGCCGTCATCAAGATGCGGCGCAATGCCGTCACCGACTTGGGCTGCGATGAGAAGCTGTTTGTGAGCATCGTCAAGCAGGCCTTCAACCAGCGCCGCAAGACGATGCGCAACTCGCTGCGCCCTATACTCAACCTCGACATCATCGACAACGAGGTCTTCAACAAGCGGCCTGAACAATTGTCAGTTCAGGAATTTATTGATTTGACGAATTTGATTGAAGCAAATAGCTAATAAGTAAAGAAATAGACCGCTTATAGATTCCCGAGGGAATGACATAAGCGGTCTATTTCTTTATTCGTAAAACCGCTGTTCCTTCATGTAGGCAAACGCATTCTCCGGCATGAAATGCCGAACGTCGCGCCCCTCTTTGATGCATTGGCGGATGAAAGTGGACGAAATCTCAATGATTGGGGTCTTCAGCACTGTGACCGAGGGATAATTGATGAGCTCGCCGCCGTCGTAGCCTTCGCGGGGGAAGACCAAAAGCTCATAGTTGTCGAGGATTCTCTGGTATTCGCGCCAGTTCTTGAAGTTTTGCAGGCTGTCCATGCCGCAGATGAAGACGAACTCGGCATCAGGGTTTTGTTTCGAAAGCGAAGTAAGGGTATTAATGGTATAGGAAGGTGTGGGCAGGTGCATTTCAATGTCGCTGACGTGGAAACGCGGGTCATCGCCGAGGGCAAGCTGCACCATCTTGAGCCGCTCGTCATCATCCAGCAGGTCGTCTTTCTTTTTCAAAGGATTTTGTGGCGTCACCACAAACCACAGCTCATCCAAATCGGAGAACTCGACGAGGTAGTTGGCCAATATCACGTGCCCGTGATGGATGGGGTTGAATGAGCCGGAGTATATGCCTACTTTTTTCATTGGTAGTAAACCTTATAGGAATACCATTTTCTAGCCTTAACCGTCATTGCGGGCTTGACCCGCAATCTCCTATGCGGTTGGGTGTCATCTTCGCGCTTGGGAGATGGCGGATGTTCCTCCGCCATGACGTCAAGAGGCGAAAGGTATCCCTTACCCAGTGTATGAATCGTTGGAACTATTCAAGAACGTAGTTACCACTTCGAGGATCTCGCACTTGGCGGTCTCAAGGTCGTCGTTGATGATAGTGCGGTCGAACTTGCCTCGGGCAAACTCGGTCTCCCACTCGGCCTTGGCCACACGGTTTTCGATTTCCTCCATCGAGTCTGTACCGCGCTTGATGAGCCTCTCGCGCAGCACCTCCACCGAAGGGGCTTGTATGAAAACAGAAAGAGCCTGGTCGCCATAGTGTTTCTTGATGTTCACGCCACCGCACACGTCCACGTCGAAGGCCACATGCTTGCCGTCTTCCTGCATCTGTGCGACCACGGAGAGCAAGGTACCATAGCAACGGCCAGGATAGACCTCTTCCCATTCAAGGAACTCGCCATTTTCGACGCGTTGCTTGAACTCGTCCATCGACAGGAAATAATACTCACGGCCGTTCACCTCCTCGCCACGGGGCGGACGGGTGGTGGCTGAAACCGAGAAAGCCATCTCGGGGATGTTGGCCATGACATGGTTCAACAATGTTGTCTTGCCCGAACCTGACGGGGCGCTGAAAATGAGAAGTTTTCCTTTTTTCATTGTTGTTTCTGTTTTTTCATTTCTATATTTCAAAATTTCAAGATTTCAAGATTTGGGTCGCTTTGCGCAATCTTGAAATTAGAAATTAAAAATCTTGAAATCATCTAAAGAATATTACACACCTGTTCCTTGATTTTTTCCAATTCATCCTTCATCTTGACTACGATCTTCTGGATGTTCACCTCGTTGGCTTTCGAACCTAAGGTATTGATTTCGCGGCCCATCTCTTGGGCGATGAAGCCGAGTTTCTTGCCCGCTTGGTCGTCGTCGCAGCTTTCGTTGAAGTAGTTGCAATGCTGACGCAGGCGCACTTTTTCCTCGGTGATGTCAAGTTTTTCTAGATAATAAATCAACTCCTGCTCAAAGCGGTTTTCGTCGTATTGTCCGGTTGAGGTCAGCTCGCTGAGGTTTTTGGTGATGCGTTGCTTAATGACCTCGTGGCGGCTCTTTTCAAAGGGCTCCACTTGTCCAAGCAGGTCAAGGATTAGTTCCACACGGTGCAGCAGGTCTTTCTTCAAGGTCTGGCCTTCCTGGATGCGGAAGCCGTCGACGATATCCAAGGCTTGGTCGAGGGTTTCGGCCACTTTGGCGACGAAGGCCTCGTCGTAGTTTTCCACAGGGATGTTGAAGATGCCTGGCATGCGGAAGAGGATGGAAGCCATGTCGTCGGCAGGTGCCACGTTCAAGGCAACAGATATGGATTCAATCTGTTCTTTGTAGGCCTTCACGATGTCTTGGTCGATATGGTAAGTCTGGCTCAGGTCGGTGTCGGTGATGGTGATGACCACGTCCACCTTACCGCGCTGCAACTTGGCTCCGATCTTGTTGCGAAAATCCAGTTCCGCAAAACGCAACTCGTTGGGCAGCTTCACCTGAAGATCCAACTGCTTGCTGTTGAGGGTCTTGACTTCTACTGATACTTTCTTCGCGTTGTAGGTTTGCTCGGCGATGCCGTAACCTGTCATGGAACGAATCATAGATTTTGTTTTTGCGAATAAAACTATTGCTGGACAAATCCCCAAGGCTTGGCGTAAAGGTCTCTTTGTGTTCCCGATGAAATAGAGGCATTTTTAACCAGGTTGATTCTGGAGGAGAACACGCCATAACCACCTGAAACGTTGGTGTAATCAGGGATGGCCTGCGAGAAGCCTGTCTGTGAGTTCACCTGGATGTAGTTGTAAAGCTCATTGCCACCGGCTGACAATTTGATTTGAATGGGGTGTTTGTCGAAGTAGCGCACCACATTGGGGTGATTGATGTTGTAAACCGTGTCGCCACCGATGGCGGCTTCCAAAAGGTTGAACAGGACGTTATTACCGTAAGAGAAGAAATACACCCCGTTTTCTGTATTCAAACCACTAAGTTCTTTGGCTCCACAAGAATATGACACTTGCTTGTCGACCATAGGGCCTCCATTGAGGGATTCGTGGTAAGTGAAGACGAACTTCACGTCGTAAAAGACGGCGTTGTCGGCTGTCGTGAATTTGATTTTGCTGGATTTATCGGTGGGCGCGGCCTCGAAATGGAGTGAAGTGGTCACAATTTTAAAGTCCTCGCCGGCAACAAGGCCCGTTTCGGCCGAGATGGTGTCGTTGTCCTTGAAAACAAAGAGTTTGTACTTGTATTTGTGATGTCCGTTGTTGTTGGCAAACTTTTCTTTTTCGGTGGTGTAATACACTTTCTGGCAGGGCGAATAGAAAATGCCTTCCTCCTTGTTTTGTTTTGTCATCGTGTCGAGCATCAGCGTGTCGCCCGTGGGCAGATACTGGTTTCCGTAACCTGACTGATATTCTACAATATAAGCTTTCAGTTTGCCAGGATAATTGCTTGAGTCGGCAATGAGTGCCACCTCGTTGGCATCGATGTGAGTGTCATCGCTGCCCGAAAAGGCCCTGTTGATTCTTATGAAGTTGGTATCTGCGGTGGCATTGAGCAGACCGTAGATCACGGGGATGTCCTTGTAGTTGGCATAGAGATCCACATCCGTTGTGCAGGCGTTAAAGAATGCCAAACTAGCCAGCAGCGAAAGAGACAAAAACAGTTTTTTCATTGTTCGATGAAGTTTGATAAGAAACTGCAAAGGTAGCAAATTTTCATAAAGCGTAGAATATTTTGGAAATTAATGCTCTTTGAAGCCCCATGATGTCATGCCAAATAAATCTCTTTTGGTTCTGCCTGAAAGTTTTCCCTCCTTTTCAATAGTGGTACGTGAGCAGAAAAGTCCAAAGCCTCCCTTAATGTTGGTAACAGGAGTAACCATGGTTAATGGACTTTCAATCTGTGCCTGGTTGGCATTATAATAATCCATTAGCTCCTCTCCAGCAGCACTAATGGACACGGTGAAGCCATCAATATAGCGAACGACGTTGGGATGATTGGGATTGATGACCGTGTCATCACCTATGGCACTCTCAAGAGCACTGAACAACCAGTTGACAGAGTACTCCTGATAATATGAATTCTCAGTATTTGGAATTTTCTCATAAAAGGAAAGAGGTTTTGTGCCAAACGAACGGCTGATGCTTTTTGGTTTTATGGGCTGCCCCTCATGTTGCTCGAGGTAGTCAAACTGCATTCTAATTTCATAAATGGGTGCTACGCCATCGGCTCTAAATACAATCTTTCCCATTGCATTGCTATGAGAATGTTGAAAACCCATACTCCCCGTGATTATCATGAACTCTTCATCACCGACCATTGTGGTTCGAGCTGTGATTGTGTCGCCATTCGGCTTGACCACAACAAGTCGGTAAGCATACTTGTCTCCCCCCGTCCCTGAATTAAGATGTTCTTCCGTGTAGTAGACCTTTTGATCAGGAGCATAAAAAAGGCCCTCCTTCTTGTTGTGCAGGGTCAATGTGTCAAACAGCGATACACGACCAGTAGGCACATATGAATTCCCATGAGTGTTTTTCAGTTCAATGATTCGGACATCAAGCTTGCCTGGATAGTTGCTCGAATCCGCGATCAAGGCCACTTCGTTGGCATCTATGGGATTGTCGTTCGTGCCACAGAAAGCGCGAATGATTTTGACATAATTGGTGTCTGCTTTCGAATTCAGCATGGCATAAACAATTGCCACGTCTTTATGGTCGGCATAAATGTTTACATCAGTGGTGCAAGCGTTGAAAACAGCTATGCTAGCCAGCAGAAAAGCAAGAAGTAATTGCTTTTTCATATTCTATGTCGGTTGAGTTAAAGTGGCAACATTGTCGTATTTATGGGCTCTGCCGTTGAGTCATTAATCTTGTTTGAAACCCCATGATGTTATACCAAACAACTCTCTTTTGGTATTGGCGGAGAGTTTAGCCACCCTTTCAATTTTGGTGCGCGATGAGAAAAGGCCGTAGCCACCCTCAATGTTGGTATAGGTCGTGACGAGCGACATCGGACTGCTCATCTGTGCTTGGCTGGCATAATAGTAGGTGGTCAGTTCGTCGCCGGCAGCACTGATGGAAATGACAAAGTCATCAATATAGCGGGTCACGTTAGGATGATTGGGGTCAATAATGGTATCCCCTCCGATGGCATAGGCGAGGGCGTTGAACAACCAGTTCACGGAGTAGTCCAAAGAATAGGAGTTGTCGGTCCCTTCAAGCTTGTGGAATTCATTAAGGGGTCTTGTTCCAAAAGAGTGGTCGACTGTTTTTTTCACTATGCCTTGGCCATTCTTTTGCTCACGGTAGTTGAATTGTATCTCGACTTCGTAAAGGGAAGCTAAGCCGTCTGCTCTGAACATGATCTTCCTCACTTCATTAGTCGTGGCCATCTGAAAGCCTACACCTCCTGTCATAATGGCAAATTCCTCATTTCCGACCATACCGGTCTGGGCAATAAGCGAGTCCCCATCGGGTTTGACTACAACAAGACGGTATTTGTACTTACTTCCGTTCACACCTGTGTTGAATTGTTCCGTGGTGTAATAGAAGGTTTGGTCGGGGGAATAGAAAGTGCCTGCTTCTTTGCCGTGAAGGGTTATCGTGTCCAACGCAATAACGCGGCCGGTGGGTTCGTAGTAACTGCCGTGGGTGCTTTTCAACTCGATGATGTGTGCATCCAACTTGCCCGGATAGTTGCTCGAATCGGCAATCAATGCCACTTCTTTGGCGTTGATGGGGTCGTCGTTAGTACCGCAAAAAGCCCGGGTGATTTTGACGAAATTGGTGTCGGCTTTCGGATTCAGCATGGCATAGACGATGGGGATGTCTTGGTATTCAGCGTACAGGTCAACATCGGTGCTACAAGCGTTAAAAACCAAAATGAAACAAGATAAAATAAGAATAAAATGTATATTTTTCATGTTGAATTGAATTTTTGTACGCTGCAAAAATACCGCTTTTTTCTTTTTGTGCAAATTATTTTGCAATTATTTCTATTTTTGTCCTCAAAATAGTAAAAGTTGGGTTCCTGAGCTTGTGGCTCCTGAGCAGGGCCGAAGGGTCGAAGGACCCGTCCTTAAAACACAATCCTTATGAAGAAAACTACTTTACTCACCATGTTCTGCCTATTGGCCTTCTCGTTGACGGCTCAAGTGGAATACCTTTACGACTTCAACAGCCTCACTGAAGGTTCACAGAACCTCAACGGCCAAGACGGCTGGGTGACGCATTACCAGACCGCCACCTCGTCGCAGGACTTCGACGTCAGCTATGTCTGCGGCTCTGATATGGCCACAGACGAATCCATGGCCATTTGGTATCCCTATGGCGGTTCGGGTGTAGGTCGCACCGCCACGCGCAAGGCCTCGCCCAACTTCGACTTCAGCTTCCAGAACGGAGGCATTATGGACCTCGAAATCGACATGAACCGCACGTGGTGGGGGAGCTTCTTCGGAGTGGGCTTCGATGCCGATGGTGACGGCCATATCCTGCCCGGCATGACCGACCCCGATGGTGGTGTCTATCTCTTTGTGAAGAGCCAAGGCGATAGCGGCCATGCCCGTGTTCACCTGCCTGATGGTTCCCATGTCGATTTTGACTATGAGCAAGGCGGCTGGACGCGCTACAAGATGTCGTTCGACTTCACGGCTTACGACGGTGCAGGCGCGGTGACGGTGTTCGTCAAACCTGGCTGTGAGGGCGAATGGATTCAGATGGCGGGCTGCACCAACGTCTGCATGAACCTCACGCCTGGCAGTGGCGACAAGCAGGACTACCAAGTGTGGGACGGTCTTTTCTTCCACTCGCAAGGCGGCACGGGCGGCTTCGACAACCTCCTCGTGCGTCAACAACCTGACGGCAATGTCCAGCTCATTGAAATGGAAGACATCCCGAACCAATTGATTTTCAACGACCCGATTACCCTTGAGGCCACTGCCTCGTCGGGATTGCCTGTCTCGTTTGAGATGATGGAGGGCCCTGCCACCATCGATGGCAATATATTGACTTTGACGGGTGAAACTGGCATCGTTAAGTTCAAGGCCACGCAAGCCGGCAATGCCAACTGGCTGCCCGCTCCCGACGTGGTGAAGACCTTCGAGGTCGTTGACCCGTATGCCTACGACCCCGAAGTGAAGATACGTCGGCCATACGAGGGAACCCAAGTTTATTTGGATGCCATGCACCCAGTGATGGTTGTTGTTTCTGCCTATATCGAACACCCTGAAGTCATCAAGTTCACCGAGGTCAAAGCGAGTGTTGATGGTCAGGAAATCAGCCTCCAGACCGATTATCCCGACGACCCCGAAAACGGCTATTACTACGGTTTTTGGACTCCATCGGGCTTTGGCGACTTCGACATGACCGTCAGCGTGACCCAAAGTGGCGACAAGACAAGCATCTTCACTAACCATTTTGAGGTGACCGACGATATGGACAGTCATTTGGATGTGGTGACCATGCACGGTGACCTCATCTGCGACCCGACTCACCACAGCGCCAAAGGAGAATACATTATGCCCTCGCACGTAGGTGTCTTCAAAGAGATTATGGCGCATTTTGAGTATAATTGCGTGAACGGCAACTGTGACACTTACGACCGCATAGGCGGTGTGAAGGTGCGCAACTACAGAGGCGAGTGGGTGGAGCTCTTCCGCTACATCACCCCCTTTGGTGTGCAGTGTCAGGACGATGTGGACGTGAGCGACTACACGACCCAGCTGCAAGGCTTGGTGGAGATGGAGTATTATATGGAGCTTTGGAACGGCAGCGGATCCAACCCCAACCTTATTTTCAGCTTTACCAAAGGCACGCCTGATTACCTCTATGTCGATGTGGATGAGATTTGGTTTGGCGCGTATGCCTTCGGCGATTACGCCAACCAACAGCCTGTGCCGGTGGTGACCTATCCTTTCAGCGAGAATGCCCAGAGCGTCAAGCTGAAGCTGACCACCACGGGACACAACTGGACCAGCGGTACCAACAACACCTACAACACTGGCAATGCCGCCGAGTTCTACGAGGCCACGCATCATGTCTTTGTGAATGGTACCAGCAGGTACGACCAGCACCTCTGGCGCACCTGTAGCCCCAATCCGGCAGGCTGCCAACCGCAAAATGGTACATGGCCACATAGTAGGTCTGGTTGGTGCCCAGGTAGCATCGGTATGGTTTGGGATTTCGACCTCTCAGAATACCTTTCAGCAGGCCAAGCCGAGCTGTTCTACCAGTTTGACCCAACCTACCTCGACCTTTGTCATCCCAACCATCCTGATTGCGTGGATGGTGTGACCTGCACCGAATGTGCCGCCCCCGACAACCCAGTCTTGCGCGTCTCGGGCAAGGTGGTCTCTTTCAGCAATGATGAAGACCTGTTGGTGAGCGTGCATGAAGCCCATGCCGAGCCTGCTTTCTCTGCTGAGATTTACCCCAACCCTGCCAAGGGGCAGTTCACCATTCGCACCGACTACGACAAAGGTGCTGTCAGTGTGATGATGCTCAATATGTACGGCCAAATGGTGATGTTCTTCACCGTCGAAGGCCAGCGCACCATTGATGTGAGCCGTCTGCCCGCTGGGGTTTATACCTTGCAGATGCTGGGTGGCAGTATGGTGACAAAGAAGGTTATTGTGGAATAATTTCATTTCTCGCTTTCCCAGTGACTCGTGCATTCAAGGAGAATTCTCAAGCACTGCATCCGTTCGTAGTAGGCAGCCATCGTGTCCTCTTCGGTGGTGTCCACCGAGGCTTGTGTTTGTTCCACGGGTTGTGCCTTGTCCTTCTCGTGTTTCCCCTGCTGGCATCCCGCCAGCAGCAGGGCGGCCGTGGCCGCCACTGCTACTAAGGGGATAAGGGAGGGTATCTTTTTCATAGTATGCTACTCCTTCACCACCTTGTCTGAAAAAACCTTCTTGTCTTCCAAGGTGATGCACAGCGTGTAAGTGCCTGCGGGCAGTTGGCTTATGTCGATGCTCTCGAAAGCCTTGCTTTGCGTGCTTACCAAGCGGCCTTGCAGGTCGTAAAGCTCGATTTTAATGGGGATTGAGCCGTTTGAGTATTGCAACTGAAGTAGGTCTTTTGCAGGGTTGGGATAGATAGAAAGCCTGTTCTCTGCATTATGCCACTCACCGACTTCTGTATAGTCAATGCCCTCGAATTCGGGATTCTTATAAATGATCTTTCCGTCTTGGAAAACCTCGACCGTCCGATGTGCGATTCCACTAAGTGGAATCCCAACATAGATTGGGAACAATAAACCATCATTACTTCCAATTCCACCAATCCATCGAGAATAGGGGTCCCAGTCCATCGTTAGCACTTTCCTCATTATTCCGCAAAACTCCTCTTCACCTACTTCGGATACAACATAATAAGATGTATAACATGGATCTTGCCACTCGTCCCAAACCAAAAGAGAGAAATCATACAGCAATACTTCTTGATCATCCGTGCAAATGTATAAGTAACCTATTTCTGGTAAAAAAGGTGGTAATGATACAAAATAGTATTTGCCATCCCCGTCCTTGCGGATGCCGCCAACGCATTGACCCTCAATGGGTAATCCCAAATGGCTACATTCAATAAGTTTTTTATACTCCAAACCATTTACCAACGTATCTCCTTTGATCCCCAATTGGTAATAGATTGTGTCTTGGTAGTCCGACCGATACATTTGCACCCAAGCTCTGTTTTCTGTTGCAAGATCGTCCCAGTCGTATTCCCGACCAAAGGGTTGCTGTGCCTTTGCCATCCCTGCCGACATCACCAGCAGTAGGAAAAGGACTTTCTTATTCAAATTGCTTTTGCTGTTCATTTTGTGTTAGTTTTATTAATGACAAAAATACGAATAACACATCATTTTATCAATTTTCCGCTATTTTGTAATAACCAATCCTTTCTCGTTTTCCGTTCTGGCCAAGCCGCTGGCATAGCACAATGCTCCCGAAAGGGTTAAGCAGAGCATCAGAAACAATGTTGTTAGTTTTCATCGCTTTATGAATTAGTGTTTGCGATGCAAAAGTACTGTTGTAACGATGCCTTAGGCAAGAAAAACTATGTATGAGTTTGTATGTATTATTTTACAACGTCTTATCAATCAATATTATAAGTCGTTGTTGGCAATGCCCCTAAGGGTTATGGGAAGCGGTGAATTATTCCCTAAAATGGCTTTTATTTTTCTGGAACGTTGCGAAACTGTGGGATAAGCCTTCTGCATCAATGCGGATATATCGGCATCGCTTAGCCCGAGCAGATAGAGACAGCAATAGTCGAGGTCGCTGTTAGTGAGTTTGGGATAAGCTTTGATGAGACGGATAGTGAAAAGTCCGAAATGATGATCAGCAGCTTCGCGCAGGGAAATTACCTGCTCCTTGCTCAAGGCGTTGTCCTTGTATATCTTGCAGTCTATCTGTGACAGAAATTGCCCTTCTTTCACCCTTTCCAAGATGAGACGGCAGATGGGCTCATCGGTGAACGTTTCGGCTTGTTTGGGTGTTGCATCCAGTTCATCCTGCCGCTTAATTTGGTCTTTCAGTTCACGTACCTCCTCGTTTTTTTGTTTCAACCTGCCTGATATGGCAGCCTGCTCCATACGGTGTGCTTGTCGTTCGGCTTCAATGGCTTCCGTGTGCTGCTTGTCTCTTTCTTCCAATTCTTTTCTTGCTTGAGCCTCTTTCGCTTCCATTTCCTGTTGATGATATTTTTCTTTATCTTCCAAGGTCTTTTCCGCTTCGACCTGTCTTTGTTTCAGCTCCTCCTTGTGCTGTTGTGTTGTCTCTCCCAGCACTCTTTCGGATTCTTCTCGCTGTTCCTGTAAGAGCTTCTTGCTTCTCAGTTTTGCCGTAACTATGATAGCCAAAGCCAAAATAACAGCCATAGGAACAACAATACCCAAAGCTTTTTTGACCGCCACCTCTCGTTTGGCTACAGCTTCTTTCTCTTGTTTTTGGCTCTTATATGTCTTATATATTTCACTAAGTTGCGAAACCATAGCACTGTTTTCTGCCCCTGTTTCATTGTGAAGGGCCAAATAGCTCATACATTCATTGGACTTTTCCCTGTTGCCAAGACTGTCGTATATGATTCGCAGATAATTTGCTACTCTTATCTGCAAGAATCGGTTCCTTTTGTTTTCCAACACGGGTTCCAGATACAAAAGTGCAGAATCATACATTCCTTCCTCAAAGAAAATATTACCAATCACCGTATAACGCGTCAGCCTTTCGTCGTCATCGGCAGCCAAAACGGCCATCTGCTTCAAGCGCTCTAAGGACATTTCGGCTTGATGTGTCAATTGATAGGACAATAAGGCTTGGGTAGAGACCATGTCTCTGTAATATAGATTTGTCGAGTCGGGTATGTTTACCAAAGCTTGGATATAATAGTAGTCTGCACTATCCTTGTCGCCTTTTTTGTCATATTGCTTGCCTATGTGGTACAAGGCATTGGAGATGCTATACGATGAAATGGGTGAGATAATGGAATAATCATAGGAATGCCTGTAGCAATCCAAAGCGGGATCCATCATATACTGCTTTTCAAACATTTCCCCAAGTCGGTTGTAGGTATAGGTCATGAACTTCGCCTTTTTTCCCACCAGGTCTTTTTCTTGGAAATGGCTTTCCATTACCTCCAAGGCTTTCAGGTATTCCTTGCAGGCCTCCACCATACTTTCGTTTTCGTAGTAGCCAACGCCGTTGATGTAGTGGGCGCGGGCATCCAAGAATACGAGGTTGTCGTTTCGTGTCAAGGATAGCGGGTCCGTGCCCGCTATGAGGCGTTTGGGTGAAGGTATGTCGTTCAAGGTGAAGGTTAGGCTATCAAAATAAACCACCGCCTCCAACAAGGCGGGGCGGTTGGTCTGGGCGTAATCGTTTTTGTAGAGCAATTCGGCCAACAGGAGGTTGGCGTAATGGCGGTTGAATGACGTTGTTGTAGAGACGAAAAATTTTGCATCTCTACAACAGGTGTCGAAATAGGGTATCAGGCACGCCAAAGCACTGTCGGGCTGGCGCCACATCAGGCTGTCGATGGCGGACAGTTCGGGGGATGCAATGGTTGTGGGTAGAGACGTGCCATGGCGCGTCCCTACAGCGTCATCGTTGTTTGTAGGCGCGCAGGCCACCAAGGCCAACAAAACCAATAATCCTATCCAACCGAAACGTTTCATGCCTGCAAATTTAGGAAAATTTTTGCGGTTTTCCATAAAATATGTACTTTTGTCCAATGAATTTAGAAACCGCTTCCTATGAAAAAACATTTGTTATTTATCCTCATCCTGTTTATGGCAATGCCTAGCTGGTCACAAGTAGCTAAGATAAGGCCAAAACATGGCGGCAGCCAGCATGGAAACGTCACGTTGACAGTGACCTCACCCCGAAACCAAAACTATCGTTTTTGGCTCTATGTCGACGACGTGCTGCAAAACGAGCAATCCGCCCGCTCCATCTGCGTCCGCAACCTTGGCGAAGACAGCTATTACATCCGCGTGGAGCTTGACAACACGCTGCAAAACTGTGTGGGTCAGTTCATTGACTTGAGGCAGTCGCAAACGCTTGCCATTGTTCATTCCGACAAATGGTATGGCTTGGAAACTACCGATATGCATGTCCGTCCCGAACTGACTATGGACTTGATCACGGGTCAGAGTGAGCCTTCGGTAGTGCCGCCCGTTCTGCCAGTACCGCCAACGCCTTACGGCATGAACCCGCAGGATTACGAGGAGGTTTGCCACCTGATTTCCGAGGAATCGTTCGACAGTTCGAAGCTGACGGTGGCCGAGCAGGTTGTCTCGTCCAACCCGTTGACAGCCAGTCAGATTCTTGGTATTTGTAGGCTGTTTTCTTTCGAGAGCAACAAGCTGTCGTTTGCCAAGTTTGCCTATACCTATTGTGTGGATAAGAACAAGTATTATCTTCTCAACGAGGCTTTCTCTTACGAATCCTCGAAGCGCGAGTTGAATGAATTTATCAAGGGGCTTTAATCCCTTTATTCTTCATAAATCACGTGAATCAGCACATCGCCAACCATCCCAAGGGTGGTCTTGTCGATGTTCTCAAGGTTGTCGCTCAAGGTGTGCCACACATCGGGGAAGCATTTGTTGCTGCTGTTGGGTTGCAAGTCAATGATGTCGATGGTGGGGATACCAGCTATCTCGTTCATGGGGATATGGTCGTCGCTGATGGCAGTACCCAATTCGTTGGAGAAGAAAGGCCTATAGCCTAAGTCATAGGCCTTGCGCCAAACTTTGTTGCTCACCCAAACAGCATAACCTTGCGAGTAATATTCCTTTGGGAAATTAGGTTCGCTGCCGCCCACCATGTCCAAAAGGATACCGTAATAGGCCTTGTAGCCATACACATGCGGGTGCTTGGCCCAATATTGAGAGCCCAAAGCCCAATAGTTGGTCTCGTCGTCGTAGTATTTCTCGTACTCTTCCACATGCGGGCCATAGTCCTCAAGGTCGAACAAGACGATGTCGATACCAAGTTTCTCAGGAAGAGGTTGGGCCTTGAAGAGACGCGCGCATTCCAAGAGCACTCCCACGCCGCTGGCACCGTCGTTGGCGCCATCAATGGCTGTGTGGGTGTTGGCCTCGTCAGGGTCATGGTCGGCATAGGGGCGCGAGTCCCAGTGGGCACAGAGCACGATGCGCTTCTTAGCCTCAGGATGGAACACGCCCACGATGTTTTGCCCGTCCATACCATTGCCGTTGAAGAGCTTTGCGCGGAAGTCTTGAACCATAACCGTGTCGGCATACTCGGCGAGCTTGGCGGTGAGCCATTCGGCACAGTCGGCATGGGCTTGGGTTTCAGGCACACGTGGTCCGAAGTTGGTCTGCCGGGCCACAAACTGATAGGCTGAGTCGGCATTGAAGCTCGGCACGGTGACGGCCTTCTTGGCCTCGTCTTTAGTGGTGGATTCGGTAGGTTTGTTGTCGTTGCAGGAAGCCAGCAGCAAGGCCACTGCAATCACTATAAGGATGGTTTTCTTCATTTCATTTGGTATTGAGGCGGCAAAAATACATTATTTTTGGCTATTAAGCATCTTTTTAGATCTGTACGTTGCCTACAGATTTTACAAAATTACATACTTTTGCAAAAAAAGAAAGACGATGATGGAGGAAACAAACAATTATTCACCACTTTCAGTCCATAAAATGATTGAAGGTTATTGGTTGATAGAATCAGTGGAAGGATACGGCCCCGACTATTCTCGTTATGCCAGATACATAACGCCTGGCAGCTCATGGGCTTTTTCATCAAGTGGTTGTTTTAATGGAAAAATCTTTTGCGTGGGCATAGACGAGAACTGTGGCTATGGGTTGAATGATAATGGATTACATATATCATCTTTCTGTTTGTCATGTGGTTTCAGTAATGCCAGGTTTAATATTGTTTCTGTTACCGAGGATCATCTTGTTGTTACAGGAGAAGTAGATGAGCCTGGTGACCCAGACGACCCAGACGCCCCAGACAGTCTTTCGGCCAACCTGACAGTGAGTCTAAAAAGATGGTATGATGATAAGGAGGTTGCCAATATTCTCTGTGGAGTGACCAGTATTGAAAAACATACCTTTACATGCCATCCCTGCCTTAAATCAATCTCTATCCCCAATTCAGTGACTCAAATTGGAGAATACGGTTTATCAGACGGTATCAATCTTGAATCTATAGTAATGACTAATTCATTGACTCGAATTGGAGATTTCGCTTTTTCCCATTGTAATCAAATTCAATCTATTATCATCCCCAATTCTGTGACAGATATCGGATGCTATGCCTTCAACGCTTGCGAAAACTTATCTACAATCATCTTATCCGATTCCCTCAAGGTAATCAATCAAAACACCTTTGATGGATGCTCAAGTTTGACCAAGATTGTCATTCCTGATTCAGTGAAGGTCATTGACGATTATGCTTTTTTCAACTGTCGAGGGCTTATTTCTGTCATTATACCCAATTCGGTGACAAAGATTGGAGAATACGCTTTCAAAGGCTGTGAAAGTCTGAGTAGTATTGTCATTCCTGATTCAGTGACAAAGATTAAACGAGGTGCTTTTTTCGATTGCCCGAACCTATGGAATATCAAAATCAAGGATTGGTCTTTGCTTTATGATGCTTTGAATCGGTGACGAGGATTTAATAGGTATATGTGCCCCAATTTCTTCATGAAGCCCATTTTTGAAAAACAATTGATTGATTAGTACACAAAGCCAACCTTTTTTGTGAAAGAATGCTTGTTAACTAAAATGCTACTTTCCTTAGAGTGCAAAATTGGTTGAATTGTTCATTCTTCTTTGACAAGATGCACATCGCATTGCGGGAAGGGGATGGAGATGCCGTTTTCGTTCAAGATATTGTATATCAATTCCTTGGCGCGGTCGATGTAGCCTACCCGCTCGGCCACCAGCACTTGTTGCTTCACGGCGATAGTGACGGCGCTGTCGTCCATCTCCTCCAAAGTGATGTTGATGCCGCGATTCGAGTCCACGATGTCGCGCCCGAAAGCGTCCTTGTCTTGTAGCGTCTTCAACGCCTCACCCAACAACTCCCGAACCCGTTGGATGTCGGTGCCGTAGGCCACACCTACGGTAATCTTGACAAACTCATAACCGTGGTTACGCGTTAGGTTGCTGAAGTTTTTGGCAAACAAGGTGGCGTTGAGGAACGACATCTCAGCGCCGTCAACGGTCTCGATTTCGGTGCTCTGGTAACCTATGTGAGTCACCTTGCCGCGGGTGCCGTCGCAGACAATCCAGTCGCCGACACGCAGACGGCCCGACATGAGTTGAATGCCATAGATGAAGTTGTTGAGGGTGTCCTTGAGGGCAAAACCTATACCGGCAGAAAGACCGCCAGCTATAAGGCTCAAGGAACTGGTGGGAATGTGCAGCGTCAGGACAATGACAACGATATAGGTAAACCAAACTAAGACGCTAATAATGCTATTTCCAAGCGACAAGTTGATCTCGTTGTTGCGGATGGTCTTGCGATGGTGCTTCTTCATGAAGAGCGCATAGCGGATCTGCTGCCAGATGGCGTGCAAGGCGCGGTTGATATAGCGGAACACAAAGAACAGACTGATGATAAGCAGAATGCCATGGAACGACAGCCTGAATGTGGCAGCGCCGCTGTCATTGAACAGTTGTACGAAGTTATGGTGATAGATGTTGTTGTATAAGTCCTCGAAATCGAATACGTCCAAGGCTAAATGAAGGCAGAATGGAATGGACAACAAGCCTATTACGGGAAGCACTACATCCTTGACCAAGTCATAGAACCAAGTGGCACCGAACATCAAGGTCTCCTTGCCGGGACCCGTGACAAAGTCGATGCGTGAGCGATAATCGCTGAGGCGGTGGGTCATCCGCTTTTTGCGGTATTGTACAATCAAATACAAAATGGTGTAGATGATATGTATGGCGGCCAACTGGAAGTACCACCAGACCAAGATGAGCAGTGAGGCGAAGATGTAGCCCGCAATGGCCACACCCAAGGCGGCGCCTATGGCCACCAATGAGATCCAGCCCAAGAAACGGTCGCTGCGGTCTACTTTTTTCGCATTGTGAAGGCAAGCAAAGAGCTGCCAGACGAAGAAGGCAATCAGCACGGGCGGGAAGATGAAGTTCATCAGTGCGTTGGGCATAAAGACCACACGGCATCCAATGACCGCCAAGGCCGTGCAGAAGGTGGGCACGTAGAGCCTGAAGCCGTATTTCAGTTGCTTGGAATCCAAGCGGAAGAACAATGCGACAAGGATGGCGGCCAGCAGCCAAAGGAAGGTGTTGGTGAGCCGTGCAGCGATATGTAGCAGGCCGTCGCCACCGATGCAGGAATTGATGATGATGGTGATGACAATGGCGACCAACAGGGAAATGAAACGCCGCTGGTCTTTTTCGACATACTCCTTCAAGGGCTTGAAAAAACGAAAGGCGGGAATAAGCAGGAGCGAAACAAGGAGCCAAATCACCATCAGCTCGATGACAAACAGGACGATGATGAAAACCTGGAGCGAGTATTCCCAGCCAGTGTCGCTCGACTGTTCGAGCTGGCCTTTCCTGAATAAGGATTGTAAGGAACCATGGTCGTATTTCTCTCCTGCGTCGCTGATGGCTTGCTGCCAATAGCGTCCCGGATGTTGTAGGATGGTATACCATGGTGTCTGTCCCTCGACAAAGATGCGGTTTTGCAGCACTTGATAGTAATCGTGCGCATAGTCGTAGGTCTCTTTCAGGCGCAAGAAAGTCTCGTAGTAGTGGATGCTGTCGGCCACCACGACGGCTTTAGTCTCGGCGTACATCTTAATCAGCTCGCCGGCATAGAAGATGCATTGCTCACGGTCGTCCTCTCCTTGTTCGTCGAGCACGAAAGGCACTGATAGGGAGTCGGCCATAGCCTTGACTTCCTCATCCAGCTCGAAATGAGTGGTGCTGAAAAAGAGTGGATTCAAACTGTCGTAGTGGATGAGCAGGCTGTCGGGCACGCCGATGATGGTGTCGAGTTCGGGAGGAAGGCGTCGCAGCGACTCGATGAGGCGGGCGTGACGTTCGATTTCGACATTGAGGTTGCTTACGATGCGGTCGAAAGGCCCACGGTCTTGGTTGAACTCGTTGTATTTCTCGGTGACCTTTTGTAAGGCGTAGCTCACGTCGAAGGTGAAACCTTGCTTTTGTGAATAAAGCATCAATGAGAGCTCGTCGCACTGCTTCATCACGTCGACCATCTTCTGGTGCTGCTTCTCATAGTCCTCGGTAAGGCGTTCTCGGTTCTTGTCGATTTGCCTATAGTCGGCTTCCAATTCGTTGCGCAACACCCGGAGGGTGCGGTTAAGGTTCTTGCCGTAAGAAATGGCAAAGAGCGGCACCGCTATGGCCAGAAAGGCCGCAAGGAAGAGAAGGCGTTTCCGTTTGAGAGGGGTCTTCATTGGGCGATTTCTTTGATGAAACTCATGAATAAGGGATGGGGATGAAGCACGGTGCTGGAATACTCAGGGTGGAATTGGGTGCCGATGAACCAACGGTGGCCGGGGATTTCGACAATCTCGACCAAGTCGCTCTCAGGATTCACGCCGACGCATTTCATGCCATTCTTCTCGTATTCTTCTTTGTACTGGTTGTTGAACTCGTATCTGTGACGGTGACGCTCGCTGATTTGCGGCGCACCGTAGATCTCAGCTACACGGCTGCCTTTGCGCAGTTCGCAGTTGTAGGCACCCAAACGCATGGTGCCGCCCATGTTGACGATGGTTTTTTGTTCCTCCATCATGTCGATGACATTGTGCAGGGTGTTGGTGTCCATCTCACTCGAGTTGGCGTCTTTGTAGCCCAACACGTTACGGGCAAACTCGATGACCATCATCTGCATGCCGAGGCACACGCCAAAGGCGGGCAGGTTGTTGACACGCGCATACTCCACGGCAATAATTTTTCCTTCGATGCCGCGTTGCCCGAAGCCAGGGCAGACCAAGATGCCTGCCACGTCTGAGAGCTGTTCCGCGACGTTCTCTTTGGTGATGTTCTCGCTGTTGATGAAGTCGATTTTTACCTTCACGTGGTTGTAAATGCCTGCCAGGATGAGGCTCTCGCGGATGCTCTTGTAGGCATCTTGGAGGTCGTATTTGCCTACCAGTCCCACATGGATTTCTTTTGTGGCGGTGCGTTGCAGCTCCAGGAAACGATGCCAGCCTTCCATCTTCGGGGTCTCGCCAACGGGTACGCCGAACTTTCTTAGCAATGCAGCGTCAAGTCCTTGGTTCTGCATATTGACCGGTACATCATAGATGCTGGGCAGGTCTTCGCTCTGCACTACGCATTCAAGGTCGACGTTGCAGAAGGAAGCCACCTTTTGGCGGATACCATCGGAGAGGTGTTTCTCGGTGCGCAGCACGAGCACATCGGGTTGGATGCCCGCGCCCTGCATCTCCTTCACGGAGTGTTGCGTGGGTTTGGTCTTCAGCTCATCGGCGGCTTTGAGGTAAGGCACGTAGGTGAGGTGCACGCTGACGGCACGGTTGCCGAGCTCCCATTTCAACTGACGGATGGCCTCTAAGAACGGCGCCGACTCGATGTCACCGATGGTACCACCGATTTCGGAGATGACGAAATCGACCTCATCGTTATGTTGCAAAATCCTGTGTTTGATCTCGTCAGTGATGTGAGGCACCACTTGAATGGTCTTGCCAAGGTAGTCGCCGTGGCGTTCCTTGTCGATGACGGCTTTGTAGATTTTGCCTGTTGTCACCGAGTTGGCCTGCGTGGTGCGGATGCCCGTGAAGCGCTCGTAGTGGCCAAGGTCGAGGTCGGTTTCGGTGCCGTCGACGGTCACATAGCACTCTCCGTGTTCGTATGGGTTCAGCGTTCCCGGGTCAATATTAATGTAAGGGTCGAATTTCTGTATGGTGATGGTAAAGCCGCGGGCTTGCAGCAGTTTGCCGATGCTGGCAGAAATAATGCCTTTGCCAAGGGAGGAAACAACGCCTCCCGTAACGAAAATATAGCGTGTCATAGTTGGGATAGCTTTTTGAATATTAAGTGGCAAAAATAGGGAAAAAGTATTTTATGCAGTAAAAATAATGTTAAGAGATTTGCATATTCAAAAAAAGTAGTATTTTTGCAAAGTCTCGTTATAACGATAGTTTATGGAAAGCATCGCTCTATTTCACGGTTCGACTAAGGTCATTGAAAAGCCTGTTTTAGGCTTGGGAAATCCGAAAAACGATTACGGATTAGGATTTTATTGCACTGAGAACCTGGAACTTGCAAAAGAATGGGCCAGTACGGAACGCAGCGATGGTTTTGCCAACAGCTACGAAATCGGCTTTAACGGATTAGACATCCTTTATTTGAACAAAACGCCTTATCATATTCTAAACTGGCTATCGATTTTGCTGCAAAACAGGACTTTTGTAATTTCACAAGGACTGCCTTCTGAAGCAAAGGCCTATCTGCTGGACAACTTCCTTCCCGAATATGAACATTATGACCTTATCATTGGTTATCGTGCTGATGACTCCTATTTTTCCTTCGCTAATGCCTTCCTCAACAACACCATTTCGTTGGAGCAGTTGCGCAAGGCGATGTTTTTGGGAAAGTTAGGCGAACAAGTTGTGTTGAAAAGCGAAGAGGCATTTTCTCGCCTTGTACTCAAAGAGAGTATTCCCGTTGACAGCAGCCTGTACTATCCCAAACGACAAGCTCGTGACCGCCAGGCCAGGGAAGATTTCCAGAATGAAAAAGCGGTGGTTTCGCCCGCCGATGCCATTTATATGATTGATATTCTCAGACAAAAATGGACCAATGAAGACCCACGCCTACAATAATTTGTACCTTGAGGATGCCATGAACAACCTCGGCACCATGTTCGACTGTGCTGTCCATGCCGCGCAGTGCGACCTGTTGGTCTTTTACGAGATGTTTCTCTCGAGCGGTGTCGCCTCTCAAATGGAGGCGGGAAATCCTCGTTATCTCTCGGGCATGTCAGGGATGGAATTGATGCAACTGGTCTTGGAGAAGTCTTCGGACAAAACAATGCCCATTGTGAACTATGTTCCCTTTGACCGCACACCCGAGTATTGGGCTGGCTGGGCTTTAGCCTATTACCAATGGTGTAGTGCATATTCGTTTGCTTTCATCCAAAGAAACGGTTTGAGCATCAGCACTGTTCTTTCCCTTTATCCCACCTTGCACGAAGCCGACCTCTCCAAGTTCGTACAAACTGCAGATGCGCTGATCCAACGGCATTTGGACACCCGAAAGAACAGACTGAAAACCATCCGAAAGCAATCCCGTTTCACCCAAAAGGAACTAGCCGATCTTTCTGGTGTCACCCTTCGCATGATTCAGGCCTACGAGCAAGGCGACCAGGACATTTTGAAGGCTGAAGCACAGACGGTCTTTGCTTTGTCGAGGGTGCTGGGGTGTGCGCCTGAGGTGATTTGTGGGTGAGACAAGACTGCTTAGTCAATGTTTGCGACATGTCGCAAACATCTCAACCTCATTGTATCGCTGGATTTTATCGTTAATTAGTCGTAATAAGTATGAATAAGTTGCACTTTATCGCTCATTAAGTCGCGTTGCAAATATGTTGCAAATACGCAAAAAGAATGGATAAACAGACATAAAACCTGACAACAAAAAAAGGTGTAACCGATTGGGCTACACCTTCTTGCTTTTGGATGATTATTTTTGGTGGTTATCTTTATTTTACCTCCTCAAAGTCTGCATCAGTGACAGTGTCATCACCGCCGCCATTCTGCGGGCCTTGGTTCGGGTTGCCGCCTTGGAAGCCGCCGCCCATGTTGTTCGGGTCGAAGCCGCCTTGCGGGCCGCCTTGGGCACCGGCGTTCTTGTACATCTCCTCGCTGGCCTTCTGCCACATGGCGTTCATCTCGTTCATGGCGGCGTCGATGCCGGCGATGTCTTGAGCCTGGTGTGCAGTCTTCAGCTTGCCAAGGGCAGCCTCAATCTCTGCCTTCTTGTCGGCAGGCAGCTTGTCGCCGTATTCCTTCAGCTGCTTCTCGGTCTGGAAGATGACGCTGTCGGCTTGGTTCAGCTTGTCAATACGCTCACGTTCCTTCTTGTCGGCTTCGGCGTTGGCCTGGGCTTCGTTCTTCATGCGCTCGATTTCAGCATCGGTCAAGCCCGATGAGGCCTCGATACGGATGCTCTGGGTCTTGCCCGTGGCCTTATCCTTAGCGCTGACGTTCAAGATACCGTTGGAGTCGATATCGAAGGTGACTTCGATTTGCGGGATGCCACGCGGCGCGGGCGGGATGCTGTCGAGGATGAAACGACCGATGGTCTTGTTTTGGGCAGCCATAGGACGCTCGCCTTGCAGCACGTGGATTTCCACGCTGGGCTGATTATCGGCAGCGGTCGAGAAGACCTCCGACTTACGGGTCGGGATGGTGGTGTTACTCTCAATCAGCTTGGTCATCACGCCACCGAGGGTCTCGATGCCGAGGCTCAACGGGGTCACGTCAAGCAGCAGCACGTCCTTCACCTCACCAGTGAGCACGCCGCCCTGAATGGAGGCGCCTATGGCCACCACTTCGTCGGGGTTCACGCCCTTCGAAGGCTCCTTCTTGAAGAAGTCGCGGACGATGTTCTGGATAGCAGGGATACGTGTCGAACCACCGACCAAGATGACATCATCAATGTCGTTGACGGTCAGGCCAGCGTCTTGCAGGGCGCGACGGCAAGGCTCGATGGTGTCGTGAATCAGCTTGTCGGCCAGCTGCTCGAACTTCGAGCGGCTCAAAGTGCGGACCAAGTGCTGCGGGATGCCGTTGACAGGCATGATGTAAGGCAGGTTGATCTCCGTCTCGCTCGAAGAGCTCAACTCGATCTTAGCCTTCTCAGCAGCTTCCTTCAGACGTTGCAAGGCCATCGGGTCCTTACGCAGGTCGATGCCATTGTCTTTTTGGAACTCTTCGGCTAACCAGTTGATGATGACTTCGTCGAAGTCGTCGCCGCCGAGGTGAGTGTTACCGTTGGTGGACTTCACCTCAAACACACCATCGCCCAATTCAAGGATGGAGATATCGAAGGTGCCGCCGCCGAGGTCGTACACAGCGACTTTCACGTCGTTCTTTTTCTTATCCAAGCCATAGGCCAAAGCGGCTGCGGTAGGCTCATTGATGATACGGCGCACTTTCAGGCCGGCGATTTCGCCAGCTTCCTTGGTGGCCTGACGCTGGGCGTCGTTGAAGTAAGCAGGCACCGTGATGACGGCTTCGGTGACCGTCTGGCCGAGGAAGTCCTCAGCGGTCTTCTTCATCTTTTGCAGCACCATGGCAGAGATTTCCTGCGGGGTGTATTGTTTGCCGTCGATGTCGATACGAGGCGTGTTGTTGGGGCCTTGGATGACCTTGTAAGGCACACGGCGCATCTCGGCACCCACCTTGTCGTAGGTCTCGCCCATGAAACGTTTGATGGAATAAACGGTACGCAGCGGGTTGGTGATGGCCTGACGTTTGGCAGGCTCGCCGACCTTACGTTCGCCGTTGTCAGTGATGGCGACCACAGAAGGAGTAGTGCGGTGGCCTTCGCTGTTGGCGATGACGACCGGCTCGTTGCCTTCCATAACGGCCACACATGAGTTGGTTGTACCTAAATCGATACCAATGATCTTTGACATAATTTTGTTCTCCTATTTTTATTTGTTATTTGTTTGTTGTCTTTACGAAGGTTGCACATTGCAACGCCCCGCTTTTTGTCAATCTTTATGCCAAAAGAAAAAAACTGACAAAATGACAATATTTCGATTTTTGCTCCGTTTTCAGTCAAAACACCCTTGCTGGGTCGGAGATTTTTTGTACCTTTGCATCCTTATTTTTTTCAAAAATTAGACCTTTATCGTAATATGAAAAGAATACTTGCCCTTTTAGTTTGCCTTTTGCTTGCTTCTGTAGCTTTTTCCCAAGATAACAATGGATTTTTCCAGAACCTCAAAGAGAAATTTGTCGTACACGACACCGTATATGTTTACATTACTGCTACGGATACTCTGTACGTGGTTAATGACGAAGAGGAGGAAGACGAGGATGAGGATGAAGAGTTTTCGGAAAGCATCCCGATGCCTATCGATACCCTCTACACCTTTGATAAGTTCCGCAAGGTGATTCTTTTCGATAACAACACATGGCTGTATTATAACATTGAAAAGCCAGATATTCCCACCTCGATTAGTGAAGACCATTGGGACACGGAATCCATTCATAGCTATAGAGACATTGCCTTGAAGGATCTTCCTAATGAGGTGACGCTTCAGTTGGTGGATTCTGTGCATGGCTATTGCATTCCCCATCCTGGCCCTGTGACTTCACAGTACAAGTTCAGGTGGCGTCGCCCTCACAAGGGTGTTGACATTGGCTTGGACACAGGTGATCCGGTGTATGCCGCCTTCGATGGTGTGGTGCGCGTGGACATGCCGACCCGTATGTCGGGAGGCTACGGCAATGTGATTGTCATCAGGCACGTCAATGGGTTGGAGACTTATTATGGACACCTTTCGCAACGCCTCGTGAAAAGCGGTGATATCGTTAAGGCGGGTGAATTGATCGGTTATGGTGGTTCTACTGGACGTTCCACAGGCCCCCATCTCCATCTTGAGACCCGTTATATGGGGCAGCCTTTCGATCCTGAGCGCATTTTCGACTTGGAAAACGGGACGCTTCGCTCTGAGCAGTTTGTCCTGAAGAAGCACTATTTCAGCATCAACTCGCATTATGGCATGACTGACAAACAGTCGTTGGAGGCTTCGAAAAAAGTGCCGAAGGATTCAGGAAGTACCTCGAAGAAGATGTATCATACGGTGAGGAAAGGCGAAAACTTGAGCAAAATCGCCAAGAGATACGGAACCTCTGTCAACAAGATTTGTCAGCTCAACGGCATCAGGAAGAACAAAGCACTGCGGGTTGGGCAAAAGCTCAGGGTGAAATAACAACAACAAAAAACCCCGAAAGTTGCGGCTTTCGGGGTTTTTCTTTGTCTTGACTTGGCTTACTTTAACCAACCTTCGACGTCTTCCAGCTGCAAAGCGGGAATGTCAAGTTTGTTCTTCTTGCGCAAGCCGTTCAACTTTTCGCGTAGAGCGGAGGGCTTCTCGGCCTTCAGCTGCTCGATGGTGTTGTAGCCATTGGTGAGCAACAAGGTCGCCCAAGTCTCGGCCATACCCAAAGCCATGAAGTCTTCCTTGGTGGCGTTCTTCACGACCTTCTCAGGACGCATCATCGGGAACAACAAAACTTCCTGAATAGTAGTCTGGCCCGTGAGTAGCATCACGAAGCGGTCGATGCCGATGCCCATGCCGGAGGTCGGAGGCATGCCGTATTCCAAAGCGCGGAGGAAGTCGTTGTCGATGACCATAGCCTCGTCGTCGCCACGGCCTGCCAATTTCATTTGTTCCTCGAAACGGGCGCGTTGGTCGATGGGGTCATTCAACTCGGTGTAGGCATTGGCCAATTCCTTGCCGTTGACCATCAGCTCGAAACGCTCAGTCAGCTCGGGGTTGTTGCGGTGGCGCTTGCAGAGCGGCGACATTTCCACGGGATAGTCGGTGATAAAGGTCGGCTGGATGTAGGTGCCTTCGCATTTCTCGCCGAAGATTTCATCAATCAGCTTGCCCTTGCCCATCGAGTCATCGACTTCAATGCCGAGTTGCTTGCACACGTCACGCAGCTGGGCCTCGTCCATGCCGGTAATGTCGATTCCCGTCTTCTCCTTGATGGAGTCAGTCATAGTGATGCGCTTGAAGGGACGTTTGAAGCAAATCTCGTTGTCGCCCACTTTCACCGTGTCGGTGCCCAGCACCTCAGTGACGGCGCGCTCAATCATGGCCTCGGTATAGTCCATCATCCAGAGGTAGTCCTTGTAAGCAACGTAAATTTCAAGTCCCGTGAACTCGGGGTTGTGGGTGCGGTCCATACCCTCGTTGCGGAAGTTGCGCGAGAACTCGTAAACGCCCTCGAAGCCGCCCACGATGAGGCGTTTCAGGTAAAGTTCATCGGCGATGCGGAGGTACATGGGGATATCCAAGGCGTTGTGGTGCGTGATGAAGGGACGTGCCGTGGCGCCGCCGGGGATGGCTTGCAGCACAGGGGTCTCCACCTCAAGGTAGCCGCTCTCGTTGAAGAAACGACGGATGCTGTCGATGATGCGGGTGCGGGTGATGAAGATGTCCTTCACGCGGTCGTTCACCACGAGGTCGACATAACGCATACGGTAGCGCAACTCGGGGTCATTGAATTCGTCGTACTTCACGCCGTCCTTTTCCTTGACGATAGGCAACGGCCTAAGCGACTTGCTCAGCACCGTCAATTCCTTGACATGCACCGAGATCTCGCCCATCTGCGTGCGGAAGGCAAAGCCTTTCACGCCGATGAAGTCACCAATGTCGAGCAGGCGTTTAAACACGGTGTTATATAAGGTCTTGTCCTCGCCAGGGCAGATTTCGTCGCGCTTCACATAGAGTTGGATGCGGCCTTTCGAGTCCTGCAACTCGCAGAACGAGGCGGCGCCCATAATGCGGCGGCTCATGATGCGGCCCGCGAGGGTGACTTCCTGAAACTGGTCGGGGTTGTTGTCGTCAAATTGGTCAAGGATGTCCGTGGTGAACACGTTCACGGGGAACGCGGCCTGCGGATACGGGTTGATACCGAGCTTATAAAGTTCGGCCAACGAATTTCTTCTGATTTGTTCCTGTTCGCTTAACATGATGCGTTGAATTTTGGTGCAAAAGTACGAAAAGGGATTGATTCCTCAACTAAATTATGCTTTTCCTTGCAATTTCAACAATCTTCTCTCCCAATGCCTACTGAATCAGGGCAATCGTCACTAAGCATTTTTTAGTAATTCAACCCAAACGCCCAGATTGGAATCACGTTCCCATAGCCGTATTCGATGTCGTCTTTCACAACATAGCCTTCCTTGGCATCGGTGATCTGCCGTTTCCCTTTGCTTTTTCCTCCTACCTCAAAAGTCTTTCCTTGAATCTCGAAATCTGAAATTTGAGAAGAGGTAACTTTATGGTTCACACGCATTTGGTTAAAAAAGAAGGTCTCCCGAACCGTGCCTGCATCTTCTTGTCCATCACTTAATGCATACATCAGATTGGTGTTGTCCAAATAGACTTTCTCCACCTTGCCAAGTTCACCCAAGCCCCCTGTCCCGTCTTTCAGTTGGGCAAGCAATCCTGCCTTTTCCAAATAGGCCAAATAGTCTTCCACATTATTGCGGCTGGCTTGAATCTGACTTCCAAGACTAGCCATGTTGGGTTTGTAGGGCACCAATCCAGCCATGATGACCAACAACTTTTTCAGTTTTTTCGCTGTACCGATGTTCATATTGGCATACTGGGGAATGTCCAACTCGATGGTGCGTGTGATGACCTGGTTCAGCTCCGTCTCAAAGTCAAGATCCTGACCAAAAGGATAATAGCCCTCTTTCAAGTATTCCTTGAAATATACCAAAGGATGGTCCACTCTCGGAATCTTCGCCTCGTGATTTAGAATCTCCTGCAAACTGAAAACAGGAACTTCAATATGGTGTCGAATAGCCAAGAACTCCCTGAAAGACAGCCCTTGCATCAGGTATTTCGGGGCACGACGGCTCAAGTCAGCTTCTCCTTTTTCGATGTCGAGGATGGACGACCCCGTGAAATAGACATGCAAATCAGGAAAGGCATCGTACATCAGTTTCAGCTCTTGCGACCAATTGCTGTATTTGTGTACTTCGTCGATGAAGAAAAACTTTCCACCGTTCTTGTTGAAGGTTTCCGCCGTTTCATATAGCGTATGCCCCGTAAAGTAAAGGTGGTCCGCCGTGACATAGAGAGTGTCACTGAGCGAATGGTGCTTTTTAATGTGCTGGAGAAACAACGTGGTTTTGCCCACGCCTCGTGGTCCGACCAAGGCGAACATACGGTTTTGCCAATGAATGGCTCCGTACTTGTAGCGGACAAACTGACTTTCTGTTGCATCAAGCTGTTTCTGCATAAATTGGTATAATCCTTCCATTGTTGCTTTGTGTTGATGCCGCAAAAATAATAAAAATGCACTATGTGAGTGCAAATTTGTTCAAAAAATGCACTATGTGAGTGCAAATTTAGGTTATAAAGCCGAATATGAAATTTCTTTTGTCGCCATCTTTTTTGAGACATTTGTCCGAAAAACTGTATTTTTGCTCCTTGAAAGAAAATGTTATGCAGTTCAAAGACGTCATAGGTCAAGAAGCGGTCAAACAGCGACTGATAGCGAGTGTGCAGAAAAACCATGTGCCTCATGCGCAGCTCTTTTTGGGGCCAGCGGGATGCGGCAAGCTACCTTTGGCCTTGGCTTATGCACAATATATCCTTTGCCCCAACCGCACCGAAACCGACAGCTGCGGCGTGTGCCCGACTTGCCAAAAGATGCAGAAGCTGGTACACCCTGACCTGCATTTCGTCGTGCCAACTGCAACCACGAAAAAGATTAAAAGCAATCCCGAATCAGACTTGTTCATGGAGGAATGGCGTGAGTATGTCATTCAGAATCAGGGTTATGTGGATACCTCAAGTTGGTACACATTCCTCGATGTGGAGAACAAGCAAGGCTATATGTCGGTGCGCGATGCGGCCTCTCTACTGCGCAAACTGAGCATGAAAGCCTATGAAGGCGAGTACAAAATTGCCATCATCTGGATGGCAGAGAAGATGCGCATCGACACAGCCAACAAACTGCTGAAACTCCTCGAGGAACCGCCTGAGAAGACCGTTTTCCTACTCATCGCTGAAGACCAAGAGGAACTGTTGGCCACCATCAAGTCGCGCACGGCTTTGGTCAAAATTTCAGCCCTTGACACCGCCTCTATCGAAACGGCTTTGCAACAACGCTATGGCTGCGATCCTCAGCAGGCTCATGATGCGGCCATGGTTTCGGAAGGCAACTGGCTGACAGCTTGCCAATCGTTCAAAGACTTTGAAGACCATAAGTTCTTCTTCGCCACCTTCCAGCAATGGATGCGCCTCTGTTTCCGTGCCGCTTATTCCGAGCTGATTGACTTCTCAAACAACATCAAAACGATCGGACGCGAAAAGCAAAAAGAACTACTGGAATACGGTTTGCGCATCATCCGCAATTCGCTGCTGTTTAATAACAATCTTGCGGAAATCGTAATGCTCCCCAATGATGAGAAGACCTTCAACTCGAAGTTTGCGCCTTTCGTCAATCCTGCCAATCTGGCACAAATTGCTGAACTTTTTGAGGAAGCCATGCGACAAATTGAGCGCAACGGCTACGCACCGCTCATTTTCACCGATATGAGCTTTAAGATGGTGGGGTTGCTGAAGAAGAAATAAGTCGGCTTTCGATGGGTTCAAGAAAAAAACCGCATAATAATTTGCACAAAAAGAAAAAAGCGGTATTTTTGTGGTGTACAAAAATACAATTCAACATGAAAATCATACGTTTTATTCTTGCTTTATCTTGTTTTATCTTTGTTTTTAACGCTTGTAGTACTGACGTTGACTTATACGTTGACTTGAAAGATACCACTATTGTATATGGCGTGATGGATGTAGCAAAAGACACCAATGTCATCAAGATTATAAGGGCTTTCTCGGGCAGCAATAGTGACTCCTTCGATGCAAATGAAATCGCTCTAATTGCCGATTCTAGCAACTATCCAGGCAAGTTGGATGCCCGCTTTGTCGAATACGAAAAAGGCAAGGAAGGAGCCTATTTGCCTACTGGGCGAGAGATTATATTGGACACTATGACCATCAACAACAAAGAAGAAGGCCCTTTCTACTTCCCCAACCAAAAGTTATATTATACCACAGAGCATTTCAATGTCAACAGCTTGTATAAAAAGTATAAATACAAATTATTGGTTCTCAAATCTAACGACACAATCTCCTCCGAAACCAGTCTGATTGGGGGTGAGCGTTTCCAAATCAATACCCCAATGGTGTTTTTCAAGGCTGAAAACGGAGGAAAACGAAAGCTTCTTTTCTCACCTGACGACAACGATGCCATGTATAAGGCCACAATGCAATTCAACTATAAGGAACTGAGGCCTGGTCAAGACACTGTCTGCAAGAATGTGAACTGGTCATTTGGCCCCTACAGCACGTTTGATTTAGGATACGAAGGAGGCAACTTGTACTATACTTACCGTGAAGACCAATTGTTTTCCTTGTTGGAAAACGCCATTGGAGATGATAATTTCAATGTAGAGCGCTTTTTCGACAGCTTTGTCATAACCATTTTTGCTTATGGCAAAGAGTTGGAAGAATACATACGGATAGGAGAGGCCACTTCAAGCATTGATTACTACTACACCAACATCCATGGCGGCTTGGGCATATTGTCCTCCTACCATGAAATCAGCAAAAAAGTCGATATCTCCAGCCGCACTATGACCGATTTGCTTTCTAAAAACTGGGGTTTCAAGTATATTGGTTACTAGAGGGCTTACTCCAGAACCTCAATCGTTCCCATTTCATATAGGATGGGGTGGCCTGCCTCGTAATAGCGTATATCGTGTAGCACCTTGTCGAAGACGTAGTTTTGTATGAGCACGAAGTCCTTGCCGTCATTGACGAGGGCATACATACGGTCGCGATCCACATCGCCAATTTCACCACTTAAATCAGTCACGCCATTCAGCACCAGTTTCTTGAAAGTCCTCATATCCTGCTTGTTGCCGTCCTTGTCTGTCACGACAATGTAATGCAAGAAGGGTGAACTTGTGATGGAATCGATGCGTTCCTGTGGTAAGGTGTTGGTGAACAAGGCCTCAAAGCGCAGGTCGCTGAACGATGACATGAGGTTGATGACCTTCAAAGTGTCATAAGGCAAATCCTTGTTGTCGGACAGGCGGGTGAGTTTGTATTGGTGCTTCCCGATGTTGTCGATGCGGAAGCTGCCCTCTGGGTCTTCGTTGAAGTCCACCTCTACCGATTGAATGTCAGCCATATTCTCGTGGAAGATGGTGTGGTCACGCCAATCGTCGGGGTTGGCCGTAAAACGTGTGGTGATGAAGCCACGGAAGCTGGGAATGTAGACAATATAAGCCTTGTCGGCGCCTTCCTTCAACATAAAGGTACCGCTGCTGTCCATGGTGGCATCGCCCACATAGAACACTTTCGTGCGCTTCTCGTGGTAGAACAGCTTGATTTTATCGAACAGGTTGATGCGCGGCACTATCTGATAAACCTCTACCTTGGTGCTCTGTGAAGCCAGTTGCTTCACGATGTTATCATGACTGGCTACCGAGACGGGCATCTTGACGCGAATCTTGTATAAGGTTGTCAGGAGATATTGCACTTGCTTGGGATGTGCCGTGTAGGTACCGTTGAGCGTCCAGCCGTGTTCTTGACGTTCAAGCAGCGACTCCCTTTCCTTGCGGTCGGCCAGATACACCTTCGTGACAGAGGCCGTGTCCCACACTTGGAAGTCCGACGACTCGCCTTGAAGGGTTGAGAGGTATCGGTTGTTCCAAATCAATACGCCGGCGATAACAACCAAAATGGCAGCAATAATAATGGTAATGCGGTTATTTTTCTTCATGACGTTCTGTTTTACTGTACTTTTTCTTTCTGATCAAAGCCAAGACAAAACCAAATAGGATGATGAGCGCAATCGGAATCACAGTGTTGATGATCTGCCATTTCATCCTTTCGTTGCTCACTTTCTTTGCATCCAATAGGCGGATGGTCAATTTACGTGACCGGATATCAATCATGTTTTCACCATCGACCAAATAACTGATGGCATTCTCAAGGAATTCCTTGTTGGTGTAAGTGACGCCGGTGTATTTGTCATAGCCCAAAGGCAACGGGTTGCGGTCAATGTCAAATTGGTTGCGGATGATGTCGCCATCGGCCACCACAATCATGGCAGTAGGCTCGCTTTCTTCCAAGAAGTCAGTGGCTTGGTCATCAACGATTTCCTGCGGGATGCGGTTGGCATACAACGAAGTGAAGCTGCCTTTCAGAAGGTAAGCCACGTTCTTTCCATCCTTCATGTTGAACAAGCGTTGGTCAGGTTCTTGGCGCAACATAGCCAAGGAGATGAATACTGGTGCACCTGAGACCTTGGTGTAGCCCGTGGTTTTAAGCAAAGGAATCTGTTCAATACCGTGGGCAGAGGAGGTGGCATCTATTGAGCTGACAAAGTCGGCCTTGATACCGTTCATATTGCGCACCATAGGATGGTCGGAGGCAGCTTGCAGCAAGGGGAAATAGTACCACTTGAATCGGGTGTATTGGGGCTGGTTGCCCACCATTCCGCCTGTGCGGACGGCGATTTGGGCACAGTTCCAACCCAGTAGCAGGTCGCGGTTGAGGCGCACACCGTATCTGAAGAGCATATCGTCGAGGTTGAGGTCTTGCTCCATAGCGATGGTAGACTCTTGGTTTTGCAGGCTGTCCATAGTGGCATATACTGGCTCCACCAACCACAGCACCTTGCCGCCATGCATAATGTATTGGTCGATGAGGAACTTGTCCTTCTCGTCGAAGGGTTGCGTGGGCTTGGCGATGACGATGGCATCGTAGGAAGGGAAGACTTTCACATCTCTTGTTGTATCTTGTGTGCGATGCATTAGAGCGTCAATCCTGCCCTCGATAGTCTGCCGTTTTACATCATAGTTTTTCGCTAATGTTTGGGCAATGCTGCCAAGCTCGTCGTCGCTTAATTCGCCATGGCCTTCTATGAAACCAATTTTCGGCCTTTCCAGACGGGTAACCTTTTTGACGGCATCAATGAGATAAAACTCAAGGTTCTCTATCGATGCATTGACTGCATATTCGTCGGGTTGTCCGTTTTGTGTTTCGTGCAACAGATTGACGGCAATTTCGGTGTTGTTGCGGTAGCTCACCAAAGCACCAGGCCAGATGATCAGTTGTTTGGCAGATCCGTCGTTGCCTACGGATTGCCATTTGGTATAATCCAATCCAGACTGATAAAGCTGGGTATATTTGTCTTTGATTTCGGCATCATTGTCGCCTTCTCCTGGATTGATGAACTCGTAGTCGATGAATTTCGAGTAGGCGCGGAATTCGTCCAGCATCTCTTTGGTCTCACGGCGCATCTTTTTGTATTCCGCAGGCAAATCGTTTCCTTCGAGATACACCCTGAAGTACACATAGTCTTCGAGGTTCTTAAGTATCTCCTTCGTGGTGGGCGACAAGGTGTAGCGTTTCTCGCTTGTCAGGTCGAAGCGGGTGAACACGTAGGAACCAATCACGTTGAGCAACACCACAATGGCTATCGTGACAAGGAAGGCAACGATTTGGTTTTTCTTCAGATTCTTGCGTTTGTTTTCCATAGCTTCACCTCCTTACCATTTACGGCTTGACAAAACGAGTTTTGTCGCACTCAAGAAAATCGCAATCACACTGAAGAAATACAACACGTCACGCGTGTCGATGACGCCACGGCTCAATGAACTATAGTGTGCGTTCATGCCCAATTGCTGGATGAACAGATCGACATGGCCAAACAACGAGAGCGAGTAGATGAACTCGAAGCCGATCAACAAGAATCCGCAGAGGAAGACCGAGATGATGAAAGCTAGAATCTGGTTGTTGGTCAGTGAACTGCAAAAAATGCCAATGCTGACGAAGCTGGCACTGAGTAAGAAAAGTCCGATGTAGGAGCCCCAGATGCCACCGCTGTCAAGGTTGCCCTTGGGCAGTCCAAGACGGTAGACCGAGTAATAATAGATGAAAGTCGGAATCAAGGCAAGCAGCACCAAGGCCACACCAGCCAAGAACTTGGCCCAGATGATTTGCCAATCCGACAGGGGCTTGGTGGCCAACATCTCGATGGTGCCTGTACGGTTCTCCTCAGCAAAGCTGCGCATTGTGACGGCAGGCACGAGGAAGAGGAACACCCATGGGGCGAGGATGAAGAGGCTGTCGAGGTTGGCATAGCCGAAGTTCAGCACGTTGAAGTCGCTTTGGAACACCCAAAGGAACAGACCGGTGATGAGCAGAAACACCACAATCACCATGATGCCGATCAGCGAGCTGAGGAAGTTGCTGATTTCTTTCTTAAACAGTGCGTACATCCCAAGAACAATGATTATTCAATGATCATGTCGAATGGCAAGCGGGCTTGGATGCCCGTGTTCTTTTGCAGGTTGTCCAAACCTTGCAGGTAGTCGTAGTAGACACCCAGCTTCTGCTTCATAGCGGCATCGAGTTTGTCGCTTTCGTTCATCGACTCCATCATACGGGTGAAGAAGTCTTTCTGCTTGGGCCATTCCGTCACTTTGTAGTCGTTGCCCAGTTCGGCCTTTTGAACGGCGTAGGCAATGGCATCTTCCATGTCACCGAGTTGGTCGACAAGGCCAATCTCAATGGCATCGGCACCAGCCCACACGCGGCCTTGACCGATGCTGTCGACGTAAGTCTGGGTCAGGCCACGGCCTTCAGCAACACGACCAGTGAAGTCGTTGTAGGTCTTCACAACCATCTCTTGCAACTTGTTGTATTGGAACTCGGTGAGAGGTTGGGTGATGCTTCCGAAGTCAGCATTCTCGTTGGTCTTGGCCACATCGAAAGTCAGACCGATCTTGTTGTTCAAGAAACCCTCTGCATTCGGGATGGTGCCAAACACACCGATGGAACCCGTAAGGGTGGTGGGGTCGGCAAAGATATAGTCAGCCTTGGCCGAAATCCAGTAGCCGCCAGATGCGGCATAGTTGCCCATTGATACGATGACAGGTTTCACTTGCTTGGTCAGGTCCAGCTCACGACCGATGATGGCTGAAGCCACGGCACTGCCACCAGGCGAGTTGACGCGCAGCACAACGGCCTTAACATTCTCGTCCTCACGAGCCTTACGGATGGTCTTGGAGAGGTTTTCTGAATAGATGTCTCGCTCTTCATCACCTTTGCCATCGTAAATTTGGCCAGAAGCGTAGATAACAGCCACCTCGTTCTTGTTGGGGTTCTTGTCTTTGTATGACTTGGCATAATTGGTGTTGCCGATGGCATTGATGTCCTTATTGCTGCCCGTGAGGCCTTTCAGCTCTTCAAGTACTTGGTCTTTGTAATAGAGGTTATCGACCAAACCGTATTCCAGAGCCTTGGTGGCATCGAAGTAAGTATCCAAATTGTCGGCAATCTGGTTGAGCTGCTCCACGCTGATGTTGCGGCTTTCGCTGATACCCAGGAGGATTTGTCCCCAAACGGTGCCCAATAGCTTGTCCATTTGCTCGCGGTTGGCTTCGCTCATCTTGTCCAAGAAGTAAGGCTCCACAGCGCTCTTGAAGCGGTTGTTGGGACCGCGCACAATCTGCATCTCGATGTCGAGTTTATCAAACAAGTGTTTGTAGAAGGTGATTTGTGAGGCCATGCCGTGCAGGTCCAAGGCGCCTTCGGGATTGATATAGATCTTGTCGGCAATGGATGCTATGTAATAGGCACTTTGGCTGTAGCTCTCGCCGTATGTGACGAGGAATTTGCCAGATTCCTTGAACTCGATGAGCTTGTCGCGGATCTCCTGCAAGGTGGCAGTGGAGGTGGGGATGCTGCTCAGCTCCATATAGATGCCCTTGATGTTCGGGTCGGTCTTGGCGCGTTCGATGTTGCGAAGGATGTCGTTCAATCCCGTCATATCCTTCGTTTCCATAGTACTGAAATTGATGCTGTTGAAGGGGTTGTCGGTGGTACGGTCGGGGATTTCGTAGTCGAGCTTCATATACAGCACGGAATTGGGTTGGGGTTTACTAATGGTTTCCGTCTCGGTCGAGAGGCTAGAAATCAAGGAAGTGACCACGCCAACCTTAATGAAGAAGTTGACTACCAAAGCTATGAGCGTTCCTAGGAACGCGGCGAGTAATACTTTAGAGAATTTCATGACTATACGATGTTTAGAATGGTTATTGATCTTGTCGAAAGATTAGGGTGCAAAAGTAACATTTTATTCGTTTGGATTGGTGATAAAACGCTATATTTGCAAAAAATCTCAACGGTAATTGCTGAGTTGAATCGAAGTATGGAAACCTGTTACATACTCTTTGGCTCGAACATGGCCCTCCGACAGGGCTCAGAAACTAGCGACAAGAATGGCATCTTCGCTGAGGCTTGCCTTTATATTAATAATAGGTGTGGCCGGATTGTGCAGGTTTCGGCACCTTACGAGTCGGAACCATGGGGCTTCAATGCCGAAGAATGGTTCTTGAATCGGGTTATTGTGTTGGAAACGGGTCTGGAGCCTGAGGCTTTGTTGCGTGAACTGCTCCAGATTGAACAGGATCTGGGGCGCGAGCGGCATCCCGAGATAGAAGGTTACACTTCGCGGACGGTTGATTTGGATATCTTGTACTACGGCGATAGGATTATCCTGACAGATACGCTGACTGTGCCGCATCCTCGGCTGCATCGGCGGCGTTTTGCTTTGTTGCCTATGTGTGAAGTGGCACCCAATCTGATGCATCCCGCCTTCGGGTTGACACAATCCGAGCTTTTGGCACGATGTCCCGATATGCTCTTGGTGAGAAAATTAGAAAACGATCAGACAGAAAAACAATGCATTACAACTACATAGCCATAGAAGGAACAGTGGGAGCGGGCAAGACCACTTTGGCAACGCGTATTGCAAAAGACTTCAACGGACAATTGATTTTGGAGGAATTTGAAGGCGACAAGAACCCGTTCTTACCCAAGTTCTACAAGGAACCTGACAAGTATTCCTTTCAGCTGGAGATGACCTTTTTGGCCTTGCGTTTCCAGCAGTTGAAGGACAAATTAGGCATGCTCGACCTGTTTCACGATTTCATCATCTCGGACTATTATGTGGCCAAGTCGCTGATTTTCTCGCGCAACAATCTGCAAGAGGATGAGTACCAACTGTTTTCGCGGTTCTTTAACATCATCTTTTCCGACATGCCCAAGCCTGAGTTGTTGGTTTACCTTTATTCCGATGTGGCACGTCTCCAGCGCAACATTCGTAAGCGTGGGCGCAGCTATGAGCAAGAAATCAGCGACGCTTATTTGGAGAATATCCAGCAAGGCTACTTCGATTTCCTCCGACAGCAGCAGAACAACATGCGCATCGTGTTGATCGACACCAATCGGCTCGACTTTGTGGCCAACGAGGGCGACTACCAGCGCATCATCGATGTCATAGATCGTCCTTACGACATCGGGTTGCATAGGATGTCGTTTTGACATTTCTTTTTGGCTTTATTGTACAAAAAAAGCCGCTCGGTTGGAGCGGCTTTTCATTTGGTCAAGTGAATGACTTAGGTTATTTTCTCGGAACCTTCACTTTGATGGTTCTGGGAACGATTTCCTGATAAGGCTCGTCTACAAAGACTTCAGCGCGACGGAGTTGCGGGAGAATGTCCTTCTCGAGTTGAGGATAGATGGCGCACATCTCCTTGACCGTTCTCTGCTTGTTGCTAGAGTTGTTGATGTTGTTGATAATGGCATCCTTGTCCTTCAGATCAGAGTTCTGGAGCAGTTGGATAAAGGTCTGCCAGTCTTCACCCTTGCCTTCACCACTGATGGTGATTTCGGTCTTTGCCTTCTTGGCAAGCTTCTTCATTTGCTTTTCAGCAGCATTGTCACGGTTGTTGGAAAGTTCGTTGTTGTGGCCTTCTTCGCCTTCAGGTGAAGCCCAAGCCTCGACTTTGAACTCAGTCACACCAGCTTTCAGCAGGTCGTTGAAAGCAGCGTCGGCTTCATTGTTGAGTTTCTTTCTGTCGCCGATGTTGTACTTATCCTTGTTGTAGAAATAGGTGAGCTTCTTGACAGCCTTCATACCGTTGACAGTGTCATAAACGGTCTGATCAACATATTCGTCCTTTTGGATGACGCCGTCAGCCAGTTTCACAGTAGCACCTTCAGCATAGTAGGTGTTCTTCACGATTTCATCTTGGGTAGGATAGATGGTGCCATCATACACATAGAACATCGGGTCGCCCTTCAGCTCGCAGTTGGCCATTTCCTCTTGGTAAGGCATGCAATAGTGCTTGGTGAATTCGCCGCCTTCTTTGTAAGGAACGCGGAAGTCGCCTTCACCCTTCACCTTTTCACCGACGAAGGTGATAGGATCGATGTCGATTTGGCCACCGTTATAGGCAAGATAAGGTTTCAGGTTCATAACAGCCTTCTTTTCGAAGTATTCACCAGGGATGGTGACGATGACATCGAAGCAAACGTTGCCGTTTTCGTCTTCCACCAACGGGTCAGGATTCACTTTGTAGGTGATCTTTTTTGACTCACGGGCCATCTTGTCGATGTCGCAAGGATCGTTGAACTTGTAGCGCAGACCCAAGTTGAGCTGGCTGTACATATCTTTATCGTTGATGACGTGCTTTGCTTCATCGGAAGAAATTTTGGCCACTTGGTCTAAGTTGTCGGAGCCAGAGAAGAGGTAGGTGTAGTCTAAGAAGATGTCGAACTTGGGAGCCAGATTGAAGGTGATTTCCATACCAGCGGGAACGGTGTAGGTAAGTTCGCGCTCGTTCTTTTGGGTAGCACGCACTTTGGACACTTCATCATCAGCGTTGAGTTGGTTGACAGTACCGGCTTTATAGTAGACACCACCAATACCGATATGAGGCACAAAGTTGATAACTCTTCTCGGGTTATAGTTAAACATGTTGAAGAGGTTGAAGGTCAAGTTCAGGTTGCCTTCAATGTAGTTGGTCTTGTCAAGACCGAGGTTCCACAAGGTCCGTTCTGAATTGCTGTTCAAAACAAGGGCTTGTTGGTGTTTGTGACCCGAAAGGAGACCATAGCCGCCCTTGAGGTTCAAACCAATGACCTTGCCGAATTGATAACCGATACCAAGATGACCATTCCAAGTTGGTTCTGTAGCCACTTGCTTGAAATGATTGAAATCGTCCCAAATGCCGCCGTTGTAATTGGCCAAGTCACCATGGTTGATGGAGAGACCTCCGTCAGCTTGGATGTACCAATACTTTTCAGCAGGCTTTGCGTGTTTTTTGCCTTCTTGAGCCATCATGCTCAAAGGAAGCGCTGCGATGACGAAGAGCATCAGCAGTTTTGAAAAAGTCAAATTTTTCTTCATAACGTTAATAGTGTTAGGTTTGTAATAATTTAATTAGTTGATACTATTTTCTTTTTATACTTTGTCCAATTAGCCAACAAAAGTATGAAATAATTCAATTGTGAACAAAAAAAGTTGAAAAAAAATGCGTTTTTTCGCCTTTTTAGCCCAAAAAGACCTCGAATTTACATCATTTTGGTCTCAAATACAGCTGTTCGAATAGCTTCCACATCACAATTCCAGCGCAGACCGACACATTGATGGAATGTTTTGTACCGGCCTGTGGCAACTCTATTGCGCCATCACAATAGGGCAAGGCTTCCTCGCTTACACCTTCCACTTCGTTGCCTAATATGTAAGCGGTATGAGGTTCAAATTCGAAACTCTGCAAGGAAACACTGTCTTCCACCTGCTCGACGGCAAAGATTTGGTAGCCTTCGGCTTTCAGTTGCCGACAGGCTGCTTCTGTGGTGTCGAAATAGCGCCATTTCACTGTCTCGTCCGCCCCCAAAGCGGTCTTGTGGATTTCGCGATGGGGTGGACAGGCTGTGATGCCGCACAAAAACAACTCTCCGATACGGAAAGCATCGGCGGTGCGGAAGAAGGCTCCCACGTTGCTCAACGAACGGATGTTGTCAAGCACTATTATAATAGGTAGCTTATCCGCATGTTCAAAGTCATCCTTGCTGATGCGGTTCAGCTCGTCCATACTTAGTTTGCGCATGTTTTTTCTTTTGGCTGCAAAATAAGTGAAAAATGGTTTTGCCTTGAACATTTGGTTTTTTTTTTTGGACGAATAGACCAATTGTTTCAAACAAAACGCTAATTTTGTACCCTTATATGAGACGGCCTTTCGACAGGCTCAGGGATCTTTGCTCATTCAGAAGTTAAGGGTTCCTGAGCTTGTCGAAGGACCCGAAGTCTTGTTTTAATCACTTGCATATTATTACGTTATGGCAGACAAAGCGACCGAAACCCCGTTGATGAAGCAGTATTATTCTTTCAAGGCGAAATATCCTGATGCAATGCTGTTGTTTCGCGTGGGCGATTTTTATGAGACTTATGGAGAGGATGCGGTCAAATCGTCGAAGATTTTGGGTATCGTGCTCACTAAGCGTTCCAATGGTGCCTCCGCCGATGTGGAGCTGGCGGGTTTCCCGCATCATGCTTTGGATACATATCTGCCGAAATTGGTGCGTGCTGGATTGAAAGTGGCGGTGTGTGAGCAGCTTGAAGACCCAAAGTTGGCCAAGAAATTGGTGAAGCGTGGGGTGGTGGAGCTGGTTACGCCGGGAGTCACATACAACGACAACGTACTTGAACAGAAGGAGAACAATTTCCTTGCCTCGGTACATCTCGAAAAAGAGGTCTCGGGCGTGTCGTTTTTGGATGTCTCAACGGGTGAGTTTTTCTTGACGCAAGGCAACAACGAATACATTGACAAGCTGTTGCAGAGTTTTAATCCCTCAGAGGTGTTGGTGCAACGCAACAAGCGCAAGGACTTTATAGACCTGTTCAGTGCGAAATACTATCTCACTGTTTTCGATGATTGGGTCTTCACTGATGATTATGCCAACGAGATTCTCAACAAACATTTCCATACTGTTTCCCTGAAAGGTTTCGGCGTCGATGATTTCCCGAAAGGCATCGTTGCGGCTGGTGCTGCGATACATTACTTGATTGAGACGCAGCACGATAAACTGAATCATATCACTTCTCTCTCCCGCATTGACCAAGGGCAATATGTGTGGTTGGACAAGTTCACTATCCGCAATCTGGAGTTGCTGCATACCACCAATTTGAATGCCAAGACACTGATTGATGTCATTGACAAGACGGTGTCGCCGATGGGTGGCCGACTGATGCGCCGTTGGTTGAGTCTGCCCTTGAAAAACAAGGAACAGATCGAGGCACGTTACGAGGTGGTACGCTATTTCGTGGAGCACCGAGAGCAGATTCAGAAGTTCCAAGATGCTGTGCGGCAAGTTGGTGATCTGGAGCGACTTATTTCCAAGGTTTCGCTGTCAAGAGTGAACCCGAGGGAATTATTGCAGGTGGGTCGCGCACTTGACCAAATAGAAGTGCTGAAGACAGCCTGTGAGGAGAGCCAACATCCAGCCTTGCTACGTTTTGCTGAGCAGTTCAATCCGTGTGCTTCCATCCGTGAGAGGATCAAAAAAGATTTGAACCCCGATGCACCAGCTTTGCTTTCCAAAGGCAACTACATCGCTGAAGGTGTTGATCCTGAATTGGACGATCTGCGCAACTTGTCTCGCTCGGGCAAGGAATACCTAATGGGCATCCAGCGTCGCGAGATGGAACTGACGGGCATCAGCTCGCTGAAGGTGGGTTATAATAATGTGTTTGGCTACTATCTCGAAGTCACCAACTCGCATAAAGACAAGGTGCCAGCTGAATGGATTCGCAAGCAGACCTTGACCAACGCTGAGCGATACATCACGGAGGAACTGAAGGAATACGAACAGAAAATTCTGGGCGCGGAGGAGAAAATCAGTGTCATCGAGCAAAGGGTTTACAATGAGTTGGTTACTGCTGTGACCGAGTTTGTGGAGCCCATACAAGTGGATGCTTCCATCGTGGCACGCATCGACTGTTTGGTGAGTTTTGCCGACATCTCGCTGAAATACAATTATGTACAACCTATCATCGATGACTCGTTTGTCTTGGATATCAAGGAGGGTCGTCATCCCGTCATTGAGCAGATGATGCCCGTGGGGGAGAGCTATATTGCCAACGATGTCTACCTCGACCGCGACAAGCAACAAATCATTATCATCACGGGTCCCAATATGTCGGGTAAGTCGGCTTTGCTGCGACAGACCGCTCTGATTGTGCTGATGGCCCAAATGGGGTGCTTTGTTCCAGCGGCTTCGGCACGCATTGGCTTGGTGGACAAGATTTTCACCCGCGTGGGGGCCTCTGATAATATTTCTTCGGGCGAATCTACCTTCATGGTGGAGATGAATGAGACCGCAAGTATTTTGAACAATGTGTCGTCGAGGAGCCTTGTGCTTTTAGATGAAATTGGGCGCGGCACCAGCACCTACGACGGTATCAGCATCGCCTGGGCCATCACGGAGTTCCTCCATGACCACCCCGTGAGTCGAGCTAAGGTGATGTTTGCAACACATTACCATGAGCTGAACGAGATGGAGGACTCTTTTGCCCGCATCAAGAATTACCATGTGTCGGTGAAGGAAGTCGGTAATAAGGTGGTCTTCCTGCGCAAGTTGAAGCGTGGTGGTAGTGCTCATAGCTTCGGTATCCATGTGGCTGAGATGGCAGGTATGCCTCGCAAGGTCATTGAGCGCGCTACCTCACTGCTCACCGTGTTGGAAAAATCTCATACAAGCGAAGATGTCGAGAAAGCAGCTGCAAAGAAACAAGACGATGCCATGCAATTGAGCTTTATACAATTGGACGACCCGCTGCTGCTGCAAATCAAGGAAGACATTCTGAATACCAACATCGACACCTTGACGCCTGTAGAGGCCTTGATGAAGCTAAACGAAATCAAGAAGTTGTTGAATCGATAACTATTTTATAATCAGCGGTTAACCATAGTGGAAAGAAAAATTTTTCCATTAATTGCTTGCGGTATTGAAAAAAGTTGTACTTTTGCCGCGCAATTCGCAAGCGGAAACCTTGAACACGGTGACAAGGTTCCCGATTTGCAAAGCAAAGCGGAAATAGCTCAGTTGGTAGAGCACGACCTTGCCAAGGTCGGGGTCGCGAGTTCGAGTCTCGTTTTCCGCTCCGCTGTTGCGGAAATAGCTCAGTTGGTAGAGCACGACCTTGCCAAGGTCGGGGTCGCGAGTTCGAGTCTCGTTTTCCGCTCCACAAGGTCCCGAGCAAAATCGGGATTTTTTGTGTAAGTGCCTGAGTGGTGGAATTGGTAGACACGAGGGACTTAAAATCCCTTGCCCTTTAAAGGCGTGCCGGTTCGAGCCCGGCCTCGGGTACTAAAAGAAAACTCAACCAATTGAAAACAACTGGTTGAGTTTTTTTGTTGTGTCTGTTTTCCCGATTTAGTTCGATTTCGCCCTGAATCTCACCAGCCTCAGCGGCATGCCCTCACAATCCTTCAGCACTTGTACACCGTAATAAAATCCGTTGTGGCACACAAAGCGTTTTTTCGTTATGGCGAGGTTGTAGTCTTCGCATTGGAAGGAACCCATTGAAATGTTTTGCCCTTTGCTGACAGAATAGGTGTGGAACGTGTTTTTGCCTGCTTCCTCGGCATCGCCAAAGAAGAGTATGTTGTCATCATTGCCCCGGATGGCCATGGTAAACCAACCCATGTTGATGGGCGCTTTGATGTGTTGAATGCCTTTTTCGTATGAGGAAATCAGTTCACGGTATGCTGGAAGCAATCTTTCATCGGTATTGGTGATTTGTGGGAGCTCATCTTTCATACGTTGGATTCGGTCATTCTGAAGAGCAATCTGTTCTTCGACAGACAGAGTTTGCGGTTCCCAATCCAGTTGTTTTTCCGAAATTTTGTTGCCACTGAAATCGAAAATTCTCACAAGGCCGTCTATCGGGTTTGAAACGATGAGTTGACCGTTAACTTTCGCGATTTGCCACCGGCCTTTCATGTCATTTATTCGGCTTTCTGTGTAAATGCAGTAGTCTTTGCTTTTGATGCTTGTCATGTCTTCAAAAGAGTCGCATAGGGTTTTCTCTTTGCCTGTTTTTGTGTCCAAAATGGATACAATGTGCCTCCATTTGCTGGTCCACGACGTGCCTCCGAAGATGGCGATGTGGCGGTCGTCCAATGCCAGCATTTCCAAAGCTTGGTATTTGATTTTCAATTCTTTGACAATCATTCCTTTGTCATCAAACAGGTAAATGTCGCCTGTATTGTTCGCCCGAGTGAAATACAAGTCGCCTAACTTTCCTTCCACAGGCTGGAGGTTGCGCGGTTTCTTGCTTTTGCTAGAGAAATACAAAGTAATGTCTTTCAGGAACTTGCCGTTTGCATCGAATAGGGAATACTTGTTTCTCGTGGCATGGCTGACTATGGCTTTGCCATCATCAAAAACGACAAGTTGCTTTCGCAATCCGTAGGGACTGCCTCCCACGGTGTCGTAGTAGGTGTCAAAGATTTTGTCCCAGTTGTTTCCTTTGCCGTAAGTTTCGTCGGCAATAAGTGTAATCACTTGCGCATCAACTTGAAAGCAAGATGCGAGGGCTAACGCGATAATTAAGAGTATTTTTTTCATGGCTTTGGTATTTTAAAGGTCTGTATCTGTTTCTTCTGTTTGTGAACGCATCTTAAACTCGGCGAAATCCTGTTCGGCAAAAGGCTTGTTGGCGTCGTAATCATCAATGGTGTAATAGTCGAAGATGAAATCGGCCGGCTCGGATTTGGGCTTCGAAAACCAGTTGAACGCAAATATGACAAGTGCGATGGCGCAAGCCGTAGACAAGGAAGAGATGAATACAATACGGGTTATGTTCACTTTTGGGCTTGCGGCGTTACTGAAACTGAATTCTGGCACCGTGATGTTGTCGGGAGCCAAAGTCTCCAACGATTTTTTCAGTTTGTCAGAGAAAACGCGTTGCGATTCGACTTTTTGCTTGCACGATGGGCATTTCTCAAGGTGAGATTCTATCTCTTTCCTTTCGCTTTCTTGCAATTCATTGTCGATATAGTTTTGTATTGTTTTGTCATTCAAGTGTTTCATAGCACGTGTTTTTTGATTTTATCCAAAATTCTAGACAAGGTTTTTCCGATGGAATGGTAATTGCGCCCCGTGATCTCTGCGATTTCCTTGTAGGAATAGCCTTCACTGTAAAGCACGACAAGCGTTTGCTCCTTTTCGTTGAGATGATCTATCGCATCGAGGATATCGGAAACCTCATCATGGGGGCTTTCGTTTGTGTCGGTCAGAGGGCTTTCCATCGTGATGGTTCTTGCTGTTTTCCGTTTGTAGTCAATGCCCTTGTTGATGGTACTCCTGACGAGCCAGTTTTTCGTGTCGCGAATGACTTTCTCGTTATTCATCGCGAAATAATACGCGGTGAACACATCTTGTACTACATCCTTTGCGTCTTCTGAGGCTTTAAGCATCTTAGTCGCAATCCTGAACAGTTTCGGGTAGTAGCTTTGATATGTCTTTTCAAATTCAGGGTCCATTTTTAGGTGGTTTTATAATAATAGACGGATGGGGATGTCGTTTTGTGACATAGGCCTATACATAATTTTAAATCCAATAACTTGGCTAAACCATGACAAGACACAAAACGGGGACGTAAATCTTGAATTTACGCCCCCGTAACCTAGTCGCGTTAAGATACCGTTGAGCGTTTATTTCACTATCTTAAAGATGATAGGAAGCGCTCTGTTGCCATTCTCAAAGTGGTATATGGTGTCGCTTTCACCATCGACATTGGTGCTAAGCGTCATCACGTAAGTTTTCTTGGTCGAGAATACCTTGAAGAAATCCTTATCCGTCTCGGAGATTTCATTAACATCGATTATGGTACGTGAAACTAATGCTTCGTTCGCTGAAATAGCCTCTTCCAGGGTTTGATCCGATTTCAACTCATAGACATTCACCTCATATTCCACTTTATCTCCCTCGGTCACATCCTTGACAGGAGTCCAGGAGATGGGGAACGTCTTTGCCTTCTGAATTTCGGGCACTGAAGCAGGAAGTTTGTAATTCGCCGGGTCATAAATATCATCGTCCGTGCGATCCACAGGAGCCTTCCATTGCGGTGTTGTGAATTCTGGTGACTCAGGGTCGTCACCCCACTGGAACATGACTCCGTTAGAAGACATCAACTCTTCCTCCAAAAAATCACGTGAGATGGTGTCGTGGATGTGCTCCGCCAACATTTCATTGACGTAAAAGCTGGTGTCGGAAATCGAGTATTCCCAATAATTGACCGTATAGAAGCTTGACAGTTGCAGATAATAGAGGCTGCCTTGCTCCAGCTCGGTACCCCATCCAGTGAGGGTGCGGCTTATCAATTCGTGATTATCCATTTTACTGTAGCTTTCAGGCACCTCTTCAATTTCCTCTACGAACAGTGGCTCATAGGCGGTGATGCTGTCAATGCCACCTTCCATATAATCATACAACTCTATTGTATAAGAGACATTTTTCAGGGATTCATGTCGTGTGGGCATGAAACTAACCTCTAAATCATCAGTCATGGGAACGGTGTAGTAGCCGTCACTTTCCACATAGTGGCGCTTGGGAGTAGGCACATATTGCCGTTCATCGGGATAAGCTTTCGTGAGCTCATCCACAGAGGCGGCATCTTGGATAAAACCAGCGAGATACGGATTTTTTATCTCATCCATAATGTCATCCAACTCTGACACCTCCTCAACACCACCTTCCCATTGAGTTAGGCCATCCACGCCTTCGCTTTCATCCCCTTCTTCGCTTTCATCCTCCACACTATAACCATACGACCTTTTACGTTTTTTCTCTTTAATTGTTAGGTTATTATTATTCTTTCCACCCGGGATGGTTCCTCCTCCGTTAGGGAAAATGTTAGGGTCGTTAGGGTCGATTAATCCCCCCAGTTGGGAACTCATAAGATTGTCATTGTTGGCGTAGCCCCAAAAGAAAGGCATTGGCTGACTATTACCATCATTGGAAACGATGAAGTCCACCGTTGTATTACCGGACTTGATTTGTTCGGCCTGTACTTGTGCTACATAAAGTCCTCCTCTTTCCATCACCACTTTGACATCGCGTAAGGTGTCGAATACTGCATAGGTGTTGTTGCGTACTATTGTGGAAAGGACTGTGGGGTTGTACTTGATGGCGTCCTGATAGTTTTGACCATTCAGTACCTTCACCACCTTCAACTTATAATTGAAGCGGGCGCTACTGCCAGCACAGTTAGAGATGACAGGAGTCCAAAAGAAATTGATTTTCCGATTGGGTATCAGCACTTGGGCACCATTCAAGGCCAACTGCGCACCTGCCATGGGGGACACCAGTTCAGGTGCGGAGCCTGAATAGCAAATGACGAATGTAGGACAAGGTCCGATGGTAATCGATTCTCGATTTGGATTGTCCCTATCACTCCATCGGTAAATGTCCACGCAAAGCGTATAGGTGCCTTCAGGTAACTGCTGTGCGTTCATGAGATCACTATAATCATAATTGGTTTCCGTACGGATCAAAACTTGGGTGTTCAACGCGTCTCCACTCATTAAGTTAACTCCCTCGTATACGTGAATAGGCTGCATAGGAACCGTTCCTGGTCGAGTGCGGACATAGAGCGGACTGGTACTGACCGTCATGTTCATGTCAAAGAAGATATCCAACCCCTCACTTCCTGCACCAGTCACGATAAACTGTATGTTGAAATATCGGGACAACGGATCCTCCAAATAACTGATGGCTGTTGATGGCAGGGCAGGAACTTTTTGGATCAATATTACCTGAACTGTCTGTGCCGATACGGTAGCAAGTCCCGTGGCAAGAGTGACAGCCAAAACTAGAAGTCGAATAATGTGTTTCATATCAAGCTTTGTTTTTTATGATTCGGAATGGTTATTTATGTTTTTTTGACTTAATAAGGCGCGAAGCGAAACTATAGCTGTATTGTACCTGTAAACGTATATCAGTATTGACTGCTACGTGCTGGCCAATGATGATGTTATCACTATAATTACTCACAGAGAAGAATATGGACGCATTGTGGCGATCCTTGTAGTTCAGCGAGGCACCTAGACGGGCAGCGATGGAGAGGTCGTTGGTCATTTCGGTATCGGTTTCTGCACCTACACGGCGGGCGAGGTAGTTCAGAACTTGTCTATCCGAGTCCGACAGATCTCCTGCCTCCGTCTTCTGGACATTATAGGCCATTGTCAGCCTGCCGTTGCCAGTAAGAGTCATATTGTCTGTTCTAATGATGTAATAGGTGGGACCACCCGAGAGTCCGTGGGAGTTGTAGTTATTGCCTGGGGAGCGTGACAGGGAGTATTCATAATTGGCATTAAGGGATACCCGTGAACCTTTAAGACGGACATCATAACCGATGCCGTAACTCGTAGTGGTGACGTCGTAACTGAACCCTTCCATTTGCTTGTTAAGGTTCTTGTTTTCCAAGAGATCGAAATTCAAACTAAAAGTATGGTCGTTATCAAGCGACAAGGTGTAACTGGGCGAGATGTCGAAGGAATGGGTGATACGGTTGATGCGAATGTTTTCGGGGACGACCATCATACCGTCAAGTTGTTTCTGCGTCACACCATTGTACATGATGGACAAGTCCACATTATCACCAAAGGAATTGTTCCAGCTGACGGTATAGGAACCTACCTGATTGGTGTATAGCTGCTTCTTGTCCATATTGTCACGTTGAAGATGTCCGTTCAAAGTCAAGAAAGCGGTGTGGTGAAACAAAGATGCTGAAATATTGCCACCGTAAGTCTGGGAATTTTGGTTAAATCCGTTGGCACCCAAAGAGGTATAGTCGGGTTGCACAAAGCGGTAAGACAACGTTGTGGAAACAGGACTAAAATTCAAATTCAACAAGGCGTCACCAGCAAAACGAACCTCACTGCCGTAACGGACATTGTAAAGTCCTGATTTCCGTACCCCTCCTATGATGTTATTAGCCAAATTGACTCCATCGCCTTCTCCTTCCAGCACTATTTCATTTCGTGTGATATCTGGAGTGAACAAACTGGCACCCAAATTGGTTTCAAACATCACCCATTTGCCGATGGAGAAATGTCCTTTCAAACCCAATGCCAAGTTTTCCTTTCCTTTAATTGTCGAGTCGCGCACATAGAGCGTGGTGTCGATCACATCGGGGGAATACACGTTGTACATATACCATTGGGGTGGCAAACTATTTAGGTCGTCAATGGCATGGAGGAGACTGAGATCCACATAGTTACGTGTGCTACCAACGGCTATGTGGGCAGCATAGGCGTTACGCTTGAATTGCGGGAAAGTTGTATAAGCCACATTGTTTATACCTAACAGCGAGTCGGAAAGGTATTGGATGGCATCACGCTCATCGAGTTCAGTACGGAAGGTAGTGGCATGGTTGAAATTGCCATAGAAGCCTCCGAAACGGAACTTGTTACCTCGATATTCCATACCTACACCATCGAAGGAAATGCCATTGTAAGTATAGTTGGAGAAATTCATACTAGCTGTACCAAAATAAAAGGTAAATTTTCTCCACATGGGCCTAAAGTTTATCGTGAAATTCGGCTTTGGGAAGGTGAACTGTTCGGCACTCACGTTAATCAAATTTACACTCATTGGAATGCTGATGCCATAGATGTTAAGTGTCATATCGGCATAAGTAGTGGTCGAAAAAGGGGAATTGTAATGCAGGTCGGCATTATTCCACGATGAGGTAATCTGGGTTCCAACAGTACCTGAAACTGTTAACGGGTCAACGATGGTTTGACGGTCTGAATCCTGTGCCTTTGAGGTTAACGGAAGGCCGAATAACAACGAAAAACAAAGAAAATTCAAAAAGAGTATACAACGTTTCATAGTAAGGATTTTTTTGTTATCATTGAATTCTTTTTGCAAAGATACAAATTATATGATTAGATGCATTCTTTTCCCAAAAAAAATTATTGTTATCCACCAAAATATGTATTGGAAGGGAATAAAAATCCCCGCCGCAAAAACTATGCGACGGGGAAAATGTGGTTTTTTAAAAGAATGTCTTATTCCTTCACAAATCTTCTGGTTTCAACAGTGCTGTCGGTGGTCAGACGAATCATGTAGGTTCCTGGGGCATAGGTCTCAACATTGATTTCAACCTTGTCGGAACAATCGTTCTGTCTGTACACCAACGCTCCGTTGATGTTGTAGATCTCAAGCACATTGACAGGCTCGGAAGCCTCGATGGTCAGTCTGCGTTTGGCAGGATTCGGGTACAACGCAACCGTAACGCCACCCTGCTCAACAACACCATCCGCTTGCAAATATGCGACGAAGTCTAGGGATTCTGTCACAATAAACGAGAAGCTCGCTTCTTCCGAGACGACTTGGCCGTTTAAAGTCCAATTGAGGAATTCGTAGCCGTTGTTCGGGGTGACTGTCAGCGTGCAGGTCTCACCGTAGTTGTAGAAGCCAATGCCTTCGATAACGCCCGTGTTGTCGGGATATGTATTGGCCTTGATTTCAAAGGTGGTGACATGGAAGTGGGCCACATACTCGGCGTCTTCTCTTACCACGACAGGATGGTTGGGAGTCGTCGCGATGACGGCACCGTCCTTGGTCCAGTTGTCGAACTCATAGCCTTCATGGGCGATGGCGCGCAAAGTGACGACATGTCCGAAATCGTAGGTGCCGCCGCCATAGACGTTACCTCCCTCGGCAGGTTCCGCCAACACGGTAAGCGTGTAACGCGCAACAGCGAAGTGAGCCACATAGTCTCCGTTACCGGTAACGGTGAAGCTGTAGTTGGCATTGCTGCTTACTACCGTGCCGTCCTTCGTCCAGTTGACGAAAGCATAACCTGTGTTGGCCGTGGCTGTCAAGTTGCAAGTCTCACCGTAGGTGAAGCTGCCGCCACCCGTTGCAGTTCCTACAGCTTCGGGATCAACGGAAACGGTGATGGTGTAGTGGTCAAGGCTGAAGTGGGCGACGAGGCTGGCATCCTCGGTCACGGTAAAGGTATAAATGGCCTCAGTGGAGACCACCGTACCGTTCTTCGTCCAGTTGGTGAAGGTATAGCCTGCGTTAGGCATGGCTGAAACGGTGCTGCTCTCTCCATAGAGGAACGTACCGCCCCCAGACACCGAACCACCCGCCGTCGGGTCGGCCGAAACCGAAACCGTGTACATGTTGAGGTTGAAGTTGGCCACATAAGTGGCATTCTCCGTCACGCTGAAGCTATAGGAAGGATTGCTTGACACCACCACGCCATCCTTGGTCCAGCTGGAGAAAGCGTAGCCTGTGTTGGCAATGGCCGTCAAGGTGCAAATTGAACCATGAGAGTAAGTGCCTGTACCTGAAACATTACCACCCTCTGTTGGGTTAGCCACAGCCGTGATTTGATAGGTGACACGGCTGAAGTGGGCCACATAGGTCGCGCCTTCCGTAACGGTGAAGCTGTATGTAGCACTGGTCGATACCACCACACCGTTCTTGGTCCAATTGTCGAAGTTATAGTGTTCACTTGGCGTGGCGATCAGCGTGCAGGTCTCGAAGTGGTTGTAGGTTCCACCGCCAGTCACCGAGCCACCCGAGGTCGGGTTGGCCGAAGCGGTAATGGTGTAGCTGTTGAGCTGGAAGTTGGCTACCAGCGTCCTCGGTCCCTCGACCGTGAAGCTGAAGGTTGGGCTAGTGGACACCATACTTCCGTTCTCGGTCCAGCTGGTGAAGGTGTAGCCCACGCTTTCCGTAGCGATCAGCGTGCAGGTCTCGAAGTGGTCGTAGGTTCCGCTGCCAGTCACCGAGCCGCCCGCGGTCGGGTTGGCGGAAGCGGTGATGGCGTAGCTGTTGAGCTGGAAGTTGGCGACCAGCGTCCTAGGCCCTTCTACCGTGAAGCTGAAGGTGGGGCTGGTGGACACCACGTTTCCGTTCTCGGTCCAGTCGATGAAGGTGTAGCCCACGCTTTCCGTGGCAATCAGGGTGCAGGTCTCGAAATGGTCGTAGGTGCCACCGCCGGTCACCGAGCCACCCGCGGTCGGGTTGGCGGAAGCGTTGATGGCATAGCTGTTGAGCTGGAAGTTGGCGACCAGCGTCCTCGGTCCCTCGACCGTGAAGCTGAAGGTTGGGCTAGTGGACACCACGTTTCCGTTCTCAGTCCAGCTGGTGAAGGTGTAGCCCACGCTTTCCGTGGCAATCAGGGTGCAGGTCTCGAAGTGGTCGTAGGTTCCGCCGCCAGTCACCGTGCCGCCCGCTGTCGGGTTGGCCGAAGCCGAGATGGCGTAGCTGTTGAGTTGGAAGTTGGCTACCAGCGTCCTCGGTCCCTCGACCGTGAAGCTGAAGGTTGGGCTAGTGGACACCACGTTTCCGTTCTCGGTCCAGCTGGTGAAAGTGTAGCCCACGCTTTCCGTGGCAATCAGGGTGCAGGTCTCGAAATGGTTGTAGGTTCCGCCGCCAGTCAGCGTACCGCCCTCGGTCGGGTTGGCCGTTGCGGTGATTTGGTAGCTGTTGAGTTGGAAGTTGGCGACGTAGGAGGCATCCTCGATGACGGTGAAAGAGACGGATGAATTGTAACTGACCACCTCGCCGTCCTTGGTCCAGTTGACGAAGGTGTATCCAGTGTTGGCCGCTGCCGACAGGGTGCATGTCTCGAAGTAGTTGTAGGTGCCACCGCCAGTCAGCGTACCGCCCTCGGTCGGGTTGGCCGTGGCGGTGATCTGGTAGCTGTTGAGCTGGAAGTTGGCTACCAGCGTCCTCGGTCCCTCGACCGTGAAGCTGAAGGTGGGGCTAGTGGACACCAGGTTTCCGTTCTCGGTCCAGTCGATGAAGGTGTATCCCTCGCTTTCCGTAGCGATCAGCGTGCAGGTCTCGAAGTGGTTGTAAGTTCCACCACCGGTCACCGAGCCGCCTGCGGTCGGGTTGGCCGTGGCAGTGATTTCGTAGCTGTTGAGTTGGAAGTTGGCGACCAGCGTTCTCGGCCCTTCGACCGTGAAGCTGAGGGTCGGGCTAGTGGACACCACGTTTCCGTTCTCGGTCCAGCTGGTGAAGGTGTATCCCTCGCTTTCCGTGGCAATCAGCGTGCAGGTGCTACCATAGTCATAGGTGTTTGTGCCACTGACGGTGCCGCCTGCGGTCGGGTTGGCCATTGCGGTGATTTCGTAGCTGTTGAGCTGGAAATTGGCGACATAGTCGGCAGATTCCGACACGACGAAGCTGATGGAGGCCGTGGTGGACACCTGCACACCGTCCTTTGTCCAGTTGATGAAGGTATATCCCGTGTTGGCCGTTGCGGTCAGCGTGCATGTCTCGAAGTGGTTGTAAGTTCCACCGCCAGTCACCGAGCCGCCCGCGGTCGGGTTGGCCGAAGCGGTGATCTCGTAGCTGTTGAGCTGGAAATTGGCCACCAGCGTTCTCGGACCTTCAACCGTGAAGCTGTAGGTCGGGCTGGTGGACACCACGTTTCCGTTCTCGGTCCAGTTGACGAAGGTGTAGCCCGTGTTGGCGTTGGCCGTCAGGGTCGCTTGCTCGCCGAAGTTGTATGTGTTAGCGCCAGTCACGGTGCCTCCTGCGGTCGGGTTGGCGGAGGCAGTGATCTCGTAGCTGTTGAGCTGGAAGTTGGCGACCAGCGTTCTCGGACCCTCGACCGTGAAGCTGTAGGTCGGGCTGATAGACACCACGTTTCCGTTCTCGGTCCAGTTGATAAAGGTGTAGCCCGTGTTGGCGTTGGCCGTCAGGGTCGCCTGTTCGCCGAAGTTATATGTGTTAGCGCCAGTCACAGTGCCGCCTGCAGTCGGGTTGGCCGAAGCGGTGATCTCGTAGCTGTTGACGCTGAAGTTGGCGACATAGGCCGCGCTTCCGAAGACGGTGAAGGTGATGGTCGGGTTGGTGCCAACCACTGTGCCGTTCAAGGTCCAGTTGGCGAAGGTGTAGCCCTCGTTGGGTGTGACGGTCAGGGTGCAGGAGGCGCCGTAGTTGTATTCGCCAGCGCCCGTGACGGTGCCAGCCCCGGTCGGGTTGGTGGAGGCCGTGATTTCGTAGGTGTTGGTGTTGAAGTTGGCCACATAGTCGGCATCACCGGTCACCGTGAAGGTGATGGAAGTGGACGTTCCGACGACCTGTCCGTCCTTGGTCCAGTTGACGAAGGTGTAGCCCTCGTTGGGCGTGACAGTCAGGGTGCAGGAGGCGCCGTAGTTGTATTCGCCGGTCCCCGAGATGGTACCAGCCCCGTTCGGGTTGGTGGAGGCCGTGATCTCGTAGCTGTTGGTGTTGAAGTTGGCCACATAGTCGGCATCACCGGTGACGGTGAAGGTGATGGAAGTGGACGTTCCGACGACCTGTCCGTCCTTGGTCCAGTTGACAAAGGTGTATCCCTCGTTGGGTGTGACGGTCAGGGTGCAGGAGGCGCCGTAGTTGTATTCGCCGGTCCCTGTGACGGTGCCAGCCCCGGTCGGGTTGGTGGAGGTCGTGATCTCGTAGCTGTTGGTGTTGAAGTTGGCGACGTAGTCGGCATCACCGGTGACGGTGAAGGTGATGGATGTGGACGTTCCGACGACCTGCCCGTCCTTGGTCCAGTTGACGAAGGTGTAGCCCTCGTTTGGTGTGACGGTCAGGGTGCAGGAGGCGCCGTAGTTGTATTCGCCGGTCCCCGAGATGGTGCCAGCCCCGGTCGGGTTGGTGGAGGCCGTGATTTGGTAGGCATTAGTGCTGAAATGGGCTACATATGTGGCAGTTTCAGTCACAACGAAATCGCTGTTTGCCGTGGTGGAGACCACTGTGCCATTCTTTGTCCAATTGGTGAAGGTGTAGCCTTGGTTGGCCACAGCGTTCAAATGGAGTGTGTCACCATAGGCATAGGTGCCGGTGCTGCTACCAGTGACGGTACCTCCCTCCTCGGCCATAACGGTAATTTCAAAGGACTGTAGCTCAAAGTTGGCAAAAATCTGGATTTCGCCACCGTCTGGATACAATTCCGTCAAAAGGTGGCTGTTGTCCATGGTGAAGGTGTAGGTGGCTTGGTTGGAAAGATACAAGGCTTGTGCACTCTCAAAATTCTCAGTAGTCCAGTTGACAAAATCGTATCCCGTGTTAGGTGTGGCGATAATGGTCACTTGGTCACCGTAATGGACGATGCCATCACCTTGTATTTCAGCAGAGCCGCCATTTTCGGGAAGGACTGTGAACCACGGATAGTATTCGATTTGCTGGAAGTTGGCGACATAGGTACCGGCCCCAGAGGCGGTGAAGGTGTAGGTGGTATTGCTGGAGACCACCTGACCGTTCTTGGTCCAATTGAGGAAAGTGTATCCTGCGTTGGGCGTGGCAGTGAGTGTGACAGGGGCGCCGTGGTTGTAAGTGCCGCTGCCACTGACGGTGCCACCCCCAGTCGGGTTGGCCGTGGCTGTGATGGTATAGCTGTTTAGGCTGAAGTTGGCGACGAGCGTCCTGGCCCCTGTCACGGTGAAGCTGTAGTTCGGTGTGGTGGAGACCACGCTGCCGTTTTCGGTCCAGTTTACGAAGGTGTATCCGGTGTTGGCCGTTGCCGTGAGCGAGCAGGTCTGTCCGTGGTTGATAGTGCCTCCACCCGAGACGGTTCCGCCGTCGGTCGGGTTGGCCAAGACTGTGATGGTGTAGCTCTGAGCTTCTGCCGTGGTGAAGAATGCGCTATTACTCCAGTTGGTAATCGTATCACCGCATAAGCCCTGAACTCTCACTTCATAGTTGGTATTGGGGGTAAGGTCGGTGAGTGCTAGTGGGCTTGTGACATTGTCGATGGTTACCCACTCGCTGACTACTTCAGTAGCAACGATAATGTCATCCAAACCAACACCGTATCCATAATGGTCCGTGAACAAGAAGCCAATCTGATAGTTGTCAGCCAGATTTGTCAGTTCAATGATTTGGTTTGTCCATGTCTCATGTGCTACCGAAGTGCTCCACAATTCGTTCCATACTCCTTGTTCGCCGATGCGGTAGTAAACTCCTAATTCATCAATGTCGCCGCCCCAACTTCTGTTGATATACCAGAAGGAGAGCGCCAAGTTGTTTTGATCGCTTAAATCCAAAGCGGGAGTGACAAGATAGGTTTGATCTGAGGATTCGCCGTGAGTAATCTTTGCATTATAGTTGCCATTGTGTGCGCCAATAGAGTCAGAGGTATAATCGCCAACACCTATAATCCAAGAAGCAGCGCCCTCGTTGTTCCAACCTTGAGGCATTTCACCGCCTTCAAAGTCTTCGCTGAAGATGGTATCGAGCAGTTCGGTAGCTACTCTATAGTCCATAGTATAGCTGTCGCTATAGCCCGTCCATGTTACGCTGGCACTGTTGGAGGTGATGTTGTTCACTTGCACGTTGAAAGGTGTCGGGCAAGCTTCAAGGGTAGTGAATTCTATGGTATTGCTTGCGAGGTATTCGTTTGCTATGCCATCCGTAAAGCCGCAGGAAGGAACTATATAGGCTTCATAAGCGGTGTTGGGTTGGAGACCTGTAAGTGTATATGGATTTTGGTAAATCTCAAGAGAATCATACGGGACGTATGCCGGTGTAAATGCTGGGCGGTAGTACATCATCCATGCTTGGGAAGTGCCTAGCTCAGTCCAACTGAGGGTGGCGGAGGTGGGTCCAACCTCGGTGGCGGTGAGATCCAAAGGACGTACACAGTCGCCTATGCTTTCGACGAAATTGGCAACAAATTCGATTTCGCCCTGATTCCCTGCGTCAAAGCCAACGAAGTTCTCATCAAACGTAAAGGTGTAGAGGGTATCAGTGGATAGATCTATTTCATAGTAGTCATTGTCAGTACCAACCCACATGGTCCATTTGTAGAAACGGAAGTCCTCGTTAGGTATGGCTCGGAGGGTGACTGCATCGCCGTAATGGATGGCACCAGAGGTGGCGTAATCGAGGCCAACAATTTCACCCCAACCGCCTCCTTCGGGCATGGATGTTATATATGGGTAGTATTCGATTTGCTGGAAATTGGCCACGATGTTGGCGCTTTCGGTGACGGTGAAAGTATATTCGTCTTGATAATAATCTCCAATCATTACATCGTCTTTCATCCAACTATAGAGATAATAACCTATGTTGGGTGTGGCCGTCAGCGTGCAGGTGTCGCCATAGCTGTATTCTCCACCACCTGAAACTGTGCCTGCATCGGCAAGATTGGCACTGACGGTGATAAAATAGGAGTCGGCTGGGGTGAAGCTTACGAAGTTGCTTTCGCTACTCAGTTCATCGCCGTCGCAAAAAGCACGCACCCAGGCGGTACACGTCGTGTTTGGAGTGAGATTTGTGAGCGTGAAAGGATTCTCATTCGCTTCGACGTAGTGCGTGCCTCCTAATTGTGGATCGCCTTGCATGTATGTGATTACCCAAGTGTCGGCATTGCCTCTCTCGGTCCAGCTGAGGGTGGCCGTGTTGCCAGTTGCGTTGGTGACAGTCAGATTCGAGGGAGCAGGACAAAACGTGCCGCCAGAAGGAGTGATGTCAAGTTGAATGCAATTCTTCACATCCAGTAGGGTTCCACTACTGTTCGAAGAATCTTCAGGGTTATAGTTTGTGTTGTCGTTGTATTTGTAAATTGCGGTGTTGCTAAAAGCTGAATACACATAGAATGTAGGTGAGTTGCTACTACTGTTCACGTATGAACCGGTGTTATCATCAATAGTGAGGAGCAGGTTGCTCGTGCCGTTGTACTCAAACGGGGAGTCCAATGTGATGGTTGTCCAGCCCGAAGCCAAAAAATCTACATTTCCCGAGAATACAAGGTAAGAAGTACTTTGGGCAATCCAGCCTGATGTACCAGAGAAACTGCTTTCTGAGGTGTGCGACAGATAGATGTTGATGTCTCTCCCCGTTGATTTCGAGTTGGCCACCTTAAAGGCGATTTTGGTGATGGTGCCGGCTTCACCCACTTCGGAAGCAGTGTAGATTTGTTGCGTCAGTGAGTATTTGTACCAGGAATAGGTGGGCAGGTAACTGTTCGGGCCAGTTTGCTCGCCAATCTCTACAACATCAGCCCTTACCACGCCAAAGAAGGCGAAGCAGAGCATCATCAATGAAAGTAAAGTCTTTTTGTTCATATGCTTTGATTTTTTTGATTTGTATTATTTGTTCATTTTAGTTTTACGTGTCGCTTTTTTAAAGGCGAGACTTATCATAATGGCGACAAAAATATAGAATAAAACCTAAAATTCAAAGAAAATAGCAAAAACGCCACGTAAAACTGAAGGTGAAAAGGAAATGTTTTTTGTTTTTCTTCAAATTATCCCTACTTTTGTCGCATAAAATCATTGGAATATGAAAGCAGACAAGAAAAACATTTGGGCAGAGGTGAAGCGATACTTCATAATCACTCTAGCCTTGTTTGTGATGGTTTTTGGGTGGACAGCCTTTCTCATCCCCAACCATGTACTGGGTGGAGGTGTGAGCGGTATTGCCACCTTGATTTTCTATGCCACAGGTCTCTCGACAGGTATCTCGGTGTTTGTCATCAATGGCATCTTGGTGCTTATCTCTTTGAAGGTGTTGGGCCCCTCTTTTGGCATTAAGACAGTGTATTCCATCGCCGTGTCGTCGGTGTTTTTCTTCTTTCTCCAGCGATGGATTACCGACCCGATGTTGACGGGCGAGATCAAGCCTTTTGTGGAAGAGAAGATTCTGGCAGCTATCCTCGGCGGTGGCTTGGCAGGTTTGGCCATTGGCGTGGCGTTTACCCAAGGTGGCAGCACGGGTGGTACCGATATCGTTGCGATGATGATCTGCAAATACCGTAACATCTCCCAAGGACGCGTTATCTTGCTAATTGACATCATCATCATCTCTTGCTCTTATTTCGTTATCGAGAACGACAAAATCCAAGCCATCATCTACGGCTTTGTGGTGATGGGTGTGTGCAGCTATTGCATCGACTTGGTGTTGACAGGCAACAAGCAGTCGGTGCAAGCCTTCATCTTTACTTCTGAGCCCGATAAGGTGGCCGACCGCATCGCCAATGAGATGCAACGCGGCGTGACGATGATCAACGGCACGGGCTGGTACACCAAGCACGAGGGCCCGATACTGATGGTCGTGGCCCACAAGCGCGAGTCACAGCAAATCCTACGAATCGTAAAAGAGGAAGACCCCAAGGCATTCATGACGATGAACACCGTGATGGGAGCTTACGGCAAAGGGTTTGAGCAGATTAGGAAGTGACTATGAACAGCTTCTGGCCTCTAGCTTTTGGCAACTTATCGAAAAACTTATGAGTTTACTTCTATCTATGGAGCTGCCAGTAGCTAATAGCCATAACCATAGTCAATAGTCATAGTCGAAAACAAAACAAATATAAACTAGAATTTTGAATAGTTACTTACGTTAAAACCTTATTCACTATGAAAAAAGCGTTGATTACATTGGTCTGCTTGTTCGCCATGATGGCGGCAGGCACGAGCATTAAGGCTCAGGAAATTACGATATCATTGGATCCAGGCTGGAACTGGATAAGCTACCCTAACACGGAGGTTATGACCATAACTGCGGCTTTGGGCGACTTCACCCCGATGCAAGGTGATGTCATCAAGTCAAAAGGTAACGGACAATCTGTCTATAACAACGGTGCATGGAGGGGAAAGCTGACCTATTTAATCCCGGGTAGTGGCTACCATTACTATTCAGCACGCACGGAGTATGTGGAATTCGTCTTTGCGCAAGCTGCATCTTCCAATGTGACCACCGCTGAGCCGACCAACATCACCAACACAAGTGCAGTAGTTGGCGGCACGGTGACCGTACCCGAGGGTGGCCACGTGTTCCTGCGTGGCGTGTGCTGGGGCACAGAGCCGAATCCTGACATTGACGGCAATCACACCTCAGAGGAGACGGGTGTGGGCGCATTCAGTAGCACCATTGAAGGTCTGACGACGGGCCTTATATACTATGTGCGTGCCTACGCAGTGATCGACAATGGCCTTGTTTATGGTGAGAACCTGAGCTTTGTTGCCAACTATGAGTATGTCGACCTCGGCTTGCCCAGCGGCCTGTTGTGGGCGACCTGCAATGTGGGAGCTGACGCGCCTGAAGGCTATGGCGATTACTTCGCTTGGGGCGAGACACAGCCGAAGAGTGAATATAGCGAGAACACCTACTTGTTTTACAACGACGGCATCCTGACCAAATATACAGGAAGTGATGGCTTGACTGTTCTTTTGCCCGAGGATGACGCAGCTACGGCCAATTGGGGTGGAGACTGGCGGATGCCTACTAAGGAAGAATGTCAAGAACTATTCTATAACACAACTTGCACTTGGACGACTCAAAATGGTGTAGTCGGACAATTATTCACTGCAACAAACGGCAACAGCCTTTTCATGCCCGCTGTTGGCTATCGCAATTGGAGTGATTTATACGGTGAAAACAATATTGGTTACTATTGGACGAGCTCACTCTTCACAGACAATCCGCATGATGCTTGGAATTACTATGTGGATTCGTACTCCAACGGCAAGTCTTACAGCTATCGTTGCTATGGTTATACTGTGCGTCCGGTGCGTTCCTCTGGGCAGAGTTCCGTTGAAATCAACGTTACGGCCAATCCAACAGAAGGTGGCTGGGTTAGTGGTGGAGGCACTTACCAAGCAGGTGATATCTGTACGCTCAATGCAATGGCTTATGATGGCTATGTGTTCGTCAACTGGTTATTGAACGGTGATGTGGTTTCCACTGAAGCTACCTATTCTTTTACGGTTAGCACAAGTATGAACTTGGTGGCGAGTTTTGGAGTTTATAGTGTTGGCGATTATGTCGACCTTGGCTTGCCGAGTGGCCTGCTGTGGGCCACCTGCAATGTGGGTGCCGAAACGTCTGAAGGTTGGGGCAACTACTATGCCTGGGGCGAAACCCAACCTAAGGAAACGTACAGTTGGAACACCTACCAGCATTGTAATGGTAGCTCTAGCACCCTAACAAAATACACGGGAAGCGACGGCATGACCACTCTATTGCCTGAAGATGATGCAGCCACGGCCAACTGGGGCAGTGAATGGCGTATGCCCACCTATGATGAATGGAATGAACTGTCCGATAATACAACCAAAACTTGGATAACTCAAAATGGTGTGTACGGCATACTTTTCACTGCCTCTAATGGTAACACTCTCTTCATGCCCTGTGCTGGTACCAGTGATTGGAATAGTCTTTATGATCTTTCAGGGGACTATTGGTCAAGTTCGCTCAACATGACCCACCCAAGTTACGCGAAGGAAGCCAACATCGATATGAGTGCGGTGGCATACGATGAAATGGATGAAGGCAACCGTTTCAGAGGCATACCTGTCCGAGCTGTACGTTGTAAGAACAGTGTTATCAATGTCTCCGCTAATTCGACAGTGTGTGGCACGGTGAGCGGTGGTGGCACCTATTTTGATGGCACCAACTGTACGGTCTCCGCTACAGCCAACGAAGGTTATATTTTCGTTGGTTGGTCTGAGGATGGCTTGACTATCTCTACTGAAACCTCATATTCTTTCACGGTTAGTGGAAACAGGAACTTGGTGGCATTCTTTTATAATTACATTTCAGGTGCCTACCAATATGTTGACTTAGGCTTGCCGAGTGGTCTGATGTGGGCGACCTGCAATGTGGGAGCCGAAACGCCCGAGGGCTACGGCAATTACTATGCTTGGGCCGAGACCCAGCCCAAAAGCACATACACATGGAACACTTATCAGTATTGCCACGGTAGTAGTACCACCTTTACTAAGTATTGTAACAAATCCTATTACGGCTACAACGGCTTCACCGACAATCTGACCACATTGCTGCCAGAAGATGATGCGGCCACAGCCAACTGGGGTGCAGATTGGCGCATGCCTACCAGGACGGAATGGTCTGAACTATACAACAACACCGTCTCCACATGGGCCACCTTGAACGGGGTGAGAGGAAAGCTTTATACTGCATCTAACGGTAACGGCATCTTCTTGCCTACTGGAGGACGTTACGCTGGAAGCTATCTTTCCGGCGTGGGCATCAGCGGGCACTACTGGTCGAGTTCGCTTGACGATACCCCGAGCAGAGCGAGGGATTTTACTTTTGGTGAGAACAGTTATCTTGAAAACTATCGTTACTATGGGCAGTCCGTAAGGGCGGTGCGTTCATCGCGCTAAAACTAACCTTTGTCCCATTACGGGAATGTGCAATAAGTTGGCAGGTGGCCGCCTGCCAACTTATTTTTTTTTCGGCCAATTTTCAAACATGATAGATTTAGGTTTTGTCCGTTGTTAGTTTTTTTATAGTTTTGTACTCTGAATAATCGATCAACTAAAAATAACAGTTATGAAAAAAGCAATGATTACATTGATTTGCTTGTTCGCCATGCTGGCGGCGGGCTCGGTCTTGAAGGCTCAAGAAGCGGTCCTTGAGTTGTACCCTGGATGGACCTGGATTAGCTATCCGAGCACAGACACGCTGGACTTCGCAACGGTGTTTGATTCTTTCACGCCTATGACAGGTGATTACATCAAGTCGCAGATGGGCTATGCCGAATACTATGAGGGCTACGGATGGTTCGGTTCCTTGACGAATTTCATGCCTTGCAAGGGTTTCATGTACAAGTCGAATCGCACCGAGCCCGTCATGATTACCGTGGGCACACCGCTTTCCCAGCAGGCGGTGACGACAATGGAGCCGTCGGACATCACCGCCGAGAGCGCGGTGGTGGGCGGTACGGTGACCCTTGGCGAAGGCAACCATATCTTTGCCCGAGGCGTGTGTTGGGGTACGGAGCCATTGCCCAATGTGGACGGCAGCCACACAATCGATGCTACCGTGACGGGCAGCCAGACCGTTACCTTGGACAATCTGACTCCAAACACCACTTATTACGTGCGTGCTTACGTGGCGACCGACAATGGCCTTTCCTACGGTGAGGTGCTGAACTTCACCACGCTTGAAGATGGAAGCACTGGCAATATTCCCACGGGTGCCATTGACGGCAAGTTCACCATTAACAATGACGGCGACCAAGTGTATTTCTCACAAGGTAATCTGCAATATATAGGCAGCGTCAGCCAACCATATTGGAAATTTGCTGATAATCAATGGGATTACCTTGGGAATAATGGACAAGCGAGTACTGATCAAAATGTTGACCGTGATTTGTTTGGTTGGGGAACAAGTGGTCATAACCATGGTGCTGTTTGTTATCAACCATGGAGCACCAGCACCAGTTGCAGTGACTACTACGCATACGGCAGCTATACATACAACTTGTACGACCAAACTGGCGAGGCAGACTGGGGCTGTAATCCGATTAGTAACGGTGGAAATATTCCGAACACATGGCGTACTTTGACTATGGACGAATGGCTGTATGTATTTAATACGCGAAATACTACTTCTGGTATACGCTATGTCAAAGCAAAAGTGAACAGTGTGAACGGCTTGATTTTGCTGCCTGATGATTGGAATACAATTTATCACACATTGAACAGCATCAATCCTACTGGGAATTGTGATTTTAATGTTAATGTAATCAGTTATTCCGATTGGGTAAGTGATTTTCAGGCACATGGTGCGGTCTTTTTACCAGCTGCAGGGTTCCGCGATGGAACAGCCGTTTGCTCTGGCAATGATGGGGATTACTGGTCAGCAACGAGCGTAAACGATGTATATGCAGGCCATGAAGGCTTCAACAATGGTGATGTGTATTTGGGCGGTGGCAACTTCAGAAATTACGGTTTTTCAGTGCGTTTGGTTCGGACAGCCGAACTTGTGACAAGTTATAACATAGGGGCTGCTTCAAATCCATCAGAAGGAGGAACAATAATAGGAATAGGAAACTATGAACTGAGTGCCACTTGTATCCTTACTGCCATAGCCAATGAGGGCTATACCTTTGAAAATTGGACGGAAAATGGCGAAGTGGTATCAACAGATCCCAGCTATGCTTTCACGGTCAATAGTAACCGATTCTTGGTGGCTAATTTTACATACGTGTTGCAAAGTTTCACCGTCACTGTCACAGCCAACCCGACTGACGGTGGTACTATCACTGGTGGTGGCAACTACCAGCAAGGCCAGTCGTGTACCGTCACTGCCTCAGCTAATATTGGCTATACCTTCACAAGTTGGACAGAGGATGGTGAGGTGGTCTCCACTGATGCCACATATTCCTTCACTATTATTGGAGACAGAAGTTTAGTGGCAAACTTTGCTGTATCCAGCAGTGGCGAACACGGCTATGTTGACCTCGGCCTGCCGAGTGGCACCTTGTGGGCCACCTGCAATGTAGGTGCTAATGCCCCTGAAGAGTACGGTGATTACTTTGCTTGGGGCGAAACCCAGCCAAAGGATACTTACAATTGGAACACATATCAGTATTGCAACGGTAGTTCTAGCACCCTAACCAAATATTGTTACGATTCTGCCTATGGCTATAACGGTTTCATCGACAACCTTACCACATTGTTGCCAGAAGATGATGCCGCCACTGTCAACTGGGGCGATGATTGGCGTATGCCTACTATGGAGGAATGGCAAGAACTATTTGATAACACCACAATCACAGGTGCCACACAGAATGGTGAACATGGGAGATTGTTCACAGCGAGTAATGGCAATAGCCTTTTCTTGCCTTCTGCTGGACATTATGATTGGAATGGTCTATACGATGTTAACAACGGTATCTATCAGTCGAGTTCGCTTGGTGGTTATTCGAACGCTGCTTGGGTCATCAAATTCGAGGGGAATAGTTGCAATATGTATAGTAGATTACGTTACTATGGCTTTTCTGTCCGGGCAGTACGCTCTACGTCTCAGAACATGTCTTTTGTTATCAATGCTATGGCTAGTCCAACAGAAGGCGGATCGGTGAGCGGAGGTGGTACTTACCAAGAGGGCAGTGATTGTATGCTTACCGCAACAGCTAACGAAGGTTATACTTTCTCCAATTGGACAGAGAATGGTGAGGTGGTCTCCACTGATGCCACATATTCTTTCACTGTTGATGGAAATAGGAATCTGGTGGCAAACTTTGCTGTATCAAGCAGTGGCGAACACAGCTATGTTGACCTCGGCCTGCCGAGTGGCACATTGTGGGCTACCTGCAATGTGGGAGCCGAAACTCCTGAGGAATACGGCGACTACTTTGCCTGGGGCGAAACCCAGCCCAAGGATAATTACCAATGGAGTACATATCAGTATTGTAATGGCAGCTCCAGTACACTCACTAAGTATTGCTCTAATTCCAGCTTTGGATATTATGGCTTCACCGATAATCTTACCACTTTGCTTCCGGAGGATGATGCCGCCTCAACTAACTGGGGTGGAGATTGGCGTATGCCTACCAAGGAAGAGTGGCAAGAGTTGCAAAATAACACGACAAGTACATGGACTATCCAGAATGGTGTATATGGACGGCTCTTCACTGCTAATAATGGCAATAGTCTATTCCTGCCAGCTGCTGGCTATTACGGTGATAATATCCTTCGCGGCGATGGCATTTGGGGCTATTATTGGTCGAATACGCTCAACACTAATTATAGTCATCCCGACGAAGCACGTCTCTTTTATTTTTTGTCCAGCAGCAGTAACTCCAATTCCAACTACCGATCTTTCGGATGTTCTGTCCGCCCTGTGCAGTCTGCTTCTCAACTTGTTATCAATGCTACGGCCAACCCTACGGAAGGAGGCTCCGTGAGTGGAGGAGGAGTTTACCCAGTAGGTGCAGATTGTGTACTCACTGCTACGGCTAACGAAGGCTATTTTTTCATCAAGTGGACAGAAAATGGCGAGTTGGTTTCCTCAAATGCTATCTATTCGTTTACAGTTAACAGTAACAGAAATTTGGTGGCAAACTTCGGCATCTCTGTTGCTCACCCTTACGTTGACCTCGGTCTTCCGAGTGGTACTCTATGGGCTACCTGCAATGTGGGTGCTGATGCTCCTTATGAATATGGAGACTATTTTGCTTGGGGCGAAATTCAGCCCAAAAGCGATTACGGTTGGAATACGTATCAGTTTTGTAATGGCAGCGAAAACACACTTACTAAGTATTGTAGCAAAGCCAACTATGGATATAACGGTTTTACCGATACTTTGACCACCCTTTTGCCGGAGAATGATGCGGCTACAGTTAACTGGGGAGGAGACTGGCGTATGCCCACTGATGAAGAATGGGATGAACTTTTCGATAATACCACAAGAACATGGATATCCATGAATGGCACGATAGGCATCCTTTTTACTGCCTCGAACCACAATAGTATTTTCTTGCCTGCTGCAGGAATTTACCGCTATAATCATCTCGAATATGCTGGCAGCAGTGGCCACTATTGGTCAAGTTCGCTTAGTACTGATGATCCGAGGTTTGCAGGAGAATTCTCTTACACTAGTTCGAACTGGTTTTTCACTGGCTACACCAGTCGTTGTAATGGTCAGTCAGTTCGTCCCGTGCGTTCTGTGCTATTGAAATAGCCATTGTTGCACATGGGTAAGACAAGCAAGAGCAACAATTGATGGGTGGGTGTTCATGGCAGTGCGCTACCCAGTCCCATTACGTTAATTTTTTATGACAGCCTCGTGCCGAGGCACGGCATTCTATTTACCCCATACAGCTCTGCTGTGTGGGGTTTATCAGACTGTGCATACCAGAATGTAGACTCAGGAGAGCGTGCTGGAGGCACGCTATGGCTGCCTCATGGTATAGAGGCAGTGGTGTGTGGGGTATCTTGTGCTGTGTCGGTACTGCATGGTGTTAGGCAGGTATAGGACAGACTGGATGATAGACTCGATAGTGCGTGCTGGAGGCACGCTATTTCCCCATGTGAGGTGGCGTGCCTCCGGCACGCAGGTCACTATGACTGGTGTGTCGAGCCCCACACGGCACCGTGTGGGGTAAATAGGAGGTCGTGTCTCCGACACGGTCCGGTGCTGGAAGTACGCTACGGCTGCGTCAAGGTGCAGTAGGTATGGCTTGTAGGGATACATTGTGCCGTGTCGCATGGCATCAGTCCGAACCAGTGTAATGACTATGGTAGCTTTGATATTATGTAAAAGCGGTCATAGTCATAGGCCATAAGTCATAGTAAAAAAGGGAAAGCCTTTCACACAAAGCTTTCCCTTTTTTCGTTCTTAAAATGAATAATTACTTAATGCCAAGCTTCTTGGCGATATCCTTCGGCAGGGCATCCTTGTGAACCACGATGTTCAAGGTCTTGTAGCGGACGAAAGCCTTGGAGACGTACCAAATGCCTTTGTACTGGCCGGCTTCGCCCCAGCTGTTCTTCACGATGAAGTACTCGTTGCCGATCTGGTCCTTGGCGGTGCCGTAGATGAGCATGCCATGGTCGTCGCCAGTCTCGTAGTTGTCGTAAGCAATCTGACGTTCCTTCTGGGTGACCCATTTCTGCGGGGTGGGACCGCCTTGGGCCTCTTTCTTACGGTCGGCGGCACTCATGCCCAACCAGTGGGCCATGTCGCTGCCTTGGAGGTCACGGCCTTTGGCTTCGAGGTCGGGCAGCACGGCCACACCGGCCATCTTGCCACGGAGCCAACCTTGTTCGCTGACGTCGGAACCCCAAGCGATGGGATACCCCTTTTCAATGGCGTTGTCCATCACCTGCATCAGTTCGTCGATGGGGAGGTTCCATGCTTGGCCCCAGCGCCAGTTGTCCTGCACTTCGATGACGAAGGGCTCATAGAAGGGATGGTGTGTGAATGAAGTCAGGTTGACGTAATCGTCCATGTTGAGGCCAGTGGATTCGGCGAAGCTCATGGGCGTGTACTTCTTGCCTTTGTAGGTGAACTCGGTCGGAGGCACACCGAGGTAGGCGTCGTAGATGCCAGCCAAACCCTTCTTCCACAGCGGGTTGCCGTCCTTGTCCATCTGGATCTTACGGCTCTTGATGACGCCTTCAACATACGGGTCGGTGACAGCGGAGAGCTCAGTGAAGTTCGACAGGGAGTCGCCGTGCATGGCACCTGCAGGCATCAGCTCATCGGGGATGAGGCCGTAATGTCTGATGGCATACAGCACATCACCAAAAGAACCGCCTTGCGAGAAGGAAACGTCGCCGTGGGTACGGATGGCGGCCTCAGCGCGGTCCAAATAAGTCTTGTAAACGATGTACATCTCGGAGAAGTCGTACTCGGGCTTGCCCATACGGAGCAGTTCGGCCTCAAAGAAAGCCAGCGAGCTGTAGCACCAGCAGGTACCAGCTTGGTTCTGGTCTTTGACGGAGGTCACGGGGAGTTCCTTAATGGTGGTAAATTTGAAGCCTTCGCCTTCAGGTTCTTCGGGTTTCGGCATGGGTGGTTGTGCAACGACGCTGACGCTGAGCATCAAAGCGGCTGCGGTAAGTAAATGCTTGAATTTCATAATGATGTTTATTTGTTGAATTGTTGATTGTTGAATTGTTGAATTGTTGTCTTTCTGAAGGGTCGAAGGGCCGATTTATGGCCGCAAAAGTATGGAAACTTTATCAAAGTCCCAAATCTTTTCTCATGGCTTTCGAAAGCGCCTCTTTATTCAAGGTGAAGAAGATGGTGTATTGGCGCAGGTATTGCTCGGAGCAGTACCAATAGCCTTGGTAAGGTCCCCTGTCGCCCCACGAGTTCTTGATCTTGTAGTATTTGGTGCCGTTTTGGTCCTTGGCGATACCGACGACGAGCATGCTGTGGTCGTCGCCTGCATCCCAGTTGTCGTAAGCTCTTTGGTGGTCCTCATCGGTGACCTTCTTTTCGGCGACGATCTCTTCCCAAAGATTCTCGTTTTCGGGGTCTTCGGGGACGATGCCCAAACCCGTCTTTCCGGAGAAGCCTTTGTTGCTGACATCCTGTGCCCAGCCGAGGGTGTAGCCATGCTCTAAGGCATAGTCGACAGCTTCCATCAGTTTGTCGAGCGGCAGGTTGTAGGCAGGGGTCCAAGTCCAGTTGTCGGGGATCTCAACCATGCAAGGCTTGTTGTATTCCTCGTTAGTGAAAGAGCAGATCTCAATGTAGTTGGCGGGGTCGATACGGTATTTCTCCGCAAACGACTTTGGGGTGTATTTCTTGCCATCGACGGTGAACTCTTCCGGTGCCTCACCGAGATAAGCATCCAAAACACCTTGCACCGCCTTGGGTCCTGCAGGCGAGATTTTCTTGTTGCCATTTTTGATGATGGCACGAGCCACCGAGCTGATGACTTCGTTCATCTCGGCATGCATGTGGCGTTCCTCACCGATGACTTTGCCGCTGTAGTCGGCTTCAGGCATCATGCCGTATTTGTCGATCATATAGAACACGTCGCATACCTCGCCGCCTTGGCTGAGGGTGTTGTTGCCGTGCATGCGGACGAATTTCGCTACTTTCTCCGTCCAGGCATTACGGACGACAAACATCTCCGAGAGGTTGAACTCTTTGCCATAGATGCGCATGATCTCCGCTTCGACGAAGCCGATGCCAGCAAAGCACCAGCAAGTGCCGGAGCTGCCTTGGTTGTCGACGGGCGTGTGCTTCACGTTGACGGTTTCCGTGATCTGATAGACGGGTTTTTCTTCTTTGGCTTCTTGGGCCAAGAGGGTCGTGCCCATGACTGACAGCAGTGCAATAGCTGTCACCTTAAGGAATTTGTTCATATCAATGTGTTTTGTTGTCATTATAATTTCACAATCTTAGTAGTCGTGCTGCCTTGTTCGGTCGCGGTCTCAACAAAATAGCATCCCTGCGGCTGTGCCGAAAGATCGAGAGTCATGTTGTCTTCGAGCGCCGTTTGGCAAATCACCGTTTGTCCCATAACATTGAAGACCCTGACTTGACGAAGGCCGTCTGCTTCGATGGTGAAGGTATTCTTGGTCGGGTTAGGATAAATGCTAATAGTTTGATCGACTGTGTTTTCGTTTACATTAGTAGTCCAGTCCACATTCACGACGTTGGAGGGGTTGGATTCGACATGGGTGGTGTATCCCGTGATAGTGTAATCGTATGTTTCAGCAGGAGTGGAGGTATAGTCGACAAATGCATGTCCTGTTACGCCATGGGCGATGTGCTCTCCGTTGCGGTAGACGTTATAGCCTTCTGCCACAGAGCCTTCTTCCCACTCAAGGATGACACGGCCTTCGTGGATGAAGAAATCGAGGTGTTGCGGGATGATGGTCTTGTTGAATTCCACGAAGTTCAGTTCGGGATGTCCTTCTGCCGTGGCGTATCCAGACTCGCAATGGGTCTCTTGATAGTAAGCCGAGACGGTATATTCGTAAAAGCCATCGGGCTGTGCGGAGAGGTTGTCTGTATAAGTGGTGCTGGAAGTCAGCTTGATGCGCTTGAACTCACCACCTTTTGGACGACGGTATATCATATAACCCGCTACGGTTTCATCCTCGGGGACATCCCATATTAGTTTGGCTTTTTCAGTGGTGGCAATTTCCACCCGGAGGTTGGTCGGGATGATGCAGGGAGATTCGGGATGATAGCTGCACGTATTCGAGGGAAGAATCTCACCGTTGAGGGTGCAGGCAATGACGTGGTAGGTGTGGAAGGTCGTTCTGGTGTCATCGTCAACGAAGTTGGTCTCGTTGGTCATGGCGTACAGCAAACCATCGCGGAATACTTGGTAGTTGATGCAGTTTTCGACGGGATCCCAGGTCAGCGTCACTTGATCGTCTGATACGTTGGCTGTCAGATGTGTGCCCTCTATCTCTTCGTCCTTGTCGTTGCAAGTGTTGTTAATAATATAGATTAAGCCATCTTGGATTTCAGAGGAGGAGCCATGGAAATGGGCTTTGAGTGTACCATTGGAATTCCTAACTTTGAAACGGAAGTCTTCGATGGCTTGTTCGGGCTTCTGCCATTGGATTTTGACATGGCCGAATGGCAATGTGATGGTGCGTGTGGCCTCCTCTGTTTCGAGAGAGAGGTTGACTATTTCGTCGCCAGCATTGTTGACGAACGAAAGCGCTCCGCCGTTCCACCCTTCCGGGTTGGAAGAGGTCATCTCTACCGTCCACTCGCATGTGGGGCCTAAAAGGACGTTTTTCTCAGTAGCGGCCAAGCCCATAGCATTGTGGACGACAGCATAAACGCTGTAATTCACCAATCTGGGGAGGTAATGGTCGGTATAACTCATCTCGGCTCCGGGAGCCACGTTGTCTTCGGTATAGATGATTTTGCCGTTGCGGGTGATGACAATTTGGTCGATATTGGTGATGTCTTGCATATGGATGTCCTGGGTGGGATTGGTCCAAGTCAGGGTGGCGGCATAGTCGAAATCATTGCTGGGGCTGACTGAAAGGTTTTCAGGTTGCAAAGGCATGTAGTCGTAGACATCGGCAGGCACGAAGTTGAACACGGCTTGAGCCCATCCAGCATAATCGATTTCGTCGATGACGAACCAGCCGTCGCTGTTGCCGCCCCAACCCCAGTTGAAGTGGAAGAGGTCGCTGTCATCGTAACCATCACACACGAAGGCATGACCGCCGCTGTTGCTGAAACCAGAGTAGTAGACAGGCCAACCAATGTCGTGGGATTCTTTCAGCATGTTCTGCCAGCTGGTGAGCGAATACATGTCGCGCATCTTGAGCTCGGCGTGGCTCGAATAGGAAAAATGATTTTGAATAGCATAGGGCACGTTCCATGAGTTAGCACCGCTGCCGCTGGGTGAGAAGTTCATTTCGACAGCCACGCCGCAGTGATACATCAACAATGCCACTGCCTCAATCTCTTGCTGTGAGGCTCCATTGAGTCGGTCGGGCATGTGCTCCCAATCATAGGTGGTCTCACCGAAATTGGCTGATTGCATCCCATAGTCGCAGTAGTATGAATAACTTCCCGTGCCTTGCAAAGGATGGTTCCAGCGCTTCATCACCTGACTCATGGCAGTGGCCACGCAGCCTGCATAGCAACGGTTTCCAGGACCACCGTTGGACTCGGGAGCATAATAGTTATAAGGGGAATCTTGATTCCACTTGGTGGTGCAGATATAGTCGACACCGCGGCCTCCGTTGCGCGAAAGCAGACGACCTGTGGTGGCTACACTTTGCCATTCCTGTTCGGTGTCATCGAAGAGGACGGCATTACGGCTGGTGCGGGCTTCGATAATTCTGTCTAAGTAGAACATCAATTCGGGTGATGGGTTCTCAGTCCCAAAGGGACCTTCGTCGGAATAGCCTACGATGGGACGGAAACGGTCGTCGGCTGAAACGATGACGAAACCACCTTCACCGACGTTGAATGCGTAGAAACAGGTTTCGCCACGGCTTGATGAGCCTGTGTAAACCAGTTGTAATTCATTGCTTCTCAAATTGCTGTCAAAGTTGGCTTGGGCAAATCTTTGTCCAATGGCCTTAGCTCTTGCCGCGTCGATGGGACGGGCATTCAGTGCGGTCATGCCCAAAAGCATGACAAGACTTAATAGTAGGTATTTCTTCATGGCTTATTATAATTTGTTTGTGTTTCTTAAAATAGGGCTTCAAAAATATGAATAAAAGCAAAACATATGGCAAATAAATCTCAAAATATTTCTCAAATAGAGATGACTTCATCCATTTTGATGTCCAATGGCTCGGTAGGTACTTCATCAACAAGCTGAAAATCAAAGCAAATGCCAATGCGCTTCACTTTCAGATGTTGGCATAGAAATCGGTCGTAGTAGCCTTTGCCACGTCCAATGCGGTTGCCCTTGGGATCGAAGGCCACGCCTGGGACGACAATGAGGTCGAAATCGCCGGTGTAGGGCTCGTTCTGAGGCTCAAGGATATTGAAATCGCCTATGGCAAAGTCAGTGTCTTTGGCATATTCCACTGGGATGATGTCGTCGCCAACCACAGTGGGCAGGATGATCTTCTTTTTCAAATGCCATTTTTCCAAGAAGGCCTGAGTCTGCACTTCATCGGGGAGGGCACTGTAAAGCATGATTTTTTCGGCTTTGATGAAGTCGGGATGTTGTTCCAGCTTGGCCAGAATCTTCTCCGACTGTTCCATCAACTGTTCTTTCGTATGTTGTTTTTTCAGTGTTTTGATTTGGGCACGTAGTTCTTTTTTCTCCATTTTTCTGATTTTTTCGGCAAAAATATGAAATAAAGCTGAAAAAAGAGGAACAAATTGAAAAAATTTGTACTTTTACGGCGAAAAAAGTTGGATATTATGAAACGATTGCTTGTTATTTTGCTGATGCTTATCGGGTTCCTCGTGAACGCATCTGCTCAGGAACGTCGCCGCTATGCCTTGATTTGGCACGATGAATTCAACAATTCGATTTTGGATACAGAGGTCTGGTCGAAGATTCCGAGGAGCAAGTCCGACTGGGCCATCCACATGTCGTCGGACGAAAGGCTGTATGGCTTTGAGGATGGCAATCTCGTGTTGCGTGGCATGGTGAACGATTATTTGCCGAAAGATACTGCGGCTTTCCTGACTGGGGGCATATGGGGCAAGGGTAAGAAGAACTTTGGTTTTGGCAGGGTGGAGGTGAAGGCCAAGTTTGATGTGGCGCAAGGTTATTGGCCGGCCATTTGGATGTTGCCCTGGACCAACCACACTGTGAACTGGCCTCATGCTGGTGAAATCGACATCATGGAGCACTTTAGGGACAATCCATTTGTGAATAATACGGTTCACAGCCATTACACATATAACCTGAATCGGCGCAACCGACCTTCGCAGGTGGCCTATCCGAAATATAACGAAGGAGAATACAACACTTATGCTGTGGAACGCTTTCATGACAGTCTTGTCTTTTTTGTCAATGGACAGCGCACATTGAACTATCCTCGTTTCCGCAAGGGCAGAAATGGCCAGTTCCCTTTCAGCGAGTATGAGTATTACTTGATTTTGGACGCGCAACTGGGTCGCGACCGCTCGCCTTACATCGACACGACAAAATTGCCCGTCGAATTGCGCATCGATTATGTGCGCTATTATGAGTTGGACACCAAAACGGATGTCATTCCTGAACCACAAGATTATCAGCAGTATACGAAGAAAAGGTATAGATTTAGGAGAATAGTGGTCAAAGAGAAGGAGACCTTCAGCAATCCCGATGAATACCATATCGTTACCAAACGGGGTAAAGCTACCATTTCAGGCAATGTGGTTTGGGCGCAAAACACACTTGCACAGCTCATCGGTGTGGATGGTAAGATTGCCAATGTGGATTTCTTCGATCGACCTGCTTGCCCTTATCGTGGTGTCAGTCTTGACAAGTTTGATAAAAAGTTGACATTCGATGATTTAAATGGAATTTTGGAGCTAATGGCATTTTATAAGTTGAATTACCTGCAATGGGACGAAAAGGGCAATTGTTCTGAAGATGAAATCAGAATATTAAGGGAAAACGCGCATAATATGGGTATTACAATGGTTGCAGACATTCCTGCGATTTCAAACGTTGATTTCATCGATTTTGAAGACAGCAAGCGAATTCCTATATCAAGCCGTGTTTTCCTGCAAACGGCATCGAAAAAAGGTGGATGGTTCTATCTGAGAGGATTGGAAGCAAAGGATTTGGAAGCCCTGATGGCTTTCGCCGAGCGCTATTGGCGTGGCGGCGATGCAGGTGAAGGGACGGTTGAAAACGCTTTACCTGATGCTTTGTCCCCCGCAGGTTCGCGTTTGGCCAATTTCAAAGAAAAACTGACTGTTCACCGCGCCCGTTTCCATCATAAATGACAATGGCCACGACCCCCGTCTAGGTGGTCATGGCCATCTGAAAAAGGTCATGGTCAAAAACTATTATCTTCCGTTGTAGTTTCCGCTCAAGGTCTCAATAAAACCATTGGCGGCAGTCTTCATGTTGACGAAATCGCTACCCAAGGAGCTAGAGCAGTCGAGCACGAGCATAATCATTGCGCTCTTGTATTCGTTGACAATCTGGGTGTTGCCCGAAGGTGTGAATTCGCTGTTGTACTGCCATTGCGAAGACGACTCAAGCCAGTTCCATTCCTTCACATAGTCGGTGCTGATCGGAACGCCGTTAGTGTCGGTGAGGTTTTGGAATGAGAAGAGGTCAAAGATGCCTTCTCTTGATGCCGTGACGGCGATGCCTGACATGCACTCCAATCCAACGTAATCGATTTCTGTCAACTGTCCTTTCTTATCTCCGATAGTGATATAGGTGCCTTCGATGTAGCATTGCGATTCGTTGACATCGGACACGTTGTCGAAAGTGAAGCGTATTCTGGTGTTGGGCTCTTGTGCCGGCAGTTTGAGCGTGACATTGTAGAAGGTGCTTTGGTTGTAAAGCTGCTGGGCGATTTCGGCGAATTTTTCGGAAGCTTCGCTCATGTTGCTGACTTCGACGACATTGCTGGGGTCGCTCGAAAGTTTCCTGAGGTTGTTGCGGAAACTCTCGATGTCGCTCACATCCGCGCCGCGCACGCCGATGGAGTAGGCCGAAATGTTGGTTCCACCGATGAGTTCGTTGTTGATTCTTCCATTGACGGCGGACAAATATTCACTACCCGAGTTGTAGCTGTCGGAAAGTACGTATGAGCCTTGGTCGAGACCATCGGTGAAAGTCACCACGGAGACATTGATGAGGTTCTCTGGAATCTTGGCGTTGGCCAAGCTGTTGAGGCCCGTGTTGACGGCATGATAAAGGATGGTGCCGTTTTGCATCGACAGCCCGTCGACAAAACTCTCGAAATTGTGTTTTGTGTCTTGGTTAAGCAGGCCAAGCGGCATGGTGTAAAGGTCGCTGTTGAAGCCTACTATACCCAAATAAAGGCCTTCCTTAGCGGGAGTGTTGTCTTCAGCCTTGGGTTTTCTGCAACTGGTGAAAGTGGTGAGCGCGACAACAAGTGCCAAAACCGCTACCGATAAAATGTGTTTCTTCATATTCATTAGTTTTTAATCTGTTCTATAACGCGATAAGGTCTATTAAATTGTATGATGCAAAAACTATCAACTCCTAACTCTTAACTCCTAACTCCTAACTCTCTAAGGCTTGTCGGATGGCGCGGCATAGTTGGTCGGGACAAGAGGTGTTTTTGAAGCCGCAGCGGATGCCTTCCAAACGTTGCAGCACGTCCTCGACTTTCATGCCTTCCACCAAGGCGCTGACACCTTGCGTGTTGCCGTTGCAGCCACCATAGAACTGCACGTTCTTCAGGATGCCGTCTTCGATTTCAAATTCGATGGCTTGGCTGCAGGTGCCTTGAGTGCGGTAGGTGTATCTCATGTCTGATTCAAAGATTCAAAATTTAAAGATTTAAAATTTGGACATAAACTTCTCGCTGTCAACCACAAAGCGTTCGTGGATGCCTTCGCCGACCAGCGTTTCGCCTTCAAAGCATTTCACCTCGAAGACCAATCGGTGGCGGTCCACATCAACGATTTTGGCTTCGCAGCGGATGGTCGAACCTACTGGACTGGCTTTCAGGTGCTTGATGTTGACTGCAATACCCACGGTTGTGTTGCCTTCACCGATTTTGTCGGTAACGCTTTCCAAACAGGTCTTCTCCATTAAGGCAATCATGGCAGGTGTGGCAAATACCTCCAAGGCTCCCGAGCCGTAGACGGCGGCGGTGTCCTTATGTTCCACCACAAGCGTCTCGCTGTTGCAGAGTCCTTTCAAAAAGTTGTATTCCATTATGCTTGTTTTTTAAAGTAGGAATAAGAGTCTTCATAGTCCTCAATACTGGATTGGAACCCCAATGATTTCATCACATCAAGTCCTCTCCGCATCAATTCAATGTGTTTTCCGAGATATAGTCTTCCCAAAAATATGTCGAAGAAGGCGCAAACTTCGGGGAAGAAGCAATATCCGATGATACCGCGAATTTTCTTTAAGGTCTCTTGAACAGTTCCATAATAAGTTGTCTCAGGCATGTTCCCTTCGTCAATCAACTTGATGGAGAGTTTGAAAAAATAGAACGCATAAAGAATCTTGTCGTATGTATTTGGAGTTTTGTCCAATTTTTCTGCAAGCTGGTCTACCAACTCAAGCAAGTGCCCACAATCCTCGTCATAACTTTCATAATCAATGTCATAGATGCATTGTTGGGCTTCATCACTACAAGCATTGACGATATAGTCGTTCATTAAAATCATGCCGCCATCTTCCTCCTCGGACAATCGGTTCAATTCTCCGTCAAGCATGCCGTGTTCTTCCAAAACAAGGATGGCATTGTCAATGGCATCGCTGATGTTTAGCTCGTCGAACTTTTCCTTGTCGGCTTTCACAAGGGAATCCAGTGCATAATTGACAGTAAAGCTTAACAAATGCTCGTCAACGTGGCTATATTGTGCTTTTTGTAGGTCGGTGTTCAGCTCGATATAACCTGCTATCAGCCTTCTGAACAGCAAGTGGCTCTTGGAGCACACGAAAAGCATCAACTCGATATTGCTTAGTATGTTGGAGTACAGATTGGCACGGGTGTTGAGTTTGTACAACTTTGCCGCTTCTTGAATGTAAACCAGCATCTTGATTTCTTTCTCTTCGATGGTCTCCACATTAAAAGCGTCTTCACGGTTCTCCAATTCTTTCGCGTAGTCCATGATGATTTTATTCAGATACGCGCAAAGCGGATCCAACACCGCATATGTCATGAGGGTGTTTGCCTCATTGCCGTTCACCGCCGCATCCACATAGTCTTCTTTTCGCATTATCTTTCCACCTTGAACCACCGCATCGATTCCACCATGTCGTTCATAGAATTCATCATAGGCTTTTCGGGTTCTTTCAGCGTTGGTTCTCTGCAAGATACTGGTAAGATGGCCGATGTTTTTCGCAATGAAATACTTGATGAAAGGGTCGGAGATGAAAATGGTGCCGCTTTCAACACTTGTGAAGTATCTTAAAGGTCTAAGGATGGCCGCTTTTTCGATTTCTATCAAATCTACATAAACCTGATATTCAGTTTCTTCTATTGCAGTTGCTCTGTCATAGGAGGCAAATAAGGCTGTTTCGGAGAGGCCTGGCCTGAATATGTGGAGCCGCAGTAGAATCTCGGTAAACACAGAGGCACATTTTGCTGACATGTGGGAAATGAAATCATCATAGATGTATTGCAACACCTCCACAAAGTTGGATTTACTCAGCAATTCCCTTGCTACCTGTTTGTATGATGAGAAATTGCAATAATAAATCAAATAGTCTGCAATAAACTTGTAATCAGTAAATTGTAAGTTTTGGTTCGCAGTGTCAAGGATGTCTTTGTCGATTTTCTTGGCGAATTGCGACAGATATTCGGTGAAGAATTGTTTTGGGTCATCCGTTGAAGCATGCAGGTTGGCGCAAACCAACGGAACATCAGGCTCCGAGTTTGTGGTTACGATGACATGGAGATTGTCAGGCAAACGCGTGTCGTCGAAGATGAAGTTTCTGTAAAAGGTCTTGGATGGGTCGTTGCTGAAAAACAGGTTGGCGTCGTTGATCAATATATAGAGCGGCCTTTTGTATTCGATGGCATATAGATTGCGTTTCAAAAAGGCCAGCAAGGCTTGTATGTTCGACTCATAATTGTTGAGGACCTCTGGAATTGGAAAGTCTTCGTAGTCATGGAGGTTATATCCGTATTTCTCCAATCCGATTTTAATCATCCAGTAAAGATAGTGCCCTGGGAAATACTGCATGTTGACATCGGCTTCAAAGTTGATGATGATTTTGTCGGCATCAGGCTTGATGTTGATGATGTGGTTAAAGGTGGCAGTCTTTCCCAACCGATAAGGAGCAATTGCAGCCACGGCCACGTGGTTTTCTTCGGCATAGGTTATGATGTCGAAAGCCTGCATGGCGAAATAGAAGCGTTTCACATGGCCTGACTCTTTCAGGTTCAGGTAGGCTTCCTGTTTGATGTCCATCATATCCCTGTCTTCCGGATAATCCGTCCTAATGGCTTCTAAAAGGTCGTTCAGAACCGACTCCTTGAATTGCTCGAAAGAGGAGTAATCGGAATGGTGAATGTCAAGTTTGTTGATTTTGTTCTTCAAACCTTCAATTTTTCCCTGATGATGGTCATCGGTTTCAGCATCAAATAGCTGAGGGTCTTTGTAATAGAAGAAACACCTGTCGCGGTTCTCTTCCGACAAGGCTCCCAAAACCATTTCCAGTTCGGTCACCGACCTATCTTCATCTTCTTTGATGAATTGGAATTTTTCTTTCAAGTCAGGATCGAAAGTGTCTGGAATCCATCCATAACGGTTGCCAATCAAGCCGATGAAATAGGGCTTGCAGTGCTGGATTTCGTCAAGACACAAGTCGATGACGCTACCTTGGGCTTGGTCTTCTTCGGTGATGCCCCATCGCAGGTCGATGACATTGAATGCGACACCCAATTGGTCGCAAACGCCTTTCACGACAGGGAACACTTCCAAGTTTAGTACGTCTCTTTCTCTCTGCATGTCAAGAAAGGTGGAGGAGATGAACACTCTGATTTTTGGAAATGATTTTGCCATAATCTTATGTTTTTGGTGTGGTTAGCCTTGGAAGTTCATTGTAATGTTGACGATGACATCGGGGTGTAGCGAGCGGCCTACGGGGCAGCTTTCGGCAGCAGCCCAAAGCAGGGATTTCTGCTTTTCGGTGTATTCTTTAGCGGGGAAGTTGAACACGATGTCGATCTGCCCGATGCGGCGTGGGTCGGCGTTCATGGTCTTCTTCACCGTGTAGGTGGTACCGTCAATGTCGAATTTGTGGCCTTGCGCACTGATGCCCATGATGGTCATCATGCAGCCGGCAAGGGCTGCGCAGGCGAGGTCGGTGGGCGAGAAGGCTTCGCCTTTGCCGTGGTTGTCGGTGGGTGCATCGGTGAGGATGGTGTTGCCCGATTGCACATGGGTCATCTCGTTACGGAGATTGCCTTTGTAGGTTCCTGTTATTGTTGCCATAATATAATTTGTTGGTAGAGACGCGATTAATCGCGTCTCTACAAGGTTCATAATTGTTCTAAAATCAATCCAGCCAGACGACTTGTGCCTACGCGGAAGAGGTTCGGGTTAAGCCATTGTTCGCCAAGGATGTTTTTCACCAAATAATAATAGGTGAGGGCGTCATCCGGCACCTTCATGCCACCAGCAGGCTTGAAGCCGACTTTCTTGCCCGTGGCCTCATAGTATTCTTTGATGGTGTCGATCATGATAATGGCAGCCAAAGGTGTGGCGGCTATCGGCACCTTGCCCGTCGAGGTCTTGATGAAGTCGGCACAGGCGAGGATGGCCAGTTCGCTGGCCTTGCGGATGTTCTCGACCGTCTTTAGTTCGCCAGTCTCAAGGATGACCTTCAGTTTGGCTTTGTCGCCGCAGGTTTCCTTGATGGTCTTGATTTCGTTGAAGACCTCGTCGTAACGTCCAGCGAGGAACGTGCCGCGCGAGATGACCATGTCCACCTCATCCGCGCCTTCGTTGACGCAGTATTCCACCTCCTTGACTTTCAGGTCGAAGGGCATCATGCCCGAGGGAAAGGCGCAGGCCACCGTGGCCACACGGATGCCACTGCCCGCCAGCAGTTGCTTGGCCTGACGGATGAAGGGACTGTAGATGCAGATGGCAGGCACGCTAAGGTGCGGTTTCTGTTTCGGAAAAGCCAAGGCTTTTTCGCAGAAGTCTTTGATCTTGGCCTCATTGTCGAAGGCTTCCAAAGTGGTGAAATCGATGCTTTGGAAGACGGTACTCAGGGCTTCTTTCTCACCTCCCTTTTTCTTCTCAGCGTTGACAATCAGCGCAATGCGCTCATTGAGCGCGGCTTCGCTATGGTTGTAGGGTTTGAATTTCATAATTGTAGAATTTTAGGCAAAGGTAATGTTTTTTCTTGAAATGGTTCTTATTTTCTCAGCCACAATCCAAAAAATCGATCATAAACACTGTAACCGTCCTCGTCTTCGGCAATCAATTCCTTGTCGATGAGGACGCGGAGGGCACTTCGCACTGTGCTGGCTGGTCCAGGCTGGTATTTTTGCAGAAACTCTTGGCTTCCAATCTCTTTCACTTTTCCTTCATAGGCGATGGCTTTTATAAGTGCCAACTGATTGGATGTGAGTAGTTTGCAGTAAGTTCGGAACGATTCTTTGTATTCTTCCAAAATGTCGTTCACGATTAAAGCCAAGGCATGTTCGTCAATTTGTCGTATCTTGTATTGGTAAAGCCGATTGAGTATGCATTGAATGTACCAAGTGTGGCCGTAAACGGTGGTGTACAACTCGTGGAAAATTTCTCGGGACATCGTCTGCTTGTTGCGCTCCAGATGGCGCAGGGCAAAGTCAAAATAAGCGTCTTCGGGGATTTCGTACAAAGGAAGCATCTGTGTGCTCTGGAAAAATGGGCGGTTAGCGGCCATGAACATTTCGGTCATCATGTGCTTTTTGCTACCGGCAAAAATGAAATGCACATTGGTGAGATGTTGAATGTGGCTGCGCAGCAAAGCCTCCATTTTCGGTTCGGGATAGTCTGTAATGACTTGGAACTCGTCGAGAGCCACATAACACGGTAGTTTCGACTTTTCCAACCAACCGAAAATCTCGTCCAACGAGGCTTCCGCTTCCGTCGGCTTGATGTCGAGACTGATTTGTGGCGCACCTGTCGCAGGTTCGGCGGAGAGAACGGGTCGCAGCGACTTAAACCATGACAGAATTTCTTTCCAAACGCGCCCCGTAGGCATCCCGATTTGCTTCAATACTACTTTGCCAAAGGCTTGCACCAAATCAGCGAGGCAGGTGGTTTGGTCCAAATCGACATAGAAACAAAGGTTCTCTTTTGGGTCAAATTCTTTAAAAATGTGCTTGATTAATCCCGTTTTTCCCATCCTTCTTGGACTAATTAAGGTGATATTTCGACCATTTTTTAAACCTTCTATGAGTTTTTTTGTCTCGTTTTCTCGGTCACAAAAGTAGTCACTACCGAGATAGGCGAGTACGGAGAATGGATTGAAATCCTGTGATTTACTTGTCATTTTACCCTATTTTTAAATTAAGGCTTTACTTAGTTTTACCGCGAAAATTTCGCGACGAAAATTTCGCGACAGCTTTTTCGCTGCAAAAATAAGTGCTTTTTCCAAAAATGGAAGCATAAATTCAAAAAAAAATGAGTTTTTTTTCCATGGTCTGTAACTTTTTCGCTGTTTCTCCGTTTTAGATGTAATTATAGACTATTTTTGCGCTAAATTTTAATCAACACCAAAAAAACCGATGCCCCGATGGTATATAACAGCGGTCCTAATTAGCAATGAAAAAGTATTTGTTTGTCCTTTCGGCCTTGGTTTTGTTTGCTTTCAGCAGCTGCCAAAAGTTTGCTGGTGACCCCATTTCGAAAGATTTTACTGTTGGCTCCTACACCGAGCTTGAAGTGGAGGATGCGTTTGACGTCACTGTCAGTGATGCGGTGGATGTCATTACCGTTACGGTGGGCGAGAAGCTTATGCCGAAGGTCGTGGTGGAAGTCGTTGAAAACACGCTGAAGATTCATTTCAAAGGAATCAATCATAGCAACTACGGGACAGACTTAAAGGTGGTTATCCCTTATAACGCCAACTTGACGAGCGTCGATCTGTCGGGTGCCTCGGAATTCCATTCGGAATATGGCCTTGAAGGTGAAAAGATTGAGATTGACTTGTCGGGTGCTTCTGATTTCTATTGTGACATTGATGCCGACGAAGTTGATATCGACATGTCAGGTGCTTCCAATTTCTATGGCGACATTTTGGCTGACGAAATCGAGATGGACTTGTCGGGCAGTTCCGATATCAAGGGTTATGTGGAGGCGCTTGACCTTGACCTAGATATGAGCGGTGCCTCAGATGCCACCCTTGAAGGATACGCCGAAACGCTCAAGATTAATTTGTCGGGCGCCAGTAACATCAAGAAAACCATCAACGGAACGAGATATGGCTTCGCCTGCGAGCAATGCGAAGGCTCAATGACAGGCGCCAGCGATGTTTACATCCACTGCGACGGCACCATTAAGGTCAACCTTTCGGGTGGTAGCGACTTGCACTATACGGGCAATGCCAACACTACGGGTAGCGACACTTCTGGTGCTTCGGACATTTACCATGATGAGCTGCCGTAAGTCATAGTTTCTCCAACGGCACTTTCATCCGCCACCGCCACTGGTTTTTGGCGTTTGCCGGGACATTGATTTGGTCGTCCACAGGGTTGGGCGACCAATTTTTTTCATCCAAGTCCAAAAGGTCTTGCAAAGGATAGATGTTCCATTTTGAGGGGCTGTCCAAATGCTTTTCCAGGATCTTTTTTAGCGTCTTGGCGGTGACTTTGCGGTCATCGAGGTCGAGGCTGTCAAGGAACTGGCGGGTGCGGACGCGGTCTTCGGCCAGCCAGCCTCGTAAGGTAGACATGTCGTGGGTGCCCGTGGTGTAGACGCAGTTCTCGGGCAAGTCTTCGGTCTGTACAAACTGATGCCCGAACACCTTAGGCATACGCTGTACCTCAAGACTCATGATGCCCAATTGCTGCATTACTTCAGGCACACAAGCAGGAATCATTCCGAGGTCTTCGCCGCAGGCAATCATTGGAGTCGCATTGATGAGAGCGGGCAATTTTTCCATGGCTTTTTGCTTCCAAAACTCGTTGTGGCGGTGGAAATAGAAGTCCTCGTATATGCTGTCGATGGCCTGTTTTTGGTCGTCTTTGAGGGTTTGATAGACTTTGGTTTTGTGCAATTCAATGCGTGGAATGTATTTGTCTTTCTCGTCTGGCGCGGAGATGAAAAGGGTGTCGACACCTTTTTTCAAGTGCTTGCTTTTGATGAAATGAAAACCTTGGCTTTCAATTTCTTCCACACTTAAAGGCAGGGCAGGGTTGAAATGTCCCAGCAAGCCTGATTTGGCTGTCTTTGGAATCTCCCAGATGCGGAAGAATCCCAAAATATGATCGATGCGGTAGGCGTCGAAATAGCGGGCCATCACTTGCAGGCGGCGTTGCCACCAGGCATAGCCGTCCTTGGCCATCGCTTCCCAGTTGTAGGATGGGAAGCCCCAGTTTTGGCCCTCGGCGGCGAAGTTGTCGGGCGGGGCGCCTACTTGCACATCGAGGTTGAACAAATCGGGATGTGATTTCACATCCATTCCCGATGGATTCACACCGATGGGGATGTCGCCTTTCAGCAGTAAACCTTTGTCGTGCAAGGCTTTGACGGCCTCGCGCAGTTGTTTGTCGCAATGGTATTGTAGGAAGAGATGGATCTCCGTGCCGTTGCCGTCGCGCTTAGCGCAATATTGGGCATAGTCATGGAGCCAGTCTTCGTTTTCCTTGACAAACTGCTCGAATTCAGCGGTTTCTTTCAGCGATTCCCATTGCTGCTCAAAAGCGATTTGGAAATATTTCCATTTGGCTTTTAGCACCTTGGGGTAATCAACGGCATCCATTTTGTTGAGCACCGTCCGCATCCTTTTGAATGCTGTCGCTTTTCCGCCCATAGATTCCCGAGGGAATGACATGGGCGGAAAAGCGCCTAATCCATCCATGTCATTCCCCAGGGAATCTATGGATGGATTAGGCGCTTTGTTTAATAATTTATTAAGGTTAAGATATATCGGGTTCAACGCAAAAGCCGAAATGGCATTATAAGGATAGGAATCGTGCCAGTCGTAATGCGCCGTCGTGTCGTTGATGGGCAGGATTTGGATGATGTTCATTCCGTTGGCTACGCACCAATCGCCCAATTTCGGCAAATCGGCATATTCACCGATGCCGAAATCGTTTTCCGTGCGCAGGCTGAACAGCGGCACAGCAACGCCTTTCATTGTCTGCCGTTTGGTGAGGCCAAACCAATCCCAAACGCGGTCTTTGTCCTCGGGCAAAATGCGGTTGGGGCCGTCCTCCCAACGGATTTGGTCGTTTTCGCGGATGAAATATTTGTATTCCACCGTTCGTAGAGACGCACGGCCGTGCGTCTCTACGGAAACGGACCAAATCCCAGGCCCCACATATTCCATTTTCACGGCCTTATTAGGGTTCCAAAGGCCTAATTCATTGGTATTTCCCGTGAGGAACAGTTCCTCGCCCCAGCGGCTGTCGTATCGTAATCTGAATAGGGTTTTCATGCTGCAAAGGTAGGGATTTTATTCAATCCTCATCCGACTAATCACCCCACGATTGTTCCCCGAATCGAAAAACACGCTGTAGGCATAGCCGCCATGCACCTTGAATACCCTTGGAAAAATCTTCTTGCTGGCTTTTTGTCCCATGCCGACTGTGCCCGCTTCGGGGTCGTAGAAGCCGATGTGGTTCATGCCATCTTCCACAAAAAGACCGTAGATTTTGCCTGTGGCTTTGTCTGTGAGGAACTCGTTTTTGAAGAATTGTTCTCCCGAAGTGATTTTCAGTTGTTGTCTTTTAGCAATCTTGAAGTCGGGACCGATTTCCACGATTTCACGGTTGTCGAGGCCGATGAGTTGGAGCAAACCATTGACTTTCAAGGGGACAATCTGGAGTTCCTTTTTGGCCATCATGGAGCAATACCATTGTATCATTCCAAGCAAGGTAGGGGTTTCTGCTAAACGAACCAGATTTCCGTCCCAAGTTCCTTCGTTGATGAGGTCAATGCCTGGGCTTCCTCGTTCCGCTTTTTTGATGCGAATGGAGGTTATGCTTTCTCCTTCATGCACTGGATGCCCGTCCCCGTTCTCTTCGTAGATGGACTCGAGGGTGAAGTTTTCTGCCATTGCTTGATGGTATTCGTTTTGTATCTTCATCCATTGCGACTGGCAGGCGCGGTAGCCGAGGGTATCAATGAAACTGCATAAATATTGGGGCTTCTCCATGGGGCTGTCTTTCTTCACGTAAAAGAAATCCTGGCTCTTGCCATGGTTGAATTTGAGCCAGTAAAGTCCTCGGTCGTGAACGATGGTCCTTACGATGTAAGCCCCGTTGTACTCGCACACGATTTTGAGCAATTTGTTGCGGTAATCATCGCGCGAGAAGGTGGAAACGGGCGAAATGCCTTGTTTTTCATCAAGATACACTTGCAGACAACTGTCCTGCCCGACAAGAATGAGGTCATCGAAAGCGTCAATGTGGAGTTTTTCAAAGAGTTGGTCGAAGTCCTTGTGGGCTTGTTCAATGCCTTCGGTGTCGAGGACGACTATCGATGAAGTCTTGGGCTTGTTCTCCAAAAGGTAGATTTTTCCGCCCAAAAACGCGATGTCGGTAATGTTGCGGTTGGAACCTGAGCGGTAAAAGTCTTTGCTTGCCGAGACGCCAACTTCCTGAAGGTCGTAACTCATCTTGCGCATACGGAAACTGACGTTGATGGAATCGCGCTGCAACTGTCTTGGCGTGAGGCTCACTACCGTATCTTGATAGCCGATGCACGAATAATACAGGTTGACGGTTGCCGTGCGGTCGAAAATGGGCAATTCATAGTGCCCTTTGGCATCGGTGCTGGTGCCGTAGGGCGTGTTCACGATGCTGATGTTCACGTTCTCCACACCGAGATTGCCGTAAACGGTGGTTTTGGTTTGGGCGAAAAGCGAAGAAGCAAAGAATAGCAATAGCAAAGCAAGAACAGAGTTCTGTTTCATAACGCACTCATTTTACGGTGATTGTAGCATATTTATACTCCTTCCCGTCATCAAACCGCAACACATATTCGCCCTTGTAAAGCGCCAACTTGAATTCCTTCTCTTCCTTGCCGTACATATACTGGTCGATAGGGACGCATTTCTCGCCTTCCGATTTCAGGAACGCGCTCACACAGCCTTCGGGGAAGCCTTTTTTGTCGATAAAACGGCGGTCGATGGTGTAAAGCACCTTGCCATTATAGACTTTCCAGTCGGGGATGTTGTCTTCGATGAAGCGTGTGCGTGGCAGGCAGCAGGTGGCATCCATGCCTGAGTTGTTTGGATAGATGTGTTTCACAGTATCATAACAGATAATCGGCTCACGGACGGGCATGGCATCAATGCGGTCAAAAAATGCGGTACGTAGCGAGTCCATACTTTCGTATTGTTCAGAGAAAGTCATGACGCTGCAATCCATCGTAAACGGGTCAATACCTGTCTTTTCCTTGAAAAATCCACCCATCATCGACCACCCTTTGCGGTCGGAGATATGCCCCATACCTCCATAGACCAAAAATTTCGCTTCAGGGTCTTTGTCAAGGATGTTCTTGATCAGGTTGTCTGCTTCATCCCTCTCGCGGTCAACGCCCCAACCATCGGCCTCGTATGGCACCAGTGTATAGCCTATGTTGAGCGCCGTCCTTAATAGGTCGCCGAAAACAGGTTCATCGCTATAGAATCCCGTCTCGCCAAGTAGCACGGTGCGCCGCTCGTTCACCAAGGAGTCTTTCGCAAATAAGGTTTCAGCGGCAAAGTAACGGTATCCGTTTTGGTAACATTTTTCCAACCAACTGATGACAAAAGCCCTGCTATGGGGATTAAAATGCATCTCGTTAAGCATGATGACACGATTGTTTTCGATGATGCTGTCCA
>JAEEGK010000600.1_pt1 | contig 89835 bp, 97 predicted proteins | sample 8958771 | NCBI WGS metagenome assembly JAEEGK01 (sample SAMN16246547, study PRJNA631951) | gut metagenome | biome: gut microbiome; feature: rumen; material: SC-attached | host: Bos | place: Iran: Karaj | collected 2018-10
ATAGCCCTTTTATACGCTTTTTGTTTTATAGTAGCATGCTCTAGTTATTGACTATACTCAATATATTGACTATAATAACCTTTGTCATGTCGTCATTTTTGTATAAAACAAACTAGGGAATGGAAAAGATTCTGACAGACCATGATGGTGTGAAAAAAGTTGAAGAGAGTTTATCTACATTGCTTTGGGAAATATGGGAAAAGAAGGGTATTTATAAGCGGGAAATAATTAATAGATATGACTGGACAATGTAGTTTTTCAGACGAGTGTACGAATACCCAAAACTTGACCTTGAATATGAATTGTCATGCGCAAGAAAAAGATTGTAAAGGAGAAAGGATTCTTGACATGTCCAAAACGGGAGGAAAATGCTTTGACCGACAGACCGACAGACCGACAGACCGACAGGCTATCCATCTATTGATAAGCCTTGGCTGAAGTATTATAGGAATGAGGCAGTAAATGCAACGCTTCCACATATGACGATGTGGGAGTATGTTGGGGAAAAGAATAAGAACAACCTTAAGGGAGCGGCATTTCATTATTTTGGTAGGAAAATCACATATGCAAAATTCTTTGAGAAAGGATACACGAATAAATGACTAATGAGTATGATAAGCGGATTCATAATCCCTCATCAAAGAAATATTTCTGGAAAATGCTTTATTCCGAATACATGCAGAGGAAGTTTAATAAAACCCCGATGGATGATTCGCAGGCGCAACCGTATTCTGAAAAAATGGTGGGGGGGGGTAAAAGAAACGCCGTATTCAGTGTTTTCGCCATTCTATGCCGGTTATGGTAAAAACATCACAGTTGGTGCCAATTTTTTCTCAAACGTGAACTGCACGATCATGGATTATGAGAAAGTTGTGATAGGGGATAATGTTTGGCTTGGACCAAACGTATCTATTTTAACGGTGTCGCATCCTATGAATGGCATCGAGAGGAGAGTACACCATTATCAAGATTCTTTTGAACCGCACCGCCGGGGAAATACTGAATATATTGCCCCTGTACACATAGGAAAAGATGTTTGGATAGCGGCAGGCTCTATAGTATGTGCGGGCGTAACTATAGGGGATGGAGCCGTTATAGGCGCAGGGAGTGTTGTTACACGAGATATTCCGGCAAGGGCATTTGCATGCGGAGTTCCGGCAAGGGTTAAAAGATTTATAGAATACACTTAAGAGTAAATTCAATATGCAGTTAGCGGGACTGAAATAAGCAGTGGTTGAAGTGCAATGGGAATGCGGTGATGCAGGCAGGCTTATTTGGATAATGTCTTATGCCATTGATCCACAACACGTATTGCTCTGGCAATTGAATCACGTCGAATGGTTACTGTTGGATAATACCTTGAAACAACTTCCCAGGAGGTGTAGACACTTGCCTTTTCACATATTTTTTGGGGGACATATACGTTATATCCTTGCGCGATCAAGATTGAGCTTTGATATGTCGTGTCCCCATGGCTGACCTCCGCTAACAAGAGAAATGGCATATTTGAGAGTCTTTTCGACAGATTGCTGAACAAAATATGCTGCCTGATGTTTTTGATATTTGTCATTGCTGTTTACCAGAACTTTTGCAGTCTTCAGATCAGCCTTAGCAATAGCAAGAAGTGTTTTGTCGATCATGCAGCAGGCCTCCTGTAAATAATTCTGCCTTTGTCGGATAATTCGCGGCATATTGCATTTTCTGATTTGCGGGCTTCTATTTCATCCAGCGACCGGAAGTAGAGAAAGTCGTATTCCTGTGACATATCATGAAGGTAAAGCGCCTTTTGAAAATCCAAATATGTCTTATATTTGCTTAGAGCAGTTATCGTATCTCTGCTTATAATGACCAGATCGACATCGGACTGGGCGGTGCATCGGTCTTCCAAGGCAGAACCGAAGAGCATAATGGCATCGATTTTAGGACACAGCGCAGCTATCGAAACAAGATTATTAAGGGCTGACAATTTATTTTCTGCGACAGCCACTTCAGTATTAAAATTTGTTTTGAGTTTTGCCAATTTACACATATTTCTACCTCGGCTTTGGCTTAAGGGACTACTAAATGGTGATATACGACAGTTAAGTGTTTTACGTCGTGACAATACCTGAAGGATTACTGAATACTTATTTACAATATATATTATAACTTGTTTTCATTGAAAAGACGAGAGGATAAAAATAATATTTTTAGTTAATTTGGCTTAATTGTTACAGTTCAGACGTCACCTTGAACTTAAAGAGCCGATAGAGTAGACTTTTTTCATCAAGTCGCTCTATCGGCCTTTTGTCTGTCGAAGATCTTCGACACGCTGTCATATATGCCCGAGTCTGACTCTTTTCACATCGACAGCAGCATACTCATGCTCTGGCAGAGGTAATCTATGCTCTCATCTGAACGAAAACTCATGACTTGATTCTGCTTACGTTTGTAGGCACGCAAAAGCCGTTCCGAGGCTTATCCATATATCAGAATAAGCAAGCGAAAACACTATAAGGCCTATAACGCTCGGTAGGAAGAACTGGCTGTTTTCCGATACGCCTGACGGAGCTCATGCTTCGATGGCAGTATACACACTGATTGAAAACGCCAAGGCTCATAATCTAAAAACTTATGAATATCTCAAGTTTGTACTTGAGTCACGCCCCGACGAGCATATGAGTGATGACAAGCTCGAGGCTATTGCCCCATGGAGCGATGCCGCTCAAAAGGCATGTGCAAGAACTCAGGAATGATTTTAAGCATGGAGCCGGAAACGGCTTCTTTTTTGGCCGGATACCCTAACACTATGCGCTTACATTATGACAAATGCATTAATGAGAGAGTTGCTTTCGAAAAATGAAAAGATGACAATAGAGTACAAATCCTGCCAATATGGTATTCAGGAAGATGTGTATGAAACCGTTTGTTCCTTCTCTAACAGATATGGCGGATACATTATCATGGGGGCGGAGGATGATGGAACGCCGATTGGGATTGACCGCAATATGGCTAAGGACATGAAGTGATCGCGAATATTCTTGTTCACCGTGATTATTCAAGTGCGTTCCCGGCAAAGGTTGTGATAGAAAAGGATTGGATGAGAACGGAAAACTGGTGTATACCGAGACGCCATGGAAACATTATGAGCGATGAATTCACACCATATCCGAAAAATCCTTTGATCCAGCAGTTCTTTGCTAATATAGGAAGAACAGATTCTATCGGTTCCGGCGTTAGGAATCTTTATAAGTACACGCCGATCTATTCTGACGGTGGTAAGCCGGAATTGATTGAGGGTGATGTTTTCAGGATAAATATACCATTAGACAAGGTGGCTGCTGAAGAAGCATTTGAACAGAAGGCTTTGTCTGAAAGAGAACAAAAAATCTATAATATGATCTGTGAAAATCTTCACTTGACTATTGAGCAGGTGATGGCTGAATGTGACATGTCCAGAGCGACAGTTTTCAGAGATTATGCAAAGATTAAGCAGGTCACAGGGGCTGAGTATGACAAGAAAACATCCACATGGACTTTGTAGGCTTTTTTTTACGAAGTTTCACTTTAGTCTCATAAAGTCTCATTTTTCGGATGAGACTTTATGAGACTAAAGTGAGATGAGGTGAGAATGGTAAGTCGGGAATACAAAATATATTATTGCAGGATTATGTGTGCATGATTGTGCGATTTGCATTTTTCATCTCTTCTAAAAATAGAAATTTCCATTGACATCTGTTGCTTGCTACTCACAAAAAGCTTGAAGCAACAGAAACTTATAAGGAATTAAAAGAAGACGAAAGAAATATGGCGAAAGCCAGGTTCATTGAACTGGATTATGGAATGCAGCCTACGACTACTTTCCATATTTTATCTGGGGCACTCGACAGGAAAGACAAAGCTAAATTAGATGAATTGATTCAGCAGAATTTCCTTGATGTACCAAGCGTGAGAATGTTGGTGGATAAGGTTGTAGACAGCGACTCCACAAATGCTGAAGAGATTAATGAAAAGATTATTAGTTTATATCCCTTCCATCCATATACATCATATTTGGCAACATTTGTATCACGTGTAGTTGGGGAAGCTGAAAGAAGTATATTTGGTTTTCTTAATGATGAAGATTATGGATTTAATTTAAGAAATACATTGAATGTTCTATCGATGATTCAAAATTCTTAACAGCAGATTATGTGTGGGATTTCTTTTATAGAACATTTGAAACAAGCTCCGCTGGGCATTTTGATGCCATAACTAATAAATTTAAGTTATCAGGAGAAATTGTAAATCATTAAGTACTTGTGATAATATTTCAGTTAAGTCATCGTGTTTCTTGTCCATTGATTTCTTAACTGATGCATTGGCATACACCAGTTTAAGCTTTACGGCAGAAAACACAATGGCTTTTTCTTTTTGACTTAGATTGGTTGTTTTATTCCGACCGTGATTGGTCGTTTCTATTCGGCTGGAATTGGTTGTTTCAGCCCGACGCTAACAATATTTAAATAGGGCTTCAAAAAGTTGAACAATATGACGCATGAAAAGATACTCAGTAATTCCTGAATCTTTTGATGCGTCAATTTGACAGAAATCACCTATTTATGCGGGGATGAGGCATCCCGAAAAAATAAGTAAGAAAAATTCTGCCTAGCTAGTAAGCTGAAATGGGGTTACATTTTTCTTGAAGCGAACAAAATTTATACGGGAGGTTACATTTAAATGACGGAAACTATTAATCTTATGCAGATTGTGAGACAGACTTTCGAAAGTGAGTTGGATGTATTCACAGGAGATAAGTATAAGGAAGAATTGAAGAAAAAGTACGATTATTGTAGCGATAAGTTGCGTGAAGTGCTAATAGCGGTGCATTTTGACCCGGATTTGTTAAAGGAAAATGGGGAGTATAAAATTCCAAGGCAGGACGGGGAGTTTATTCAATGGATTTTAGAACATTACACAAATGAAAGCATGAAACAAATCAGAAAAGGCGATTTTCCTAAAGCAGACATGCAATTTATGTATACATTTATGAAAGGACTTGACGATTTATTGAGTCACTTAGATATTGACGACAATAGAAGAACAGCATCCCGGTATATTTTAAGAGAGCGAACAAAGTATGACGAGAATATAAGGATATTCAATATTCAAGTCGAGTTTTATAAAATGCTCAACAATACTGCAAATATTCTTTCCTTCCCAACTTTCAGGCTTACGTATGAAGATAGAATGGATTGCTTAGAAGCTATTGCCGATCTTACAAAAAGGTATTCGGATGAAGTGAAAAGCATCTGCGGAGATATTGTAAATCGACGAAAGGAGATCATAAAGAAAAATTCTTATCCAATAACATTGGAGGAGTTCACTTTTTCGGAGAGGTTCACAAAAATACATGAACGATTACAGGGGAATGAAGAGTTTTGCGGTCTTCAGGAAGAAATCAATGCATTAAAGCATAATCATGATTTTCTGAACAAGAATGAGAAAAAAAGAATAAAAGTAGTGAAACGTATTAAGGAGATTATTAAGGAAGTATCAGATGATTATCCAATTGATGTAGAGAATCTTACTACCATAGAAAGACTAATGATGCTATCAGATACGCCTTTTGTGGTTCATTTTTCTAATGGGGAAGGAAGTATTGAATTTACAGATGATGTATCAAGCTTTGAGAGGATCTATTCTATGATTTGGTGATTAATGGTAGGGGGAATAAATGGGGGAAGAAAAGATAGATTTTTACTGTAAGAGGTGTAGGAAGTTTACAAAGATATCCTACACCCTTACTGGAGATGGTAGCATTCCTGTTATGCAAGGAGTCAGTATCAAATGCCATACACACAAGTGTACTAGAGTCATGATTTTAAAGAATTGTACTGAGAGGAAGCTTGTGGACAGAACAGATAGTAATGGGAAATGCTATTTATGAATTAAGTTAGGAATTAAACACAGGTAAGGTGGCTTTTATGGATCAAGTGAAGAGCATGGTCCTTTTTTCAGTCTTTTTGGTGGAGAAAACGGTCAAAAGGTTTTCTGAGGTGGCACACACGATCGGAGCAATCTGATTGCGTTGTGCAAGTCGCGTCACTCACAGATCCGTGCGAAGCGTGGAGATTATTGGGGAGGGCGGTCCTGATCGCGTATACCCCAGGGGGAGTGAAAATCCCTACTGGTATGTCTCTTATAGAACAGCGGGTGGGTCATGCGTGCAAAATCGCGAAATAGAAGACGTGGGTTCATCTTTACTTTTTAGAATTCAAAGTTATAAAATCTTTACATTTGACGGCTTCTGTGATAAAATAAGTAAAGATTAAAGGGGAGGTGAGCCAATGATCTCATACGAGGGTCTGGAAAGATCACTTAAAGATAAGGGTATCGGGAAGACAGAGTTGTCAACACAACTTGGTCTGTCTACCAGAACCATAGCGAAGATAGGGAAAGGCAAAAAGCTTTCCAAGCGCAGTATACAGAAGATAGCGGATTTTCTTGGTGTGGCTCCGGAGCTTCTTATGAAGGAAGTATCCGACAATAAGATTCTTCAGGTGCTTCGGGAAGAAAAAGAGATGAAGCTTTCCGGGGGGCTGTATCATGAGCTGCAAGTAAGAATGACATATAATTCCAATCATATCGAGGGAAGTAAGCTTTCTGAGGACCAGACAAGACTGATTTTTGAGACCAACACTCTTGATGTAGGTGACGGGATTCCCGTAGATGATGTCCTGGAGACGGTTCATCACTTTCGGGCGATTGATTATGTAATCGATACCGTAGAAGAAGAACTTACAGAGGATATCATCAAGCATCTGCATTATATACTGAAGCATGATACAAAGGATTCGACGCTTAGCTGGTTTGCAGTAGGTGATTATAAAAAGCGTGCGAATGTTGTCGGTGGACGGGAGACATCAAAGCCATCGGAAGTGCATAAACACATGAAGTCTCTTTTGGAAAAATACAATGCAAAGGAGAACGCTACAGTAGAAGATATCATAGAGCTGCACGCTGAGTTTGAGTATATCCATCCGTTTCAGGATGGCAATGGCAGGGTAGGCAGACTTGTGGCTTTGAAGGAGTGTCTGCGGCATAATGTGATACCTTTTATCATTGAGGATGCAAAAAAGAATTACTACTACAAAGGTCTTTCTGAGTGGAGGAATGAAAAAGGGTGGCTTACAGATACTTGTCTGGACGGACAGGATACATTTGTAAGGCTGCTAGATATGTTGGAAATACCATATGAGCGTGATTAACGCCTATAATTTTATAGAGTAGTTTGAAGGATCTCTCCAGAGGTCCTTTTTTATTATTCAAAAAGGTTTCCTGAGAGGATACGAAAGTTTCCGAGTGGGGCGCTGTTTATCCCGATTAAGTCCGATAGAATTAGTCTTGTCAAAAGGAAAGACAAAGCAAACCGGTTCGCTTCTGTCTCATCAAATCAAAGGAGGATGCGAGGAAAGACGAAGCAAGTATAGTTGAGCAGTATGCAGACTCTGATGTCGGGGAGCGGATAGCGATCCTGATCAGATACTATCCCAATTTCATCCGTCTGGTAGAAGGGTTTGAACGCTTCGACAGGTATATCTCAACCAAATATGATCTGAGAGACTCAACGAGAACAGGCTATCTGTACAGTTAAGACGCTGCGTGTCGTGGCGCAACGGTCACAGTCGTATCAGGACGGAACGATGTAAAAAGTTTCGATTTCTGAGGACTAAAGTGGACGAGAGCGGAACGGGATGTCAGAGTGAGAAATTGCATCGAGGACTATCACGGAACACAGTGTAGACCTCGAAATTAGCTGAAAACAGAACAATTAGCCAAACATAGGAACAGCTTTTGGATGGTTTCACAGGCACTTACTTTAGAGAAATCTAGAGTAGGTGCCTTTGTTCGTGCTTGGGTGTAACTGCTAACTAGTGTCTGCTTATAGCAAATAAATTTTGCTTAAAGCCTTGAAATTACTGACTTTTTGAGCTGTTTTTGGTATAATATAGATGCACGGAAACGTGCGGAAATCACCAAAAACCTTGCACCTCGGAGAGCAGCGTATGTCTAAATTCGATCGTAACCATCAATTCCATTTGTCAGACTTTAACCAAACCATTATCTGAAGGAAAACGATACCATCACAAAGATGGAACTCATGAGGATCCTGAATGAGAATGCCCCCAAGGATGAAAGCAACAGATTTCAGCGGCTCACGATCACAAAGAAAAACTGCAGGAATACTTCCCGACTTTCTATACTAAGACATAAATGGAGAGAGTTCTTTTTGGTCTTCTTGCTGATTGGAAGAAAAAGAATGAAGAAGCGGAGGGGGGATGAATACAGCGTGGTTTATACTACACGTACAATGACAACCAGAACGGAAGATATTAAAATAACATGAAGTGTTATTTTAAGAAGGATTATATAAGGAGCAAATAAATGATGAGAAGAAAATATCCGGTTATAGATATGCTCCAGACTGGACAGAATATCAAACGTATAATACAGGCAAAGGGACTTTCGGTAAAAGATGTACAGAACTTTCTGGGATTCAGTACACCCCAGGGAATCTATCACTGGTTTGACGGAATGACAATGCCTACTCTGGACAATATGTATGCACTCAGTGAACTTTTTCGCATGCCTGTAGATGCAATAATGCGAGGTAACAGGAAGTTTGTGTATGTACCATTCTGCGATCCGGCTTGTGCTCGTATCTATGTTTATTATGAAAGGATCAGTGCTGCTCTTTCCATGAAGGTTGTGAGCAACAAATACCTTTTGAAGAATGAGGGATAGTAAATGTGTTTTAAGCAAAAAAAGAGATTACCGGAGCGTACCTTAAACATATGGAACCGCCACGATTTTGCTATGGCAGGGCTTGGTGAAAAGAGTAGGATAATTGCGATGATCAAGCATTTCGGGAGGTGCCTGAAATGGAGCGGACAGAGGGTTGTCCGAGGGTATGCTGATTGTGATGTATGGAGTATGTTTTCATATTTGCAGGAACTGATGCCTGACATGCTCCGGCATTTGAAGGATAATCGCCATGGTTCACCGGGTTACCTTGGGGAGAATTATACAAATGAAGATGGGATCATTGTGAATGATACCTGTCATGCCGAATGGGATAAAATACTCGATCGGATGATTTTTCTTTGGAGGGAAACCGATGAAGAAACCTGCTCCAAAAAGAATCCGTACGAAGATGAGTATATGAAAGCGTTCTCTGAATTTGATGAAAAGTACGGTTTTCTTGGCGAAAAGCTACAGACGAAAGTCGAACTGGAAGAAAACAAAAAACGCGGTGGCGGAGGAACAATCCATTTCATGGATGAAATACCTGAATACAAAGAAATCTATGGGAAGCATCGGGAAGAGGATGAAAAGCTTGAAAAATACAGGGAAGAATGCAAGGACGAGGCAATTGAAATGCTGAAGGAATATTTTTTTTCCTTGTGGGACTGATATTTGTAAGTTCAGGGGGTGTGATGTATGAGCAGAAAAGGTGAAGCGAAAAAAAGAAAAGCTGAAAGGCTAAGAAACAAAAAGCTGATAGATCGATATCCATGGATATCGCCTGTGAACTGGCATTGGAAGAGAATCCCAAACTATGACTTCACTATGTACGATGATGTTCCTAAGGGATGGAAAAGAGCTTTTGGCAAGATAATGCTTGAAGAATACAGAGAGGTCCTGATCAGATGTAATTATCTTGATAAATTCCAATGCATCCAGGTAAAGGAAAAATACGGAACACTGAGGTTATACTCGAATGCTGCACCGAAAGAAGTGTCAGATCTGGAATCTAAATATGATCATATTTCCGGTTATTTTTGTATCGAATGCGGTCGTATGAATGTACCGGTGCTTACCGGAGGATGGGTAGAACCATTGTGTGAAGATTGCTATAACAAGAGGATTGCAAGACAAAAAAGGTGGCATGAAAAGGATCATCCGGATCGGGAGTTTAAGTATACACCCTACAAGGATCTTAGGAAGGAAGATCAGCAACTTGACATGATTGCAGTATATAAACACTTTTCTGCAGATCACGGAGATTATGAGGAAAAACGCGATTACTCGGATACCATAAATAAGATCATCGCAAGACAAGGGAAACTTTTTGGATAGGTACCTCTGACAGCTTTTACAAGCATGCTTTCGATAATAAACAAGAATGAGACCTTTGCGATTATTTACGCGAAACACGTAATTAATGATTGACATAATGAGCGCTCTCATATAAAATATTGGTGAGTAATTACGTCAAAAATGTAAATAATACAAAGCGAGGCTAAATATGAGACTTTTAAGAATTGTTTGTTCCGGATATCCTCTTTTTAAGGAAAGCGAAACGATAGATCTTATTGCATCACAGAGAGTTACGGAAGAAGACAGTGATCAGATGACACCTCTGTTTTCAAATATATATCAGAATAACGTGATCGCACTTATCGGGATCAACGCATCCGGAAAGACGATTGTTCTGAATATGGTTTCTTTCGTATTAAATCTTCTTTCTGCAAATCAGATAAATAATGCAGGGGTACGGGATGTGCTGTCAGTTATGACGGAAGAAGACAGGCTTAAGCTGGAAGTTTTCTTCTATGATGACGGAAATGTAAATGATCTGTCTGTGGAGATAGGAGTAGATAATAAAAGTAAAGAAAGAAGATATGTTATCCTGCATGAAAATCTGAAATCAAAGTCTGCCAAAAAGGTCAAATACAAGAAGACGCTCTTTGATTTCAAGAAGTATGACTCTGAAGTAAACAGAGATAATAACGAAGCATATCTTAGAGACGACATAAGCATTATGATCGCTTATAATAAAGAACATTCATGTAGAATTGACTATAAGGATCTGTCTGATATTACGGATGACAATAGGCTGGAGGTGGAAGCTGAATTTCCGGCAAGTCTTTTGAAAATGCTGGATCCAAGCGTTGAGTACCTTCGTTATGAGAAAAAAGGCCTGAAAAAAGATATACGCTTGAAGTTCCATAAACAGAAAGAAGAAATAATACTCTCAAATGAAAGAGAATTAAATCTATATCTTTCTTCCGGAACGATCAAAGGTCTTACTGTATATATGGCCGCTATCGATATATTAAAAAATGGCGGAGTACTTTTGCTGGATGAAATGGAGAACCATTTTAACAGGGAACTTGTGGCTACGTTGATCAGGTTGTTTCAGAACGTTAAGATTAATAAGAACGGTGCCATGTTGGTATTTTCAACGCATTATCCGTCATTGTTGGATGAGTTTGACCGGAATGATAATACCTATATTATCAGAAATGAGGATGGAATTTCGATTGAAAACCTGGCATCCCGTTTTACAAGAAATGACATCAAGAAGAGTGTTGCATATGAGAGCAACTATCTTGATGGAACTGCTCCGAGTTATGAGGCCTATATGGACTTTAAGAGATTTCTTCGGGGGGAAATACAGTGAAAAGAGGAAAGTTGAGCCTTGGAGAAAAAGTGGCCGTTATATGCGAAGGCGGAGCTGAAACAGCAATAATGGAAATGCTTCTCGAAGCAGACAGGCTGATCTTTACAGAAGAGGATCTGTTTTATGATGAGATCATAAGGTGCAGGAGTGCTGAAAGCTTCGAGCAAAGGTATCTGAAAGTAAGAATGGATTTTAAGCTTACGATCATAAGAGTACTTGATTCGAGAAGGGAGAACTTCAGACTGAGGAAGCCATACTGCGATGAGGTAGATGTTATTAATGTCATCACGGCACCGGAGATAGAAATGTTGATCATTCTTAACGAAGGCAAATATGATCAGTTTAAAAAATCCGGAAAGAAACCCAGCGAATATTGCAAACAGATCTTTAAGAATGAGAACCTGAAAAGCAGGAAGTGGGTTAAGGAGTATTTTAGGAATATAGATGATCTTTTACATAGTATACAGATGTATGACCATGTATCCGATGTTCGCAAAGGGGAATATACATTGCTGGATCTGTTGAAAGACTAAACACGCTGCTGAAAGAGCGATTGGAGACAGAAAAGTGACGATAGAAGAATTGCTTGAAAAACCATATTGGATAATAGACATCCTTCCCAAGCAGGGTTCCGAAGGACAGCCTGGGACAGTACTTTGCGATAGAGGATTTTTTTCTCAAAGAACAACTGACAGAGATCAACTCTTCTAAAAAGTTGTGATCTTATACTACAAGTATAAAGACATTTAAAGAAAATTGTGTTATCATACGGTGCATGAAGAAAGATAAGCGGAGTATGTAAGAAGCTCCCGGAAAGGATAAACAAAGATATGGCAACAATGGATCGCATTTTTAGTCTGTATAATGATTGCTATGAATCATCGCTCGAAAGATGTCTCGAGTGGCGATTGATTTTTGTGCCTTCATATAAGACTGAGCAAATGCGAGAAAATGTTGTTTTGGCAAAGATCCTGAAAAGTTGATCGGATCGAAGCATATAGACCGGCATGTTTAGCAAACCGCTTACCTTGTATGAGGCAGGCGGTTAATTTTTTTGCACACGTAGTCAAGCGGCTAAGACAGCGGACTGCAACTCCGTGATCGCCGGTTCGAGTCCGGCCGTGTGCTTATGCACGAGTGGCGAAGATGGTATACGCACCTGACTTAGGATCAGACGCAGAAATGCATGTGGGTTCGTTCTCCGCTCCGCTTCGGTCCGCGCAAAGCCGATGTCCACCGGACATCGTGCGCCCCACCTCGTGTACTGTTCAATGTATCGGAAAGGAAAAGACAATGGACGTTTTAGAGATCAAAGGAAAAGTAAATACAGCAATATGCTATGCAAGAGTTGTAGAAGATGAAGCGATTGAGCAGATCAGACGTATGTGCGATTATTCCATGACGGAAGGCTCCAAGATAAGGATCATGCCGGATGTTCATGCGGGTAAAGGGTGCACTATAGGAACCACGATGACCATCAAAGACAAAGCTGTTCCCAACGTGGTTGGCGTCGATATCGGATGCGGAATGTATACGATGAACCTGGGAAAGGGAGCGATCGATTTTGAGAAAGTCGATGAGGCAGCGCATTTTATCCCCTCGGGAATGAATGTCTGGGAAGGTCGTCAGGAAAGATTCGACCTTACAGGATTGGCTTGCTATAGAGAATTGAAGGATTCAAAACGACTGGAAAGATCACTGGGGACTCTTGGCGGTGGAAATCACTTTATCGAGATTGATGAAGCGACAGACGGGACCAAATATCTGGTAATTCATTCGGGCTCAAGAAATCTGGGTAAACAGGTGGCGGAGTTCTATCAGAGGCTGGCTGTCAACCTTAACAGGGGTTACGGCGAATATCTGGAAAAGCGTGATGAGATCATCAGAACCTACAAGGAGCAGGGACGCAGGAATGAAATACAGGATGCGTTAAAACAGCTCCATTGGCAGGTATATGAGAGTGAGACGAGTATGCCTGAAGATCTCTGCTATCTGGAGGGCAAGTACCTTGATGACTACCTCCACGATGTAGAGATATGCCAGGCTTTTGCAAGACGAAGTCGTGAGAAGATGGCGGAGATCCTTTTGGACAGGACCGGAATGACAGGCAGTGATGCGTTCCACACCATTCATAATTATATTGATACAGATGAGATGATCTTGAGAAAGGGTGCAATAGCAGCCCATGCCGGAGAGAGAGTTTTGATCCCGATCAACATGAGGGATGGAAGTGTGCTTGCTGTCGGTAAAGGGAATCCTGAATGGAACTTCTCGGCGCCACACGGTGCGGGAAGGCTTATGTCCAGATCTAAGGCTAAAGAGACCTTAAGCTTGGATGAGTATAAAGAAACAATGAAGGGTATTTACACCACTTCTATCAATGAAAATACATTGGACGAGGCGCCTATGGCATATAAGAGCCTTGAGGACATCATTGATGTGATCAAGGAATCCGTAGATGTCATCGACGTGATGAAACCTATTTATAACTTTAAGGCATCCGACTAAGGAACACCCTGTTCTGGTTGGAGTGCCGGAACAGGAGGACAAAATGATAACTATGCCCGCCATCGATATGGTGGCAACAGGAAGAAATATTGCAAAGATGCGGCAGGCGGCCGGATTGACTGTGAAGGATCTGCAGAATTTTTTTGGATTCGCAACTCCACAGGCAATCTACAAGTGGCAGCATGGAACGGCCATGCCCACCATCGATAATTTAGTGGCTTTAGCCATGATCTTCGGCGTTACAATGGATGCCATCATTGTTGTGGATTCCGATGCAAGAGTGAAGATCAGCGCTTAAATGAAAAATGAACAGGAATCGGATTCAAAGCCGGTTCCAACATGGTCCCATAGTCTAATGGTTAGGACACCGGCCTTTCACGCCGGAGATACCGGGTTCGAGTCCCGTTGGGATCATTGAACACCTGCTTTTTGCGGGTGTTTTCTTTTTATTTTAAAAATATATTGACACGGTGTCAGAAAATGATTATAATTCATATTGACACGAAGTCAGAATGAAAAATTAGGAGACAGCTATATGCCAAAAGGATCACCGGAAAGAACCGCAGCAAGAAAAGAAGAGATCATAAGTGCCTGCGAGAAGCTGTATCAGACCATGAGCTTCAAGGACATTACCCTTAAGGAGATCGGAAATGAGACATCATTTTCAAGACCGACAATATATAACTACTACCAGACAAAAGAGGAAATATTTTTGGCCCTTTTTGAGAGAGAGTACATTCGCTGGAATGAAGAATTACAATCTATTCTTCAGGAAAATGAGAAGCTTTCCAAGGAGCAGCTTGCAAACAAGCTTTCATCATCCGTAGCAAACAGGCAGCAACTGCTAAAACTTCTCTCCATGAATAACTATGATATGGAAGCAAACAGCAGACCTGAACTTCTTACATCTTTTAAGGTAGCTTATGGCGAGTCTATGAAAAATGTATGCAGGATAATCACAAAGTTCTGTCCGGAGAAATCGGTGCAGGAGATTCAGGATTTTATATATGTATTCTTCCCTTTTATGTTTGGTATTTATCCTTATACCGCAGTAACGGATAAACAGAGGGAAGCCATGAAACAGGCAAATGTGGACTATGTATATCAGTCCATTTTTGAGATAACAAATAACTGTCTGCTGAAGCTTTTATAAAGCGAGCCGGAACTAACGGATGAAGAACTTGATTACCTTGAAGAGCCATATGTCCCCCATCCGCTTGCAGGTGTCATGGCGCAGAATAAAAGAACAGATGCATCCAAAAAACATGTTTGGACTACAGGAGCACAGAAAATAGTAGGAGGAGAGAAATAAGATGGCAGAAAAAATCGTACAGACAGCAGGAAGAGATCAGCTTGGTGAGTTTGCGCCGATGTTCGCACACTTAAATGATGACGTACTCTTTGGTGAGGTATGGAATGAAGAAGCAATAGATGTTAAGACAAAATGCATCATTACGGTAGTTTCACTTATGGCTTCCGGTATTACAGATTCATCGCTTTCATATCATCTTCGGAATGCGAAGGCTCATGGCGTTACAAAGGAAGAGATTGCTGCAATTATAACTCATGCCACCATGTATGTAGGATGGCCAAAGGGATGGGCGGTATTTCGTCTGGCTAAGGAAGTATGGAATGAAACGACAGAGGCTGTTACAGAGAAGGATAAGTATCAGAATACTATTTTCTTCCCTATCGGAGAAGAAAATCCTTATGGAGAGTTCTTCGTAGGACAGAGCTATCTTGCTCCTGTATCTAAAGACCAGGTACCGGTGTTCAATGTAACCTTTGAGCCGGGATGCAGAAACAACTGGCATATCCATCATGCAAAGAGTGGCGGCGGTCAGATGCTGATCTGCGTTGGTGGAAGAGGATACTATCAGGAATGGGGTAAAGAAGCCGTGGAGATGACTCCCGGTAAAGTAATAAACATTCCTGCTGAAGTAAAACACTGGCACGGAGCAGCACCGGATTCATGGTTCTCGCATCTTGCGATCGAGGTTGCCGGAGAAGAGGCAGGTACTGAATGGCTTGAAGCCGTGTCAGATGAAGACTATGGCAAACTGAAATAGGAGGCTGACGCAAGATGAAGAGAAAGATATCAGCACTTGCAGCGGTTTTATTAGCTATTGGTCTTACTGCATGTGGGAATAACAATAGTCAAGTATCGGCTGATGCAACTCAGAATATGCAGATTGAGAGTTCTGTGGAAACAGAAAATACGAATAATACTGAAGAAGCAGAACAGACTGTGACAAGTGAAGATGCCTCAAACGCAACTGATGAGATTGTGGAAGATACTTCTTCAGAAGCTACAGAAAGTTCGGAAGAAGATGGCGGAACCTTGGTCGTATATTTCTCAGTAACCGGAAACACCAAAAGTGTCGCTGAAAAGATTGCAAGCGTCACAGGTGCGGATATCTATGAGATCAAAGCAGCTTTGGAATATACGGATGAAGACATTAACTATAATGATTCCGACAGCAGAACATCCAAGGAACAGAATGATTCATCCGCAAGACCCGAGATCGGAAGTGAAGAAATTTCGCTTGATGGATATTCAACAATCTATATAGGATATCCTATCTGGTGGGGCGAAGAGCCGCGCATCATGGATACATTTGCGGAGAGTTATAACTTTGATGGCATTACTGTGATTCCGTTTTGCACTTCAGAAAGCAGCGGAATCGGAAGGAGCGGACAGAATCTTGCCGACAATGCAGGAAGCGGCAATTGGATTGAGGGCAAACGTTTCAGCGGCGGAGCATCGGAAGATGAGATAAGATCCTGGATAGAAGGTTTACAGTAAAGGTGGAATTCCCCCAAAGTATAGGGTAAAATATTGCAGGAATTATTCTATGTGAATGCGAGAAAGAAAATGGGAAAAAAGAAGAAAACAAAAAAAGAAAAGAAGATGCCGATATGGCTGATGCTTATACTTATACTGCTAGGCTCTGCCGCGTTTGTTTTATTCTGTGTCGGCACGGGATATTTTATAGATGCGATAGTAGCGTTTATAACGAAAACCGTGGAAGAAGAGCAGAAGCTTCAATATATCCTGACGGTCGCCATTATGGGTTCGCTTCATCTTTTCTTTTTCATTTCTCTGATATTCGGAAGAATGCCTTTTGTAAAAAAGAAAGAAGGCGAATCTTACAGAGAAGATATATTAGGCATGTTTATGATCGTGCTTGTTTTATCGGCAGTAATGTTGATAGCACTCAGCAATATGCATGACAGGAACATAGATATGATCGTTGCTGGGATAATGTTTCCCACTGCAGGATTCATAGCATCGCCCTGGATAATAAAGCATGTGCTCAAGAGCCGGAATACCTGGACCGAAATTTTTTACAGTCATGAGCACGGAAATCTCTGTAACTGTAAAAATGACAAGGACTTCTACATAGTGGAAAACCCTGTCTCATTTGAAAAGAGACTCTATTTCTCAGTTATCCAGCAGCAATTTGCGGGATTTATAGCTGTTATAGCAGTTATGATCCTGATTACAGCACTTACGATATTCTGGATCGTATGGGGTTATAACCATGCACCTGATAACCTGATATTCGCATTAATAAATATCGAATTAAAAAGAGCCACCGGCCGTATGTTCTTTTTGACGGTATTCATAATCGCCTTCAGCCCCGCAATACTTTCATACTGCATAACCGGTGCAATCTGCAGGATCATGATAGTAAAGAAACATCAGTATATTGCCTGCCATGCCATCGTTCGAAAAGTGGATTGCGGCAAGATCTCTTTAAGCAGCGAAAAGTATTACTACAGATATAACTACACCACGTGCTTTGGGATACGTGAAAGAAATATCCACGATACACCGGCCACACTGATATTCCTTCCGGATAATGTGTTTTTATTCCCGGACAGCAAATACATGATGTGATATACGTAGGCATTTACGAATAGTAAAAAGGATGTTTTTCTAAATTGAAAAAGCATCTTTTTTTATTACATTGCTTGAACTTGTTTAAGTAATGTGATATAAAGAAGTTAAAAGAGAGGAACAGACATGAATTATAGTTTTTCAGAAGATTTACTGGCTATTCGTGAAATACTGGATATGACACAGTCTGAACTGGCCGAAAAGCTTGGTGTTCAGCAAGTTACATTGTCAAGGAATGAGAGAGGTATATCAGAGGCATCTGACAGACTTCTTGAACAGGCATATAACTTTGCCTTTGAGAATAATATAAAACTCGGCAGATTGAAAGAAATGTTTTGGCTGGACGATATCAAACCGGGGCACAAACTTATTTTCCATGGTGCAAAGAGTGAGATAGTGGGAAAAATCAGTACTTCTATGAGCAGAACGAATAATGATTTCGGAAAGGGCTTCTATACAGGAGAGAGCTACGAGCAGGCCGTTTCTTTTGTGTCGGGATTTGATAAATCATCAGTGTATTATCTGGATTTTGATGAAACAAACCTTAAATGCAAGAAGTATGGATTGAGTCAGGAGTGGATGCTTACGATAGCTTATTACAGAGGAACTCTGGACAGTTACGAAAATCATCCGATGATCTGTAAACTCATAGCGGAAAAAGAAAAATGCGATTACATTATTGCTCCGATAGCCGATAACAGGATGTTTCAGATTATAAATTCCTTTATTGACGGAGAGATAACAGACGAACAGTGCAAACATTGTCTCTCGGCGACCAATCTTGGAAATCAGTATGTGTTTTTAAATGAGAAGTCTGTAAAAAAACTTAAACTAATCGAGAGATCATATATTTCTTCAAGCGAAAGAGAATACTGTCAGACCATGCGAACAGAAGAAAGCAATCTTGGAGAGGATAAAGTAAAACTTGCAAGGATACAGTACAGAGGAAAAGGAAAATATATCGATGAGATCTTAAAACAATCTTAAGAGGAGAAAATGTCATGAAAAAAATAGATAAAGACGGATTGCTCTTATGTGATCTGCAGGCTAAAACTTTTGAATTATCGTTATCTTTGCAGAACTCAAGTTCAGAGATTTTCATCAGAAGATTCATGAATAGTGATATGGCCAAAAAGATGGATAATCTGGCGGTTTTACAAACCAATATTCAACCCAGAGATGCGCTTGATCTGATCGATGAGGAATACGGAAAATCGAATTACGGATCAGTTAAATACACGCCGAATGAAATGTATTGGATCGGATATATATACCGGTACTATTCGTATACTTACAGGAAATCCTCAGTTCAAGCTTATAAAACAGTCAAGCCCAAGGAATTAAGAGGATTATTCCTGCCATATCATACTATGGATCCGGCACAGGCCATAGACAGAATTCTTGAAGCAAAAGGTCTGACGAATGATAATGAAGATGAGGAAAAAAGACAATTCGAAATATACAGAAAGATAAGAGTAAGTTAAATCTAAAAAGATAATAACCAAACATACAAAGCCCCACCCAACCTATGCTATAATACTCAGTAACACACTAAAGACTAAACAGGTTAACCCGACGATGAACAGCCGGATCGGATATCATCAATTCGGTACTGATCGCGATAAAGCCTTCGCGAACGGTTTTTTACAGAGGTTTTTATAAAAGGAATATATAAAACATTGAGGATAAACTCATGAAATACGGTGAATCAACATTTGATATTCTTTATCTGATATTTGCAATTGCAACAGGTTTCATAATACTGATAAAAAGAAAAGACGCGATCGGAAAACTTATGGGAAGTGCGGCGCTTGTATTAGGATGCGGCGATGCATTTCATCTGGTGCCGAGAGTCCTTAACTATTTCGTGGATAAGGATTTTACAGTGGCGCTCGGATTCGGAAAACTGGTGACTTCAATAACGATGACGGTCTTCTATTTTCTTCTGCTTTTTCTTCATACAAAGTTATATACGTGGAAGGATGAGCATGAAAAGAAGACCGTGATCGCTGGGATCCTGACCGCTATGGTAATCCGTATAGGTATATGTTTCCTTCCGGGAAATGCATGGTTTTCCGGCGGAGGAAGCATAATGTGGGGCGTACTTAGAAACGTTCCTTTTGTAGGTATCGGCCTCCTGATCGTGATCATATATTTCAGAAACCGTAATGATAATAAAAACTTCAAAAGACTGTGGCTTTATGTAACACTTTCATTTCTTTTCTATATCCCGGTCGCAACAGTTGTGTCGCTGCTTCCGATATTAGGGATGTTAATGCTTCCCAAAACAGTATGCTACATGCTGATCTTAGGTATTTTTCTTAAAGAATGTTTCGGAAAAGATCTAAAAAACGAATAAAGAATACAAACTTGAAAAGTCCCGCCCGATCTGTGTTATAATATCCGAGTAACACGCTCATAAAAGAACAGGCATAAAGGAAAACAAAATGGAAATCTGGGACGCATACAATGCGAATTTTGAAAAGATCGAGGGAGTAACACTCATTCGTGGCGAAGAGGCTTCGATCCTGAAAGGTACATATCATCTGGTAGTCGATATTCTGGTAAGACACGCTGACGGAACTTATCTTTTGATGAAGAGGGATCCGAGGAAAAGCCATCCAAATATGTGGGAAGCTTCGGCGGGCGGTTCGGCTCTTAAGGGCGAGACACCGTTACAGGCTGCGTTTCGGGAATTAAAGGAAGAGACGGGAGTGGAGACTAAGGAACTTACGGAGATCAATCGTGAGGTTATGGATTCCACACATTCCGTATATGTTGAATATCTGTGCGTTACCGATTGCGACAAAGACAGCATCACGCTTCAGGAAGGCGAGACGGTTGATTATAAGTGGGTTTCGGCTGACGAGATAATCAATATGTCAAAAGATGAAATGATAAGCCGCAGAGCACAGGCATATTTAAGATCTCAAAAAGAATAAATTTCTTAAAAGATAAACGAAAACAACGAAAATCGAAGGCAGGAAAAGGAGAGAAAAATGGACGGTAATTTTAACAACGAGAACGATTTTAATCAGGGAGAAGTAATCGATACAACGAACGATAAGAAGTTTGACGAAGTAGCACCCGATCATCTTCCCGAGGCACAGGGAAAGGCTAAGACAGCTTTTGACCTCGGACTTATCGCATTGCTCGGAAGTATTGCCTGCATCTTCTTCTATTTTGTGTTGGCAAGAATGCTTTATATCATGGTCGTACTTCCCGTACTTGCTATCGGCGCTATCGTAGTCGGCATTATGGCACTTAAGAACGACAAGGGACTTCCCAAGGCATGGATCGGAATCATCTTAGGTATCCTTTCGATAATCCCTTCATTGATTTGCGTATTCCTCTTCTTGTGGGAATTATTCCTTTACCGTTTGGTATAAAAAGATACATCGGATACCGTATTTTCTATCATTCTAAAAAAGTCTTCGTTTAACCGAAGACTTTTTTAAACTACGAGTTAAATGACAGAGAATATAGGGAGTAATACAATTATTATTGAAATTCTTACATTATCAAGACGAAATCATAGGTTGAAATATAGCTATAATTTATGGTATACTCTTAAGTGAAGAAGGAGGATAAAGTTATGACAATTGATACTAATACAATGATTTCTATAACAGAAGCTAATCAAAACTTTTCTAAAGTTACAAGGCTTGTTGATGAAAAGGGAACGGCCGTTATAATGAAGAACAATCTTCCGAGATATCTTGTTATTGATTTTAGTAAAGCAGAAGAAAATGAATTTGCATCGGATGAGGATGTATTAACAATTTCAAACAAGCTTATGAAAAAGAATAAGAAGGCTTATGAGGTATTGGCTAGATGAAGAAATTAAGCAAAGAACAGATTTTGATTCTTCACAGTGAACTTATAAAGGAATTTGGAGGAAGTGAGGGAATAAGAGATATTCGTTTGCTGGAATCTGCAATAGAGAGCCCCTTTCAGACCTATGGTGGAGAGGATTTATATTTTTCAATTCAAGCAAAGGCTGCTAGATTAGGATTTGGAATAATAAAAAACCATCCTATGTTTGATGGAAATAAACGTCTGGGAACACATACGATGCTTGTTTCTCTTGCAATAAACGGAATTGAATTGAAGTATACACAAAAGGAATTGTATGAAACGATATTAAAAGTGGCAGATGGAAGTTTAGAATTTGAAGACTTCTTACAGTGGGTAATAGAGCATCAAGCATAAGATGATTTTAAGTGATGAGTAGCCCTTTGAACTTGTTTAAGTAATATTACTTAAACAAGTTTTTTATATTAAATTGTTGTAAATGTTTATATATGACGGATTATGAGTTGATATGGAAAATAATAACGCATATATGGATATTTACACTCAGCTTTTCAACCGATCATCGCCGGCATAAAAGCCTTATCATCGATATAATAATCGCAGGTGATCTTCCTTGAATTGTTGCCGTAGAGTTCGACGATCTCCGGAAGATTGTCATTAATGGCATCGAAGACAAGCTCGTGTTCATTGCACCATGATACGGCACGATCGAGCGCATCACCGGCACGACAGGTCCAGAGGATCAGCTTGTTGCCCTGCTTCTGCCAGGCTTTCAGATATTCGATTAATGGAAGGTTGGGCTCTCCGAGTTCGGGCCAGTTGCTGTAGCATAGGGTCCCGTCGAAGTCAACCGCTATTATCTGATAATTCATACGATTCTCCGTGACCAGTGTAACTTTAACCGTTTTTAAGGGGTAAGCATATAATAGAACAAATGTTCGAAATTGTAAAGAGGTTTTTGAAAGTTTTTTAAGATGCCCTTTATGTTATAATAGATACGTTCAATACATACGAAAAATACTTAGATTACACGAGGCACAACCATGACATTTGACGAGACAGCAAAGAAGATCGGTACAGGCGCGCAGGCGGAGGTCCTGCTGTACCAAGGATACGCTTACAAAATATACAAACCTTCCTATCCCACCGAGTGGATAGAATTTGAAAAAAGACAGCAGAAGGCCGTTAACGACGCAGGCCTCTGCGATGTCAGGTATTACGATACGGATGATGACCACATAATAAAGATGGATTTTGTCGACGGCGACACGCTTGAAAAAAGAGCACTGACGGGAGACATAAGCTGCTTTAATATCCTTGCCGATGCTTTCCGTTTTGTGCACGAAAAAGATGCAGCCAACATAGACATGCCGCGCCTTGAAGACACCGCATGGATGGGACTTAAAGACGGCGAAAAAGAAGAAGTCTTAGGGATCATCTCGCGTTTATCAGAAAAGATGGAAAGAAAAGTCTGCCACCTTGATATGCATTTTTTAAACATCATGCTTCCAAAGGAAAAAGACTACGTGATCATAGACTGGATGAATGCCCGTCTCGCTCCCGAGGTTTTTGACTATGCCCGCACATATGTCATATTCGACGAATTTTCGAAGGAAGGCCTGGAAGCGTATAAGGCGATCGTCATGCCCGACCTTTGGAAAAAGGGTATAAAAGAAGCTGACTTTGAAGCCGCAGTCCGCGCAAGTAAGATCATAAGGAACAGGGAAAAGAATGAAACAAACTAAAAAGATCAACATCGGGAAAGTACTTTTAATATTACTGATAGCTCTGCTAGTACTAATTGCAGGGTTATTTATCTTTCATAAAATAAAACATTCCGCGGACATAAAATTCCTGAAAGAAAACGGATATTACAATCCGGTCCCGATCGGAGAGCACTCCATGAATGTGGTGAAATTCGGCAACGAAAACGGCAAAGGAAACATTGTCGTATTAAGCGGAATGGGCGCAGGATTATCGGTTGATCTCAGAGTAATGTCAAAAGAACTCGAAGATGATTATCAGTTTATTTTCGTCGGAAGACCCGGGTGGGATGGAAGCGATGATACCAAAGACGGAAGAAGCGCTGAAGCGATCGTCGAAGAATATCGTAAGGCATTAAAGACATCAGGCATTGAAGGACCTTATATCCTGATGGCACACTCCATGGGCGGTGCATATGCATCTTACTGGGTAAGCGAATATCCCGATGAGATCAAGGCTTTTGTCAACATTGACGGTACATATGTAGAAGCGATCGATGATGCAGAGATGCCGCAAGGATCCAAGGGAAGTCTTTTATACAAAGCAGCGATCAATTTCGGACTCGGAGATATCCTGCTTCCATTGTTACTTAAAAATGACTGCGGACTTTCAAAGGATGAATGGAGAGCATATTGTATCTTCCAGCAAATGTCGATCGCATCCGATGCGGTTGCAAGTGAAGGTGCGATGATCGCATATAACCGCAATGCTACATGGAATGCTTTAAAAGAGACGGATGTTCCGAAACTCTATATCACGGCAAGAGACGGGGATCTTTCTGATCCTCAAAGCGAGGAAGCAAATAAAAAAGAACTTCTCCCGTACCTTGAAAAAATGGGCAATTGTGAAATAGCATATCTTCCGGGCAGCCATTTCATATATAAGACCGAACCTGAGGAATGCAGAAAGATCATTGAGAATTTTCTTAACAGTATAGAATAAAAGTTATAATAATATATATTTTGACGGAGGAATGATAAATGGGAGTGGAAACGTTAAATTGCAAGTGCTGCGGCGCTGCATTAAAGACAGAGGATAATATCTGCGAATGCGAATATTGCGGGGCGGTTAATGTTATAACCGGCGATACGGGAAAATATATCAATCAGTTAAACCGCGCCAATAAATTACGTCAGGGAAAAGAATTCGACAGAGCATTAAACATATATGATGACATTCTCGCCGACAATCCGCCTTCAGCAGATCTTTTATGGGAAAGAACGTTATGCGAATACGGAATCGAATATGTACAGGATCCCGTATCGAACAGATATATCCCCACACTTCATCGTATCAAGGATGAAAGTATCCTAAACTATTATTCCTATCTGGAAGCTCTTGAGATAGCCGATCCGGATCAGAAAAGCATTATCGAAAAAGAAGCAAATGAAATAGCCAAAATACAAAATGAATATCTGGACATTGTGAGAAAAGAAAAACCTTACGATGTTTTTATCTGCTATAAAGAAACGGATGATGTAACAAAGTTACAGACGGAAGACAGCGGTCTGGCTCTCGATCTTTATGAAAGACTTGTCGATTACGGTTTTAAAGTCTTTTTTGCGAGAGTAACATTGCAGGATAAGATCGGAGTAAATTATGAGCCGTATATCTTTGGAGCTTTAAACAGCGCAAAAGTAATGGTCGTTGTCGGAACGAAACCTGAATATTTCACATCAGTATGGGTAAAGAACGAATGGAGCCGTTTCTTAAAACTGATGGAAAAAGATAAGAAAAAACAAATGTTTTTCGCCTGTGATTACGTAGATGATCTGCCCAAGGCATTTAACGGAAGACAGGCACAGCTTCTTAATCAGCCAAACGCGATACAGAATCTTGCATTTGTAGTTAAAAGATGTCTGGAGCAGTTAAATGAGTCTGCAAGTCAGCCTGCCGAAAATGTTAAAAAACAGGAAGCACAAGCAGAACAAAAAAGAGCGGCAGAAAATAATACACAGAAAAGCAATACGCAGCAAACACAGGGTATTAATACTGCTACATATAATTACGGGTACGGGGATTCAGGCAAAAAGAAGAATAAAGCTGCATTACCCGTTTTGATCATAACCATACTTTTACTGATATGTTGTCCCTGCTGCGGAAGCTGTATGAAATATGTAATCGATAACAGTACCGGATCAACCGATACGCAATCGAAGAGGATCGATGATTCAAGTAACGAGATAGTCAAAATTAATCCGTAATCTGTATCGGAAAATCAAACAGGGGGGACTCATATGGTTGCTTTCATCATTTGGAGTAGTGTGGCAGTTATTATCTTTGGAATTGGAATCTATTCGCTTCTTGCAAAGAAAGCAGTAGGCTTTTATTCCGGAATAGAACCACCCAAGGTAACAGATACGAAAAAGTATAATCGTGCGGTTGCGATCCTTTGGTTTATATACGGGACAGCTTTTGAACTGCTTGCATTGCCGTTCCTTTTTGCAGAAGGAAATGTGTTAAATGCAATAATTGTCGTAGGTGGAACGATTGCCATTTCAATCGCTTTGCCGATAGTGTACAGTTTGGTGATTTTGAGGAAGTTTAGAGAATAGGCAAAATTGATATATTTGTAATAGAAGATTATAAAACAAAGGTGCAGCTATAAATCTGCACTTTTTTTGTGCATACTTTTGGAAAAAATGCACGAACATAAGGAGCATGTGCGAACTACTGGTACGTGCACTGTGCATTTCTAAGAAAAAATGTGCAAATTAAATGTTCATATTATGCACTCGATGTGCAAAAGATTATATAGTATTGAATGCACATTTTTGATGCGTTATACTTTGAATTGTAAGGGTACAGCAGACAGAAATCTATGGAGGTATAAGAATGGCAGAAGAATTTGATGACATCATTGATGAAGAAGAAAAAGAAAAAATCGATTATGTTTCTTTGGGAAAAGCGATGAGGAAGATCCGTACTTCCGCAAATATGAATCAAGAAGAAGCAGCTAAGATATTTAACGTTTCAAGAACTGTGTATACAAAGTATGAAACTGGAACAGTTAAGCCAAACCAAGAGGGGCTTGAAGCATTTGCTAAAAAGTTCAATGTTAATCTTGATGAATTGTTAAAAAAGGTTTCCATAGCTATTCCGGATACTTGTGCATTATTAAAAAACAAGAGATTGCTACATATGCTTCTTGAGGATTATGATCAGGTAATTATTCCAACGACGGTTATGCGTGAACTAAGTTTTAGAAAAGCCCAGAAAGCTACTCCACAAGAAAGAAAAACTGCTAAGGTTGCATGGCAGGTAAACAGATTTGATAGGCGTTATAACATATGTTAACGGTGAAGCAGAATATGATGAGGAACAATGTTGCTATGTTCCGGTTACTGTTGATGGAATAAATAGAGATAAAATTGAGGGATTTGAAAGAGATGCAATCGATTTAATAATTGATTCTTTTGATAATCTTCTCGAAAAAGCAAATCGAATAAGAATCCAAAGCGAAGGATTGGAATCTGCAATAGCGAATGGCGTATATTGCAATGAATGTTATGAAGAGTGTATTTGTATTGATGAATCGATAGCGAAATTTGGGAAATGTTTAAACTGTGGGGCAATGAATTATATAACAAAATGTGATCGTTGTGAAAACTATTTTGAAGATGGTGGCGAATTTGATGATATAAAGTTATGTGATAACTGTAGAGATTACTTAGAAGAACAATAGTAAAAAATGGTTGAAAGGATGTCAAACAATGGCCGAGAAATTGAAATGGATAACTGAAAAAGATTTTTTAGAGGAATCATTATGGGGGCCTTATCATATAAAAGCAGATATAGATTATTATGATGATTTATGTGATAAATACAATACTCTATATAATAATGCACAAAAAGCAGGTGCCGATGATGAGAGTTTAAAAATCATAAAGAGATACTCGGGAAAAGTTAAAGAGGCACTTAGAAAATATTATTATGGGTGCATTTCTTCTTCTCATAATATAATAAAGAATTTGTTGAGAGAAATTCAATTCAATCCATTAGCTGTATCAGAAATTTATTCTTCGAAGGCTTTCCCGGGCATCAGCGGAGAATTACAATTTTTTCGTGCCAGACCAAGTGATCGAGTAACTGTTTTTTCATCAAAGGATATGCTGCATATTCCTTTTGAAAAAAGAGGTATAACCGGAAACTATAGGTTTAGTATTCCAGGTATTCCGAGTCTATATTTAGGGAATACTTCGTATGCGTGTTGGATTGAGTTGGGCAGATTGCCGGAATATATGTTTAATGTTTCTCCAGTTCTTTTGAATGGGAAACAAAAAGTATTAAATTTGGCTGTTACTACAAGGAAACAATGGGGATTACATGATTGTAATAAAGAAGATGTTCAATGTTGGTTAAAATTGTTAGTACTTATGATTGCTACATCGTATGTGATAGATGAACCTGATAGAAAATTCAAATCAGAATATATTGTTTCACAAAGCATTATGTTAGGTTGCAAGGAGTTGAATCTCGATGGCGTAGTATATTTTTCGAAGCGTGTTGACACGGAATCTTTATATTATCCGGCAATAAATGTGGCATTATTTACGAAGTATAAAAAGGGAAAGAGTTATTCTGAAATATGTAAGTGTATTAAAATGGGAGATTCATACAATTATTCTATGTATAAGCAATTGGCTATTGTAGATAGGAATCAAACGTATGAGGATCTGCGCGTTTTGAGGATGGGAGTCCCCGCCTTTATAGGGTCGAAGAAAAGACCTTTTTCGTATTCAGAGTCGGAGTTTTGCCATTTTGATAAATTCTTATTTGCTACATGGAAAGATAAAGAATCCATTGAATTCGGAAATGCCTTGCCAAATGATATTTAAGGTGAAATGTATATGATGACGGATATACAAGGATAGTATACTATTAGATTACATAAGAATTATGGAAATAACAATACAAAAAAGGAATCAGATATTAGTTATTTTAGAGGCCCAAACGGAGAGTAATTTGTTCTGGTTTTAAAGATGCCAGAGGGGATGATATGCAGTTACGAAAGTATTTAGGCATCTATCTCCATAAAACTTCAGAGGATAACTACCATGCTTCACGACGCCGACATCCGCGATGGCCTGTGTTTTTACCTTGAAGAACAATACGGTGAAGTTCGGTTCTTTGAGGAACTCACCATCGGAAAATCCAGAGCGGATATTGTTATGGTTACAAGAGAATCAATAATCGGGATCGAGATCAAAAGCGATGCCGATACATACACCCGTCTATCAAAGCAGGTTAAGAATTATAACCGCTTCTTTGACTACAATATCCTCGTGGTAGGATCCACACATGCGACGCACGCCATGGAGCATGTTCCGGATAACTGGGGTATCATTTCCGTTGAAGAACTCGATGGCAAACTCGACTTCTACGAATTAAGATCCCCGATGATCACCAAAGCCAAACTCAAGACTCAATTACAACTCTTATGGCGAAGAGAACTCGCACAGATTCAGGCGACAAATCATCTTCATAAATACGCCGGCAAAAGCCGTAAATTCGTCGAGGAATACATCCTGACCACACTCAACCCAGACACCCTAAAGCAACAACTCCTCGACACTCTCTTCGAACGCGACTACACAATATTTGACGATTAAAAGATAAAAACATGTTCACTAACCTTCACATCCAAGGCTTCGATATCGACTGGTCCCAAATAGACCCAAACAGCTACTTAAGAAAAATTCCATCAATATCCGGCCTTGAATCACTTGATTTTCATAAAAACATCACCTTCTTTGTCGGAGAAAACGGAAGCGGCAAGTCGACTCTACTTGAGGCGATCGCAGTAAGCTACGGATTCAATCCCGAAGGCGGGACGAGGAACTACAATTTCTCGACCTACGACTCGCATTCGCCCTTGTGTAATGCCATCCGCTTAAAGAAAGGGCCCAAACCGTCGTGGGGATATTTCCTCAGGGCGGAGAGTTTTTATAATGTCGCTTCGTGGGAAGAAGAGTATGCGAGAAGAGGCGGCGTTCCATCCATGGAATTGCATCGCGAATCGCATGGCGAGAGTTTCTTGGCCATTGTTCAGAAGAACTTTCAAAAGAACGGATTGTACATTCTCGACGAGCCCGAAGCTGCACTCTCACCTCAAAGACAGCTGACACTGCTTATCGAAATCTCAAGGCTTGCAAAAGAAAATGCGCAGTTCATCATCGTCACTCATTCCCCAATCCTTCTTGGAATTCCCGATGCAGAAATACTCAGCTTCGATACCGGAATGATCCATTCGATAAAGTATGAAGAGACTGAGAGTTATCTCGTTACAAAAAGCTTCGTCGACAACAGAAAAGGAATGCTCGAGAGACTTCTGAATGATGAATGTGAATCAGAAAGATAAAAGACACAAGACCACCAACCAGGTGGTCTTTTTCAACCCCTTGCACCTCACCCCAACATAGTTTACAATCGAAACCACAGGTTACGAAACGAAACCAACACCGTTGCACCCAAAACGCAACACCAATATAATAACAATTGAACCAAGAGCGCTTAAGGAGGAGAGGTTTGTGGACAGGACAGACGAAATGTTATTGGAAATGATTAGGGAAAATTCCCGGATGAGTTATCAGGAATTGGGAACTGCCCTCGGCATGTCCAGAGTCGCCGCGAAGAAGCGTGTGAAGAAACTCGAGGACGAGGGAATAATTCGCGGATACATCACTTCTGTCGATCTTGAGCAAGAGGTTACAATGATGATCGATATCGTAACTGTCGAAGGAAAGATGGATGATGTAATAGAAGTTCTCACCCACAGGATGGCTTACATCCGCAGGATTTTCAGAACTACCGGAGGTAATCACGTCCATGTTATCGCAGTTTCCGACGATGCCGCAAACCTCGGGTACCTGGTAAAAATGATCACAAAAAAATGCGGCAAAAAAATCGTCTCGCTCGAGCACCACATCGTAAAAGAAGTATTCTGGGACGAATGATAAAAAAAATAAGGAGGCACCATGTCAACTTTCGTAATATCTGACATTCACGGTCAGTATGATATGTTCATGGAAATACTTGAAAAAATAAATCTAAAAGATTCGGACACACTCTACGTGCTCGGCGATATTCTCGATCGCGGCCCTCATCCAATAAAAACTTTACTTAAGATCATGGAGATGCCAAACGTGATCTGTCTTGTCGGCAATCATGAGTACATGGCCGTCGAGTGTCTTTCGTTTTTAAGAAAAGAAGTGACGGATCGTTCACTCGAAGAGCTGGATCTTAAGACACTTGAGAATCTCGTCACGTGGCAGTATAACGGAGCAAAAAGTACGATCGATGAATTCCGCGAATTGTCATCCGAGATGCAGGATGAAGTCATCGAATTCATAAAAGATTTTTCAATCTATGAAGAATTAAACATAAACGGAAAAAATTATCTGCTCGTTCATGCAGGGTTAGGAAATTTTTCTCCTGATAAAAAAATCGAAGATTATTCTTTGTATGATCTCGTTTGGAAAAGAGCTGAATACGAAAAAAAGTACTACGAAAAAACGATCGTGATCACAGGTCATACGCCGACACAATTCATCGAAGAGAATCCCCGCAAAGGCTTTATTTACAAGGGAAACAACCACCTTGCGATCGACTGCGGAGCGTATCTTGAAGACGGAAAACTTGCATGTGTTTGTTTGGAAACCGGAGAAGAATTTTACTCATCACCTAATAAAAATTTTGACGAAAATGTTTGAAAAAATTTTTGAAGAACGTAAAAATTTTTTGATTAAATTTATATAAAAAAAGTTGATATATATTGACTAAATTGAATAAATGGACATAATATAAATTTAGAAATATTTTTTATCAATTTTTTTGATTGGTGTATGAGGAGGATAATAATCATGGCAGAAGAAAAGAAAGCAACTGCAGCTAAGAAGCCCGCAGCAAAGAAAGCAACAACAGCTAAGAAGGCAGCTCCCGCTAAGAAGGCAGCAGCTCCTGCAGCAAAGAAAGAAGCAGCTAAGAAGGCTCCTGCAAAGAAGGCAGCTCCCGCTAAGAAGGCAGCAGCTCCTGCAAAGGCAGCAGCAAAGAAAGCAGCTCCCGCAAAGAAAGCTGCAGCTAAGAAACCCGCTGCAAAGAAGGCAGCTCCTAAGAAACTCGGAAAGGTTATTTTCGAATTCGACGGACAGAAGATCGATTACAAGGCAATCGAAAAGAAGGCTGCTAAACTTGGTGGTGATGTATACGTAGTTGCTGCTGAGAAGAAGATCTACGACGCAGAAGGAAAGAGCGTTAACTTATTCTAATCAACATAATAAAGCACAAAAGAAGGACTCAACCGAATGGTTGGGTCCTTTTTTCATTGCAAAGTTTTCCTGCTTTTGTATGAGACCCTTTTATGGGACACGGGTTTTCGAAATCCTGATGTAGAATGTAGTTGGTAGGATAGAAAAGAATAAAAGTTCAGTAGGGAAAATACAGAAAGGAGCTTTTATGGAAATGTTTTTAGCCGGATTGGCAATAATAGGATTGTTTAGTATGTTACCGATCGCAATAGGCGGAATACTTTTATATGAAGACCGATCAAAAAAAACTCACAAAGAAAATCATCCGGGTTTAACAATAAATACGCTCTGCGGGAAAAAGGATATATATTGTCCCAGATGTCAAAGTCCTTATTGCCATTATTACTACGAAACAAATATAGTACCTTCTACATATTACTACAAAACTAAAGTCCATTTATTCAACCCGTTCAAACCTCTTATCGAAGAAAAAGTATATGAGCTTCCGGGATTTTCTTACAACAAAAAGAAGTTCAGATGTTTTGAATGCGGAAAGATTTTCACTTAATAATCTGAAGTATGCGATGAAGAAGGAAGAAAAGCACTGATTAGAGGATAGATATGAAAGCAAAGAAAACGTGGAAAGTTTCAAAAGAAATAACAGGAACCAGAACGGGCTATAAAGTTATTGATAGTCTGTTTAATGGATTACAGCTCGGCGAATTAATGCTCATAGGCGGAAGACCTATGATGGGTAAAAACACTTTAAGTTTAAACATAGCTATGAACGTTTCTAAAAGAACAGAAAAGAAAGTCTTGTTTTTTGATTCGAGAAACGGGAGAGACTATGTTGAAAGATGGTTTTTGTCATATTTATCAGGCATTCCGATTTGGGATATGTATGAATGGGACTTTTCATTGGAACAGTGGGAAAGATTTATTCATGCTACGGAAGTTTACCGAAAATTGAAAATTGAGCCCAAAGGAACAAACTGTGTTGAATATATTATTGAAAGATGTGAAGAACTGTCAAAAAAGGACGAACTGGGACTGGTAATCATTGATTATCTTCAAATAATAAAAAAGAATGATAAAGATACATATAAAAACCCCAATGCCGTTTTATCAGAACTTAAGGCGCTTGCCAAAAGACTTCAGGTTCCGATTATTGTTATTACTTCTCTTAGAGAAAAAATGACCAGACGAATCGATAAACGGCCCTGTGCAAAAGATCTGAAGAATATGGGTATTTCAGAGGAGTATTGGGATAATGCGTTATTACTTCACAGAAAAGATGATGATTTATATTCCGGTGTTGAAGAAATAGAACTGGTTGCATTAAAGTCATTTATGGATATTGATCTTCATACCTGTTTGTATCTGAATCATGACAATCTGCATTTTGAGGATATAGATTCGGATATTTTTAAAAAACCGGATGAGAAGATTTTTAAAGATTACGAGACTGAAATCGAAGAGGAAAACAGACAGGCTGAAGAAGATATTATGTCTGTAATGAAAGAATGTCTCGATAAGAATGGAGATGATGAAGCGTTACGCTGTGCAGATAAACTCAGAGAGATTAATTACTATTCTTACAGCGATGAAATCGAAGATTGCTACAAGACCTGTGCTAAAAGAGGCAATATCAAAGCACTTTTGTATATGGAAGATAAGTTCAGAAAAAACGGCGCGGTTTGTGAAGAAGAGTTTGATATCTTAAAGCAACTGACGGATCAGGGGTACACTATGGCGTTCGGACGTATTGCGGATTGTTATTTGAACGGAATCGGCTGCGAAAAAGACCGAGGAAAGGCCTTGATAAACTATATAAATGGAAGTGTTTATTGGGATGATACATATTGTGAGAATATGATTGAAGAAAACTTTAGAGATGAAAAAGAGTGGAATTCCCTTTCATCAAAAATCACAGATCTTTATATGTATGATTGGCATGAGAGCAAAAAAGCCAGATTAAGACTTGGGAATGATATTTTTGAAGGAAAAATAAAAGAGTTTCAATCGGGTGTCGCATATTATATCTATAAAGGCTTCTATTTGTATGATTCATTCTATGATGAAATGGAAGCACAGTATTGCTCAATTCCCTGTCTTAATTTTGCAAAATGTCTTTTATATGGAATAGGAACATCTGTAAAACCTAATGTGGTTCTGGCTGTTTTGAAAGACGCGCTTCATTTAAGCGAATGGGAAAGAAATGCAGGAGATTTATCAGCTTTCGACCGAATTGAAGAGATTGAAACTATGTTCAAGGAGATCGAAGATACCTACGGCAAAATTGAATCGGAATATACAGATGAGGAGTTTGATTTCTATAATGAGGAAGATGCATTTTTGGGCGAAATGCCGTACTTGGGAGATGAGGATTACGAGGAAGGATTCTGGTATTAGATTATTGTAAGTGGAAAGAAAAGGGACACAAAATGTGTCTCTTTTTTGATTGTCATAAATAATTGATGTGCCACTAGAGTGAGACCCGTCTATGGGACACGGGTTTTCCGGATCCTGATGTAGAATGTATTTGGAAGGATAAAAAGGAAACTTAAAGGAGGGCATACAGGATGGAAAAATTAAGTTATTTACCTACAAGATATTATTTAAGAATTAATGTAGAAGAATCAACTGTCACTGTTGATGTTCACGAATTGGGTCGTGACGAAATGGAACGCCTGGTCAACTTCATTGCATCGCTTTTAAGAGGAATAGGCTTTTCTTTGGTGATAATCCATGGATATAACAACGGAACGGTATTAAAAGAGGCTATAAGAAAGGATGAGTTTGTGTCACGACCTCACACGGTTGTTACTAACAAATTCAATCTCGGTATAACGACTTATGAATTTGCAGCATAACAGGAAATATATATTGATAGGGAATCCACAAATAGAAACTTAATACTGTAAATAGATTTAAGGTTGGATATAAATAAGAAGGGAAGATATGAATTATGGATGAAAAGAACATGATAATTGATAAGTACAATGAGATTGCCGGCAAATTTTTACAGAATGCATATTCGAATCATAAGGATGAAAATGTTGTGGTTTCACCCTATTCGTTCCTGATGATGCTTGGTTTAACTCTTAATGCAGTTAGCGGAGAAAGCCGGAAAGAAATAAAAGAGATCTTCTCAAAAGAAGGTTCGGTTAATGAGATTACGGATTCTCTTCTAAATCTTTATTCCAATATTACCGATGAAGAGTATGATGTGATAAAACTTGTAAGCGAAGAGGATGATGAGGATTATTATGAAGAAAGAATTGGGGTAAAGATCGACTCATCAAATGCTGTATGTATAAAAGAGAATCTTTTCGATAAAACTCTTCCGGAATTCAAAACATTGCTTCAGGAAACATTTAACGGAGAACTGTTTGCAACAGGAGATAACGCGGCTAAAGCTATAAATGACTGGGTATATGAGAAAACAGACGGGATGATTACTGAAGTAGTGGAGACCATACCGGATGATTTTAAATTATGTATTATGAATGCGGTATCCTTTCTTGCAAATTGGGCAGATCCATATGAAGATTACCAAATAATTGAACATGGAAAAATGTTTAAAAATATAGATGGAACAAAATCAGAAGCAGTAATGTTAAAAAGTTACGAGGAAGGTTATTTAGAGGACGATTATGTCAGAGGATTTTGCAAATCATATTGTGATTACAGGTATGAGCTAGTATGTTTATTACCCAAAAAGAAATCCAGAAAGGCATTATCGGATTTGCTGGAAGATATTAATTTTGGAAAATATCGTGAACAATTCTCTTGGAGCACTAGAGTTATAGCGACTATGCCTGAGTTTAAAACCGAATCGGATTTGGATTTGAATGACTTCTGTGGAAGATTGGGTATAAATAAATTGTTTACTCCGGAAGCTGAATTTGGAGGGATGTTTGAGGAAAAACATGAACCTTTGATGGTTAATTCAATCAATCAGAAAGTATGTTTAAAAGTTGACAGAAAAGGAACAGAGGCCGCAGCTCTAACGTCGGTAAGCGTGTGTGCGGGATGTGCACCTGAAAAAATAGAGGTTAAAAAGATTACACTTGACCGTCCGTTTGTATATGCAGTTATGGATATGCACAAGAATATTCCTCTGTTTGCCGGAGTTGTTAACAAGATTTAGGTTATTGGCACCTAAGATAAATAACCCAAACGTCGCCCGCCCGTAGACCTCTCGCCAGACAAATTCATATATAATGATAATGTAAAGAGAAGTCAGGGCAATTGAAAAGTCGAGGTGATTAAGATGAAAAAATCAGAAAACAGCGCAAAGAAACAACTTAATAAAAAACAGACGAAGGAAGATTTGCTCCTCACATACGAAGATCTGCTTTTTAAGAAAGAGCAATTCATGAAAGATGCGGAGTCTTATCGGATTTCATATATACAGGAATTCGGCGAACTCACGGCGGAGGTTTTCAAGGCCAAGATCGAATGCATCAGACTTAAAAAGACGATCACTTTCTGCCAGAAGTCTCTCAATGTGGGAAAGAAGATAGATGTCAATGCAATGGACAAAGCCATAGAAGGCGAGATGCTTGTGTATAAAGCAGAGCTTCAGTCGATGCTTGAGGAAAACAAGATAGCTTCAAAGGCGATCAGTTCAGACAGATTTGATGTGACGTTCGCGAAGAAGATATTCAGACGCCTTACCAAGAAGCTTCATCCGGATATCAACAAGATGACCGAAAAGGATCCGAGACTCGAAGACCTCTGGAACAAGATAATGAGGGCTTATCGCGCGAACGATGTGGAGAGACTTGAGGAACTGGAAGTACTGGTGAACGCGATCTTCAAGGAACTCGGAGAAGATGCGATGGATATCGATTACAAGGATCTTGAAGACAGGATCAAGGCCCTGGAGATCAAGATAAAAATCATCTTAAGCGAGAAGCCTTACACATACGGCGAACTACTTAACGATGAGGAAAAGGTAAAAGCCAAGAAGAAAGAGATGGAAAAGGAACTCAAGGAATATCAGGATTGGGAAGTGGCTATGTCGTTTAACGATGATTATGTTGGAGACAGTCTTTTGAAAAAATATTATAATGTATATATGAACTATCCGCATAAATGAATCATTTAAGATATTTTGCAGAGGATTTAGATATTATCCCTCCTGATAAACTCGAAAAATGGATTAGGGATGAATATAAAAAAATCACGGGTGAAGAATTGACAGAAAGAAGTCAACCTCATGTTGAAGAATTTGAATATTGTGGAATGAGTTCCGGAATGCTGTCCGGAGAATGGTGGATTAGAACAGGTATTCCTCTTTTAAAAAATCGATTATAGTTTAATGAAAAAGAAAAGCAGTTAAGGGATGCAATTCTTGAATCAAAGATGTTTTGTATGTGATGGCTTAATCATGTAGAATAAAAAGGCCAAAGTAATTTCATATGGTTCATAATGAGTTTGATGCTTATCTGAAAGGAGCAAGTGGAGAGGATAAAGTAGCCAGGATACTCTCTAGATTAGATAAGGATGAATATATAGTTATAAATAATGTTCTCTTGAAGAGACCGTATGCTCGATTGGGCGAGGTTCCAACGGCACAGATAGACCATATAGTCGTTTCGGTATATGGTATTTTTACTGTTGAAACGAAAAACTATTCCGGGAAGATATATGGCTATGAGAGTTCTAAAACATGGTCTGTTTATATGGGTGGGAAAAAGTATACTTTTGTTAATCCGCTAAGACAAAATCATGGCCATTCAAAGACTATTCAGCAATTGATATCATATAAATCGACGGCTTTGGGATTATCCAGAACATGTTTTGATATATATCCGATTATTGCATTTTCTGATGCTGCGGATTTATCTAAAGTTCAGGCTAATGGAGTGGATGTCGTTTACTTTTCTGATGTACTTAACGCTATAAAGAAAAAATCTGTAGCTAGATGCCTTGATTCTATTCAGGTAAAAGCAATAGCTGATTACATCACAAAATTAAATATTTATTCATCTGATAATATCGAGAAGCATATAAATGATATAAAAAGATTAAAAGGTGATGATCTTCAGGAAAAGAGCTGGAATGTTACTGTTGGTTCAAAAAAACATGCTGAGAATTGGACCAAAAATACGGAAATAGTCGAACCTAAAATCGAATCAAACTATTCTTCTCGAGATAATAGGGAATCTTTTGTTAATTCTTCTAACTCCAATAAAACTCAGAAAACAATATTTGAAGAGAATAATATTCAAAAGAACACAATTGTTCCAAATAATAAGAAAAAAACATCGATTGTGCCAGTTATATTTTTGGCACTTGCGTTAGTGATAGTTATAAGCTTTTTGTTTTGTTGTGGAGGATCGATAATAACAAATTCGTTTATGAAAATTCTTAATGCAGGCAATAATGCTTCAAGTGTTTCAAATATTAATTCATATAACATTAAACTTGATGAAGAGGAAATACCGCCTGAGAAAAACATTACAGTACAGGATAAAATCTATCAGCCCAGAACGGATGTTATAAATGATATTGTGTATATTTGTCACGGCGTTTATTACGATTTAGATCCATATTATGTTGATGAGGACGGAAATACACATACCGGTTTGATTAATATGTATTGTCATTTTGCCTTTACGGATGATACATATATAGATTTAAATGCTAAGTCATATAATGAATTGTGCTTCGAATATGTAGCTTCAACAAATAATTGGCATAATAATGAGGTTACAGTTCAGGTTTATGACTTGGATTCGGGTCAGATGATTTATGAAACCGACAAATTTGAACAAGGACATACCAAAACAGCAACTGTAGATATAAGTAATTGTGAGAATATTCGATTAAAAATGGTGGATGCCAATGATGGTATTTGCTATTGCTGTATAGATAATATTATTCTTAAACAATAATGCTTTGAAAATAAGGACATGGAGCATATATGGAATTTAAGAAAGGCTCAGGCTGGAGATGTTGTTATGATCCTGAAACGGGTTTATATACAGCTGAAACCGGTGGTGGAACGAATCATAACTTATTTGAGATCAATAAAGAAATATATGATCATGTCGATGATCCTGATGTTGATTTTCCTGAAGGATTGATATTTAAGGGAAGACATTTGTACATGACGGTAGATGATCGTTGTGGTCCACCCTATACGGTAATACTTGATTCAGACTATAAGAAACTTTGCCCTTGGGCGAAGACTGTTACATCAGGTGATGTATGGGATGAGGATATGACTGATGCGGCTGTAGAAGTTTTTGCATCAGAAGCCGATAATAGAGAACAACGTCGAGCTAAGAAGAAAGAACGTGAAGAAAAGAAAAACAAAAATGAAGGAAACGGATAGAAACATTGATTATTACAATAAAAATGCACAGTCATTTTATGAAAACACGGTAGAAGCTGATATGTCTTTATGGAGAGACAAGTTCCTTGCTTTGATACCGAATGGTGGTCGTGTGTTGGATGCTGGATGTGGAAGTGGTCGTGATTCAAAAGCATTTATCCAATCGGGATTCAGCGTAGTAGCTTTCGATGCATCGAAGGAATTGTGTAAGTTGGCCTCCAAACTCATAGATCAGGAAGTGTGGCAGATGAAGTTTCAGGAGATTTCATTTGATGAAGAGTTTGATGGTGTATGGGCGTGTGCATCTTTGCTTCATGTTCCTTCTGATGAGATTGATGATGTGATGGATAGGATATATAGGTCTTTGCAATGTGGCGGATTCTTTTATGCTTCTTTTAAATATGGCGAAGGAGTTAGAGAAAGAGCGGAAAGACTTTTTACAGATTATACAAAAGACTCAGCTAAAGCGCTGTTTGAACAAGCAGGATTTAAAGTTATCGAGTGCGAAGAATCTTTAGATGTTAGACCTGGACGTGAAGACGAGAAGTGGGTTAATGTGATAGCAAGAAAATGAATGTAAATTATCTCGGAAATAAAAACGCAAATAAAATTATAATTTGGATGTCTGACGCCAGAGAATTACCGATTATCGAAGAAGGGATAAGCAAACTGGAAACGGAAGATTATTGTTTGGCAGTTGTTACGGTAAATAATTGGAACAAAGATTTATCCCCTTGGAAAGCACCTGGAGTATTTGGTGAAGATTTCGGTGATGGTGCAGACGAAACTCTGGATTGGATTATAGACAACATAATAGATAAAGAAAGTAACAAAGAGTATTATCTTGCTGGTTATTCATTAGCTGGGTTATTTGCTTTATACAGTGCATACAAGACGGATATCTTTTCGGGAATAGCTGCAGTATCTCCATCGGCATGGTTTCCTGATTTTGCTTCGTATTGTAAAGAGAATAATATACTTTCAAAAAATGTATATTTAAGTCTTGGAGATAAAGAACACAAAACAAGAAACGCCGAGATGGCAAAGGTTAAATATTCGATAGAAGAAATATACAGAGATTTAAAAGCGAAAGACGAGAATTGTTTTCTTGAATTTAATCCCGGAAATCACTTCAAAGATGTTGGAGACCGGATGATTAAAGGATTATTGTGGCTTTTGAATAAAGCATAAAAACTAAGGCAGAATCAAAATTTGATTCTGCCTTAATATATTACATCGATCTGGGATGGTCCAACCTAAATCGGAAGTATGGGCGCTTACGCCCCGTCATGCGGACCATCTTTATTTTACTAAAGAAAAACTATGGATAGAAGTACTTTTACTTAATTTGCCCTAAATGAAGATTATCCGCATTTATTTGCCGGGAAATTGCATATATTTATTGATTAACTTAGTCGATAATTATAAAAAGAGGGCACAGACTTTTCTGAAGGAGGTTTCCTATGAAGAAAGATAAAGTTCCTGTTCGTGTAGTTATATTTTTCTTATGTGCATTTCTCGTGTTTTTAACGATCATATATGTAACTGCCAAACCCAAATGCTATAACTGTCATAAGCGTACACCCGAAAAAGGAAGTCATTACTGCAGTGTATGCTTAAAGGAAGCGAGCAAGTTATTAACGGATAAAAAAGACAATGCATCGAAAGTGAATACTACATCGAGCACATCCTATTCAAATAAAACGACAAGCAGCTCAAATACTACAAGTTCTTATACAAAGACAACCACGTCTTCATCGAATAAAACTACCGGTTCATCGTCAAAGACAACGACTTCTTCCAAGAAGACATACAATGATCTTGAATTTGATCCTGTAGATTACGATGATCCTGATGACTATGCCGAAGATGCTTGGGGTGTTGATTTCGATGATTATGATGATGCATATGACTACTGGGAAGATTATTGATCCGGGATTAATGTGATTTTGACAGATCAGAAGGAGGTTATGTATGGATTTTCTCGATGATGTTATTGATGAAGTTTTGGAAGACGATTATTTTATCGATGCTCAGATGATGGCGAACAGTCGTGAAGAAGCATTGGATCTGGTTGGCGATGACACATTTTATAACGGATCAGATTCACTTGACGATGATGAAGACGAAATTTTTACATATATAGGGTCAGATTTCCTTACCTCTGATCAGGAAGATCAGCTAAGAGACGCAGGACTGAATCCGGATGATCTTACATATATGGATGATGATGAAATAAGAGAAGTACTTGAAGACGCCGGACTTGATATAGACGATTTTATGTATTGATCCACGGAAGTGTTTTGTTCTCTCCGTTATTGGGATATAATGTTATTGTTAAGTACCAAAACGGAGAGAAAACATATGAAGAAAAAATACTTTACATCTTTATTGCTTACAACAGTGCTGACATTAACTGCCTGCACCAACCCTCTTAATACATCTGTCGTTCCTTCTGATAAAGACGACAATTCTGATTCACATGCCGTGATAGTTGCGTCACCCGATGTTACTTCCACGGATTCGACATCTTCCGATTCCGGAAGCGACAATACCGTTAATACAACTGATACTGATCCAAACGGAGCCGACACATCTGCCCTCGATGATTCCTGGAAGCAGATCTATGCGGATTTCCTTGAAAACGATATGGATGATATCATGGGTGACTATGATCCCGACTGGTTTTACAATTGGTCCTTCGGTTTTATTTATGTGAATGATGATACGATTCCCGAGCTTGTTATGAGTTCCGGATATGAAGCCGGAGGTAATATGGTCTTAACGATCGTGAATGATCATGTTGATTATATTGGTACCCGAAGACTTGGCCTTTATTATGATGAAAAAGATAATATACTCGTCAATTCCGACGGACATATGGGATATTATTACGATTACGTTTATTCGATAGACGAAGATGGATTTTTGCTTTTAACAGGCGGAGAATATAACGACATTTATGATGAAGATTACGGTCCCACCGGTGAGATGGAATATTACATTGACGAAGAGGAAGTAAGCGAGGAAGAGTACTTTGAGACAATAGATTCCTACATTCCCCTGGAGGAAAGATTATATTGGAACTCGGGAAGTACATCGGGGAGTATAATGGATTATCTAAAAGGAAATGTCCATACTGATTACAAAGATGCTTACAAGGCTCTGGTTGAAGAATACGCAGATCTTGATGTTCATTTTGCCCTGATAGAGTCTGATTCTTATGCACCTTTTCTTTTCGTAGACAATAACGACTGGGTTCATATTTATTATTTCCAGGACGGCGTGGCTTTCAGGGGAGAGGATTTTTACGGCACTTACAGCACAAATTTCTTCTACCCGGATACAGGTGTTTCCTGCACTTATAATTCGTACTCCGATGATATATCGGTATACTATTACATTTACACATCCAACATGGGCTCGTCATATTTCTCCTATGCGGCAAGAAATGGTATGAGTGATGAAGACGGTGAGCTCTTAAAAGACGAAGACGGAAATATTGTTTTCCAATATACGATAAATAATCGCACCGTTTCCGAGATGGAATACGCAGAGTTTTTAGAATCCTACGACAGTAATAAATATGTCGTTATTCACCCGGCAAGTGCGAATGATAACTTAGATTACGTGTATCTTACACCGGATGAAATGACCGAATTCTTAAACGATCTGTAAAAGGTGAAAAACATGACCAAAAACCCGAGATGCTTGTTTAATTGTGATATCAAAACTTTTCTCGAAAAAGAGAAGGAAAACATATTTGGAATTCTTTGTGATAATTATCACGGAGACGCTATTACTACGACTCGAGAATCGTGGATGACGGAAATAGAAGTATTACAAAGTGAGCTTATTCCTTGGAAGGAATCAGGTGGCCAGATAATTTTCGAATATGATATTCCTCGTTTAGGAAAGAGAATTGATGTTGTATTGCTTCTTAAGGGAATAATCTTTTGTATCGAATTCAAGACAGGAGATCAAAATGTTGGGGAGATGGAAGTAGACCAGGTCTTGGATTATGCATTGGATCTAAAGAATTTCCATAAATACAGTTTCGACAAAGTGATAGTTCCGGTTCTTGTTGCTAAGAAAAACAAGAATACAGCATTGCATATCAAACCTTCTGCTTATAATAGCAGAGTAGAGAATCCTTTATTGGTTAATGAGAAAGGGATTTCCGAAGTATTAGATAAAGTTATTTCATGCTTCCCTAATGAGGAGGATGTCGATGCGAATTGGATTATAAGTCCTTATGCACCTACTCCTACGATTATAGAAGCTGCCAGAGCTCTTTATGAAAGCCACTCTGTAGAAGATATTACACGCCATGAAGCAGATGAAGTCATGACTGATAGGACTATTGCCTATATTTTAAGTGTAATAAATAAGAGCAAAGAGAATAGAGAAAAAAGTATATGCTTTGTTACAGGTGTTCCTGGAGCGGGGAAAACGCTTGTTGGTTTGGATGTTGCTGTAAAACAAACATATCAAGGACAGGATAATCCTTTGCAGGATGAAGGCGCAGTTTATCTTTCCGGAAATGGGCCATTGGTAGCGGTATTGACTGCGGCACTTGCGAGAGACAATTGTAATAAATGTCGTGAACGAGGAGAGAAGAAAAAGCTATCGGATTCAGAACGTGAAGTTAAAAAGTTTATTCAAATAATTCACCGTTATCGAGATAACATGTTGGCTAAGATCAAGAACCCAGTAGAAAATGGTGTTCTTGAAATTGATCCAGAAAAGGCAGTTAAACTTCAGAATACCGGATACGGCGAAGTAGAGCATGTCGCTATTTTCGATGAGGCTCAGCGTTCATGGACGCATGAAAGATTGGCTAATTATTTGAAAAGAGGCGGTACTTACGGCAATAAACTGAAAGTGCCAAATTTCCCTATGTCCGAAGCATCCTTCCTTATATGGTCTCTTGATCAAAGAGAAGACTGGGCTACTATAGTATGCCTTGTTGGTGGAGGCCAGGAAATTAATACCGGCGAAGCTGGCATTACAGAATGGATTAGATCTTTGAATGAAAACTTTACGCATTGGAAGGTGTATATTTCTCCGCAGTTAACTGAGCCCGAATATGCAGAAGGAAAAGTTAACGAACTGTTGAAAGACAATAGAAACGTTACTTATTCGAACGATCTGCATTTGGCAGTTTCTCTGAGATCTTTCCGTGCAGAAAAACTATCGGCTTTTGTGCATGCTCTTTTAGCGCTGGATTCGAGTGCACCTTCAATATACGAGGAGATAAAAGATAAATATCCTATTGTCTTGACGAGAGATATGGAAAAAGCAAGAAGATGGCTTCATGAAAAGGTAAGAGGGTCAGAAAGAACGGGTGTACTTATAACAAAGGAATCTGCGAGATATAAACCCCTCGGAGTTCATGTATTGCAAAGCGATGACGAAAACGCTGTTCATTGGTTCCTGGAAGATAAGATTGATACCAGATCATCGAATTATCTTGAAGATGCCGCTACGGAAATTCAGGTTCAAGGCTTGGAATTGGATTATACCTGTCTGCTATGGGATGCAGATATGAGATATGCAGATGGTAAATGGCATTTCTATAGGTTTAATAGAAGCACAGAGTGGGCAGAATTAAAAGACGATAGCGAAAGTAAACATGAACGTATTAAGTATATGTTAAACGCTTATAGAGTGTTGCTCACCAGAGCTCGAGCAGGAATGGTAATCTGCGTACCTGAAGGAAATGGCAATAAGACTCCGACTGGATTCTGGGAAGATAAGACGAGATTACCTGAATATTATGATGGTACATATCAATATTTGAAGAGTCTTGGGTTTGTGGAAATCTAAATGTGTTTCTTTCGAAGAAAACCAAAATCGAATAGCGAAAAGGGTGTTTCTGATACACTAGTCGAAACTCAAACTGTTTCTAAAGAAACACCCAAGCAAAGGCTGCAAAGAGAGAGTAAAGAATACTGTGATCAACTGGACATTGCTATAGGTGCTGCTAACAGCTACCTTTCTCATCCTGAAATTTTTGTGGATGTGACTACAAGTGATGGTTGGATCGAACAGTATTCTTCTTTGCGTGATCAATTAACACCGCAAGTTATTTCTTTGTATAAAAAAACATCCAATTATGTTCCTCTTTGGGAGAAGAATCGGGTATTTAACAATATCTTTGGTACATTAAAAGAAAGAATAGTAAAGCATAACAATGAGTTGGCAGAAAGAATCCTTCCGCATGGATATGAGGTGATTTATGAAGTTGAGAAGCGTCAACTTGATAAACAACAGATGATTTCTGTTGTTAAGCCTTCAAAAAATCATTTAATCATTGCCGGAGCAGGGACAGGCAAAACAACTACTGTAGTTGGCAAGATAAAGTATTTACTTAAAGAGAATAAATTTAATCCGGAAGATTTTCTGGTATTGTCCTTTACGAATGCTTCAGCATCGGAAATGAAAGACAGAATTCGCAAAGAGACAGAAGCTGATATAGAGGTTTCAACATTCCATAAGCTTGGAATAAACATAATTAATTCAGTAGAGGGTAAAATCCCTAAAATATATTCATCACCTTTATCAGGGTTTATTAGAGAACAATTAAAGAGTTTGATGAATACCCCTGAATACATGAAAGACTTGTGCAGGTATGCACTATACTATAGATATCCCATTCGAGATAGGTCCGAATTTAAAACTGAAGAAGAATACAATGACTATTTGAAAACAAATGTTCCTCGAACAATGAATGGGGAAGATGTTAAGAGTTATGGCGAATTGGATATAGCAAATTATCTTTTTCAAATGGGTATTATGTATGAGTATGAAGCTTCTTACATTATTGATACCAATACTAATGAGCATGGCCAATATCATCCGGACTTTTATCTTCCGGAAGAGGGTATTTATATAGAGTATTTTGGAATCAACAGAAAAGGAGAAGTTGCAGATTACTTTAAAGGAAAAGATTCTCTGAGTGCATCCGAAACATACCAAAATGGGATTGAATGGAAAAGAAATACTCATCGTGAGAATAATACACAAATGATTGAGTGCTATGCTTATGAAAAGTTCGAAGATGTACTTTTGACTGAGTTAGAGAAAAAACTCAAGGAAAAGAAGGTAACTTTCAATCCAATGTCATACGAGGAATTATGGCAAAAGATATCTGATGAAAATGCCGGATTGTTTGAAGGCTTGATTGAACTATTCAATACCGTTATTAACTTGGCAAAGAGCAATAATTATACTATAGAAATGCTTGAGGACCGAGTTAAAACAGGAACTAACAGAGCGTATAATTTAAGTCTTATACGTTTGATTAAACCCATCTTCAATGCATATGATCAAATGTTAAAAGATAATGGTGAAATCGATTTTAACGATATGATCAATAATGCTACAAAATATGTTAAAGATGGAAAATACAGTAATCCATATAAATACGTGATAGTAGATGAGTACCAGGATATTTCGAAAGCAAGATTTAACTTACTGTATTCATTAAGGGAAAACTCAGGATTCAGGTTATTTTGCGTTGGTGATGATTGGCAGAGTATTTACCGCTTCGCCGGAAGTGATATCAATTTTATAGTTGATTTTGAAAAATACTGGGGAAGCGCGGAAATTGACAGAATTGAAACAACATATCGTTTTGAGCAATCACTAATAGATATTAGTTCTAATTTCATTTCAAAGAATGAGAGACAATTAAAGAAAAAGATTCACGGGATATGTGGAGATTCGGATTTTTCGATGGAAATAATAGAAGAAAAATACGAAAACAATTGCAAAAGTTCCACCTTAAAGAAGTTTGATGATCTCCCTTTGAACGCAAGCGTGTTTTTGATTGGAAGATACAAGTTCGATATAGATTCGTGGGTTGATTTTACGGGTCTTGAAATACATTACGATAATGCTTCACAGGAAGTAAAGGTTAAGTATAAAAAGAGACCGGATCTTAAAATCGCATTCATCACGGCTCACAGATCAAAAGGACTTCAGGCTGACTATGTTTTCATAATAAACAATAAAGATTCAAAAACCGGCTTTCCCAGCCAGATAGTAGATGCTCCGATACTACAATATTTGCTAGTGAAAGAAGAACCATATCCTTTTGCAGAGGAACGAAGATTGTTTTATGTTGCTTTGACTCGTGCAAAGAAAAAAGTATTTCTTTTAACCATTAAAAACAAAGAATCAGTATTTGCTAAAGAGATAATCAATGACTGGTCAAAAGAACTTGATATTCTTTTATGCCCTAAATGTGGAGGCAGATTAATAAATCGAGATGGAAAATTCGGGGAGTTTTATGGTTGCTCCAATTATTCGATTAATGGTTGCGACTATAAGATGAAAGTGGATGCTAATACAAGAAAGATTGGATTCCACAACTAAGATAAGAGGATGAACTAAACATGACCAAATGCTATCATTTCAACATGGATATTCCGGATCCGGATGTGATCTTTTATGAAGGATATTATTATCTGATCACTACCACCATGCATTTCTTTCCGGGCGGAGAGATATTACGCTCCATTGATTTGAAAAAATGGGAACACTTTTCGTATGTCTTTGAAAGACTCGAAAGCACGCCCGACCAGAGACTCGAAGGTGACGCATACATTTACGGAAAAGGTATGTGGGCTCCCACGTTACGTTTTCATGACGGGACCTTTTATGTGGCCTTTTCATCGAATGATATGCAAAAGACTTATCTTTACAGGTCTTCCAATCTTAAAGGACCGTGGAGCCGAAATGAGATAAAGGGTTTTTACCACGATCTGTCTCTTCTTTTTGACGAAGGCAAAACTTATCTCGTATACGGCAATACCGATATTCATTTAACCGAATTAAATGAAGGATTAACTGCCCCGAAAGAGGGCGGACTCGACCGTGTGATCGTAAGCGACCAAGGAAACCCCATGCTTGGTCTTGAAGGGTCGCACATATATAAGATAGACGGAAAGTATTATCTTTTCATGATCCATTCCCTTCGTGACAGATGGAGAAGGGTTGAAGCCATGTACGTATCCGACAGCCTCGAAGGCGAGTTTGTCGGAGGAAATATTTACGATATTGATCTTGGTATCCTCGATTCGGGAATAGCTCAGGGCGGAATAGTTAAAGGCCCCCTGGGCGATCACCTGATAATGTTTCAGGATAGCGGCGCCGTAGGCCGTCTTCCCGTGGTCGTTCCTTTCAGATGGGTGGAAGGTTTGCCTGTCTTTGAAGAAGAGGGCGTTGAGGAATGTGAATTTGCAGGCCTCTCGGGAGACGATGATTTTAAGGACGGAAACAAAGAATTCTGGCAGTTTAATCATGAGCCGGATTTTTCTCTTATAAGCTTTGACAATGGTTACAAGATCACTACCGACAAGACCTGCAAAAATATCTTCCATGCTAAAAACACCCTGACACAAAAGATCGAAGGACCTGTTCGTCAGGCGCTTGTATCTATCGATGCAGCTGATCTTAATGTCGGTGATCTTGCTGGACTTTCCGCATTCCAGGGAGACTATGCTTTTGTCGGCGTTAAGAAAAAAGAAGACGGCTTATATGCCGTGATGATAAGTAATGAAAGCTACGGCGGCATCTGGGATTTAAGCGAAGAAAAAGGACTCGAAGAAGAGTCCTTTAAGATATCAGGCACAAGCCTTACCGTCAGTGTTAAATGCGATTTTACGACCGATACCGCGACCTGCTTTGTCGAATCCCCTGATGGACTCAAGCAGATCGGCACACCCCACAAACTCCGCTTCCGCCTCGATCATTTCACGGGCTGCCGCTTTGCGTTATCTTGTTTTTCAACCGAAAACTTCGGCGGAAGTGCGGTATTTAAGAATTTTCGTTTGAAATAATCATATGCTTTCCAATATATTCATGTTTTACCGTGAAAATACATCAATGATGTAGTTTTTTAATTAGCTGTTCTTTTAACAACAAAATCCAAAGTGTCTATTTTATCTGAATTCAAAATATCGATCAGTCTGTAAGCAGGTCCTGTGGGATGAGTTCTTCCCAATTCCCAAGCTTCAACTGTTTTCTGCGAAACACCAAGGTAATTCGCAAAAGAAGCCTGAGTCATTCCGGCTTTGTTTCGGATCATTTTAATTTCAGAATTTGAATATTTCTTTACAGGAGAAATGATATAGGTAGTTTTCTTAGCTTTCCCTGTTCCTTTTTCATATTCGATTGCTTCATTCAAACCTTCTTTAAGGTCTTCAAATAATGAACTCATTCAACTCGCCCTCCGGTTACTTCTTTTCTTGAGATTACACCCTACAATGTAGGGTGTCAATATTTTGGTAAAAAACGGGGAACGGATTCATCCGTTCCCCGTTAGGTAGATAATACATGTTTATCTACTAAAAAGATATTTAACTTTAGCGGTGCCCTTTTTGGACTTAAGAGTAATATATTTCACATCGGGTCCAACATAATACATGGGGCAAGAAGTGCTTGAAGGTTTAACTTCGCCTCTCCATAAAAGATGATGACTAATATCATACATTGAGAGGATTACTGTTTTGTCCTGTTCTAAGATGTTGAAGTGACGATTATATAAAGCATTATAATCAGTCAAAGTCTTCTCATTTGTCTGGACTTTGATTGTGGTACCGTTGCTTCCGGAGGCATGGCTTACGATGGGGTTGAAGATCAGGAAAAGACTTACCATGGCGATCCCGAGCATAAGAAGAAGCATTGCTTTTTTATTTGCGGAAGCTACCGCAATATTTTTTTTCATAATATCACCTCCCCTGGTTGTTTTGTGATTAATGTTTTGTTATCAAGCTTGATAATGAAACTTTAACAAATAACATGTCATTTGTAACTAGGAATTTGTTTAGAAATGTGACACATTTTATTTTTTTTAAGGATAATTTGTGATAAGATTTTTCACATACAAGATAATTTTGAGAGGCAAGAAAATGTTACTTGAATTATACAGTATTTTTGAAGAGTTGGAAATAATACAAAATTGTACCAAGTATTCTTTTATAGATTTTGTAGTTGCCAATAAAGTTACAACTGCTAACGATCTGATTGTATTTCCTAAAGAACCCACAAAAGTGATTTATAAAAATTTTTATTTGAAAAAAGATACGACTCATCTTGATTCTCTTTTGAAATCTGATTTAGGGATCATTATAAAAAATGGTTCTCATAAAGATGCTTACAAACAATTATGTAAATGTTACAAAGATGACAAATTAAAAAATCAATTTATGGTTTTTTTTAATGAAGAGATTGATTATGAAAAGAACAATATCAGTACACTAAAAGATTTCAAGGATGCGTGTAAAAAAACAAAATTTTTGATAAAAAACGAACCCTGTAAAAATGCAACCAAAGAGGATAATATACTTCGAAAGTTACCGAATAAATTATGGGAAGCGGTTTACTTAAGTGATTCTCTTTCTGAAGCCATATATACATTATGTAGATACGCTATTGTTCGTGAGGAACCCTTTTTTGAAGATGGTTATAATTCATATCTAGATGATCGCGAAGACTATTTTAACTGTCTTTTAAATAACTTATTAGAAGGGAATATAAATAAAAAAGGTGTCTTGAACTATTTAGTAAAAAATGAAAATTCGATAGCCATGTTTGAAAAGGCGACAAGTCTCTTATTTGGCAACGGTATGAGTCGGAGTAAAGATAAAGAACAGGCATTAAACATTTATGAGGATATAATTGAAAAGAATTCCAATATGCCGTTAGCGCACTGGGGCATAGGCTATATTTTATTGTATTATCCACGTGTATATGAGAAAAAGCATGGAACATGTTTATTAGATAAAGAGAGATTTGATCTTGCGAATGAACATGCCAAAATATCCGCTTTGTCGGGGTGTGGTGCGGCATACAATCTTCTTGGGTGCATTCATAGAGAGGCATCAGCAAAAGGAATACAATCATATAAGAATATTCCGGCGGCTGAATATTTTACAAAAAGTTTGGAACATGAATATTTGTTTTCTCTTAATAATTTAGGAAAAAATGAATTGAAGAAAGTTGAGACATCAAAGACAGAAAAAGAGGCGGTTGAATATCGCAATAATGCTTTTAAATTCTTTAAAGAGCTGGCTGATAAATACAGTGAACCTTATGCTTGCAATGAGGTTGGAAGATTTCTTTCGGGGCAATATAAAGAGTGTAAAATTAAAATTGATTTGGAAAAAGCCTTCAATTATTGGGTTAAAGCAAAGAAAAATGATGAGACAAAGTACTATAGTTTATGGCCAAGTTATAACATTGTAAAATGTTTTTATGATAAAAAAGAGTTGAACGACAAGCATAAGGAGCAATTAAAAGAGTCGTTTTTATATCTGCAGGATTTGGGGGATGATTTCAAATATAGTGATAAAAGAAATGCCGAATTACGAGATGATTGCGATGGCGAAGAGTGTTATAAGTTTTTAGAAGAAGTGGCACGCCCGGTATTAGAGAAAAATGGAATATTGGGATAGTTTGTGAGAAAACCACTTGTAACAAAAGCCCCACTTGTTTGTTTTATAAACAGGCGGGGTTTTTGCGTGCGAAAAAGGAGACAAATATGGAGTGGCAGAAAACAAGTATTAAGATTATGAATTTATCCGAAGAGATCCTGGCAGTCATAACACCGATCCAGTGGGTGTTATTTGCAGCTTCTTTGGCGTTTGTTATTTTGACGTTTATCAAAGACAAAAGGTTGAGATGGCTTGCTGCATCTTTTGGGGTGATAAGCTTTGGGCTTTTTGTTAACATGTATATTTATTGCAACTCTTTTGATGTGCTTTTAAGTAAGATAGCAATGTACAGGCGCTTCTTTCCTAATGCAACATTTGAAAAAGTTCTGTATGTGAAAAATTTCCTGGTAGGCTTTGTTTTGTTACTGGATTTTGCTTTTATATTTTTGTATTGTATGCATTTTATTCGCAATTATCACGTGGGGATCATTCATATGATCGTGGCGTTTCTGGCGAGTGTCGCAACAAGGATCTTCGGATATATTTCCATGAGAGTCCCGCCTACATTTGCTTATGAAATGCGTTTTCAATTGGGGCAACCTCATAATCTTCTTATCAGTACATGCAGGCCATAACGAGACACTTGTTAAAGGACAGGATCTTATGCCTGACAACCTGGCCCAAAATACTTGGGGCGGCAGTTGTGATCATCCTCTTTGTTTCGCTTATCGCATTAAGCGTTAAAGCTAAGAAATTTGGCACCGAAAGAAAGATGCTCTTTGCCTTTCCGTCACTCATTATGATAGCAGAGATCATAAGATACATTGCGATCGCGACATGCGAGGTTTATTATGAAGCACCTGCGGAATTAAGATTCTATACGGTTAATCTTCCGACCTGCATTGTCTGCCTTGCGGGGCAGTGTATATATATGTGACTCGCAAAAAATCAGCGTTGAAACATAAATAGATGGGTACTATGCTATGAAAAAGGGACTGCCCAAACTGCAGTCCCGGAGAGTAATTATTTAGTTTACAATCAATTGTGGATTATACTTTTCGTATGCAAGTCTTCTTAATTCGTGAATGCTTTCTTCGGATATATTTTCTTTAAAGCCAAGCTGTTTACCTTTAACACAGAAAACATCTGACAGCGGGGATTCTGTCTGAAGCAGTTTGACCAAATCATTGCACCAAGGGTATTTCATTTCAAGTTCCATTGGCTTTTGACTTGTTTTTTTGCCTTCTTCTATCCATAGTTCACGCTTTCTCTCGAGTTTAAGCCACGAAAGAATCTCAATAGCTATCACGTTAAGATTTTCCTGTTCAATCCAATCAACATTACCTAAAATTTCTTTATTCTGTGTAATTCTAAATTCGATTAATAAATCAACTATATTCATAATTACCTTCCTCCGTTTTTATAATTACTCCAAACGAAAACACGTATATCATCTTCATTTGCATGTTCTACAGTTAATCCCGAGGCTTTTTGAAAATGATGTTCAGCAGTATAAGCACGTATTTCACCGTTCCATGTTGATATTTGGCTTTCAGGGATTCCTGACAAATAATCCAATGCGTGTGTACCTTCATGAACCATATCACTGAATATTGAAGCCGAACTTTTTCTCACTTCCTTTGGTTGCACCAAAACCTCCATGTACGCCGGCTCCCATTACGCATCACCTCCTCGACTGATAGCATAATCGCTATCAAATTGAAGGATTTCGATGCCAAGTTTTTTGTATTTTTCAAAAATACTATTTGGGGCAGCACCATAAACAATAATAATCTTGGGGTGTATGGTATTAATGACATAATCCAGTCCTTCGATCAAATATTGTTTATCATCTTTTATTCTGATACATCCATGAGTCCCTATTGAGATGATACTATTCTTGGGAACTCCATAACAACAGGCTTTATAAGTTCTCTCATCACCAAAGCGGGTATTAACAATAACATTAACGCCATTATCCTGTAACCATTTTCCGATGGCACGGCTCCTGTAGATATTCCAAAATTGCATAACCAACGGCATATCCCGGTAGAGACTGAAATCCGGAGTGATTACACCCTTATATTTTTGAAGTATAGGCAGGTATTTTCTTGGATTATTCCAGATCCTTTCAAATGCGGCATCGTCTTCATAAAAATGTACCCAAGAGTTATAATCCGAAGATTTTACCGCTTTAGAAAACACAATAAGATGTTCCGGTTTCCTATTATCAGTTATGGGATTTATAATGGGAATTTCCAGAAAACCATCATATGAAGCATGCTCTACAAGGAAAGCATGAAAAACATCACGGCATCCAGGCCGTGAACAATTAATACGAGACATAAAGTCCCTCCTTTCCGCTCTGATCTGAGCAAATTAAAAGATGAGAATCCAAATAAATCGCTCTCACGGAAAAGATATGTATTAATTGTCCATAGGCCTATGAATAATTATATCCTGGCGAGAGAACATACAGTTATTGCTGCGAACAATAATCTTTATGTTTTTTACGATTAAATTCAATTAACATTTATGAGGTTCCGACAAATAATCATTTACACATTCAAGCCATTCTTCTTCCGAAACGGATAAGAATGCGTTTAAATATTTACCGTTCTCAACAGATTTAATATAATCAACAGCTATTTTATAACTATCACTTATGTCAATAGTTTGTGGAGTTTTGTTTTTGAAATCCTCATATATATCCGGAACTGCAGAGCCTATATCTTCAAATAAAAAAGGATTTGCACTGCTTAAAAACTGTCCAAGATCAAAATCCTTCGAGTCATCCCAGACATCATCCAAAATATAAAAGATCATTGAAAACAATTCGAACTGTTTCATTTCTTTCCTCCTTTATGTCTTTTTACAGGATTGTTATTTAATCCTGTTTCCGGATTCCACGGTTTTAATGAAGCGTTTCTTCCACCTTCATTTATTTTACCATTTTGATAACGAACCCAATTCTGCTGACCATTTGGTAATGCTTCAACATTCCAAGAATTTCCATACTTGTCTGTTCCGACAAATTTTGACTGGTCATTGGCAAGATCTGTTAGCAATTTTCTATTCGCTTCCGTATCCGGCAAATGCCCGGGTCTGTCACCAAAAATATGTTTAAGCTGAGAATCTCCGGATGGAAGAGACACTTTATTCTCTTTTATAAGTTTCGATATTTCAGGCGGAAGTATGTGATGACATTCCGCACCCTTTGTATCACCAAAACCACCATGAGTTCCTGTTCCCATATTATACCTCCTTTCAACGAAGTGGAACAATTTCGTAAATACATTACATTTGCTCTCGCCAAAAGGATGTGATAATATATCTTTAGGTCTATGGATATTTATATCCTGGCGAGAGAACGTATAGTTGATTGCTGCGAACAATCTTCTATGCGTTTTTTCTTTGTTGTATAAAACGCAGTCTTATGAGCATTGTTGCGTTTATGATATAATTACTTTATCAAATTGAAATTTTCCGCGAGGGACATTTAGGGACATTTAGAGACGTTTGAGGACATTTATTATGAAATTTCATGATTTTCTGAAATTTATTAATACCTTTTTTTATGATAATACAAATTATTATGTTTTTATGGATGATTTTTTTAACACGATAACTTCAGATGATGACTTTTCTTCTATGGAGTCATCGCCTTTTGAATCTGAGACATTTGGAGCGAAAGCCAAAAAAATGCAAAATGGAGAGCGACAGCTATCAAAAGATGATGCTATTTTTGTTCAAAGCCATTTTAATGAGAATAATTTTTTGAGGCTAATTGAAGAAAAACTTCAGGATATGCCGAAGAATGTAAGAAATAATCTTGAAAACGAACTTCAGAAATTCTATCCGGAATTTACTCATAATAGTGATATTTCGCCTATTATTTGCCAATTGTTTTTACGATATATCGACGAAATGGCAAACAAAAAACGTGCTCCACGTTCCGACAAATCAGGTAATAAAAAATCTAAGTCAACAAAAACATCAGTTATTGAAAAAAATGATATTGAAGGAGAGATATCTTTTGATGATCAAACTATGACTCTGGCCAGGAACTTTTGCATAGACCATGAAGAAGAGAAAGAATTAATCCCGTTATGCCAGATTGGATATTATATCGATCCCCTTCACAAACATAATAGAAAAATGTATACAGAATATAACCGTTTAAATAAAAATGTCCAAAAGGCCATAATGTTTTTAAATGAAATACCCGTTTATGAATTCGAAGAAAACTGGGAATATAAGTATTTGGAATTGTTCCGAGAAGATGCAAAGAAACAAAAACTTATCAAAGAAAAGGATCTTCTTTATGACGGTGGAAAATATTTTCATAGGGCAAAAAAGTATTCTGATATTATTTTGAATGATGCCAATCCATTGATTTTCCCAGCAATACCCAATCGTTTTATTGGGGACAGACAAATGGATTTAATATATTATATAGATGAATATCTATACTATAGAAAAGATAAAGAGGTTAAAAAGAAGTTACCCAAAGAACCGCCTTTTGAGTGGATGATAAAAAACTTGGGTTTATTGGGTTGTCCTGAAGATCAATTAACATATTATATGTGCTTGTATATTTACAGTGCATGTCATTTGATCCCTCGTGAATATGGCAGGAAAAAACCGGAAGAAATATCATATACTGCACCGAATTTGGAATACATTGAAACGATGGAAGACTTTTACTATGCAGCACTTATGACACTGTATAACATTTATAGTTGATTATAGATAACCCCGCATAAAATGTTAAAATATCCATATGCGGGCTACCCGCCGGAGGAAAGCTATGGAAGAGATTAACGGACAATGGGTTTTAAAAGGCATCGACTGGGAAGATGACGGATGCCTTCACAGTGCAGATGAACTGGCGGAATTGATAGAGAATATCGGATTCCTGCCTCTTTTTGAGTGCCAAATCCCGGGACTTTCGGTGGAAGAGCATACGGATCCTTCATACTGGTGGTGTGGCGATCCTGAGTGTGACCCGTGGGAGTGGCGAACGATCCTTGCAAGAGAGGGAAAGATCGCATACGGCAAGTTCTTCGGAAAGCGTGCGGGCTTTATCTCAAAGAAATGGTTCCCTTACTTTGCGAATTTAAGAAGAGACGGCTACGATTTCGATTCGCTCTGGGATGACGGAAAAGCATCTTTAAGACAAAAGAAGATCATGGATCTTTTTGATGACGATACCAGATTTTTCTCATACGAACTTAAGGAAAAAGCAGGCTTTGGAAAGGGCGGCGAGAAGAATTTTGAGGGCGTCATGGCAGACCTTCAGATGCATACTTATCTCTGCATGAGGGATTTCAAGAAGAGAGTGAACAAAAAGGGCATCGAGTACGGCTGGGATGTTGCGATCTATGCAAAGCCCGAACAGCTCTTTGGTTACAAACATGTGGCCAAAGCCTACAAAGAATCACCCGAGGAATCTTTTAAAAGGATCGAAGCCCAGGTTAAAAAGTATTTCAAAGACGCGACTGATAAAGACATAAAAAAACTTATAAGAGGTTAAAAATGGCAATAGAAGTTTTAAGAGCAGAAGAAGAGTGGCAGCGTGCGGGAGCGTATTCCGTGAGGATCGAGGGTATGAACCGTCAGCACCACATTTCTTTACGCGAAGAATTTGACGAACACGACTGCGAAGGTACGAGATACATAGTTCTTCTCGATGAAGGATATCCGATCGCGACCTGCAGGTTTTTCGACTCCGAAGACAAAGACAAAGTGATCCTCGGCAGAGTAGTAGTTTTACCCGATTACAGAGGTAAAGGACTCGGCATCATAGTCATGAACGAAGCTGAAGCATGGATAAAGGAACTCGGCTACACGGAAGTCATCATCGACAGCAGAACGAACGTTGTCGGATTCTACGAAAAACTTGGTTACAGACTCATCAGTGATCACGAGGAAATGTGCGGCTGCTTTGAGTGCATCAGGATGAGCAAAAAACTCTGATATGTGGTAAAATATATATGTTGTTTTTTGTGGGGGAGGATGTTATGAAAAGTCTTAGAGGAAAAATGATATTAATGGTTGTCGTTGTGGTCCTTATCTGCTCGGGCGCACTTTCGCTGATAAGTTATTTCAGTGCATCAAAGAGCCTCTCAAAGCAGCTTGAGAAAAACTACAGCGGTGACGCGGCTCTTTATTCTGAGAAGTTAAGTACCTGGATCACAAAGTATGCTTCCGTTATAGATACGATGGCAGCAGACATAGTGACGGATAAAGTCCTGGATAAGAGCAGCGACGAATTTCATCAGTATCTTTTAAGTAACTTCGATCAGCTAAACGATGACGGAGTAATCTATGATATATATTTTACGAATCCCGACAGCATCATGGTCTGTGCATCCGATTTCATTTCGGACGGTTCGGTTGATTATGCTCACGACAGAGAATGGTACCTAAAGGCCGCTGAGACCGGAGAACTCTATTACTCATCGCCTTATATGGACGCAGATTCGGGTCTTCCCGTTATCACGATCTCAAAGTCGGTAGTCGTTGACGGAAAAGTTAAAGGTGTCCTTTGTGCGGACATTTTCGTAGATACACTTGTAGGCATCATCAACGAAGCAGACGTAGCACCTAACAGTTACTCATTTTTACTTGATCAGAACCTCGGCATGGTAGTTCATCCCAACGAAGTTTACGCATTTGACGATGAACCCTACGGCATCATGGATGTTCCCGATGCGCCTTACGAAAAGCTCGTCGCAGGCATCAATGCAGGTTCGGACGAGATGGTTTATTTAAAAGACTATGACGGCGTTAAAAGAGGTGTTACCGTAAGCAGGATGGAAGATACCGGCTGGTATGTCGGTGTGGCTACAGGCAAGTCCGAACTTTTCAAAGAGATCAACAAGCTCGTAGGCGGATTCCTTATCGCAGGTGCGATATCCGTTATCCTCGGCGTTCTTATCACGATCGCATTCGCAGGCATGCTTACAAAGAATATCGACAAGCTTGGAAAGATCGTTGCCAGAGGTGATATCTCAAGAGACATCGAAGTTAACAGCAATGACGAGATCGGCACGCTTTCTTCGAACTTCAACATCATGATGCAGAAGTTAAGAAATGTCGTTACATCCGTATCCGAAGTTTCAAACGGTATGAACGAGACCGCAGCGGATCTTAAGGAACAGCTTGCAGATATAGAATTCGGCGCAGGCAATACGGCCAAAGCGATGAACTCCGTATCCGAAAAGATGTCCGATCAGATGAGTGTCGTTAACGACGGAAAGAAGACACTCGAGATCCTCGATGAAAAATCCGATTCCTTCAAATCCAAATTCGACAGACTCTGCGAGGAAGTCGACAAGCTCGAAAAAGAGATCGAATCCAATAAAGGCATAGTATCGAAAATGGAATCCAACATGGATTCATCAAATGCAAAGATGGCCGAACTTAACGTGATGATAAAAGACATCTACGCTAACTCGGATAAGATAATGGATATCGTAAAGACGATCACCGAGATCGCGGATCAGACTAACCTCCTTGCGCTTAATGCTTCGATCGAAGCGGCAAGAGCGGGTGAAGCCGGAAGAGGTTTTTCGGTAGTTGCGGAAGAGATTAGAAGCCTTTCCGAACAGACCAACAACTCGATCGAAAATATCACGGTCATCTTCGAAAGTCTCACAGACGGACTCGGAAAGATCACGAGCGAAGTCGAAGTTGTCAACTCACTCTTTGGTGAGAATACGGAAAGCACGGAAGCATCCAAGCAGCTCTTTACAAGTCTGACCGAAGGCCTCGACAGCATCTACGACGAAGCATTCGCGTTATCCAAAGAGTTCGGCGATGTGGTAAATGCAGAGAAGCAGATCGACAGATCGCTTAATAAGATCAATGACAATGCGAAGGTCTGCAACGAACTTGTTAACGATGCAAATCAGGTTGTCATCGAACAGAATGAAAGGATCACGGCCATTGCGGCACAGGCTGAGTCGCTCAGTAACATGGCCGATGAACTTGAATTAAAAGCAGGAAACTTTGTGGTTTAGACATGATACTTATATGGTACGCAGCACTGGCGTTTTTACTTTTCTTCGGTGCAAAAATTTGTAAAAATGGTATGTGGAACGAAGGGAATATGTCCCTTGAACATACCAAAAACTATCTGGGATTTTGTGCGATAATAATCGTATTTCATCATTGCGCGCAGGCTACCTGTGCTTCATGGCTTAATCCGCGATACATACGCCACGGACTCGATATCTTCGTGACTGCGGGTTATCCCATGGTCGCAATGTTTTTCTTTTGTTCGGGCTTTGGTTTGTACAAGAGTGCAAAAGCAAAACCCGATTTCTTTAAGAGGTTTATCCCGGTAAGGATCATCCCGATCCTGATCCCTTCAGGCCTTACGATGCTTGTATATATCCTCTTCAGGTACATAAGAAAAATACCTTTCAACATCGATCCCCCGTTTGAAGTAAATTCCCACAACACATGGCATCCCTACATCTGGTACGTGCCGTGCATTATCCTTTTGTACCTTCTTTTCTACGTGGGCTTCGGCCTTTTTAAAAAAGACTGGGCAGGGATACTCACGGTTGCTTTGGGGATCATCGGATACATTATCTTTTGCATAAGATTCCATTACGGCACATGGTGGTTTAATACGCCGCACATGTTCCTTGTCGGAATACTTGTTGCAAAGTACGAAAAAGGCTTCTTTGAAAGCTGTAAAAAAATGTATGTGCCACGTCTCATCGGTACAATACTTATAATCCCGATACTCTGGTTTTTAGGTGACAATGCGGGCGGCCTTTACCTTATGCTCTCGCACCATCCTTACACCTTTGTATACGGCTACAGAGCTGACCTTGTTGCGGCGATATTCCAGTTTTTGTATACGCTTGCGTTCATGTCGCTTTATTACCTTATCAGCATGAAGATAAAGATCGGCAATCCCGTTCTTTCGTTCCTCGGAAAGTTCACGCTCGAGCTTTACTTAATACACGGCATCTTCATTCACATGTTCGGCTACTACATGATAAACGAAGGCGTAAAGCCTGTTTACTATATAAAAAATGTCACACTGTTCGTACTTGTTATACTTGCTTTGTCCATACCGATCTCGTACGCAGTGAGCTTACTCGATAAAAAGGTCGGAAAGCTTTTACGACCCAAGAAAAAAGATTAGTTTTACGGAGGCAAAACATGCCACATTCATCCGGAGGCGGTTCGCATGGCGGCGGCCATCACAGTTCACATCACTCAAGTCATCATTCTTCTTCGCATCACAGAAGCAGCGGCTCGGGCGGCACATACTCGGCACCGAGACGCTTAAGGTCTACGCCCTTTGAAGGCAGTACGAGATATGTGTATTACAGAAGGAAAAAACCGGTATACGTTTATGCCGATTACAATATCGCGGGAAACGGAAAATCGGCACTCGGTGTCAAGATATTTGTGCTCGCTTTTATGGCTTTGTTCCTCGCATTCTTTACGGGATTTTGTGCCATAACCAACGGTCATTTTCCAAAGAAACTTTCGACTGATTACAACACGAATATCGTGATCGAAGATAACCTCGGTGTGATAGATGATGAGGATGCGCTGAGGGATTCGCTTTCGAAGTTTTACTATAAGACGGGTATCACGCCGGCGGTCATAACGAATACGAATGAGGTCTGGGACGGGAAATATAAAGACATCGAAAAATATGCATACGACGAATATATCAACCGTTTCCATGATGAGAAACACTGGCTTATCGTCTACACATGCACGGTAAAAGATGACGGATTTACCGACTGGTACTGGGAAGGCATGCAGGGTGACGATACGGACCCGATCCTTGGACTTAAGGAAACGGATCGTTTTAATAAGAACCTTCACACATTCTTTTTGCAGGATAATAAATACAGTGTCGGCGAAGCTATCAGCAAGGCATTCGATGATCTGACACCGGTAGTCATGAGAAAATACACATCGCCCGCCATCAAATGGGTCCTTCTCTTTGACGTGATCTTTCTTGGATTCATAGCGATGACGGTAGGCTTTAGTCCGAAGAGGGATATCTATTATCCGAGAGCGCAGGCGGTCACTCAGGAGATCGTAAAAGAAGAGACCTGCGAATACTGCGGCGGCGTGTACGTTATCGGCATGCATACGAAATGTCCTTTCTGCAAGGCACCCGTTAAGCCGCACGATTTCGTTAAGGATGAAGAAGGAAAAGTTATTAAGATAATAGAATAGAAAAGAAACGTTAACGACCACCTACGGAAAAACGGAGGAAAAATTATGGGCTTGGCTGTATTTATGCTTTTTATCGGTGCAATATTTTTGGTTGTCATGTTTGTCTGGATCGCGTGTTTTTTGATTAGGGGTATCATGCGTTTACTCCAGATAGCGATCAACTGCGTCGTGATCCACAAAGGAGAAGGAAACTGGTGGAAGGGACTCATCCCGTTTTACAGCAGATATGTAAAATACCATCTGGCTTTTAACCACAAGACGGCGGTTCTTGTTTTCATCGTGGATATGGTCGTGCTTGCGATCCTTGGCGGTCTTATAACCGTTTCGACCGTCATGTCAGGGGTGAGCGATGCCGTTGCGTCAAACTCGGGTTATTATACTACTGTCGCATCCAACCCTCCCACGTCATTTGATTCCCTGGTGACTTTATTCGGACTGACGAGTATGATACTCTCCGGCATAATGTTTCTCGTCAGGATCGCTTCATCGCTTATATACCGCTTTGCGACATATGCTTTGTGTAAGTCATTCGGCAGGGAAACGGGATTCTGCGTATGCGCATTTTTCTTCCCCGTTATCACAAGTGCGATCGTTGCGTTCGGACCGGATGAATACTGCGAGTATCTGACTGAGATCCTGCATGACAGTTATTAAAAGAGGCAAAAATGATCACACACATTTCGGTTATCATACCGGCACATAATGAAGAAAAATACATAAAAAGATGCATAAAGTCGGTCAACAATGCAAAGAGATATTTTAAAGGCAACGTTGAGACGATAGTTGTCTGCAACCGCTGCACCGACCGTACCGCGGAGATCGCCAAAAAGAACGGCGCAGTTGTAGTCTTTAACGAAGACCGCTGCATCGCTAAGGTCAGAAACGACGGTATCGCAGTTGCCAAGGGTAAGATAATCGTCACGATAGATGCCGATAACAGGATGACGAGAGGAACCTTAAACGAGATCTATAAGATGCTCCGTAGCGGCAGATACATTGGCGGCGGTGCACCGATAAGGTTTGAGCGCTACTCATTTCCTTTATGGTGTAACGATATTTTATGCAGAGTTTCTTTCGGACTCACAGGTCTTTACAGCGGTATCTTCTGGGCAAAGAAAGATACCTTTGATGCGATCGGCGGTTTCGTTGATATCAGAGCGATGGAAGATGTCGCTACAGCAAAAGCACTTAAGAAATACGGAAAAGCACATAAAAAGAAATACGGCGTCCTTCGTAAGAACTGCCTCATCAATTCGACGAGAAAATACGACGATATGGGCGACTGGCTTTATTTCAAGCTTATGTTTCAAAACCTTTCGACTTTTGTAAAAGCAGCCTTCGGAGACAGATCCGGAATGGATAAGCTTTTTGATGAAATGTTTTACGATTACAACGGGTGATTTGAGGATACGATGTTAGGAAAAGAACTGGGAAATAATATAAATACATTTGAACCCGACTATGTCATATTCGACCTTGAGACCACGGGCATGAGCCCTTATTACGGGGATCGGATAGTCGAAGTGTCGGCGGTAAGAGTCGTTGACCACAAGGTTTTGGAAGAGTTTACGACACTCGTTAATCCCGGCAAACACATCCCCGAAGATGTTACCGACATTCACGGTATAACGGATGAGATGGTTAAGGATGCCCCGAAGGCCAAGGAAGCACTTACCAAATTCATTGATTTTATCGGTGATGATATTTTAGTCGGCCACAACATCAAATCCTTCGACTTAAAGTTCATAACGGCCGAATGCAATCGTCAGTTCGGCAAAGTCCCGACCAACGATTATGTCGATACGCTTATCCTTGCAAGACAGTGCATGCCCGAGATGGCACATAAGAACTTAACCGTATTGGCAGAGCATTTCGGAATATCACCCGAAGGCGCCCACAGAGCACTCGTCGACTGCAGGATGAACCAGAAGGTTTACGAATGTTTAAAAGGCGAGATGGATAAGTTTGAGGCAGGAAAGAAGTCCATCCCGATGTGCGCAAAGTGCGGCAGGAAGATGGTTTTAAGAAAAGGAAAATTCGGCGAATTCTGGGGCTGCAGCGGATATCCCGAGTGCCACAATACGATGAATATTCCCGGATGACGCCCGACGCCGACGCCGAGCACAAATGACGCCCGACCTCGCCGGGCCGGAAATGCTTATTATTTATGAACGAATACCTATTTGATTTCATAAAAGTGAATAATCTGAACGAACCCGGATTGGAAGATTACAGTCAGAAGAACGAAGTGGGTCTTTTGAGAGCGAATGAACCCGATCCCGGTTTTTTTATTTGCGAAAGTTCCAAGGTGATCTTACGTGCTCTTGATGCAGGCTATGAACCGGTATCGGTACTGACCGCGATAGAAGAACCTGACCCCGATACGGCAGCAGTTTACGAACGCTGCAAGAACGTGCCGATCTACTTCGCACCCGACCCGGTGTTCCGTGAACTCTCGGGATATGCCTTAACGGGCGGAATTTTGGCCCGGATGCGACGAAAAGCCCTTCCATCTATGGAAGAGACCATAAAGGATAAAAGCCTCATAGCGGTCCTTGAGAACGTTCAGAACCCCACCAACATCGGAGCGATATTCCGTTCGGCAGCAGCGATGAAGGTCGAAGCAGTTATAATCACATCCGACTGTGCGGATCCTTACTACAGAAGATCCGAGAGGACGAGCATGGGCTGCGTATTCCAGATCCCCTGGACGAAGACGGATAAGGACGGGGATTATTTAAAGATCTTAAAGGAAAACGGTTTCGCGACCGTGGCCATGGCCTTAAACGATAAAGCCGTAAGCATCTCCGATCCCGCGATAAAGAAAGAAGAAAAGATCGCCGTGATCTTAGGTAACGAAGGATACGGCCTTAAAGAAGATACAGTCGAAAACTCAGACTATGTTGCGATGATACCGATGAATCCGATCGTTGATTCGCTTAATGTTTCTGCAGCCGGTGCAGTTATGTTCTGGGAACTTTCACAAAAAAGATAGGAGCCCCAAAAAACCTCTTTACAAACCCGAACAAATGTTCTATTATATCAGGTACGAAAGAGGTATAGTTATGCAACCGGTAAAAGCAGATGTTATTTGCCTGCATGCCAAAGACGGGACGGTCAGGCCGCTTCGAGTCAGGATCTCCGACGAGGACGGGCAGTATCAGGCATATTCGATAAAAGAATGCAGAGACCTCTCCCACCAGGGAGCCAGGACGATGCCCGACGGTCTTATTGTCACCAACAACACGCTTAATTTTGAGTGCAAGATCAATGTCTTCGGAAGAGAGAAGACGATACGTTTATACAGCAATCCTCCATACCTTGAATGGAAGATGACTCATCAGTAAAAAAAGCCCACGGCATTTGCCGTGGGCTTTAACTGTATTAAACTGTTTAATTATTCAAGTCCGTAAAGAGCCATGATCTCTTTTCTCTTAAGTTCGTTTTCAATACTGATATCCTTGATCTCTCCGTCATAGAAGTACATTGAATATCCGTTGAATGAAGAACCGCCGTCGTAGTATACATATCCCTTTGTATCATCCTTTTCGTCTCTCTCGACCTGGAATCCCAAAGGCTCAAGGAGCTTAATTGCTTCATCGAGGTTATTGTGATATTCAACACCGCCGCAGATCTTAACTTTGATCTTTGCGCCGTGATCTCTCATCTCGAAAGCATCTACGAAACAGTTTTCAATGGAAGTTGCGTTCTCATCGTAGTTTCTTACGTAATCCCAGAACTCCCAGTTGTTCTTTCTTAAAGTAACTTTTCCTGATCCGGAACCGTCGATGATATCTTCTGACTTGCTTTCAACGATCTCCCAGCCGTTCTTTGTGAATTCGCTTACGGGGCAGGGAAGCTTGTATAAAGCACCGTCAAGTTCGAAGATGTAATCTGCGGGGTTATCGGAAAGTGCTGTAGGAGCTACATAAGCAGCTGTGATGGCAGGGATCTCTGTGCTGAGCTCACCCTGAACAAAACCTTCGGGTTCAACGAAGTTATCCATGTTAATGTTATCGATGTAATCGCCTTCGCTCATGTTAAGAGAGATTCTTACTTCTCTGCTGTAATCTTCCTTGTAGGTAAGGTATCTGTAATCGGTCTCTAATACTGTGCTGTCATGCTCATCTGTAGGATCACCGATCGCTGCGATGACATCATCATAACTTGAACCGAAAAGGTCGACACCGCCGGATATCTTAACATCTGCACCCTTAAGATCGTGATCGCTTAAATCGATACCGTTGATAACACATTCACGTGCAGTCTTTGCATTGATATCCCAGTTACAGATATCTACAGTGATCTTTAAACCGTCTTTTTCAAAATGATATAAGCCGTAATATCCGGAACCGAGAGATTCATCGATATCGCTGTACTTGTTGGGTGTCCAGCCGAGTGCGAGAAGATCGTTAGTATACATGGGAAGCTGAAGGATCTCGCCGTTGATGCTTACCTGATAATCGTAAAGACTGTCACTTAACTCCGAAGGCTGTACATAACCGCTGACTACAGGGGGGGTTACAGGTTCGGGCTCGGGTTCAGGCTCGGGTTCGGGTTCGGGCTCGGGTTCGGGCTCGGGATCCGGAGCAACTTCGGGCTTAACTGGATCGGGAACAACTTCTGTTGAAACGATTTCTTCTTCCTCTTCTTTTCCGTTCTTTCCCGTAAGGCTGCTAAGATCAGGTACCAGCTGACAGCCTACGAGGGAAAGTAACATACTTAACATTGCTATTATCGAAATAAGTTTTTTCATGATACATTCCTCCTTAAAACATTTTGCATTATAACATGGATGTTAAATATTGACAAACGCAATTTCCTTATATAAATGGATTTATGCCGAAAATATGACAAAAATGCCCCGAAAACACCATAAAATCCATAGACACACCCGGTTTTTGAAACTATAATTGTGTCTATGAATACGAAGAAATTCTTTGAGAGCCTGACGTCGGTTCTTTTAATAGTTATAGGGGCTTTGCTCGCAGCTTTTTCCGTAGCGTGCATCCTTCTGCCCAATGACGCCATAGATTACGGAACAGCCGGAATAGCGATCATAATAAGCAAACTGACGGGATTCAACCTGTCGCTTTGCGTTTTTTTGGTATTCCTTCCTTTCGTTATAGGCGGACTTTTCATCCTCGGTATCAAATTTTCGATAAAAGCGGTCATCGGTTCACTTGCATATACGGTGGGCCTTGCTTTCTTTGAAAAGATCCCGTTTGAATTAAATACCGAACACTTCATCGCGGTAGCTTTTGGCGGCGCACTGCTTGGTGTCGGATTATCCCTTATCCTTAAAAGCGGCGGCTGTATCGACGGCTCCGAGATCTTAGCCAATATCATCCTTAAAAAAGTTACTGACAAGACCGGCAGAAACTACAGCATGATGCCGATCCTCGTCGGCTTTAATCTTTGCGTATATACTGCGGTATTTTTCTTGATTGACAGAAACGCATCTCTTTTAAGTCTTCTCGTTTACATCGTTGCGACGGTCATCATCGACCGCTACACCGACCATTTCGAAGCCATCAAGCAGGTTACGATCATCACGAAAAACGAAGAGGAACTTATCGAGAGCATTAAAAAGGACTTAAACAAGACCTGTACGATCATCGAATCAAAGGGTGCCATCGCGGGAGAGAACAAGACTCTTTTCTGCTATGTCAATTATTTCGAACTTCAGAAACTTCGTGACATTATCCAGAAACATAAAGGATCTTTCAGTACTGTCACCACTATAGATGAGATCATAAGATAGTATTTGACGGAGGTGTGTGGTGAAATCCATTCAGACCAAATTCATAGTTGTAATTTCAGCGCTTATAATCCTTGCGACGGGATCATTCCTTCTGCTTTCTTTATACAGAACGAACATGATCTTAAACAACGACTCCGAGGAGATCTTAACGCAGGCAGCGAATCACAATGCGAATATCATAGACGAAAACTTCATCTCGATCGAGCAGTCGGTAGATACTATCTTTAACTATGCCGTTCAGCGTACTCAGGTTCACAAAGACTTTCTGACCAACGAAAAAAGCCGTGACCGGTACACGACCGATATCTCCGAACTCGGCAGAAGTATCGCCGAAAACACGCAGGGCGCGATGGCGGTTTATTTAAGATACAATCCCGATGATTTCGGACCTACCGATGGTTTCTGGTACACGATCGTCGTGGGCGAGGAAGATGCGTGGATCTCCGCCGAACCTACGGATATGAGCCTTTATGAAAAAGATGACCTCGAGCACGTAGGCTGGTATTATATCCCGGTTGAAAACGGCAAGGCCATGTGGATGGATCCGTATTTTAACAAAAACTTAGGCGTCGAGATGATCTCATACATCGTTCCCTATTACTACAATGATTACACCGTCGGTATCATGGGAATGGATATCGACCTTTCACTTTTAAGAGAAGCCGTATCGAAGGTTACGGTTTACGAAAGCGGCCGTGCTTTTCTTTTAACAAAAAACGGCGACATTATCTATCATCAGGATTATCCCGACGGCATCGCATATCAGAATCTTCCCGAAAACAAGAGGGAATTCATCAATACCGTACTCAGTTCCGAGATGGATAAATCATACATTTATCAGGAAAAAGACGGCGTTACGAAAAAGATGATCTTAAAGGAATTAAAGAACGGAATGATTTTTGGTCTTTATGCACCTACAGCCGAGATCAACGCTCCGCAGAAAAGCCTTTTAAATCAGCTTCTGATCATTTTCTTCGGTATCCTTATTTCGGGAATGATCATCAGTTTCCTGCTTGTAAGAACCATCGTAAAACCTCTTAAGAACATGACCCGTATCGCCAAGGAATATGAAAAAGGCGATTTTGCGGAAGTTATGGACGTTGACAGCCAGGACGAGATCGGTGTATTGTCGCGAAGCCTTCAGACGATGGCGACTTCCTTAAAGACGCAGATCGAGATCGCGGATACCGCCAACAAGGCAAAGAGTGATTTCCTCGCGAACATGTCACATGAGATAAGAACGCCTATCAATGCGGTCCTCGGCATGAACGAGATGATCCTCCGCGAATCAAAGGACGATAACATCAGGGATTACTCGCAAAGCATCCAGATCGCAGGCAAGACGCTTTTATCCCTTATCAACAGTATCCTCGACTTTTCAAAGATCGAAGACGGCAAGATGGAGATCATCCCCGTAAAATACGACTTGTCTTCGATGCTTCACAATTTGGTTAATTCAAACCTCGAGCGTTCCAAGTCAAAGGGCCTTGAGTTTAAAGTCGATATAGATGAAAACTTACCTTCCGTTCTCTACGGCGATGATGTGCGTATCACCCAGGTTATCATGAACCTTTTAACCAACGCCGTTAAATACACGGAAAAAGGTTATATCAAACTCTCGGTACGCGATGCCGGAAGAGATGTGGAAGGCATTTTGCTTGCGGTTTCCGTAAGCGACACCGGTATCGGTATCAAATCCGAAGACAGGGAAAAACTTTTCGAATCATTCGAACGTCTTGATAAAGAAAGAAACAGAAACATCGAAGGCACGGGCCTCGGTATGTCGATCGTCACGAGACTCCTTACGATGATGGGAAGTAAGTTAAGTGTTGAGAGTACCTACGGTGAAGGCTCCGTATTCTCATTCCTTTTAAAGCAGGGTATCGTTGACGAAACACCCATGGGCAACTATGGTGTCCGTCTTTCAAAGAGCAACGAGCAGAAGGTTGAAAGATACCTCTATGCCAAGGGCGCCAAAGTTCTTGTCGTTGACGATAACGAGATGAATCTGAAAGTCGCAAAGAACTTAATGAAGCGAAGCGGAATCATTCCTGATCTCGCACTTTCGGGTCAGGAAGCCATCGACAAAGTCAAAGAGAATAAGTACGATATCATCCTTCTTGACCACATGATGCCGAAGATGGACGGTATAGAAACGCTCGAGATACTAAAGAAAGACAAGCTTTTAGCCGATAATACTATTGTTATCGCACTGACGGCCAATGCCGTTGTGGGAGCAAAGGAAACTTATCTTAATGCAGGCTTTAACGACTATCTTTCAAAGCCCATCGACGTCATCAAACTCGATGAGATGTTAAAGAAGTATCTTCCCAAAGAACTCGTCGAATGGAAGACTGGCGAAGATTCGTTGACGGATATTCCGGAAGTTAACACACCCGCATTAAAGAGCGAAGATGTTATCGAATTCCTTCCGAACGACGATATCATGGAATTTGCTCCGAATGATGATAAAGAAGAAATAGTTATCGCAGACGAAGGCAAATTCGAAAAAGACATAAGAGACCTCGGCATCGATTTTGATTCAGGTGTTAACTTCTGTGCGGGTGACAGGGATTTCTACAAAGAGATGCTTAAGGACTTTGCAGTTTCCGCACCCGAAAAGAAAAAGAATCTTACAGGTTTCCTTGAAAAAGGTGAATGGAAGGACTACGAGATACTCGCTCATGCGTTAAAGAGTACTTCCAAGACCGTCGGAATAAACGAAATGTACGATAGATTCTTATCTCTTGAAAACGCTGCAAAGAATAAAGATTTTGAATTTATCAACAACAATCATGAATCTGCGATGGAAAAATACTCGGAATTTGCAAACGGCATTTCAAAAGTGATGGATCTCCGTTAGTGACACATCGCCGAAATGCCCTGTTTATAAGGGTTTCCACCTTTTGTCCATTTTGACAGGCGGCATACCGTTATGGTAAAATATGAGTTACGGGTATACAAAATTTTAAATGTGTGGAGGGTGAGCATATGACATCATTTAAACTTCAGCCAGGTCAGGTAAAAAGAGTAAACAAACTATTATTGGCGGTTATCATCGTCACATCCGTTTTTGCTTCATTGGGTCTTATCGCGCAGTTAACTCAGGCTGTCGACATGAATCCTTTACTCAGTATCATACCCCTTGTTATGATCTTCATTAATCTTATCGTAACGATCGCGGTTCAGATTATTTGTCCTCCGGACTTTATGCGTATCTATGTAGCTATCGCTTTTACGATCGTTTATGCGACCATGATGTTCACATCGGTATCGGGTTCGCTTTATCCTTACCTTATCCCCGTAATGATCGTTATGGTTATGTATCTTGATAAGAAAGTGACCATCAGCCTTGGTGTTGTATATATCATTCTCAATATCATAAAAGCCATCACAAACTTCAAAACACTTATGTTCCCGGATCTTGCCATCGAGATCGCCATGATCGAGATCATCATCTCCATCCTCACAATGGTTTCAACCGTTCTCGGATCGAAGCTTCTTACAAACTTCATGAGAGAGAACATTTCCGAGATTGAAAAAGCATCCGAAGAAAGAGAAAGAACTACCGAGAATATCTTAAATGTTACCGAAGAAGTAGGCGGACATGTTGAAGTACTTAAAGCAAGTCTTGATGAATTAAACGAATCATCCTCACAGGTTTGCACCGCTATGGAGCAGATCGGACAGGGTAATGACGAGAACGTCAATGCCGTAGAGATCCAGACACAGATGACAAGTGATATCCAGAAGCTTGTTGAAGAAACAGAAAAGATGACTCTTGAAGCAGTTGAAGCTGCAGAAGAGATGATGAACATCCTTAACAAGAGTCTTGAAGATATGCAGAGCCTCGTAGTTAAATCCGAAGAGAATACCGAGATCGGTAACCAGATGATGAAGGCAGCTGAGAGACAGCAGAACTCATCCGAGCGTGCCATGAACATCACTGATATCATCTTAAGTATTTCAAGCCAGACCAACCTCCTTTCACTCAATGCTTCGATCGAAGCTGCAAGAGCAGGTGAAGCAGGTCGTGGTTTTGCGGTTGTTGCTAACGAGATCAGTAATCTTGCCGCACAGACGAAGGATTCCACAGAACAGATCACAAGCATCCTTCACGAACTCATCGACAATGCGAGCGATGTATCCGATAAGGCAGGAAAGACTGTTACTACAGCCAATGTTCAGACAGAACTTGTTGAACTTACAAAGACTCAGCTTAATGAGACCAAGAAGCGTTCCGTAGAACTCTGTGAAAAACTTGAAAAGATCAAGGAGGACATGAAGCAGGTTAAGGAATCCAACAACCGAGTTGTTGACGGTACTTCGATGCTCATGGCTACAAGTGAAGAGTTCACTGCAAGCACTGAAGAGATGATCAACATAAGCCACAGAAATATGGCCAAGATCGAAGCTTCACTCGAGATAATGAACGCGATCACAGACAGAATGAGAGAACTTTCCAGATAATCTCGGATATTTTCCTTGTCTATTGTCTGAATATGGTATAAAATAGCAAAGTATTATTTCAGACAAAGGAGACTAAAAGCATGGGAATGAACGTTGCATGCCTTGATCTTGAAGGCGTACTTGTTCCTGAGATTTGGATTGCTTTTTCAAAAGCCAGCGGAATAGATGAACTGAAAATCACCACGAGAGACGAGCCCGATTACGATAAGCTGATGAACTTCAGATTAAAGATCTTAAAAGAGCACGGCCTCGGGTTAAAAGAGATTCAGGAAACCATAGATAAGATCGATCCTCTTGACGGCGCGAAAGATTTCCTCGATGAACTTCGCGACAATATGCAGACGATCATCATAAGCGATACATTCGAACAGTTTGCAAAACCGCTTATGAAGAAACTCGGAATGCCGACGATCTTCTGTAACAGTCTTGTCGTAGGCGATGACGGAATGATCACAGGATATAAGATGAGATGCGAGAAATCAAAGCTCACGACCGTTAAAGCATTGCAGAGCTGCGGATTTGATACCATAGCAACAGGCGACAGCTTCAACGATCTTGCTATGATCCAGGCATCCAAGGCAGGCTTCCTTTTCAGATCCACCGAAAAGATCAAAGCCGACTTCCCCGAGATCCCCGCATACGAGGAATACAAAGACTTACTCGCAGCATTCAAGAACGCGGCTAAATAAATATTGACACCGCGCATCCAAAATGCAAATATAATAACCGACAGTTCGTTAGTGCCATCCTGTCGTAAAACAAAACCAGGACTGAACAGCCTTTTAATGAAGGTTCTATTTTAGTGAATGTTTAGCTCTGTGTTTTTGCACAGAGCTTTTTTTATGCGCACGGCACGGCGCACCCCTGATCGATTGTTTAGGTTCAGACCTGAGCGTACACAAAGCACCCCTAATCGTTTGTTTATGTACACGCCACATTCACGTGGCCCTGTTTATATAGAAAGAGGTAAAAATGGAAGAAAAGAAAACAAAGAACGTATCAAAGATGTTTATGTACATCGGGATCATGTATGTGACCTGCTTACTGCTGTCGAATTTGATCGCGGGTAAGATGTGGGCTGTAAGCGAAAATATCACGCTTCCTGCGGCTGTAATCTTATTTCCCGTAACTTATATCTTCGGAGACATTTTCACCGAAGTATACGGCTTTAAAAAGGCCAGGAGCATAATCTGGGCAGGCTTTGCGTGCAGCTTCTTCGCAGTTATCGTTTATCTTATCACGATCTGGCTTCCTCATCCCGGATACTGGGAAGGCCAGGATGCTTATAAGACCGTAATGGGAACCACATGGAGAGTTGCCACCGCTTCATTCGCAGGATACCTTTTCGGAGAGTTTTCAAACTCGATGATCCTTTCCAAATTAAAGGTAGTTACCAAGGGTAAAAATCTCTGGATCAGAACGATCCTTTCAACGATCGTCGGAGAAGGCTTTGACTCCGTGATCTTTATCACGATCGCTTTCTGGGGCACAATGGATAACAAGATCGTACTTCAGATGATCCTTTTCCAGTATCTTTTCAAAGTAGCATATGAGATCCTTTTCACTCCTATCACATACATCTTTGTAAAAGCCGTAAAGAGAGTCGAAGGTATCGATACATATGACTACGATATTAAGTATCATATCATTGGTACATCGAAAGAAGAATAGATTTATATTAAGAAGAAACATATCATGTTGTTTGACAGAATATGGTATTTAATGTACTATATAATTAATATCGGGTAACCGATAGGGGCTGACCGAAAGGTCCTGGTCCACCGACATGGCGTGGGGATCCCGCGCCACTTTTTTTTGGGGGAATACAATTGGCAGAAAGAATACTAAGTTGTTTTATTGATGAAGCCGGCGATTTTGGTGAATATGATTATCATTCGCCGTATTACATAGTTTCAGTAGTGCTTCATGAGCAGGATGATTCTATTCAAGATCAAATTGAAGGTCTTGAGAGGTATTTAAAAACATTGGGATATTCGAATCATGCACTGCATACAGGACCGCTTATAAGACGTGAATCTGACTATGCCAATTTACAAATGGAAGAACGAAAAAAGTTGTTTAACCTTTTGTTTAGATTTACAAGAAAACTTCCAATCACTTTTTTTACTGCAAAAGTAAAGAAATCTGAGTGTAAAGATTCTGATGAACTTGAAACGAAATTAACTAAAGCTATAACGAGTGAAATAGCAAAACACGAAGATTATTTTCGTTCATTTGATAAAATAATCTTATACTATGATAATGGTCAGAAACCGTTAAAACGTATTCTGAATGTTATTTTTAGCAGTAAGTTTTCAAATATTGAAGTAAGAAAAGTTAAACCTGTTGATTATAAATTATTTCAAGTTGCAGATTTGATTTGTACACTTGAACATATATCTAATAAAACTGAACTTGGTGTTTTTTCAAGTAGCGAAAAGGAATTTTTTGGAAGACCACGAGATTTTAAAAGAGACTATTGGAATAAAATTGAAAAACAAAGAATCAGATAACGCTATATTGAAATCGGTAGAAAGAATATAGAAAACGGAGAAACAAAATGAGAGAAAACGAAGGCCTTACAAAACTCGGAAGCGCAAAGACATCTTATCCTACTGACTATGATCCTTCCGTGCTTGAAACATTTGAAAACAAGCATCAGGAAAACGATTATTTTGTAAAGTTTAACTGCCCTGAATTTACAAGTCTCTGCCCGATAACCGGACAGCCTGACTTTGCAACGATCACCATAAGCTACGTTCCTGATGTGAAGATGGTAGAGAGCAAGTCGCTTAAACTCTATCTTTTCTCATTCAGAAATCACGGCGATTTCCATGAGGATGTAGTGAACGTGATTATGAAAGATCTTATCAAACTTATGAATCCGAAATACATCGAAGTATGGGGCAAATTCCTTCCCCGTGGCGGTCTTTCCATTGACCCTTACTGCAACTACGGACGCAAGGGTACAAAGTGGGAAGAAGTTGCATTCAAACGTATGTCGGAACATGACATGTATCCCGAAAAAGTGGATAACAGATAATTTAGCTTATTGTCTTTCTGTATTGTAAAGGGGTTCGAATTACACTAACAGAAAAAGCTTCGCGCCGGTTAAAAACCTTTGCGAAGCTTTTTCTGTTTTTTGGATTTTTATATGCATAATTATTAAATTATGTGCGATTTTTGGATGAGTTTTTCAACCCATAATTCCGCCGGCAACTCCTGATCCGCCGACGTCTGATCGTGCCTCTATTTTAATAACTCATAGAGACGATTAGCAGCTTCCTTCGTATCCTCAAGACTTCCGAACATCGAGAATCTGAAGTAACCTTCACCGCATGCTCCGAATCCTTCGCCGGGTGTTCCGACTACCTGGATCTTTGTAAGGAGAAGATCGAAGAACTCCCAGCTTCCCATGTTGTTGGGACACTTCATCCAGATGTAAGGAGAATTCTTTCCGCCGCAGTACCATATACCGAGTTTGTCAAGAACTTCCATAAGTACACGTGCGTTGTTTTTATAGATCTCAATGTTTGCGTGGATCTGCTTTAAGCCTTCCTCTGTGAAGACTGCAGCGCCGCCCTTCTGAATGATGTAGGATACGCCGTTTGTCTTTGTTGTACGGTTTCTTAACCACATATCGTTAAAGCACATTCCGTTTCTCTTTAAGTCTTTGGGAATGACTGTGTAGCCGAGTCTTGTTCCGGTAAAGCCTGCTGTCTTTGAGAATGAGCAGATCTCGATGGCACATGTTCTTGCACCTTCGATCTCAAAGATACTTCTGGGAAGTGTATCGTCTTCGATGAATGCTTCGTATGCGGCATCAAAGATGATCACGGAACCGTTCTTGTTTGCAAAATCAACCCATTTTTTAAGCTTGTCTTTATCAAATACAGCACCTGTAGGGTTGTTGGGTGAACAGATGTAAAGGATATCTGCGACAGCTTCATCGCTCGGAACAGGTAAGAAGCCGTCTTCCTTTGAAGAAGCGAGGTGAATGATCTTTCTTCCTGCCATTACGTTTGCATCAACGTAAGCGGGATATGCGGGCTCGATAACAAGAGCGGAAGATGAACGATCGAAAAGATCGAGGATATCGCCGAGTTCATCACTTGCACCGCTTGATACGAATACTTCGTCATCTGCAAGATCCACGTTTCTGCTTCTGTAATAATTTGCGATAGCGCTTCTTAAGAAAGGAGCACCTGCTTCGGGCATATAGCCGTGGAAGTTTTCTTTGTTGCTCTGATCGTCTACGGCGCTGTGTAATGCTTTGATTACTTCGTCACAGAGGGGAAGCGATACATCGCCGATACCGAGACGTAAGAGTTTTTTATCGGGATTCTCTTCAAGATATTTTTTTGTTTTTAAAGAGATATTGTAAAAAAGATATGAATCTTTTAATTCTGCATAATGCATGTTGGGTGTGACCATTGTCGTATTCCTTTCATCACAAAAATTATTTTACATCGCCTTCGTAAACGAATGTTGCGGGACCCTGCATGATGATCTTGTCTTCAGATGTGATCGTAATGGCAAGTGTGCCGCCGTCCAGATGAACCTTGATGGGTGTATCGTAATCGCAGTAGCCTTTTTTAACAGAAGCAAAAGCCGAAGCGCATGCGCCTGTACCGCACGCCATCGTGACACCGCTTCCGCGTTCCCAAACGCGCATTCTAAGTTCGTTTCTCTCGAGTACTTCCACAAATTCAACGTTTACTCCGTCGGGGTAGTGTGAGTCATGCTCGATAACGGGACCGTATGTTGTCAAAGGTGCAGCTTCCGCATCATCCACGAAGATGATGGTGTGAGGGTTACCTGTTGAAACGGGTGTTGTCTTGATCGTTGAATCAAGTACGTTGAGTGTAAGATCATCGCTGATCTTTCCTTCGCCCATGTCAACGGATACGCTTACTACGTTTCCGCCTGCAACTTCAAGTGATAAATACTTTATGCCTGAGAGAGTGTCTATCTTAAGCTTGGTCTTGTCTGTGTACCCTTTATCGTACACATACTTTCCGACGCATCTGATTCCGTTGCCGCACATCTTTGCTTCGCTTCCGTCAGCGTTAAAGATACGCATCATGAAATCGCCTTTTTCGGAAGGACAGATGTAGATCATACCGTCCGATCCTGCTCCGAAATGTCTGTCGGATAATTTTATGGAAAGGTCCTTTATGTTTTCGGGTACTTCGCCGTAAACATACAAATAATCGTTTCCGAGACCGTGCATTTTAGTAAAGTGCATTTTGACACTCCTTTCTGAACTTCCCCTGTTCAAGTTATGCCGTGAGGTAAGTTATTCGGCATCTATTGTTGATATTCCCATTGTCACTTCTTCGAGTACGTCAAGAAGCATTCTTACTGTATCGAGAGAAGTTAACATTGTGATGTTGTTCTGTGTTGCTTTAAGTCTTAATGCCACGCCGTCGCCGTAATGGTTGCCCGATAAAACGGCACGTGTGTTGATGATGTAGCTTACGTAATCCGAGTTGATCGCATCGAGGATCTCGTTTGAACCTTCACTCGGTTTATGAAGGATCCTTGTCTTTACGCCGTGATCCTTTAAGAATTCACCGGTTACGGTTGTGGCTTCGATATTGAATCCCATCTTGTAAAATCTCTTTACAAGAGGAAGTGTTTCTTCCTTGTCTTCATCGGCTACACTGACAAGTACGGTTCCGTAATTCTTAAGCTTTAATCCGGAAGCGATCATTGCTTTGTATACCGCACGATGAAGTTTCTTATCGTATCCTATTGCTTCACCGGTTGACTTCATCTCAGGTGAGAGATATGAATCCATACCGCGAAGTTTCGAGAATGAGAATGCGGGAACCTTTACGTAGTAACGTCCTTTTTCTTTGGGATAGATCTCGTTTATTCCCTGTTCCTTAAGTGACTTGCCAAGGATAACGTATGTTGCGATATCTGCGAGACAGTAGCCTGTTGCCTTTGAAAGGAAAGGTACTGTTCTTGAAGATCTCGGGTTAACCTCAATGATATAAACTTCGTCATCGGGATCGACGATGAACTGGATATTGTAAAGTCCTATGATACCGATTCCAAGGCCCAGTCTCTTTGCGTAATCAAGGATCGTATTCTTAACTTTTTCAGAGAGACTGTATGAAGGATATACGCTTATCGAGTCGCCCGAGTGTACGCCGGTACGCTCTACGAGTTCCATGATGCCGGGAACGAATACGTCTTTTCCGTCGCATACGGCATCGACTTCGACTTCCTTACCGCGGATGTATCTGTCGACAAGTACGGGCTTGTCTTCATCGATCTCAACAGCTGTCTTTAAGTACTTTATAAGTTCTTCTTCCTTGGCAACGATCTGCATTGCACGACCGCCTAAAACGAATGAAGGACGAACGAGTACGGGATAACCGATCTCGGCTGCAGCCTTGATACCTGCTTCGATACTTGTAACCGCACATCCCTTGGGCTGAGGTATCTCGAGTTCTTTTAAAAGATGTTCGAAAAGATCTCTGTCTTCGGCACGGTCGATCGCATCGCATCCTGTACCGATGATCTTAACACCGCGCTTTGCAAGAGGATCTGCAAGGTTAATTGCAGTCTGACCGCCGAGTGTTGCGATAACGCCTTCGGGCTTTTCGATCTCGATGATGTTCATTACATCTTCAACGCAGAGAGGCTCGAAATAAAGCTTGTCCGAACAGGTGTAATCTGTTGAAACCGTCTCGGGGTTATTGTTAATGATGATAGCTTCGTAACCGGCCGATTTGATGGTCATTACGGCATGTACCGTAGAGTAGTCGAATTCGACACCCTGACCGATCCTGATGGGACCGGAACCCAAAACTATAACTTTCTTTTTGTCTGAGATTATCGACTCGTTTTCTTCTTCGTAGGTCGAATAGAAGTAAGGGATGTAGCTTTCGAATTCGGAAGCACATGTATCGATCATCTTGTAAACGGGTCTTATGTTTTTCTCATGTCTGAATTTGTAGATATCTTCCTCGCTTTGCTCCCAGAGGATTCCGATCTCTTTGTCGGAGAATCCCATCTTCTTTGCTGCGAGTAAGATTTCTGCATTACCCTTGTTTGCTACGAGTTCACGCTCGGCATCGGTAATGTTTTTAAGCTTTCTTAAGAAGAATGAATCTATCTGTGTTACTGCATTGATCTCTTTTTCATCAACGCCTCTTCTTAAAAGTTCGGCGATGGCATAGATCCTGTCATCCGTACCGATCTTAATGTATTCCATAAGTTCGTCGTTTTCTTTAAAATCAAACTTTCCGTTGTGAAGATGGAAGAGTCCGATCTCAAGTGAACGGATGGCTTTGAGTAAGCTTTCTTCGAATGTACGGCCGACACTCATGACTTCGCCGGTAGCCTTCATCTGTGTACCGAGTGAGTTGTTTGCGTCAGTGAATTTATCAAACGGGAAACGGGGCATCTTTGTTACGACATAGTCAAGTGTCGGTTCGAAAGATGCGGGTGTGTTTGCTATCTGAATTTCATCGAGAGTCATGCCGACACCGATCTTTGCGGAAACTCTTGCGATAGGATAACCGCTGGCTTTTGAAGCAAGTGCAGATGAACGTGAAACTCTGGGGTTAACCTCGATCAGATAATACTGGAACGAGTTGGGATCAAGCGCGAACTGTACGTTACATCCGCCTTCGATCTCGAGTGCACGGATGAGTCTTAACGCAGAGTCACGAAGCATATGATACTCTTTGTTCGTAAGTGTCTGCGAAGGACATACAACGATCGAGTCGCCCGTGTGGATTCCGACGGGGTCGAGGTTTTCCATGTTACAGATCGTAATGGCGGTATCGTTTGAATCGCGCATTACTTCGTATTCTATCTCTTTGAAACCTTTGATACTCTTCTCGATAAGAACCTGTGTAACAGGAGAGAGTTCAAGAGCATTTTTCATCAAAGGTAAAAATTCTTCTTCGTTTTCAGCGAATCCGCCGCCCGTACCGCCTAAAGTAAATGCGGGACGAAGTACTACGGGATAACCGATCTTTTCAACTACTTTAAGACCTTCCTCAACGGAAGATGCGATGTCTGAAGGAAGAACGGGCTCGCCTAATTCTTCACAGAGCTCTTTGAAAAGTTCTCTGTCTTCCGCACGCTCGATACTCTGGCTTTTTGTTCCGAGTAACTCGCAACGGCATTCTCTTAAAATACCTTTTTTTTCAAGCTGCATTGCAAGGTTAAGACCTGTCTGTCCGCCGATTCCGGGAAGGATGGCATCCGGACGCTCATAACGGATGATCTTTGCGATGTATTCGAGAGTAAGAGGCTCCATATAAACCTTGTCTGCGATCGCTGTATCGGTCATGATCGTCGCAGGGTTGGAGTTACAAAGGATTACTTCGTAACCTTCTTCACGAAGCGCTAAGCACGCCTGAGTTCCTGCATAGTCAAACTCTGCAGCCTGACCTATAACGATAGGACCCGAACCGATGACAAGTACTTTTTTTATATCATTTCTCTTTGGCATTTCTTTATCCTCTTCATATAATCTCTGGCTTCCCCTCGAGGGTCGCATTTAGGCTTCCCCTTGAGGGTCGCATTTAGGCTTCCCCTCGAGGGGAAGCTGTCAGCCATCGGCTGACTGATGAGGTGTTATTTTTTATTCATAAGTTCTATAAACTCATCAAACAGATACGCACTGTCCTGAGGTCCGGGTGCACTTTCGGGATGATACTGCACTGAAAACAATCTGTCCGATTTATTGGACACACCTTCGATTGTGCCGTCGAGCAGATTGATGTGGGTTATCTCAAGACCTGTGTCTTTTATACTGTCATTATCCACTGCGTAGGAGTGGTTCTGTGATGTGATCTCGATCTTTCCGGTCCTTAAGTTTCTTACGGGATGGTTGCCGCCTCTGTGACCGAATTTAAGCTTGTATGTTTTTGCACCGCTTGCAAGCGAGATGATCTGGTGTCCGAGGCAGATACCAAAGATCGGATACTTGCCGATGAGTGCCTTGATCGTAGCGATGGTTTCCTGTACGTCTGTAGGATCTCCGGGGCCGTTTGAAATGAATACACCATCGGGATTAAGACGAATGATCTCTTCGGGAGTTGTGTTCCAGGGAACCTTTATTACATTGCATCCTCTGCATGTGAGGGATCTCACGATATTCTGCTTCATGCCGCAGTCGATCGCTACTACATTCAGATTCTTCTTAGGATGAGAAGACATCGAATTGTTTCCGGGATAGGAGATGATCTCCTTGCAGCTTACTTTCGAAACCGCATCCTTCGGAATATCATTCTTCTTTAAGATCTCAAGTCCTTCCTCAAGCGTTGTCGAAGCACTTGTGATAAGCACCTTTCTGCTACCGAGATCTCTTATAGACCTCGTGATCTTCCTCGTATCAACACCGTAGATTCCGGGAATCTTAAAAGACTTAAGAACTTCATTCACGCTCTTTTCGCTTCTGAAGTTTGAAGGTTCGTCGTTGATCTCGCGAACGATGAGTCCGCCGATCGTGGGTACCACGGTCTCATAATCCTCGGATGCCATTCCGTAGTTACCGATGAGCGGATATGTCATAACTACCGCCTGGTACGTATAAGAAGGATCCGAAATGATCTCCTGATATCCGACCATAGACGTATTGAATACTATCTCGCATACCTTGTCTTCGGTATCACCGAACGCGTAGCCGTAGTATTCACTACCGTCTTCAAGAATTATTTTTCTGTTAAAATCTTTCGAGGTTTGCATATCTAAAATCCTCTTGTATATCTTTAAAGGTTTTTATACGTATTTATCCTTCCGCCTGACATCTGTATGGCTGTTTAAGCGGATGTATGTTTATATATCTTGTGCTGGTGAGTGCCGTGTGATGCAAAGTTGTTAGCATTATATCCGGACACGTGGCGACTGTATGATGCACAAGTGGGTAATATGTCGCCGTCGGTGCTTAATGAGACGCGCACGAAGTGTGGGTCGAATTTAGCAACCGTTACGTGCGACATCTTAGCGGGAGCGTGCCCACGGTGCATTATGCGGTTGACACGTGGCCTTGTTGTGAAGCGGACCACCATGCATTATGCAGTATTCATCCGCCTATGTTTATACTTCAGACAGCCGCTTCTCGAATCTGTCCTTACGGGTGTCAGTCGGGAGGGCTGTAGGATACTCGCCGCTGAAACATGCACTGCAGTAGTTGTCATTACCGCAGAGCGCTCCGAGTTCTTCGACGGGAAGGAATCCGAGGGAGTCTGCGCCGATGATCTTGGCGATCTCGTCGATGGTGTGGTGACATGCGATCAGGTTGTCTTCGGAGTCGATGTCTGTGCCGTAGTAGCAGGGATGGAGGAAGGGTGGTGAGGAGATTCTCATGTGTACTTCCCTGGCACCTGCGTCTTTCAGGAGCTTTACGATACGGCCGCTTGTGGTTCCGCGAACGATCGAGTCATCGATCAGGACGATGCGTTTGTCGCGTACGACGTCTTCGATGGCCGAGAGTTTGATGCGGACCTTGTCGAGACGATCGCCGGGGGCGATGAAGGTTCGGCCGATGTAGTTGTTTTTGATGAGTCCTATTTCGTAGGGAATGCCCGATTCCTTACTGTAACCGAGTGCAGCGTCAAGGCCCGAATCGGGAACGCCGATAACGAGGTCTGCGTCTGCGGGATGTGCTTTTGCGAGAACTGCGCCTGCATTAAGGCGGGCAGTGTGCACACATACTTTGTCGATCACGGAATCGTGACGTGCGAAATAGATATATTCAAAGATACAGAGTTTCTTGGGTTTTTTATTGCAGTGCTCGGTCTTGGAGACTACACCGTTTTTGGAGAAGATGATGATCTCTCCGGGCTCGACGTCCCGCTCGAATTCTGCACCGACTGCTTTAAGTGCGGCACTTTCGCTTGCTACCACATACATGCCGTCGGGTGTTTTGCCGAAACAGAGAGGTCTGAATCCGTAAGGGTCTCTTGCACAGATGAGTTTCTGCGGAGACATAAGGACGAGTGAGTATGCCCCGTCAAGTGAGTACATAGCCTGTGAGAGGGCATCTTCGATGGAGTTTGTGATGAGACGCTCGCGGGTTATGATGTACGCGATTATTTCCGTATCCGATGTGGAGTGGAAGATCGCACCCGAAAGCTCGAGAGTGTTTCTTAAAGTTGCGGCATTGGAAAGATTTCCGTTGTGCGCAAGTGCCATGCGGCCTTTCTGATGGTTGACTTCGATGGGCTGGCAGTTGCTTCTGTTGGTTCCGCCGGTCGTGCCGTAACGGGTGTGTGCCACAGCCATTGTCGCATCGGGAAGTTTCTTTAATACTTCGCTTGTGAAGACTTCGCTTACGAGGCCCATGTCTTTGTGGGATGTGAAAAGTCCGTCATCGTTTACAACGATTCCGCAGCTTTCCTGACCTCTGTGCTGAAGTGCGAAAAGACCGTAATATGAAAGTGTGGCGAGATTGCAGGGAGTGGGAGAATAGATCCCGAATACCCCGCATTCTTCATGAATGCTCATAATTTTTTCCTCGATTGGTGTTAAACACCTCATCCGGCACTTCGTGCCACCTTCTCCTCAAGGAGAAGGCTTTTATTGGTTCTCCTTGTAATGCTTAAGTGAAGCTCCGATAAATCCCTTGAACAAAGGATGAGGTCTGTTGGGACGGCTCTTGAATTCGGGATGGAACTGAACACCTACATAGAAATCTTCGCTTGTGATCTCAACTGTCTCAACGAGGTTTCCGTCGGGTGACATACCGCCGATCGTAAGACCTGCACCTGTAAGTACTTCACGGTAATCGTTGTTGTATTCATAACGGTGTCTGTGACGTTCGCTTATCTCTTTAGCGCCGTAGCATTTTTCCATTGTTGTGCCTTCAGTGATGACGCAGGGGTAAGCACCGAGTCTTAATGTACCGCCCTTATCGATATCATCGCTCTGACCGGGCATGAAATCGATGACTTTGTTTGCACAGATCTCATCAAATTCGCCTGAGTCCGCATCTTTAATGCCTGCTACGTTTCTTGCATATTCGATAACTGCGATCTGCATACCGAGACAGATGCCGAAGTAAGGAAGATGATGTTCTCTTGCATATTTTGCTGCAAGGATCATTCCTTCGATTCCTCTGCTTCCGAATCCGCCGGGTACTAAGATACCGTCGAGAAGCGAGAGTTTTTCGTCAAGATTGTTTTCGTGTAATTCTTCAGAATCGATCCAGTTGATATTGATCCTTGTGTTATGGAAATATCCTGCATGTCTTAATGCTTCGGCTACTGAGAGGTATGCATCGTGAAGTCCGACATACTTTCCTACAAGACCGATGTTTACGCATTCGGTTCTCGACTTTATGCTGTCGACCATTTCCTTCCATTCGGAAAGATCTGCTTCTTTTGCTTCGATTCCGAGTTCTCTGCAGACAACCGATGAGAAGTTTGATTTCTCAAGCATTAAAGGTGCCTCGTAGAGGTTCGGGAGTGTAATGTTTTCGATAACGCAGTCGGGTTTAACATTACAGAAAAGAGATATCTTTTTAAAGATCGAATCTTCAAGAGGTTCGTCTGCACGAAGCACGATGATGTTAGGGTTAACACCCATTCCCTGAAGCTCTTTTACGGAGTGCTGTGTGGGCTTTGATTTGTGCTCGTCCGAACCGTGTAAGAAGGGTACTAAAGTTACGTGGATGAAGAGTGAATTTTCTCTTCCTACTTCGAGTGATATCTGACGTACTGCCTCGATGAAAGGCTGGGACTCGATATCACCGATGGTACCGCCGATCTCAGTGATTACAACATCAGCATTTGTCTTGCTGCCGACACGGTATACGAATTCTTTTATCTCGTTTGTGATATGAGGGATTACCTGTACCGTTGAACCGAGATATTCGCCGCGTCTTTCTTTGTTAAGAACATTCCAGTAAACCTTACCTGTTGTGAGGTTGGAATATTTATTTAAGTCTTCGTCGATGAAACGCTCATAGTGACCAAGGTCAAGGTCGGTTTCGGCACCGTCTTCGGTAACGTATACTTCGCCGTGCTGATAAGGGCTCATCGTTCCGGGATCAACATTAATGTAAGGATCGAGTTTCTGAGCTGCAACTTTGAGTCCGCGGGACTTTAAAAGTCTTCCGAGTGATGCTGCTGTAATTCCTTTGCCGAGACCTGATACAACTCCTCCTGTTACAAAAATATATTTTGTCATTCGAAACCTCCTTACATTAAATGTATGATCATTTTTGTTTGATTATTCTACGGTAACTGATTTAGCGAGATTCTTTGGTTTGTCGATATCGCATTCATTTAATTTCGCTACATAGTAAGCGAGCATCTGGAGCGGTACGATCTCGACCGCTGCAGAGAAAAGTGTGTCTACTTTCGGAACATAGATAACGTCGTTTGCTACGGAAACGATCTTCATGTTTCCTTTGTAGGTGACCGCAAGTACGTCTGCACCTCTTGCTTTTACTTCAACGATATTGCTCATCGTTTTTTCCATGAGCGCTTCGTTGTAACAGAGTGCGACTACGGGTCTGTGTTCTTCGATAAGAGCGATCGTGCCGTGCTTTAATTCGCCGGCTGCGTAAGACTCTGCATGGATATAGGAAATCTCCTTCATCTTGAGTGCGCCCTCAAGAGCTATCGCATAGTCCGTATTTCTTCCTATGAAGAACATTGATTTGTTGTCGTAATATTTGATGGCGATCTTATGAATCTTTGCATTCATATCGATCGTCTCCTGGATCTTCTTGGGTAAAGCCTTAAGAGAGGAGAGAAGCTTTGAATATTCTTCTTCGCTGATCCTTGAAAGCTTTCTTGCGGTATAAAGACCGAAAAGATATAAAACAGCAAGCTGTGTGGTATATCCCTTTGTGGTCGCAACCGCGATCTCGGGTCCTGCCCATGTGTAAAGCGCATGATCTGCAAGTTTTGCGATCGTACTTCCGACTACGTTTACGATGGCGATCGTTTTTGCACCGCGGGATTTGCATTCTTTCATGGCAGCTATTGTATCTGCTGTTTCACCCGACTGTGAAAGTACGATCAAAAGTGTATGCTCATCGATGAGCGGATCGGAATATCTTAACTCACTTGCAAGCTCTGTGATAACGGGAACCTTGCAGAGTTTTTCGATAGTGTACTTTGCAGCGCATCCTGCATAATATGCAGAGCCGCATGCCGTGATCACGATCTTGTTTACACTCTCTAAATATTCTTTTGAAAGATCGCTGTCATCGAGAACGATGTCATTGTCGTTAATTCTTGGCTGAATTGTTGCTTTGAAAGCATGAGGCTGTTCCATGATCTCTTTTAACATGAAATGCTCATATCCGCCTTTTTCCGCAGCCTGGATATCCCATACGATCCTTGTGATCTTTTTGTTTACTGTCTGGCCCGTACAGTCGAATACTTTTATCTCTTCGGGTGTGATCTCAGCGAACTCACCGTCTTCAAGATAGATGGCGTTTCTTGTGTACGAAACGAGTGCCGTAACATCGGAAGCAAAGAAGTTTTCACCTACACCCACACCTAAGATAAGGGGGCTTGCTTCTCTTGCCACGAATAACTTGTCGGGCTCGTCTGCACAGATAACGCCGAGTGCGTATGAACCCTGAAGTCTTGCGCTTGTTTTGATAACGGCTTTCTTGATGTCTCCCTTGTAATACATTTCGATAAGATGAACGATTACTTCGGTATCCGTTTCACTTTCGAAGTGATAACCTTTGGCGGTAAGCTCATCATGCAAAGCCATGAAGTTTTCGATGATACCGTTGTGTACGATCGCGAATCTTCCGTCGTTACTTACATGAGGATGTGCGTTCGTATCACTGGGTGCACCGTGAGTTGCCCAACGTGTATGACCGATTCCGGTTGTGCCGGGATAATCTTTACCGTCATTTGTTTTTTCGCAGAGATTTGCGATACGTCCGGTAACTTTTGCTATTGATATCTGTCCTTCGTTTAAGAGGGCGATCCCTGCGGAATCATATCCTCTGTATTCGAGTTTTTTAAGTCCTTCGAGAAGTATGGGTGAAGCACCCTGTACTCCTGTATAACCAACTATTCCACACATAATTTAATCTCCGTATTATCCGAATGTTTATTCCCATTCAACGGTTGCGGGCGGCTTGGATGTGATGTCGTAAACTACTCTCGATACGCCTTTGACTTCGTTTGTGATCCTGTTGCTTGCTTTTGCAAGAACTTCGTAAGGAAGTCTGGTCCAGTCTGCTGTCATGAAGTCATCTGTTGTTACCGCACGAAGAGCTATCGTTACGCCGTATGTTCTGGCATCACCCATGACACCGACGGAGTGAACATCGGTAAGAACAGCGAAATACTGGTTTGTTTCTTTTTCAAGATTTGCTTCGATGATCTCTTCACGGAAGATCGCATCTGCATCCTGAAGGAGTTTTACTTTATCTTCTGTGATGTCACCGATTATCCTTACTGCGAGTCCGGGTCCGGGGAAGGGCTGTCTCCATACGAGTTCCTTCGGGATTCCGAGCTTCTCGCCTACTTCACGAACTTCGTCTTTGAAAAGATCTCTTAAAGGTTCTGCGATCGATTCGAAAGAAATTGTATCGGGAAGTCCGCCAACATTGTGGTGGCTCTTTATAACTGCGGAATCACCTTTTCCGCTCTCGATAACGTCGGGATAGATCGTTCCCTGTGCAAGTACGTTGATCTTTCCGAGTTTCTTTGCTTCATCTTCGAAGACTCTGATGAATTCCTCTCCGATGATCTTTCTTTTCTGCTCGGGTTCGGTAACGCCTGCAAGTTTGGATAAGAATCTTTCCTGTGCGTTTACTCTTATAAGGTTAAGACCGAATTTGCCTTTGAATGTCTGCTCTACAAAATCGGCTTCGTTCTTTCTTAAAAGACCGTGATCGACGAATACGCATGTTAGGTTTGTTCCGATCGCGTTGTGAAGTAAGAGTGCTACTACGGATGAATCAACACCGCCTGAAAGTGCGAGGAGAACTTTTTTGTCTTTTAATTCTTCCTTATATCTTTCAATGGTAGCTGCGGCGAAGTTTTCCATTTTCCAGTCAGCGTCGCATTTGCATACGTGGAAGAGAAAATTGTAAAGGATCTGCTTGCCGTATTCGGTATGTGTTACTTCGGGATGGAACTGTACGCCGTAAAGCTTTTTCTCTTCGTTGCACATTGCTGCGAAGGGGCATTTGTCGGTGTAACCGATACGCTTGAAACCTTCGGGAAGCTCACTTACGAAATCCGTATGGCTCATCCAGCAGATGCTCATCTCGGGAATGTCTCTAAAGAGAACGTTCTCTTCGAAATTGACCATGGTCTTGCCGTACTCGCTTGAGTTTTCGGCGCTTTCAACCTTGCCGCCTGCCATATAGGTCATAAGCTGATCGCCGTAGCATATACCGAGAATGGGTATGCCTGCATCAAGTAAAGCGGGATCGTAGTGCGGCGATGTTTCGTCATATACACTGTTGGGTCCGCCGGTAAAGATTATTCCGCTGTAACCGGCATTTTTTATTTCTTCGACGGAGATCTTGTTGTAAGGTTTGATCTCCGAATATACGTGATGCTCTCTGACACGGCGTGCGATAAGCTGATTGTACTGTCCGCCGAAATCGAGAACTAAGATTTTATCGTTCATTTTTACCTCACAATAATGCTTTCTCTTTCAGGTCCGACTGAAACGTACTTGATAGGACATTCGATCTCTTTTTCGATAAAGAGGACATATTCCTTTGCCTCTTCGGGAAGATCATCCCAGTTTCTGATACCGGAGATATCTTTCTTCCATCCCTTGAAATACTTGATGACGGGCTTAGCATCGTTAAGTGCCATGGGGAAGGGGAAACGGTCTGTTTCTTTACCGTTTACGATATACTTGGTACATACGGGGATCTCATCCATATAAGAGAGAACGTCAAGCTTTGTGAGAGAGATCTGTGTTGCTGCCTGTACTTCAACGCCGTACTTTGTGGCAACGATATCTATAGGACCGACACGTCTGGGACGGCCTGTCTTTGCACCGTATTCGAAACCTGCTTTTCTAAGTTCTTCTGCTTCGTCGCCGAACATTTCGCATACGAAAGGTCCTTCACCTACACATGTTGAATAAGCTTTTACTACACCGATCACTTCATCGATCTTTGCAGCTGCATAACCGGATCCGATGGGAGCGAATGCTGCTGTTGTATTCGAAGAAGTTGTGTAAGGGTAGATACCGTAGTCAAGGTCACGAAGTGAACCGAGCTGTGCTTCGAATAAGATCTGTTTTCCTTCTTTGTGTGCGTTCTTTAAGAAAAGACCTGTATCAGCTACGAAAGGTTTGATCCTTTCTGCGTAATCTTTGAGCCATTTCTCGAGGTCTTCCATTGTGAAAGCCTTGGCACCGTATACTTTTGTTAATGTGAGATTTTTCCATTCAAGAAGGTCAGCAAGATGAGACCTTAATTCTTCGGGATAAAAGAGTTCGCCCGCAAGAATAGTTTTCTTTTGATACTTATCAGAATAGAAAGGAGCGATTCCCTGTTTTGTGGAACCGTATTTTTTGTCAGCGAGTCTCTGCTCTTCAAGTTCGTCCAGCTCGCGATGCCAGGGAAGAAGAAGGGATGCTCTGTCGCTGATCTTTAAGTTTTCGGGTGTGATAGATACACCCTGCGAAGTAACGTCTTCGATCTCTTTTAAAAGGTTCTCGGGATCGAGAGCCACACCGTTACCGAGAATATTCACGACACCGTCTCTGAATACTCCGGAGGGGAGAAGATGAAGTGCAAATTTACCTTTTTCATTGATGACGGTATGACCTGCATTTCCGCCGCCCTGAAAACGTACTACCACATCATAATCCTCGGTCAGAAGGTCAACCATTCGGCCTTTACCTTCGTCGCCCCAGTTGATACCGACAATTGCGCAATTTGACATATAAAAATCCTCCAAAAAATCCTAAAAAAAGTGAAAAGGGG
>JAEEGK010000602.1_pt1 | contig 89779 bp, 79 predicted proteins | sample 8958771 | NCBI WGS metagenome assembly JAEEGK01 (sample SAMN16246547, study PRJNA631951) | gut metagenome | biome: gut microbiome; feature: rumen; material: SC-attached | host: Bos | place: Iran: Karaj | collected 2018-10
CCATGCCTTTACAATTTAAAACTCTTGTTGTATACTCACACGGTACTTTTAAGTCACTGTAGCCCAGCTGGACAGAGCGTTCGCCTCCGAAGTGAAAGGCCGTCGGTTCGAATCCGATCAGTGACGTTAAAAAAGGGACTGATCAACAGTCCCTTTTTTATTATCTATCCAACGGTCACGGCCGATAAGGCATAGAGCATCTCCGGAAGCAGCTGCTTCTTTCGGCTCATTACATTCGGCATATCATAAACCCTTTCCCTGATCATCTTATAGGGCAGAAGTTTTTCCGCCTTATATCCGGTTGTAAGCAGTACACTGTGCTCCTTTAAAACATTTGTTATCATCAGAGCAGCCCAGGTGAGGCCGTTTTTCTCCCTTACTGTCTCAAGTCTGTCCAGATAGGTCTGCATGTACTCATCTATATCATGCAGCGTGGTCACTTCGCATTGACCTATTCCTATCATGATATTCTTTTCCGTATATTTCTTGAAATCCGAAAGGATAGCTCTCTCCGGATTTCTTTTTCCAAGACTTTCCACATGGCTGAACATCTGATGGCCGAAATCATCAATGTTAACTTCACAGATCTCTGCCAGTTTTTCGGCGATCTCCGTATCCACCGGAGTTGTGGTGGGACTCTTAAGGATCAGCGTATCCGAGATCAGTCCTGTCAGAAGTACTTTGGCTGTATACTTATCCGGAATGATGTTGTTTCTCAGGAACATGCGGTAAACTATGGTACAGGTACTTCCCAGAGGCTCCGTATCAATGAATATGGGCAGCTTGGTCTTGGAAGCATCAAGTCTGTGATGATCCACTATCTCCACCACTTCGGCACTTTCTATGCCTGTTACGGACTGTCTTGCCTCATTGTGATCCACCATTATCACCTTATAGGAGGGTGCTTTAAGGAAGCATCTTCTGCTCACATAACCGCAGAACTCATCTCCGGAATACACAGCCAGACCTCTCTTTTTGGAATTGGAAAGACTGAGCTTCGCCTCTTCAAAAAGATCCTCTGCCTGAATGGGGCTTTCCTTTTTTCCCAGAAGCATACCCAGGGTGGGGATCTCGGATATTCTTCCTTCCTCCCCCAGCTTGTGCATGAAATAAAGGGTTATATCATCAACGCTTAAAAGTCCCGCAAACCTGTCCTCTTCATAGATGGGTACCACCGAAGGAGTCGAATCCTTATAGGTCCTGGCAAGGGCTGTAAGAGGTTGTGACACATCCAGCTTTTCTGTGGGCTTAAGCATCACATCCTCCACCTTGGGGTATACATTACCGAGATATTGAGGCGCTTCTATGTCCAATGTGTTTAAAATAGCCTTCACGCTGTCGCTTAAATGTCCGGCTCGTACCGGTATATACTCGTTTTCCGGGTCGATCCTGTTTTTAAGCACAGAATAGGCATAAGCACTGCACAGGCTGTCCAGATCCGGATTCTTGTGCCCTGTTATATAGATCCTGCTCATTTTTTCACCTCTGTTTTATCTTTATACTTGAGTTTTTCCATTAAGATATATATAACAAAAAGCCCGTCGCCCTGTCAATTTTTCTTTGTTATGCGCTTGTCCTTCTTACATGGCTATCTCGACTGTGGAAGTCTTAAGATCATACTGATAAACACTGTCGGAAAGAAAATCATTTTCGTTTACAACGGTTGAATTCACTGCCCTGACAGTTTCTTTAAGCATGTTAAGATCATACTGCTCTACTCTGGGAACGATAATGACCTCGTGGATGCTTGAAGGGAGGATGTAAAGATTGCAGCCGAGACGTTTGGCTATTTTTTCTATAACGCTGTCTATAAACATTACCGCAGCACCAAACATTCCGGAATCGTTGGTACAAACGTAAAGTTCGCTCTTGTCCAGTTCTCCCTCTCCCTCCATATAATCTTTGGCATCCACACCTTCGCAGATCCGTCTGACCAGTTCTTCCAGTTTATAGAGCCTGGTCTTAAATAATTCGCCGGTGTTGTGCTTGGCAAGAGAAAGCAATTCCTCCTTTTTCAGGCCGTTCTCTTCCAATTGCTCGATTCTTAAAGGCTGGGAAGTTCTGATCCCGTCCTCCTGTTCTTCAAGCCACCTGTAACCCACGGTAAGGTTTAAAACATCATCGCAGGGGAACTGATCCCTGATCTCACCGCATACATTTCCGCTCATAAGGCGCATAAAAAGATGATCTTTATTAAATTGTCTGTTTTCCATTTATCTCTCCTGAATTTTAAGTAGATCCTGCCATGAATCGCGAATTTAGAATAGAAATCGAGAAAATAGATGAAGCATATATATATTACCACGAAAAAAGGTCCGGTACAATACCGGACCTGATCTCAATCTGTAGAAAATCGAGGGTTGTTTTTGTGCACTTTTCACAATATCAGAAACTGATCATCTGTGAAGCGATATTGGCAGGAACGGGTCTGCTGTAGAGGAAGCCCTGAGCCTTGTTGCAATTCATTCTTCTCAGCATCTCTTCCTGAGCATTTTCTTCCACACCTTCGGCAACAACAAGCATATTAAGTGCCTGCGCGAGACTGATAATGGTCTCAACTATCTTCTTATCTTCATTATCAACGGTAACAGCCTCCATGAAACTCTTATCTATCTTAAGGTTATCGATGGGAAGCTTCTTAAGATAGTTAAGGGATGAATAACCTGTTCCAAAATCATCCAGTGAAAACAGGATGCCGAACTTCTTAAGGTTTTCAATGGTTCTGATAGCGTAATTTACGTCTTCGATAGCTACGGTTTCCGTGATCTCCAGTTCAAGATACTTGGGATCTATGTTGTACTCCCTGATCATTTCCATTACATAATCGGTAAGGAAAGGATCTCTGAACTGTTTTGCGGAAAGGTTAACGGCTATCATGACCTTATTACCGGATTTATGCCACTCGGCCAACTGTTTGCAAGCCTTGTTCAATACAAGCTTACCCAGCTCTATGATAAGACCGCACTCCTCGGCAACGGGAATGAACTCGTCAGGGAAAAGAAGTCCCTTTTGAGGATGATGCCATCTGATCAATGCCTCAAAGCTTGCCACTCTGTTGGTCGCAAGATTAACCTGGGGCTGATAGTAAAGTTCAAACTGATTATCACGGATAGCTTCTCTCATTTCACCCTGAAGCTTGACTCTGTTGGACATCATCTGCTCCATGGGATTATCAAAGATCCTGTAAGCATTCTTTCCGGAATCCTTTGCAACAAAGAGAGCTGTATCCAGATTTCTTGTAAGATTCTGTAATGAAGGACACTTGTCCCTGGAAACAATGAGCACACCCATGCTGGCACTGATGGAAATCTCTTTATCATCCATAGCCTTAAAGTGTTCAACACTGAAGATGTGCATGATCTCCACAGCCTTTTTCTCGCATTCGTCTCTGCTCAAAAGTCTGTTGAAGAGAATGATAAATTCATCTCCACCCACACGTCCGATAAAATCGTCCTCACCGAGAGTAGCTTCAAGTCTGTCCGCAACGGAAGAAATAACCGCATCTCCGTTGAGATGTCCCATGGTATCGTTAATGATCTTGAAATCATCCAGATCGATATCGATAATGGTGAAGAATTCACCGGGATAGGATTTGTGTATCTCATTTTCAAGTTTGCTCATGAAAGCGACTCTGTTAGGCAACTTGGTCAGGTAATCCGTATAAGCCACTTCCTTCATCTGCTCTCTGTTTTCCCTAAGCTCATCATATTTTTCAAAAAGCTCGGATTTTGTGTTAGAAACTTCATCATAGGCCATTTTGAGGTCGTTGTAGCTTTCTGCCAGTTTTGCATCGGCTGTTTCCGCCTTCTTTTCGGCTTTCACCCTCTTCGCGATGTTAACAAAGAGAAGGAATAAAAGTACCCCGAACAGGCCGGTCAGCACTGCATCCCCCACAGGCCCATACTGTATAAGGTTGACTTCTAAAACTATTAAAGGCATTATTTTTCCCCTTTCGAAACAATGTAATTTGCTCCTATTTTGCCTTATAGATATTTAAATTAAATCATATAAACCAAAATATCGCAATAGAATTTTTTTACCATTATATTATAAATATTTATTTTTCTGTGAATAAAAATTTATAATTGTGGGTCCTGATCTGACGGTGTTTTGGAATGCAAACTTTACATTCACTTCGGCTTAGTGTAAAATCAGATTATCAGATGATCATGATAAAAGGTGGATAGGTATGAATACAATAACAACAGTGGCATTGATAATTCTTACGGTTGACAGCATTATCCATTTATACGGTACATACAGATGTAACCGTCTTATCAGGAGACTCACCAAATGGCTTTTACTTCCTTTGATGATGATCGCCTACTACTTTGCTGTTCCGTCTCCCAATCTTTATGTCCTGGCCGCCTTCTTCTTCAGCTGGGCGGGGGATGTGCTGCTTCTCGGCCGCGGTCCTCAGTTTTTTGTACTGGGAGGAATTGCTTTTCTCCTGAGTCATTTATGTTTCATCTGTGCTTACTGCACAAACATAAATTTCAAACAAGTTCCCTATGCAACGATAATCCCCATCCTTATCCTCTTTATTGCCATCATATACATGGTGAGCAAAAATCTTCGGGATTTTATTCCAAAGATGTTGAAGGTCCCAATGGTGGGTTATCTTATGGCAAACGCAACCATGAATGCCTTCGCCATGATGCAGATGTTTTCCGTACCCTGCACGGCGACCATCACCATCTCCCTTGGTGCTCTGCTCTTCTTCTGGTCGGATGTCCTTTTGTTCGGAGTCCGTTTCCATAAAAGTGATTCTCTGTACAAAAGGCACTTTTTGGAAATGTTCGCATATATATTGGGAGAGTTCCTTATATGCTACGGCTTTATACAAATGTAAAACATACAAACGCCGTCGAAAGACTTCCTTTCGGCGGCATTTGTTTAGCGGAAGCGGTGGGATTCGAACCCACGAGCCCTTGCGGGCTACCTGATTTCGAGTCAGGGCCGTTATGACCGCTTCGATACGCTTCCTCATCTGCTGTTTTTTATGTAAAAATAATCTGTTTTCCGAACAGCGCACAATAAGATAACACACTTATTCATCAATTGCAAGAAAAATTTTTCACCCTAAGATAAAAAGCTCCACAAGATTCTTTTCCGCAATTTTTCCGTTTTTCATGTCCTGTTCCAGTTGAACTCCGTACTCAAGTTTTGCTCTGAGTGCGGATCTTTTAAAATTTCCCACCTGTTGCATAAGTTTCTGTACCGCAAAAGGATGTATGCCCAGGATCGATGTGATCTCCCCCTGACTTTTCCCTTCCGCCTTAAGTTCCTTAACCACCAGAAGCTGGGTATAATGTCTTATCAGCATGCGCCATGTGAGCTGAACAGGTTCTCTCAATGCATTCAGCCTTTCATAAACAGCCAGTGCCCTTTTCATATCTCCCGCGGCAACCGCATCCGTCATATCAAAGATGACCGCTCTGAGCTCCCTGGTGCACACTGCTTCTATATCCTTCTTTTCCACCGAATCCCTGTCAAGAGCATAAAACCCAAGCTTCTCTATCTCTATCTTCAGGTTTTCCATGTTTGTACCGGACCATTCCAGAAGGAATTTGGCTGTAGCTTCACTGATGCCCTTTCCCAGGCTCCGGAATTCCGTAGCTATCCAGAGTATCAGATCTCTTTCATCCAGTTCATTCATCTCGCAGGCATAGCCCTGCTCTTTTACCGCCTTAAAGAGTTTTCCTCTCTTATCCACCTCATCTTCCACGAATATTACCGTGGTGGTATCCGGGATAAGACTTATGTATTCCGCGAGCCCTTCTTTTCCTTCATTCTTCTTTTCGGGCTTATCTTCCGTTTCCTTTTTGGATGCTTTAAACTTACCGCTTCTGTTAACAAGGATACAGCGCCTGTCCGCAAAGAAAGGCATGGTATCACACATGCCGCGAAACTCGTTAAGGTCAAAGGAATCTCCCTGTATCACGGTCATGTTCATGGAATCATCCTCGGGAATTATACCCTTTTGAAGCTTATCGGCATAAAGTCTCTTAAGATAATTCTCCTTGCCGTAAAGAAGGTAAACCCTTTTATATTCACCTGTTTTGATATCATTCTTAATATTTTTCATGAGGATGATTATACCACATTTAAAATGCGATTTCCCCTTTTTTTCTTATTTTATGTAAAAAAACCGCGGTCTGTGACCGCGGGAAAACATTTCATTTTTCTCTAAAACATGGTATTAAAAAGCTGTGAAAAATAATTGTTGTTATTGTAATTACCGGTATTGTTATACATGGAAGCCGCCGTAGCTTTACCTGTTCCCGCAGAAGCGGAAGAATTTATCTTTCCTATCTTATATGAAGCCTGATAGCCGAAACTTCCCACACCGTTGAACATGGAAGATTTGGAGGTGGAATAGGCATTATTCCACTTGTCTTCATCAAAGGTGATCTTGTTATCCGTTCCCAGTTTCATTCCGAGCTCATTCAGCATGCCTGCATTCTTCTTCATGTAATTCACAAGTCCGAGAGTATCTTTCAGCACGCTCTGACGGTTTACCTTCACTGAATTCTCGATCAGGGAATTGTACCCTTCCACAAAACTCTTAGCCGCAGCCAATGATCCTTCCGAATTCTCCTTATTGCTAAAATCCGTCCTCCTTAATCTGCTGATCGAATCCTTAAGAGAAGATGCATTCCCCGATACTGTTTTAAGATTGGAGATCTCATTTGATACTGCATCCGTGGCTGAGGATGAACCTGTATTTCCGTATTTCTCATAATAAGCCGACAACAGTCTCTTATATGTACCCTTCTTGATCATGTTGAGATCACTGAAGGTATTCTCTCCCAAGGCCGAAAAGATATCGTTTGTGTTGTTCTTGGAAGAAGTCTTTGAAGCGGAATTATTAAAAAGCGAATTAAGAGAAGCTGCCGAACCGTATCTGTCAGCACCGCCATTATATAACGCTTTATAAAGTCCTGCATTTGAAAGGGATGAGATTCCTGCCATATCTGCCTCCTTTGACCGGTATATCGGTTCCGAAAACAAAAACTATGCCCTCTGAAATTATTATAAAGCATAAGACCAACAAATGTGTGACAAAAAAATGATATTTTATAAAAATCAGGCAGTAACGATCTCGCTTGCCTTTTTAAGACCGAGCTTCTCGATCGCTTCCTCGCGCATCTTATACTTAAGTATCTTTCCAGCGGCATTCATGGGGAAACCGTCCACAAAATCTATATACTTTGGCACCTTGTGTTTAGCCATGTGCTCCATGATGTAGGTCTTCATCTCATCAGCCGTCATGGTCTCGCCCTTCTTAAGAACTATGCATGCCATGATCTCTTCTCCCATGGCCTCGTCGGGAACACCGATGACCTGAACGTCCTGAACCTTCTCATGGGTGTAGATGAACTCTTCGATCTCCTTGGGATAAATATTTTCGCCGCCGCGGATTATCATATCCTTAAGACGTCCTGTGATCTTGTAGAAACCGTCTTCCGTCTTGCATGCCAGATCTCCCGTATGGAGCCAGCCCTCTTTATCGATGGCGGAAGCTGTTGCCTTGGGCATCTTGTAATAGCCCTTCATGATGTTGTAGCCTCTGGCCACAAATTCACCGTTAACATTGGGCCCCACTTCTTCTCCTGTCTCAGGATCCACTATGCGGCACTCGATCTCGGGAAGATTTCTGCCCACGGTATTCACCCTCTGTTCAATGGTATCAGTGGTACAGCTCATAGTACATCCCGGAGATGCTTCGGTCTGTCCGTAAACTATGGTTATCTCCGTCATATGCATCTTATCCACAACATCCTGCATTACCGCAACGGGACAGGGACTTCCTGCCATGATGCCGGTACGCATGTGTGAAAAGTCGGTCTTTTCGAAGTCTTTATGCTGAAGCATTGCGATAAACATTGTAGGTACGCCGTGAAATGCGGTGATCTTCTCCTGATTTATGCAGGCAAGGGATGACTTGGGTGAAAAATAAGGGATGGGACACATGGTGACACCGTGAGTTACCGAAGCAGTCATGGCAAGTACCATTCCGAAGCAATGGAACATGGGTACCTGGATCATCATCCTGTCTTCCGTGGAAAGATCCATGCGGTCTCCGATATTTTTACCGTTATTTACTATATTATAGTGGGTAAGCATTACTCCCTTGGGGAAACCGGTGGTCCCGGAGGTGTACTGCATGTTGGCAACATCGTCCTTATCAACGTTTGCAGCCATCCTGTACACTTCCTGAACGGGAACGGAATCTCCCATACGCACAGCTTCGTTCCAGGTGATAGCCCCCTTCATCTTAAAACCTACGGTAATAACATTTCTCAGGAAAGGAAGCCTCTTGCAATGAAGATGCTTGCCGGGTTTTCTCTCTTCCAGTTCGGGACAGAGTTCCCTGATGATGCCCTCATAATCGGAATCCTTGTATCCCTTGATCATTACAAGGGTATGGGTATCCGACTGCTTGAGCAGATACTCTGCCTCATGGATCTTATAGGCGGTATTCATGGTCACAAGAACAGCACCGATCTTTGTGGTTGCCCAAAAGGCAATATACCACTCGGGAACGTTGGTTGCCCAGACAGCCACCTGATTTCCCTTCTTAACGCCCATGGCGATAAGGGATCTTGCAAAGTTGTCCACGTCCTCGCGGAACTCGGCATAGGTTCTTTCATATTCGAGAGTGGTGTACTTAAATGCTGTCTGATCGGGGAATTCATTTGCAATATCATCCAAAAGCTGGGGGAAGGTCTTCTCGATCAAAGTTTCCTTCTTCCAGAGGAACTTTCCTGTATGGCGGTTATTGTAATAATAATGCTTTTCCTTCTTTGAATTCCTGATAAGGTTATCCATTGCATAGAAATAATGGGAAAATACCGTTTCGGATTCCACGTCTTCTATATAGGAAGTGTTCCATTCCAGAGAGATAAAACCGCTGTAATTAACGGAACGGACCGCATTTATCATTTCACTTAAGGGAAGGATACCGTCTCCAAGGAACTCGATCTCTCCTCTCTCGTTCTGATCCAGCACATGAGCCAGCTTAACGTAGGCTCCCAGATTGGTGATGGTGGTATCGGGATCTTCATCCGCACAGAAGTAGGTATCGTGCATATTCCAGTCTGCACCCAGGAAATCCGTGGCATAATACTCCAGCAGATCTCTCAGTTTCTTCGTGGAAGAAAAAGCCCCCGTGGTTTCGATTATGATCTCCACTTCCAGTTCATGAGCGAATTTAAGAGCCTTGTCCAGGAATTCATATATATTCGCGTCACTTCCTTCCGCAGCATGAACCTTTACGTATTTTACGGAAAGGGCTCTGGCTATCTCAAGAAGTTTTACGAATCCGTCAAAGTATTCACTGTCTGCCTTTGTATCCGCAATGTTAAGTCCGCTGTCAAAAGCGGCGATCTTTATACCCTTATCCGAAAGAGCCCTCTTGGTCACTCCCGCAGTCTCAATGGAGAAGGGTGAAATGTTACTCTTAAACTGAGGTGCGTTGATGTCATGGATCTCTATGCCCTGAAATCCCATTTCCGCCGCATAGGAAAGGATCTCATCAAACGACTTGTCCGTATATTTTGTGGAAAAACAAATGTTCATTTAAAATCTCTCCTTTGCTCTACTCTTCGGTATATACGATCTTGTTAATGGCGCTCAGATAGGCTCTTACGGAAGCTCCTATGATATCTGTGGATATGCCTGTTCCGGAATAAAGATTTCCGTTTACTCTAAGCTTTACCACAGCCTGTCCCATTGCCTCACGGCCTTCGGTTACGGACTGGATCTGGAAATCATCCAGTTCATAGTGATGTCCCAGGATCTGCTCGATGGCTTTAAAGGAAGCATCAATGGGTCCGTCGCCTACGGAAATACCGGACAATTCTTCACCGTTCTTAATGAGCTTGATATTTGCACTGGCAGAAATTATATTTCCTGAGTTGATAACGTAGTTTTCCAGCTTGTATGTGGGAGGCACCTGCATTGCGGAGCTGGCAACGATGGCCTCCAGTTCTCTTCCGGTAACCTTGTCCTTTTTACGGGCTACTCTTAAAAATGCCTCATAAACATTCGCCGAATCCTCTTCGGAAAGGTCATATCCTATCTTTGCACAGGCATCGGTGATAACATTGATGTCATCGTTTATATCAAATGTTCCCTGATCCTCGGAAGAAGCAACGACCATATGGGAACTGCCGTCGGAATGTCCGATCATTCTCTGCATCTGGCTTACACTTCTCTGCAGTTCAGTCTTTACGATGCTCATCTCTGTGCCGAGTGCATCGCTTCTTTTGTCAAAGAGTTTAACAACACAGGTAACAGCCGGGAAACCTCCTCCTGTAACCGTAGTCTTGAAATCGGTGGCTCCTCCGATGGCTGCCGCATTTGCACAGGCAGTTGCCATATCCAGTTCATTTGAAAGCTCCACGGAAAGTTCTTTTTCCTTAAGCTCCGGAACATTCTCAAATATCTTTTCTATGAAACTCTTCATTTCATCGGGAAGCATAATGCCTGCGGTATCGCAGACCGTGATCTTGGAAGCGCCTGCTTCTATGGCTGTTTGGATAGCCGAGCAAACGAAGGGAAGCTCTCCTCTTGATGCATCAAGTGCGGAGAATTCCACATTCTTGCAAAGGCGGGTCGCTTCGGTTACCAATTCCTTTATCATATCAATGATCTGAGGTCCCTTTTTCCTGCAGACATATTCCATCTGTACGGCCGACACGGGAACAGCCACGATGAGGGAAGGCTTCTTAGCCTTGGCGATGCAATCCCAGGCCCTTGTTACTCCCTTTTTCGTGAAGCCTACGGGAATGGATACTCCGCTCTTCTTAAGTGTACCCGCAATTGTCTTTACAAGGAGTTCCTGTCCCTTTGAATCTCCCAATTCGGGAAGTTCGATGCAGGAATAATTGACCTTGTCCATGATCTTTGCGATCTCAACCTTCTCTTTAAAGGAAAGGGAAGTGTTGTTCTTTTCGCATTCTCTGATTGTGATGTCCGTAAATCCGATCTTTTTCATTTTCTTCTCTCCTGATCAAAAATGTAGCGGCAGTGTTTTCTGCCAAGTCATTGCCTCCGAAATGAAATCTTTTGTATGACAATACAAAAATCCCGGAAGCGTTTTTTCGCTTCCGGGACGATAAATTCTTATTTACCGCGGTACCACCCGTGAATTTCAGATACCTTAGTATCTGCTCTCATCGGACTCATTTTAAAGTCCTAAACCATGATAACGGGGTTAACCGTAGTTCCTTATAAAACCACAGGTTTTTGGGGAACTCCGCTCCGGCAGGAGACAGCTTTAAACTTCGTTATCCGCTCACACCACCCGCGGACTCTCTGAAAATCGATGTGTTCAAGCTTAATGCCTTCATCGCGTTTCTTTAATGATGCATTGCATTATAGTTGAATGCAGTAAAAAAGTCAAACTATTTTTTAAAATAATTATTATAAATTCAGGTTATTAATCCCATTTACAGGGATTCGGTGTGGAAAGCCTTACTGTAATGCCTCTTGGCCTTCTTCATGCATATATAATAGGCCGGGATAAGGAAAAGATCGGCGGCGATCCAGGCTACGGGGCTGGCAAAACATATGCTTATAAAACCGAAGGTGGCAGGAAGAAGGATGCCTATAAGACAGCGGGCGATCATTTCCAGGATACCCGCAAATATGGCCAATGTGGAATAACCCATGCCCTGGATGGTGTATCTGAAAGTCAGCACGATGGTCAGCATGAAATAAAAGGCCGCACTTATCCTTATACATTGCATGGCATATCCCATGGCTTCCACTTCCTTGGCTTCCATAAACAAAAGGCCTATATATCTTCCGAAGAACCAAACTATACCGAAGACCACCACGGAAATGCCGAAGCCCAGGAATGTAGCCTGCCAAAGGCCTTTGTTCACACGGTCCAGCTTACCGGCTCCGATGTTCTGGCCCGCAAAGGTGGCCATGGCCGCTCCCAGTGCTTCCAAAGGACAGGTTACGACACTGCTGATCTTTCCGGAGGTGGTGACACCTGCAACAGTGATGGGTCCGAAACCGTTAACAGCCGTCTGGATGACAATGGTACCTATGGCTGTGATACCATACTGTATTCCCATGGGAATTCCCACGGAAAGAAGCCTGAAAAGTATAAATCCGTTAACCTTAAAGTCTTTTTTCCTGAGTTTTAATATATCGTATTTCCTTGACATGTAAATAAGGCAAGCAAGTCCCGATACAGCCTGGGAAATGACGGTTGCAAGTCCCGCACCGTCAGCGGACATCTTAAAGCCCACTATGAAAAGGAAATCCAGGGCTATGTTGAGCGCTGAGGATATAAAAAGGAAGTAAAGCGGTGACTTGGAATCTCCTATGGATCTTAAAAATCCGGATGTCAGATTATAGAGAAAGGTAAAAGGTATGCCCGCAAATATGAGTACCAGATATTCATAGGCATAGTCATAGACTTCCTCAGGTGTGTCCATGGCCACCAGCATATTATCGCACAACAAGACCGTAACCGTGGTCAGGATAACGGAAAGTACCACCGCAAGTATGGTGGCTCCCGCCACGAATCTTTTAAGCATATCCATATTTTTAGCCCCAAAGCTCTGGGCTACGGGGATCGCAAAGCCGGAACATATGCCGTTTACGGTGCCTATTACCAGAAACATGAGAGAACCTGTGGAGCCCACACCCGCAAGAGCGTTGATACCCAGATATCTTCCCACTATGGACGTATCCACCAGATTGTAGAACTGCTGAAAGAGCATACCGAAAAATATGGGCATGGTGAAGCTCACAATGGCCGGTAAAACTTTTCCTTCCGTTAAAATATCATTTTTGTTTACCTTGTTCATACTGCACCTCTTGACAAAAACAAGAATCCATTTATCATTAAAAATATGAATAAGCTCTATGTATTAAACATCGAACAATTTAATAATCCCGATGTCTATATGAAGGCCTACAGATATATATCGGATGAACGTCGTAAAAAAGCAGACTCCCTGTCTCATCCTCTCGGAAAACAGCGTTCGGTAGGTGCGGGCTATCTTATGGCTCTGGGTCTTCATGAAGCAGGTCTTTCTCCCTATGAAGAACGAATCTTTTTTTCTACCCACGGCAAGCCCTATCTTCCGGATCATCCGAATGTCCATTTTAATGTTTCCCACAGCGGAAGTTATGTGGTCTGTGCCTTTTCCGATGTTACCGTCGGTATAGACATTGAAGAGATAAAGGACATAAAGCCCAATCTGGTCAAGTTCGTCATGAATAAGAAAGAACTGTCCATGTATGAATCCATGAACGATGCCGATAAAAAGATATTCTTTTATGAAAACTGGACCGGTAAGGAGGCTTTCCTTAAGCACATTGCCAAGGGCCTTACTCTCCGTCCTTCAGAGATCTATTCCTCCTGTCGGGAAAAGATCGAATCCCTGAACTTTTATATCTGGCATGACATTCCCGGTTATATAATAAATCTTTGCACAGCAAATGAACGTCCTGAACTGACCGAAGTGCGATTATAACACAACTACTACACCAAATGTTTACAAAAAAAAGAGTCCCTAAGGACTCTTTTTTAGTTGAATGTGTGAAACTTACCAATTTTTTTAAATTACTTGCCGATCCTGTTGTGCCAGCCCTGAAGGGATTCGATACTGCTCTCTCCTCCGTTCTTCTTAACGTAGAGGATTCCTTCGGCGGTAGCACGTCCCGCAGCCATAGTGGTCATATAAGGTATCTTGCTTCTGATGGCAGCCTTACGGATATAGGAATCGTCATCGGCTGATTCTCTTCCTGAAGCAGTATTAAGGATAAGGTTGATCTGTCCGTTTGTAATGGCATCTGTAATATTGGGTCTGCCTTCACGCAGCTTAAAGATCTTCTCGCACTTAATGCCGTTTTCAGCCAGCTTGTCTGCTGTGCCTCCGGTAGCAAGGATGTTAAAGCCTGCTTCTTCAAAGGTCTTTGCAATATCTACAACTTCACTCTTATCCTTGTTGTTTACGGAAATGAGTACAGTGCCTTCCAAAGGAAGTCTTGTCTGTGTAGCTTCCTGAGCCTTTACGAAAGCTTCTCCGAAATGCTCGGAAATACCGAGGACTTCACCTGTGGAACGCATCTCGGGTCCAAGGATGGGATCTACTTCAGGGAACATATTGAAGGGGAATACAGCTTCCTTAACTCCGTAATAAGGGATGTTCTCATGCTTAAGTGCAGGAACGGGTGAAGGTCTTCCCGTAATATCCATGGTTGCGATCTCGGTAGCGAGAGGAACCATACGGATGTTACATACCTTGGAAACCAAGGGAACAGTACGTGATGCTCTGGGATTGGCTTCGATAACAAATACCTTGCCGTTCTCGATGGCATACTGGATATTCATAAGACCCTTTACATGCATTTCTTCTGCTATTCTCTTTGTATAGGTCTCGATAGTCTTAAGGTTTTCTTCGCTGATGTGCATCGAAGGGATGATGCATGCGGAGTCGCCGGAATGTATGCCTGCAAGCTCGATGTGCTCCATAACGGCGGGCATGAATGCATGAGTGCCGTCGGAAATGGCATCTGCTTCGCATTCCATGGCATGATTCAGGAAACGGTCAATGAGGATGGGTCTGTCGGGAGTAACGCCTATAGCCGCATTCATATAGCCTGTCATTGCTTCATCATCGTAAACCACTTCCATACCGCGGCCGCCAAGTACGAAGGAAGGACGCACCATTACGGGATAACCGATCTTGTTGGCAACAGCCTTGGCTTCGTCAACGGTAACAGCCATACCCGATTCAGGCATAGGTATGCCCAGCTTGTCCATCATCTCTCTGAAAAGATCTCTGTCTTCAGCCATGTCAATAACAGCAGGGCTGGTTCCGAGGATCTTAACGCCATTCTTTTCAAGGTCGGCAGCCAGGTTAAGAGGTGTCTGTCCTCCGAACTGGGCGATAACACCCACAGGCTTTTCTTTATTGTAAATGCTTAATACGTCTTCAAGAGTAAGAGGCTCGAAGTAGAGCTTATCGGAAGTATCGTAATCCGTGGATACGGTCTCGGGATTACAGTTTACGATAATGGTTTCAAAGCCCAACTTTCTGAGAGCCTGAGCCGCATGTACGCAGCAATAGTCGAATTCGATACCCTGACCGATCCTGTTGGGACCGCCGCCAAGGATCATGACTTTCTTTCTGTCATCCTTAACAGGGTTCTTGTCGGAACCGTTATAGGTGGAATAATAGTAAGCGGAATCCTGTGTTCCGGATACATGTACGCCTTCCCAGTTCTCAACAACGCCGATGGCTGTTCTCTTATTTCTGATCTCATCTTCCGTAAGACCGGTGATCTTGGAAAGATATCTGTCGGAGAAGCCGTCCTTCTTAGCCTGTGTAAGTTCGGCATCACTGATAGCCTTGCCGCTCTCAGCCAGCTTTTCTTCCTCTTCCACCAGTTCCTTCATCTGCTCCAGGAAATAAGTCTTTACATAGGTGAGCTTTTGGATCTCTTCTATGGTCGCCCCCTTACGGAGAGCTTCATATATAAGGAAGTATCTTTCGGAATTGGGTGTAACGAGTTTGGATAAAAGTTCCTCTTTGGTAAGGGAATTGAAATTCTTTGCATAACCCAGTCCGTAACGTCCGGTCTCCAAAGATCTTACAGCCTTCTGGAAAGCTTCCTTGAAGTTCTTACCGATACTCATTACTTCGCCTACGGCTCTCATCTGGGTTCCCAGCTTGTCCTCTACGCCCTTGAACTTTTCAAAGGCCCAACGGGCAAACTTGATAACGATATAGTCGCCTCCGGGAACGTACTTATCAAGTGTTCCGTACTTTCCGCACGGGATGTCGCAAAGGTTGAGGCCCGTAGCCAGCATTGCGGAAACCAATGCAATGGGGAAACCGGTTGCCTTGGAAGCAAGTGCCGATGAACGGGAAGTTCTGGGATTTATTTCAATAACAACTATTCTGTCTGACTTGGGGTCATGAGCAAACTGTACATTTGTTCCGCCGATAACCTCAACAGAATCAACGATCCTGTATGCCTGCTCCTGCATTCTCTTCTGAACCTCCTCGGAGATGGTGAGCATAGGTGCTGAGCAGAAGGAATCGCCTGTATGTATGCCAAGAGGATCGATGTTCTCAATGAAACATACGGTGATCATCTTCCCCGTTGAATCTCTTACGATCTCAAGTTCCAGCTCTTCCCATCCGAGAATGGACTCTTCAACAAGTACCTGACCAACAAGGCTGGCCTGGATACCTCTTGCGCAGACAGTCTTCAGCTCTTCTTTATTATAAACAAGACCGCCGCCTACGCCGCCCATTGTGAAGGCAGGACGAAGAACTACGGGATAACCGAGTTTGTCGGCAATTGCAAGTGCCTCATCTACCGAATAAGCAACTTCGCTTCTTGCCATCTCAACACCGATCTTATTCATCTGCTCTTTAAATGCGACACGGTCTTCACCACGTTCGATCGCATCTACCTGAACGCCGATAACCTTAACATTGTACTTGTCCAGGATGCCCTTCTTTGACAGTTCATCGCAAAGATTGAGTCCCGACTGACCTCCCAGATTGGGAAGCAATGCATCCGGTCGTTCTTTGGCAATGATCTGCTCAAGTCTGTCCGAATTGAGGGGTTCAATGTAAGTAACGTCCGCTGTTTCAGGGTCAGTCATAATGGTAGCAGGGTTTGAATTCACCAGGACGATCTCGTATCCGAGCTTCTTCAACGCCTTACATGCCTGAGTTCCCGAATAGTCGAATTCGCAGGCCTGTCCGATAATGATGGGTCCGGAACCGATTATCAATACTTTTTTAATGTCTGTGCGTTTTGGCATATGGTTTTACCTCCGTGTCCGTATTGCGTTCTTCGCAAATATCCCGTTAAAGTGAGATCTACGTCATCACTTTATCCGATTAAATCACCCTATTTAAATATATTTTTCCGACTTTGTCAACAGATTTCGCGAAGTAGGGTTATTAGAAATTATTAAATTACTTATAATGAAGTAAAAAAACCGCCGTAACCCGGCGGTTAAAAGCAATATGATCTAGTACTCCAGAATGGGATTTTCCAGTTCCGTCTTCCATTCCTCTATCCACTTGGGAAAACAAACCTTGGGATCCGCATATCCGCAGAGTGTGTCATATCCGGCCATTCTTACCGCATATCCCATGGAACTGTAATCGGGAACAAATCTGTTGGCTGCCCAGTCAAATATCACATTATCCCGATTGGTGGCAAATATGCCTTCAACCGTGGTATCCACATTAACGTCCTTCTTGTTTTCGTTGATCCACACCTTGTGCATGAGTTTTACAGTATCCTCGGAACAAGCGCTGTTATAATCATAGATCAGTCTTGTTAATATGGCAGGATCCAGCCCCTTCTTTTCACATGAAGCCTTTACGGGAGCATCTATGGACCAGTTGAAGGCAGGAACAAGATACTCATCGGAAATGGTCAGATAGTAGTCATCACAATGTACCTTTGATCCCCATGGGAAGCACACTATGCCAAGGTTATCTTTGTTGTCGGGCAATTCGCTGATGCTTGCGGTCTTTAACACAATCTTATCGGAATCAAGTCCCGCGACATAATCCAGATCCAGGATGAAGCCCATATCGTCATATACCGCTGTCATGGGATAGGCCAGTTCATCGGCTTCCAGCTTCTGATAGAACTGTATTGCTTCCATTACGCCCTCATCCGCCAGATTTATATTCATATTGTTATCCAAAAGGACCGAACCGTTGGCTCCTGCTGCCATGGACAGCCATTCGTAGGGATCCATACCGATTGGGTAAACCCCTTTTGGAAGTTTTTCCTTCAGTTTCCTCAAATATATCTCAAACTGATCATAGTTCCATTTCCCTTCCACAAAAAGCATGGAGGGCAATTCCAACCCCAATGATTCTATATATTGCCGGTCATAAACTATGAATCTCATATCCCTGATCTTATCATAGGATACGCCGTAGACTTTACCCTTCCAGGTTCCCGCTTCAATATAAGGAGACCCCACTTCTATAAAGCCCACACTGTCCGTAACATCCGGAAAGAGTTCGAAATAAAAGGCAGTATAAAGCAGGCTTGAAGAAAGGTTTACTATATCAGCCACAGGTTCACCCTTCTCCACCGATTCTCTTAAAACATCGGCCACGGATTTAAAGGTAAATTCATCATCTGCAAACACGTCAGCCTTTTCCAGAACTACGTTATACTTCTTTTCTATCTCTGCCTTGGCATTTTTGTACCGGGTCTCTTCACTGTCAAGATTATCCCATTCGCCTCCGAAGCATTTTAGCGTAACCCCTCCCAGATCATAGGGTGTGGGAGTGGGTGTCGCATTGCTGAGTGCCTTTGCTTCCGGGATATATTGGGACACAAAGTCCACTATCTCTTCTCTGAAATACTTAAAGCCGACATACACCGCTCCTGCCAACAAAAGCAGGAACAAAAATCTGCCAAAGTGTCTTTTTTTCTTCTTTTCTTTCCTTTTACCCATTTTGTGCCTCGTTACATTCCTTTACCGCATCGTCGATCAGTTCTCTCTCATCCATATGGTACTTTGCCCCGCGGATCTCCTGATAATCCTCATGGCCCTTACCTGCAATGACAATAACATCTCCCTGCTTTGCATTTTTAATGGCATATTTTACGGCTTCTCTTCTGTCCGTAATGGTAATATACTCTCCGTCCGCTTTTTTTACGCCTGTAACTATGTCAGCAATTATATCTTCAGGTTCTTCAAATCTGGGATTATCCGATGTGACTATGGTAAAGTCCGCAAGTTTTGAGGATACCTCACCCATCTCAAACCGTCTTGACTTCGCCCTGTTTCCGCCGCAGCCGAAAACACTGACAAGCCTCTTGGGCTTATAGGCTCTGAGCGTGGTCAAAAGGCTTTCCAATGCCATGGCATTATGGGCATAGTCTATCATCACCGTATAATCCGGAGCACCCTTTATCCTTGAAGAAACCTTTACGATCTCTGTTCTTCCCTTAACATAAACATTGGGAAGAGTCTTTTGGATGATCTCGTCGGGAACATTAAAATGGCTGCAAAGAGCAATTGCCGTAAGAGAATTATAAACCGAGAACATTCCCGGCATATTGAGGTCCACTTCAAAATTTCTTTTGCCTGACACCTTGTATCCGGTCTCCAGTTTTCCGTCCTTTTGAAGGAAGGAGATATCCGTTGCCCTGTAATCGGCTTTTTCGGATAATCCGAAGGTTTCCACCGTACAGGTGTGGCCTTTTAATATGCCTTCAAGATACTCGGAATCACAGTTGAATATACCGGTCTTGCATTTTTGGAAAAGAGTGCTCTTCCAATACATATAATCTTCAAAATCCTTGTGTTCGTTTTCGCCTATATGATCCGGCTCCAGATTTGTGAAAATGCCGTAATCAAAGGTGATACCTTCCACTCTGTTCATCATGAGGCCCTGGGAGGATACTTCCATTACCACAGCCTTAAGCCCCGAATCCACCATTCTCCTGAAATAATTCTGAACCGCATAGGACTCGGGAGTGGTGTTTCCCGAATGAATGATCTCATCGCCTATAATGATCTCCACCGTTCCTATGAGGCCTGTAGGTATGCCCGCCTTGTCCAGAATATCTTTTATCATATAAGTGGTGGTGGTCTTACCCTTTGTACCCGTAATACCTATTGTTATAAGGCTGTCTGTGGGATGACCGAAATAGGCCGCTGACATCCTCGCCAAAGCACTTCTGGCATTTTTGACCTTTACAAAAGTAACATTGGCTGTGCTGTTCATCTCCAAAAGGTTTGAAAGGCCGTTGATCTCTTCCACTTCCTTTTCTATAACTATGGCCGCAGCACCTTTTCCTATAACCTCGGGAATAAAATCATGAGCATCCCTGACACTTCCACTGATGCAGACAAACACGCTGCCTTCTTTTACTTTTCTGGAATCATACACAAGGGAGGTTATTTCCTTATTCACCTTACCTTTGACCAACTTATACTCCGTATTTTCCAAAATATCCGCTAAGATCATATTAACGCCTCGATTTCTGATTATTTTTTTTGTAAAAGTATTATCTGATAAGGCACCTGCTGAAGCAGCTTCAGGGCCGCTTCCCTTGTTTCGGTGTCAAAATGCATAAAAGGATCGTCCATTATAACAAAAGGTGCTTCCCCCGGATACATGGCGTCTATAAGTGCAAAACGCATACATAATCCCAACGCGTTTCTGATACCGTCGCTGAAAACCTCTTCACTCCGCTGTTTCCCGTTTTCCTCCAGAGTCAGCACCAGATTTGCATCCAGTCTGCAATTTGCCGCATTGTCTCCCTTTAATATCCGAAAATATCGGGTCAGGCTCTTTTTAAGAGGTTCAAGAAAACGTAATGCAAAATTTACTTTTGCTTCCTCAAGCAGCTTTTCGGTCCTTCTCACATTTTCCAGTTTTTCCAGTCCCTCATCCACTTGACGGGAGATATCGTTTGCCCTGGATTCGGCTGCTTCCGAAGACAGGAGTTCCTCACAGAGGAATTCTCTTCTTGTGTCCAGTTTCTGAAGTTCTTTCTTTACCTTATCAAGCCTGTCAGTGATCTCCGATCTTCTCTGATCCGTATCTTTTAAGGCATACGCCGCCTCCGGCATGGAAGCGTATTTTCTGACTTCCTCCATATCCGTGCAGTTAACGAAAGCCACAAACTCTTTCACCGCATTGTCATAGGCTTTCTCGTTGTTTTCCGCCCAGGCACTCCTTCGTTTTTCCCTTTTAAAAGTGGTAACCATGCCTGTGGTTAAAAGGATCACCGCAGCCACAAAGGAAATAATACCCAATATGCGGTTTTCAAATAAAAAGATGAGGGCCCCGACTATTATCAGCAATATGCCTATGGAATACATGATTATGCCTGAAACCATGTTTTCCGGGAAAGGCTCGTTTTTTGCTTTTTTGGCAGCTTCCATACTGGATCTTAAAACTTTGTATTTTTCGTAGGAAAGCACTGCCTCTTTGCATTTCACTATGGTGGTCTGAAGAACGGTTATCTCGTTTTTTTGCTTCTCCAGTTCTGCCTCTTCTTTGGAAAGTTCTTCAAGCATGTTATCGCAATCCGCCATCTCATTGGTTATTCCCCTGGCGAATCTGGCCTTGTTTCTGTACTCGGCCTCTTTTTCCTTAAGGGCATATAACTTCCCGGTCTTTCTGGTATCGCTGTTCTGGTTAAGATAATCCGCCAGCATCTTTTGCGCCTCGGAATAGCTCCTCATATCCGCATCCACCATGGAAAGATCACCTATCTTTGCATTTATATCGTCCGTGGTGGCGGTAATACAGCCGTTGGTACCTATGAACACGGTTTTCATAAAGGATTCCGTGTTTATCTTAAACAGTTCGTCTCCGATGTATTCGTCGAAGTCCTCCACCTCAAGATTGGTTTCTCCGTCTCTTAAAACAAAAGTATCCTCCAGAGATTTTTTGTGGCCAAAGGTGCGTTCGATTATATAACTTTTTCCACCGGTCTCAAAAATAATACTTCCGCCGTATGTCCCACCGTTCCAGGGAGCATATCTTTCTCTCAGCCTTTTTGTCTGCTTATCGTCAAAGCCGTAAAACATGACTAAAAGGAAAGCGGAGAACGTGGTCTTCCCCCATCCGTTTTTTTCCGTTATCCTGTTGATCCCGGTAGAAAAATCCCGATCAAAATCATGTAATCTTCCAAAATTTTCTACATGTACGGAAAGCAGTTTCAAGTGATCTCCTCCCCCATCAGAGTCTCTATACCCATTCTGATGATCTCAGCTTTATCTTTGTCTGAATAATCGCTTTTTTCAACAAGCCGGACGAATTCCCCTTTAAGGCTCATATCATTGGCATAGGATGAATAGTCCACTTTAAATTCTGTCAGGTCCTCTATCCTGACCACCTCGGCTCTTTTTTCAAATACCTTTAAAAGATAGGGAATGTCCTTTTCACAAAGAGCATCCACTTTACCTTTAAGTGTGATCTTCACAAAGTCGGAGGTTGTAGATCCGTACTCGAAAATAGCATCTTCTATCCTCTGTTCTATATCCTCCGTAACTCTGCAGCCTTCGCAGTCCACAATGGGATTAAGCATTCTTCTCTTGGAAAAGGGTACAAAGGTATAAGCCACTCTGAGGCTCTTTTCCTCTATATCCACAAGATAAAACCCTTTTTCGCCGCATTCGTCAAAGCCCCTGCCCTCAAGACAGCCTGCATAGCACATCATGCCCCTGTTATCCAGTTTTGTAAGGGACGGCTTATGTACATGCCCCAGAGCAAGATAATCTATATATTTATTCCTTAAAAGCCTGAAATCCAGTCTTTCTTCAAAATGCGCGGATCCCCCCGCTCTTTCTTCTCCGTGGAGCATGAAGATGTTGAAATTGTCCGCGTTAAGATTTATATCATCATAGAACTTTTGGTAATTGTCCTCTGTAAGAGCTATTCCCGAAAGAGTGACAGTTCCCGCTGAATTAAGAGGGATGGTACACATCCTGTCTTCAAAGACAAAAAGGTTCCGGGGTGTTTCATCAAATCTGGACAAAAAACATTTGTCGTCATGGTTACCCGGAAGATAATAGAACATAATGTCCTTATTGGCCGCTATTGTAGCAAGAACAGTATTTTCCGCATGTTTAGACACGGAATTCCTGTCATAAAGATCTCCGGCTATCATTACTCCGAACACACCGTTATTCCTGGCAAACTCAACAAGGCGCGGAAAGTTCAAAAGGAGTTCATTCCTTCTTTCCTTCGCCTTGTCTTCCGAAAGCCAGGTTTGCAGTTTTGAATCAAGATGCAGATCTGCACAATGTATCAATCTCATAATTTCGGTCCCGCCGGTCCTGTATAATTAAATCCTGTTCATATTACTGTTGAAAAGCAGGTGAGAAGGCGCCTGCAGACGATATCGGTTCTCCCGCTTTAAAAAGATGAGAACAATCTCCTATGGCCTGTGCTCTGAAGGAAGCCTCATCCTCCCACCTTTCCTCCGTGGTGAGAACGTTCACACTTGAAGGAGGGATAAACAGGCCGTGAGTCAAAGTCATAAAGGGGATATTTAAAAGATGAGCCATCATCATGCATGTAATACCCAGATGGCAGAAAATGACCACAGTAGGTCCTTCTTCCTTCTCCCGGGAAGAAAAACCGGAATCTGAATCATTGGGTCCTGCGGTACGGATAACATTTTCCTGTTTTCTCCCCACAGTTCTGTATATCATTCCGTCTCTTTTATATCCGTATTTCAGCAACAGCTTATCCAGCTCGTTGCAGACATTTTTAAAATTCGCCTCTATTTCAGGGTTTGAAGACATGGGCGGTGTAACAGCCCAGTCCTCTAAGGTAAAGCACTTTTTATCCGCTGTCCATTGGGAAGGCACATAATCCCAGCAAAGGTGATCTCTGCCGGTAACGGGATCGATACATCTGTAATCAAATTCCTTTGCCCAGTCCAGTATCTCAGCTGTTCTTCCCATTGCTTCAAGAGTGGGCTTAGCCGTATCTATTGCTCTTCCCAGAGGTGACATGTAAAAGTCTGCGACCTTCCATTCCTTTACCCTTTCCGCCAGGGCCGCCGCTTCCCTTCTGCCCTTTTCGGTCACAGTGTTGTGCTTGTAATCCGGTTCCGCATGTCTAATAAGTATCAGTCTCATAAATTCCTCATAAAGTTCTTCACGTTGTCAAATACCCTGTCGGCGCATCTCTGTCTTGCTTCTATCGTTGCCCAGGCGATATGGGGTGTTATAAAAAGCTTCTTGGAATCCTTGATCTTTATAAGGGGATTCTCCTTGCTCATGGGTTCCTTGCAGAGTACATCGGTGGCGGCTCCCGCGATCTTATCGTTTACAAGAGCCTCATAGAGATCATTTTCATTAACGATAGGACCTCTTCCCAGATTCAGAAGATAAGCTGTCTTCTTCATCTTGTCAAAACAGTTCTTATTCACAAGGTTCAGGGTATTATCGTTCAAAGGAGCATGGATGGATATGATATCCGACTCCTCCAAAAGCCTGTCAAGACTGACCCTTTCATAAAAAGGATCCGCATTTTTTCCTGAGGTGGAATAATAAATTATCTTACATCCGAAGCATCTTGCCACTTCCGCAACCCTGTGTCCTATCTCTCCCAGACCTATGATCCCCCAGGTCTTTCCGAAAAGTTCATGGAACCTTTCTTCTATATGGCAAAAGAAGGGTGCATATGCATAATCTTCACTTTTAACATAATTATCATAATAGGGCAGCTTCTCATAAAGATAAAAGAGAAGCGCAAAGGTATGCTGTACCACAGATTCCGTGGAATAGCTTGCCACATTCTTTACCGTGATGTTCCTTGAATCCGTATAAGGAAAATCAATATTGTTGGTGCCTGTGGCTGTAAGACAGATAAGCTTAAGGTTCCTTGCCTTATCAAGGGTCTTTTTGTTCATGGGAAGCTTATTCACAACGATGACATCCGCATCCGTGATACGTTCAGGTATCTGCTCCTCAAGAGTCAGATCGTATTCGATCACTTCTCCCAGGCTGTGAAACTTTTCTATGGAAACATCTTTCCCAAGAGTTCCTGTTTCAAGAAAAACTATTTTCATTACTTTTCAAGCTCCTTCGGTGAAAAACTAAAGGGTAACATTTCCCTTAAAGTGTGTGCCTCGTAATTGTTTTCGGATGTACCGATGAAAATGATGAACTCATCGGGATCGCAAAACTCGATCATTACCTGTCTGCACACTCCGCAGGGTGCGCACACTTTAAGAGCACCTTCGTCGTATCCGCCGAAGATGGCAATAGCCTCGAAGTCTTTTACTCCTTCGCTCACTGCCTTGAAAAAGGCCGTTCTTTCAGCGCAATTTGTAGGCGTATAGGCGGCATTTTCCACATTGCATCCGCCGTAAACAGTGCCGTTCTTTGCCAGAAGGGCTGCACCTACCTTGTAGTGTGAATAGGGTGTATACGCACGCTTTCTGTATTCCAAAGCTGTTTCGATCAGCTTTTTTTCCACTTCCTTAGTCATGAAGTACTCTCCTATCTTGTTCCGACTTCAAGAGCCACTTCCATCATCTCATGGAAAGAAGTCTGTCTCTCGTCCGCATCAAGAGCTTCACCGGTGTAAAGATGATCGGATATGGTGAGCATGCAGAGAGCTTTCTTTCCTGCTGCGATCGCGTTCAGATAGAGAGCGGCAGCTTCCATCTCTACGCAAAGTATGCCCATCTTTTTCCATCTGTCATTAAATGTGGGATCAGCATTGTAGAAAACATCCGATGAAAGTACATTTCCCACCTTTACATTGATACCCTTCTTTTCCGCAGTTTCAACCGCTGCTCTTAAGAGACCGAAATCAGCTATGGGAGCAATGGTTCCCGGAATATTGTACTGAGCGGCATAATTCGAATTGGTGGAGGCACCCATACCGATGACCAGATCTCTCATCTTAACATCGTCGGAGATACCGCCTGCGGATCCGATCCTGATAATGGTATCCACATCATAGAAATTGTACAACTCATAAGAATAGATGCCGATGGAAGGAATACCCATTCCACCGCCCATTACGGATATCTCTTTTCCGTTATACTTACCGGTATAACCGAACATGTTTCTTACGGAATTAAACTGCTTTACGTCTGTCAGGTACTTTTCCGCAATGTACTTTGCACGAAGAGGATCTCCGGGCATCAAAACTGTCTTTGCTATATCGCCTTTATTTGCTGAATTGTGGGGTGTGCTCATATTTTCTTCTCCGTTTCTGTTAATCTGTTTGTATCCTTTATCAATAACCTGAACCCTGCTGTCCTTTGATAAGCTTTACTATTCTTGAAGTGCCGAGTCTGGTAGCTCCGAGACTTAAGAATTTCTTGGCATCGTCGAGAGAAGATATGCCTCCGGCTGCCTTTATCTTAACATTGGGGCCTACGTTTTTGGCAAAGAGAGCTATGTCTTCGAAGGTTGCTCCTGCCTTGGAAAAGCCTGTGGAAGTCTTGATGAAATCAGCACCTGACTCGGTAACGATCTCGCACATCTTAACCTTTTCCTCATCGGTTAAAAGGCAGGTCTCGATAATGACCTTGAGGATCTTGTCGCCGCAGGCTGCCTTTAAAGTCTTGATCTCCTTAAGGATAAGGTCGTACTTCTTGTCCTTGAGCCAGCCGATGTTGATGACCATATCGATCTCGTCGGCACCTTCCTTAAGAGCTTCCTTTGTCTCAAATTCCTTAACGGCTGTGGTGTTGTAACCGTTGGGGAAACCTATGACCGTACAGATGGCCAGCTTATCTCCCACATACTCCTTAGCCTGCTTGACATACGAAGGCGGGATGCAGACCGAAGCTGTCTTGTACTCCATACCGTCGTCACAGATCTGCTTTATCTCAGCCCAGGTTGAAGCCTGTCCCAAAAGTGTGTGATCCACATATTTTAAAATTTCTCTGTCTTCCATATATTTTACCTCTATTCTTTGATCTTCCGTTTTAAAAAAGTTTAAAAAGCCTGGCGCCATGTGCGTTGATCTCACAGGCCAGTTCGCCCTTAACACTGTCGCAGTCTTCTCTCTTCCAGAGATCTCTCGTCTTAAAACTCCGGGCATTGGTGATGCCAAGTAAAGGAAGGGAAAGGTTTGCCTGCTTTTTATAGCTGTCTCTGTTAAAGATGCCCAGATAAATGTTGCCTTCCTTGTCTCCCGTTTTCCATACGGTAATGCCGCCGGAATTCATGACCTCCTTTGCTCCGAAGGTCTTTTTCTCCAGTTCCAGCACCTCGGGAGCCGTGATAAGTTCCAGGGTGAACTGATCATTATCCCTCATCTCACCGCCCATCATGAGAGGCGATCTGAATATGCACCAGAGGGTCATCAGAGTTATCTGTTCATCCTTTGTAAAGTTGGTATATCTGTCTCCGTTATAAATGGAAATATGTCCCAGGGGAAGCATATCGCAGTCCGGCCAGCAGCCTTCCTTGACAAAAGGAGCCCATTTTTTACATCTGTCAAACATGGCATCCAGTGCATTCCAGTTATCCCAGAAATCTCCGGTCATGCGCCACATATTGGCATTGGCCGAAAGATGATCGGCCTGTTCTAAGATCGCAGGTCCGGGAGAAAGGCTTAACACTATGTCTCTTCCGCAATTATCTATGGCCTTCCTGATACACTCTATCTCACCCTTGCCCGAATAAAAATCATCAGGTCTTCCCTCGGTCACACATATATCATCGCATTTAACGAAATCCACCCCCCAGGAGGCATATAATTCGAAAATGGAATCATAGTAGATCTGAGCTCCGGGATGGGAAGGATCCACTCCGTACATATCCGTGTTCCAACTGCAAACTGAATAAGGTTGAGCTATATCCCTGGCAGTATATTTTCCGCCTTTAATGGGAGTGTTTCTGTGAACGGCCTGACGGGCTATGCCCCTCATGATATGGATACCGAATTTAAGTCCCATCTCGTGGATCTTGTCGGCTATGGGCTTAAAGCCCGCTCCGTTAGCTGCGGAAGGAAAACGTTTGGCTGCAGGTATCAATCTCGAATACTCATCCATGTCAAGTTCGGCAAACTTGTGATAGGCCATGGATTCGGCTGTGGGCTCATACCATTGGATGTCACAAACCACATATTCATAACCGGATTGTTTAAGGTTTTTGGCCATATATTCGGCATTTCCCAGCAGCTTTTCTTCATCCACCGCCGCTCCGTAGCAGTCCCAGCTGTTCCAGCCCATAGGCGGATAAACAGCCCTTTTGTTCTTGTCCATAAAGACCTCCGTACCGTAAAGTAATCTCTTCAAACTCCGTTTTATTTTACTACATTTATACCCAAAAAACAACAAGGGACACAAAGCTCAAAAAAAGCTAAAAAAAAGCCGACACCTAAGTGTCGGCTCTGTGATCCGATATTATCAGCAAGCTTTCTTTGCTGTTTCTGCAAGAGCTGCAAAGCCCTCTGCGTCATTTACTGCAAGGTCAGCAAGGATCTTTCTGTTGATAGTGATGTTTGCCTGCTTAAGGCCAAACATGAACTTGCTGTAAGAAAGTCCGTTAAGTCTTGCTGCAGCATTGATCCTGGCGATCCAAAGAGTTCTGAACTGTCTCTTCTTCTGCTTTCTTCCTGCATATGCAGATGTGAGTGCTCTCATTACAGACTGCTTTGCAATTCTGTACTGTTTGCTGCGAGCGCCTCTGTAACCCTTAGCCAGCTTTAAAACTTTGTTATGCTTCTGTTTAGCGTTCATTCCGCCTTTAATTCTTGCCATTTTTTATTTATCCTCCATTTCAATCGATACTTATCTGCTTAAAAACTTATGCGTAAGGTAACATCTTCTTAGCTGCCTTGATGTTAGCGCTGTCAACCTCACCGGGCTTACGAAGATTTCTCTTTGTAGCTGCGGACTTCTTTGTAAGGATGTGCTGCTTTCCGGCCTTCTGTCTCTTAAGCTTTCCTGTACCTGTCATGGAAAATCTCTTGTTTGCTGCTCTGTTTGTCTTTAACTTCGGCATTATTTTGTCCTCCAAATCTGATTAATTTGACTTTTTGCAAAGAAACATAATCATGCTTCTTCCTTCCATCTTAGCAGGCTTCTCGATAGCCGCGGTATCCTTGACCTTGTCATAGAAAGAATCCAGGATCTCTTTACCGGCATTCATATGAGCCATTTCTCTTCCGCGGAAGCGAAGTGACACCTTCACTCTGTCTCCGTGGGAAATAAATTTGGCTGCCTGGGAAGCCTTAGTGTTTAAATCGTTATCATCAATGTTCGGTGAAAGACGGATCTCTTTGATCTCCGTAACTCTCTGCTTTTTCTTTGCATCCTTTTCCCTTCTGGTCTGCTCGTAACGATACTTACCAAAATCCATGGCTTTGCATACAGGGGGCTTAGCTGTGGGAGCGATCTTAATAAGGTCTACTCCATGCTCGTCGGCATAGGCCTGAGCATCCTTAATGGGCATGATACCCAACTGCTCATTGTCTTCTCCGATAAGACGTACTTCTTTGTCTCTTATCTGCTCATTGATTTGAACCTGAATGTCGCTAATTGTTTTTTACCTCCGTTCATTGGTGTTGACGATCTTCGTCTCATATGATTTAAACATTAAAAAAGATAGCCGTAAGAAACAAGACTATCCGACAAAATATATAAGCGTAATCTGCTTAAGATTATTGCTTCTATAAATATATTGACCTCTTCGTGACCCTCAGGTACTTGAGGCGAGAGCGGATACTCTGCTTCTTTAGCGTGAACTTCTCACACAGATAGATAAAATACCACGGGAAGAGGTCGTTTGTCAACCCCTTCCCGTAAATATCTTTATTTTTTTTGTTACTCTCTGCTCTTTCCAAGATAGAAAAGCGCGATGGTACCGGGGCCTGAATGTGCTCCGATGGTAGGACAGATGTAGTTTATCATGAAATTTTTAATACCATACTTTTCTTTAACTCGGTCTCTCACGTATTCTGCATCCTCAAGGCTGTCGCCGTGACCTATGAACACAATGTCATTTTTGAATTCATCGGTAAGATGAGTGCCCATATTGTCAACGAGCGCGTTAAGGGACTGCTTGCGTCCTCTTACCTTGGAAATATTGATAAGATGTCCCTCATTGTCAACATGAAGAACAGGTTTTACGTTTATGATGGTTCCGAGAACCGCGGTGGTCTTTGAGATTCTTCCGCCCCTTGCCAGATACTTAAGATCCTCTACCGTAAATTCATGACATACATGAAGTTTAAGTGCTTCCATCTGCTTTACGTTTTCATCAAAGTCCATTCCGTTCTCGTGATTTAAAACACCGTAATAAACCAGAAGTCCCTGACCGGGTGCTGCCGCAAGTGAATCCACCACTGCGATCTTACGATCCGGATATTCGGAAGAAAGCTCTTCCGCAACGATCTTAACCACATTATAGCTGGCACTTAAGCCCGATGAAAAAGATATATGAAGAATATCTTTTCCGCTCTTTAATATCTCTTCAAAAGAAGCTCTTACATTACCGGGAATGCAGGCATTTGTCTTTGCCACATCTCCGTCCCTCATTCTTTTATAGAAAACCTTCGGCTCCATGTCCGCAAGTCCTCTGTACATTTCATCCCCAAAAGAAAAACTAAGATCCTGAATCACTATATTGTGTTCATTGGAATACTCAACGGGAAGATCCGCTGTTGAGTCAGTAGAAATAACATACTCCGCCATTTTTTCACTCCATTTCTGAATGCTGATTAAACCCAAGGAATACTATATCGCACAACAGTCCATGACGTGTCGTCAACTATATTCCCTAATATAATACCACATTTTACATAATGTGCAAGATTAAGTTATTGTTACGTTTGTTACAAAATATTACCAAAATGAGCCCCGGGGACGGGGTTAGTGGTTCATTTTTTGAACCTCTAACCCCGTCCCCGGGGCTCATTTTGATATGGTTGATCATTTAAGTTTAAAAGTCTTTACAATATTGTTAAGGTTCTCCGAAGCAGAGCCCACATGTTCCTGAGTATCCACAAGTTCGTTTACGCTCTTCTTTACAAGCTCGGAAGTGGCGGAAAGCTCCTGAGCCGTAGCGGCATTTTCTTCGGATATGGAGGAAAGGCTTTCAACCGATTCGGAAATAGCCATAACCTTTTCTTCCAAAACCTTATTGATATTCTCGATCTCACCGATGGCGGAATAAACTATACCTACCGTATTAACGATATCTCCGAAAGCGTTTCCGGTGTTCTCAACAGAATCATTCTGCTTGGAAACATATTCTTTGACTTCGCCCGAAAGCCTTGTAGCCTCATCGGTAGCAACAGCCAGCTCACCGAGGATACCGGTAATGACCTCTACATTTGTCTTGGATTCATCCGAGAGTTTTCTGATCTCTTCAGCAACCACAGCAAATCCCCTTCCTTGCTCCCCTGCACGTGCAGCTTCTATGCTGGCGTTAAGTGAAAGCAGATTGGTCTGATTTGCAATACCTGATATGAGACCGGAAGCTTCGCTGATCTTTTCCGCAAGCGTTCTGATACTCTCTATTGACTCGAAGATCTTGTTGAAAGCAGAAAGACTGTCTTTATTGATCTTGGAAAGTTCATAGACCGTCTCCTTACCCTGTTTTGTAACTCCGTCGATCTGATTGCTTGCATCAGTCAAGGACTGAGCTGTTTCCACAGACTTGTTCATGATCGAATTCAATTCGGTCATGCTGGAAACTATATCTGATACATCTTCCGCCTGCATAGTCGCGGAATTTGCAAGTTCAAGCGCTGCCTTGGATATTTCTCTCATGGAATTATGAGCACTGTTGGTTCTGTCCTTCATGGTAACGAAGGCCTCTTCCAACTGTCCGGAAGCCTCATTCATGGTAGAAACGGCTCCGTAGAGGTTCTTCTTGAAGGTAGCAAAGGCATTGTTCATCTTTCCGATCTCATCCTTGCCATTGTCTTCCCTGACCTGAACCGTAAGATCGTTACGTGCCAGGATCACCATGTTTTCCGTAATACTTCCGACACCCTTAACAAGGCTTCTTATGATATAAGCCGTCAAAAGTATCAAACCGACGGAAAGCACTGCTATAAGCGCGAACATAAATACCATCATGTTCTGTATACGCTTGGAAAACGCATCATTTCTGACTACTGCCCAGTTTTCGGTTATTTCCTGAAGACTGTTAAGATGCTCTCTGGCATCCTCGAACAAAACGGAATATCCGTTAAACTTCGTCTCGTCCGAACTGGGTTTTCCGGCATCAAATCCGGCATACCATTTATCAAATACAGTAAAGAACTCATCGCAGACGGTTGCAAAGTTTTCACCGTTGGCATCATTGATCTGTGTGTAAAGATCTTCGTTCTCAGCCGCTATGTTCATTGCTTTTGTCACTCGGCTTTTTACCTGAGCAACATTATCTTCGTAAGCCTTATTGTTTGCAGCGCTCTTGTCGGTTCCGAGCTTTCCCTGTTCTCTTACCATGTGGAACTGATCTGTAGATGCCTGCATCGCCTGATAAAAGTCTCTGTCCGCATTCAGCAGATTATTGTTTATCTCGTAAAGGGTATCGAAATAAACGTCTTTGCTGTCAACATAGGTGGAACGGATCATCAGGGTAAACACTATGCTGGCTGTCAGCAATATGACCAATGCCGGTACGGTGCACAGGAACAATTTGATCTTAATAGATATATTTTTCATAATTATCACCCACTCTTTCTCTGAATTTAGGTAATTATATATATTGTTTTATATTATACCACACTTTTATAAACTTAAAACAGACGATTGGTAAAATCTTTCTAAAGTAAGTCAAATTACTCCGATATCTCACTCATTTATGTTAAGTGTCATATTATTATGGAATTGTTTATTCGATTTCTGTTCCGGCAAAGTGATGCTCACCATGGTTCCCTCTCCTTCGGTGCTGTCGATCTTCAGTCCATAGGCTTCACCGTAATTCAGTTTTATGCGTCTGTTAATGTTGTACAGAGCGATCCCGGACGTATGTCTTTCTCTTTCATAGTTGGTCACTCGATGAATGACCATCCTCATGGTGTCCGGATCCATTCCTCCTCCGTTATCGGATATATCTATCTTCACAGCACCGTCCATTTTATAAACAGCGATCCATATCTTTCCGTCCCCGCCCTTCTTTTCAAGGCCATGAACGATCGAGTTCTCAACTACAGGCTGAAGAAGAAGAGGCAATACGGAATACTCCGAAAGATCCATGTCAGGCATTACATTGATCTGATAGTTCACCCTGTCTCCGAATCTCAATTGCTGTATCTGCAGATAATTTTCTATATGATCCAGTTCTTTTTGAAGCGTAGTCTCGGCGGTACCCGTATTTTCCAGCACATATCTCATGGACTGGCCCAGAAGCTTTATCGCTGTAGCCACATCCTTGTCTCCCACCGTCAGTGCCTTCATTCTGATCATTTCCAGAGTATTATAAAGAAAATGGGGATTGATCTGACTTGACAGCATTTTGAATTCCATTTTCTGCTGATCGTTCTGTATCTTCTTTTCCTTTATCTCAGCTTCATATTGGGCCGCTTCCATCTCTTCGATATTCTTTACCATTACCAGAAGGTCATCGTAAGCCTCGCTTAATTCCATGCTGGTAAAGAGTTTTGATGCATCCCCTTCAAACATCTTTCCTTTTTCGTCCCTCATGCTGGCTCTGTGCATCTCATTGCGGAGGGTCTTTACCTCATGGGTAAAAAGAGTGGTATGTCTTGTGATTATCATCAGCGGCAATATGGCGGCTGTCAGCAATACTACTGCATTGACCGTGAGCATGGTATATATGTCCGAGAAGGCCCTGGTATCAAGGCCTGTTATGTACAACTGAGAATAGGAGCTCTGTGTGGGCTTTAACGACTCAATGTAGTACAGGCTTCTGTATCCGTTAAAATAGGTGATACCGTAATCCGTGTAATGCACCTTTTCATAATCCGGCTCCAGATCGGACAGCAGCTCTCCGTCATAGGCCTCGCTGCCGTAAAAAGGTATTTCTTCGTTAACCGAAAGAAAAGTAACATATCCCTTGTTTACGAGTCTTGAATTAAGATAGCTGCTGCTCACCCTGATCATTACCACCGCCGAATCATCGCTGTCAACAAAGGGCATCTTTCGCACCAGTGCCAATTCTCTTACCTTATTTCCGTAGGAGTCCTTATATTCACAGGATGTCCAGAAAGGGCTGTATTGATTGTTTGCTTTTTTATACCATTCCGAGCTGCTGATCTCTTCATCCGCATAGGTCATCATTCCGTACCCGGAAGCTGTTTCATTTCCTGTATAGATGATGATGCTTCCTATTCCGTTATACTTTGCCATATAAGGGTCCAAAACCTTAAGCTTGTTATAGGCCGAAACGAATTGCACCCTGTTTTCGTACCTGTGGCTCAGAAACTCTTCCACATCATAGTTATAAACGATGCTTTCGGAAACATTATAAATATAAGTAGTAACATCATAAACCGTTTGTCTGACTCCCGAATTATAGGACTTAAGCAGTTCTTCGCTGTGGCTTTTCCTGCTTCTGTAAGTTGATACCAGCAAAAAAGTTCCCAAAAGCACTACGGGGATCAACATTATCAAAAAGTACAAAAAATACAGCTGTCTTGTTAAAGGCAACTTCTTCTTTCCGTTTATCCTGTTCAGGTTCTTTGAATTTAACATCTGATTTTTATAAGGACATTAAAATTGTCTTATCTTGTCATTGGTATCATCATTTGTTTTTATTATTTTCTTGACGATCACATCATAGGAATAACTGTCGTTTACCTGAACGCTCACCCTGTCTCCCACTCTTTTACCCATTAAGGCCTTTCCTATGGGAGATTCAATGGAGACCAGACCGCTTAATGCATCACCTCTTATGGATGTAACTATCCTGTAGGTCTCGGTCTCATCATCCTCTTCAACATATACTTCTACAGTATTATTGATCCCCACTTCATCTTCTTTTGAAGAATCATCGATTATATCCGCTGTCTTAAGCATTCTTTCCAGATAGCGTATCCTGCTTTCATTCTGGTTCTTTTCACGCTTTGCCGCATGATACTCGAAATTTTCGGAAAGGTCGCCGTGGGCACGGGCTTCTTTTACCGCTTCCAAAAGTTCGTATCTTTTAACAACCTTTCTGTATTCTATTTCCTCCTCGATCTTTTTAACATCCGACTGAGTAAGTCTTTCACCCATTTTTCTTTCCTTCTTTCAACATATCTTCACAGAAAATGCAAAATATGACTATAGCCCAGGCCTTGCGGTAGTACATAGGGTCTTCGGGGTATTTACGACATTTTTTTATGATATTTAATGCATATGTCTTGTTAATGAACTCGGAAACATCCGCATTCTTTACAATGCCTGCGGCCCAATCGTTCAATTCTCCGGCCATCCATATCCTTACCGGAACAGGATAGCCTCTCTTCTTACCGTTTTTAACTTCATCTGTCAGAAGATCTCCGAAGGCTTCTCTTAATATTATCTTATTCTGTTCTCCCGAGATCTTTTCATCCCGTGTAAGAGTTCTGGCCAGATCCGTAACCTCATTGTCCATAAAAGGCGTAACGCATTTTACACCTCGTCCGGAACAGCCTTTTCCGCAGACCACATCTATGTCTCCGGGGAACCAAAGAGAGGTGTCGATATATTGCATCTTATCCATATCCGAGAGCCTGGCAGCTTTCTTATAATAGGGTGCAGTCACATCGGTAAATCTGACATTGGGATCAAAGTTTTTAAGAAGTTTCCTCTTCTCTCTGTCTCCGAAAAGGAATGTATTTCCCACAAATCTCTTTTCCAGGGGCACACATCCTCTTCTTAAAAGATCTTTTCCTCTCATACTGTCCGGAAGGATACGTGCAAAGAACCAGATCAATTTCTTTACTGCCGGCGAAAGTGCCATTATTTTAAGCACTTTTCCCCGGGGATTATATACATGGTATCCGCCCCAAAGTTCATCGGAGCCTTCCCCCGACAAGATCACATCCGTATTACCTGCAGCCGCCTGTGCAATAAGAGAAACTGCCGTAGCTGAGGGATCCGCTACCGGAACCCCCATTGCTTTAACCGCAAACGGAACCGCCGCTTTAAAATCATCTGCGTTAAGTCTGACGATCCTGTGCCTGATACCGTACTTTTGAGCAGACAGGGCAGCCACTTCGCTTTCGGAAAATCCCGGAACATCAAAAGCTATGGTATAGGCTGTCATATCCGGATAGTCCTTGGCAGCTATAGCTGTAAGTATGGAAGAATCCAGTCCTCCCGAAAGAAACGCTGCCGGGTTCTTAGCCCCTTTAAGATTTCTCTTCACCGCATCCGTAAGCTTTTCACGGATCTCTGCCTTAAATTCTTCCCTGTCCTTACCCCATATGGGCTCAGGCTTCCAGGTGTTGTACTCCTCCTGTGCAAACCCCACCTGTGAGACTTCGGCGAAATGTCCCGCTTTTAAGGCTTCCACCTCAAGTCCTATGGTCATTGGTTCAGGCACATATTGAAATGTAAAATAGTGCTGCAAAGCCACCGGATCTATCTTTCTGCCCGCAAATTCAAACACCGGCTCAAAGTCTGAGGAGATCATTATATTCTTGTCTTTTTGAGTATAATAGATCTGCTTTCCGCCCAGCCTGTCTCTGCCGATGTACATTTCCCTCTTGTTCTTGTCAAACAGGGCCAGGGCAAAACATCCGTTAAAGCCGCTTATCAGTTCCTCAAAAGTCCTTTTTGCATATAAAGACGCGATGGATTCTCTTGAATCCGCCTCACCGTCAAGAACATATATGATATCGTCATTTTCAAAATCCGCTTTCGGAAAATCAGCAGTCTTGTTCACATAATCATATATTACGCTAAACATTTACAGGTTCTCCTTGATATCCTTCTTCATGGCAAGTACCGCTTCTCTGGCTGCATCCGCAAATCCTCTTTCACCGTACTTACTGTATGCTTCCTGCTTATATGCTGCTATTATGCCTCTGGATGAATTAATGATAGCACCCAGACCGTCTTTGTTGAAGAAATGTTTGAGATCCTTGCCCTTACCGCCCTGTGCTCCGTAACCGGGAACAAGGATATAAGTGTTGGGCATCAGTTTTCTGAGTCTTTCGCCCTGCTCGGGATAGGTAGCTCCCACAACAGCGCCTACATTGGAATAGGTACCGTCCATGGAGGCAGCGCCCCATTCAACCACCTTATCGGCCACATGCTCGTAAAGAGGTCTGCCGTCGATGAGTCGATCCTGGAACTCCCCACTGGAAGGATTGGAGGTCTTGACGAGAACAAATATGCCTTTATCACATTCGTTACATACGTCTACAAAGGGCTTAACGCCATCGGTTCCGAGATAGGGATTCACTGTTGCGAAATCACTTTCGAAGGGTCTGTACTCCTTATTCATGATCTTTATATTTCCCAGATGGGCTGTGGCATAGGCTGCGCTGGTGGATCCGATATCGCCTCTCTTAACATCGGCGATTACAACAAGGCCCTTTTCCTTGGCGTATTTCAATGTATCAAAGTAGCACTTGAGGCCCGGGATACCAAACTGCTCATACATGGCAACCTGAGGCTTTACAGCCGGAACCAGATCGTAAATGGCATCTATTAACTTCTTGTTATATTCAAGGATGGCATCGGCCGCACATTCGGGTGTTTCCCCTAAAGACTCTTTTCTTTCCTCCAGTAAAAACGCGGGAACATAGGAAAGCATGGGATCAAGGCCCACAACTATGGGTGCATCCTTCTTAACGATCTCATCGATCAGCTTTTTGATCATAAACTACAGAACCTCCTGCTATTGTATATTTTATCCTTCCGAAAACTCTTCTTCCGGTAAAGGGTGTATTTACGCCCTTTGACTTAAAATCAGCGGGGTCTATGGCATATTCTTCCTCAAGGTCAACAATGACCAAGTCCGCAGGATAACCTTCCTTAAGACTTCCCGTTTCTCTCTTAAGGATCTCTGCCGGACGGTTACTCATACGGTCCACCAGATCGGAAAGGCTCATTTTCCCGTTCTTTACCAATTCCGTATAACAAACTGCGAAGGAGGTTTCCAGTCCCACTATGCCAAAGGGAGCTTTTAAGAAGGATTGTTCCTTTTCTTCTTTGGAATGGGGTGCGTGATCCGTGGAGATCACATCCATTGTTCCGTCGGTCAATGCAGCCTTAAGAGCGAGTCTGTCTTCCTCAGCCCTTAAAGGCGGATTCATTTTATAATTACCGAAGTCACAGGGAATATCCTCTTCCGTAAGTGCTATATAATGGGGACAGGTTTCCCCCGAAATATTCTTATATTTCTTTTTTGCTTCTTTCAGAAGTACCGTTGAACCGGCTGTAGTACAATGGCAGAGATGAAGCCTTGCTCCGGTTTCTTCGGCAAGAAGGATATCTCTTTCCTCTATTATCTCTTCCACTCTGTTGGCTATACCGGGTAAGCCCAGTTCCTTTGATCTCTTTCCTTCATTCATAACACCGCCCTTAACAAGGGTGGCATCTTCACAATGGTCAAAAATAGGAATATCTGCTTCTTTGGCTATTTCCATAGCCTTTTTCATAACTGCCGGATCCATAACAGACTTGCCGTCCTCACTGATGGCACATGCTCCTGCCGCTTTCAGGCCGGGGATATCGGTTATTTCCTTTCCCATCTGGCCCATGGTTACGGCTCCAATGGGAAGCACATTTATCTTAGTCACCTTTTTTGCCTTTTCCACCGCCTCAAGTATCTTTTCCGGCGTATCGATCACAGGCCTGGTGTTGGGCATCATGCATACTGTGGTGAAACCTCCCGCAGCCGCTGCTCTTGCACCTGTCTCAATGGTCTCCTTATACTCAAAACCCGGTTCTCTGAAATGAACATGCAGGTCGATCAGTCCCGGAAGTACATGAAGCCCGGAGGCATTTATCACCTCTGCACCTTCAAAGCCTTCAAGCCTGTCTTCTTTGGTTACTTTTTTAATCTTTCCGTCACTTACAAAAAGATTGTACACCCCATCCAAGCCACTTGCGGGATCAATGAGATGTCCGTTTTTAACGATCACTTTGTCATTCATATTTCACATCCGTAAGAAAAAGTCCTTTTGAATCAATGGCCTCGGGCGCAAGAGAACGATCACCGGTTTCAAATATCTTCGGTATCACGGTAGCCTCTTTCTCCCCTGTTCCTATCTCTATCAGCAGCGCGATCATGATGCGGACCATATTGGGCCAGAAATCATCGCCGCTTACGGTAAATGAGATCTCATTACCGCTCTTATATATATCTAAAGCGGTGATCTCCCTGACTGTGGACTTTTTCATTCTCTTATTGTCGGAAAAGCCCGCAAAATCGTGCTTTCCGATAAAGAAAGCCGCAGCCTTCTTCATCCTGTCCACATCGGGATTTTTAAAGCAATAATAATTGTATTTTCTCTCAAAAACGGAGGGAACATCTCCCACCGTTATGCGATATTCAAAAGTAAAGCCTTTGGCATTAAAAGCAGGATGAAAACGTTCATCTGCTTCGCTCGCTTCAAGAACAGCTATATCTCTGGGAAGATAACGGTTTAAGTATCTTTTGATCTCCAAAGGACTTTTTTCCGAGCCGGTCTTAAAAGCAGCCACCTGTCTGTAGGCATGTACACCGGCCTCGGTCCTGATAGCTCCGATGAGCTCCGTGTCCTTTTGCTCCATTTCCTTTAAAACATCAACGATCTTATCGGATACAGATCCGTTTTTCCCCCGACTGCCGGTTTTTGCTTCAACCCAGCCGTCGTATCTTGATCCGTCATATTCTATTATAAGTTTTATATTTCTCATTGAGCCTTTCCTGCAAAATAACTTTCTATTCCGTCGCAGATAGCTGTGACGAGCTTATTTTGATAATCTTCCGAAGCAAGGTTTGCCGCTTCTTCGGCATTTGACAGATACCCAAGCTGCATGATGCAGGCAGGCATTTCTGCGTAATTCAAAAGTGCCAGCTTATTGTTTCCGTTCTGCACTCCTCTGTCTCTTGCTCCTGTAGCCTTTACGACCGCATCCCTGATCAGATCCGCAAGGGTTCTGTTATCCTTTGCCAGTTTTCCGGAGTAGGGGTTATCGCTTTCCGCCACCTGGGAATAAATACCGCTGACGTCTGCATTGCCAAAGGCATCAACCTCAATTCCCACAAGGATATCCGCCTTTTTATCATTTGCAAACAGCGCACGCTCCATATTGGAAATGTTGATATCATTTTCCGTTCTGGTCATGACTACGGCATAGCCTCTGCTTTCCAGTTCAGCCTTAACCTTTTCCGCCATTTTAAGATTCCATTCATATTCCTTAAGACCCAGGCTTTCATTCCTTGCGCCTTCACTCTTCATCCTGTAACCGTTTTCCGCAGCTCCGGGACCTATGGGCTCCTCAGCCAGATCCGCCTTCATCTGATGTCCGGGATCAAGGCAGACAAAAGCCTTTGGTGTGGGACTAAGTGTGGGCGTAGGGCTCAAAGTGCTTGTGGGACTGGGTGTCGATGTGGGTGTGGCCGGCACGGGACTCGGGGTCTCAAGCTGAGCTACAGAAGTTGTGGGAACAGGAGTTGTTCCCGCATCAGAGGGACCGTTATTCTTTTTATTTTTTACGACAGTGACTATTCCCAATACCACTATCGTTATCAGAAGAGCTGCCACAACAACTATCATTATCGTCGTAACCACATTGTTTCGCTTCATAATATCTACCTTTCTGTTTTGATAAACGTCACAGATTTAGTTCTTATCATTTTCTATGCATACCATATGTAGTATATCACATTCTTCCGAGGCGTACAAGATAAATGCGTTTTCAAAGAAAAAAAGATGATTTTCCCCTTGACAATCCAGATATAATTGTGGTAATATAAGCGCTCGTGAGGCAAGACCTCCTCACAGTTACACAAGCTGCTTTAGCTCAGCTGGTAGAGCGCATCCTTGGTAAGGATGAGGTCAGCAGTCCGAATCTGCCAAGCAGCTTTGATCATTAAAAAACCGGCATCCTTTAAGATGTCGGTTTTTCTTTATTCTTATCAACCTCTCTGACGAACGATCTCGTAAGCCAAAATTCCCATGGCCACGGATGCGTTAAGTGAATCGATCTGTCCCTTCATTGGAATGGAGGCTATGAAGTCACAGTTCTCTTTTACAAGCCTGCTCACTCCGTCTCCCTCACTTCCGATAACAAGTCCCATGGGGCCTTTAAGATTCAGATTATACATGATCTCCCCATCCATGTCGGCACATGCGAACCACAACCCCTTATTTTTAAGATCTTTCATTGTCTGTACCAGATTGGTGACCTTTGCTACGGGCGTATAATTAAGAGCACCGGCGGAAGTCTTGGCAACTGTTGCTGTAAGTCCCACTGCCCTATGCTTAGGGATGATGACTCCGTGAGCTCCCGCCAGATTTGCGGTTCTGATGATGGCGCCCAGATTATGAGGGTCCTCTATGCCGTCAAGAAGCACGATAAAAGGATCTTCTCCCTTCTTTCTTGCCATTTCCAAAATATCATCCACTTCCACATAGTCGTAAGCCGCAGTGATGGCGATAACCCCCTGATGCTTACCTGTTTCCGAAAGCTGATCCAGTCTTTCCTTTGAAACAAAGTTGAGGATGGTATCACCCTTTTTCGCTTCACGCACTATGGTTCTCACCGGTCCGTCCTGACAGCCGTCAAGAACAAAAAGCTTGTCCACCGTCTTTCCTGCGCGGAAAGCTTCAAGCACCGCATTTCTGCCTTCTATCTTAGTTTCGTTTATCTGTGTTTCCTCATTCATTTCGCATTTCTCCGTTGCTATCATCATTCCTGATTGCTTCAAAACCTTTATGTATTATCTCATACATCCTGGCATATTCCTTCTTTAGGTACAACCAGCCTATCACCGCTTCAAAGCCTGTGGCTTTGTGATAATCACCCAGTGAAGCATTTTTCGCAGGAGAATAGCTTTTTGCGTTTCTGCCGCGACGATATATGCCTTGCTCTTCTTCCGTAAGATATTCCATGATCCCGGTGATCATTTTTGCCTGAGTTACCGCTTTAGCCAGATTGCTGGCCTTACGGTTCAGCTTGTCCACAGCGGTAGCGCCTTCCGAAAGAAGGCAGGTGCGGATCACCAGTTCATAGGCGCAATCGCCTATATAGGCCAGATCTAAAGGCGGATATTGATCCGCCTCAAAATCCTTAAGGTTAAATTCCTTGTAAAATTCCTCGTTCAATTCGACTCCTTAGATCCGAAAACTATACAAGTTCCCAGACAGTTCCTTCTCTTGTATCCTTAATGGCAATGCCCTTTTCCAGCAGTTCATTCCTAATGGCATCTGCCTTTGCGAAATCCTTATTTTTCTTGGCTTCCTTACGCTCCTCGATCTTTGCGAGCACAAAAGCCTCGATCTCCGGATCCACAGCTGCCTTGGGCTCTTCCCTGTCCCTGGTGAGGTTAAGAGAAAGTACATAATCAAAGGCTTCGATAAGAACCAGTTTGGTAACGGTGTTTGCATCGGAGGAAAGCACGTCATAAACCACGGTAAGCCCCGAGGAAGTGTTAATGTCATTTCCCACTGCCGCCAGGAACTTATCGGAAAAATCGATGTACTTATCCGCATCGACTTCAGTTCCCTTTACAGCCTTCAAAATGCTCTCTTCCATATTCTTTGAATAACGGTTTGCGGTTTTGCGCGCCTTCTCGATCTTGCCCGAGATCTCGGATATCGCCTTATGATCAAGGCCTGCCTCTTTTTTAAGGGCATCGATCTTTTTGGTCAGCTTGTCATAGGCATTCCCCACGTTTGCAAGTGCATCAAAGGAAAATTCCAGAGGCTTCCTGTAGTGGGACTGGAGGCAGAACATCCTGTAAAGCATGGGATCGATATTCTGCTCCTCAAGGGAAGTCACTGTGATAAAACCGCCCTTGGACTTACTCATCTTGCCGTCCTTATTGTTAAGGTGATGCACATGGAACCAGTAATTTACCCACTTATGTCCCAGATAGCTTTCACTCTGTGCGATCTCGTTCGTGTGGTGGGGGAACATATTGTCCACGCCGCCGCAATGTATGTCCATGCGATCTCCCAAATGCTTCATGCTGATGCAGGAGCACTCGATGTGCCAGCCGGGATAACCCACGCCCCAAGGGCTGGGCCACTTTAAAGCCTGATCCTCAAACTTGGATTTTGTGAACCAGAGCACAAAATCGTTCTTGTTCTTCTTATTCGTATCCTCGTCAACATCATCACGAACGCCCACAAGGAGTTCTTCCTCGTTCTGATTGCCGAATACATAGTAATCCTTAAGCTTGGAGGTATCAAAATAGATATTCTCCCCTGCCTTATAGGCATATCCTTTCTCAAGGAGCACTTCTATCATATTTATAAATTCGGGAATGCAATTTGTTGCAGGCTCCACCACATCGGGAGTCTTGATGTTAAGCTTACCGCAATCGGCCATGAAAGCATCGGTGTAGTACTTGGCGATCTCCATTACCGTCTTATGCTCACGCTTTGCACCCTTCACCATCTTGTCTTCACCGGTATCCGCATCGCTGGAAAGATGCCCCACGTCGGTTATGTTCATAACGCGCTTTACATCATATCCCGCATAACGGAGAGTTTTTTCCAGTACATCTTCCATTACATAGCTTCTTAAATTTCCGATGTGGGCAAAATGATAAACCGTAGGTCCGCAGGTATACATTGACACCTTGCCGTCCTCGTTGGGGATGAAGTTTTCAATCTTTCTTGTAAGTGTATTAAAAAGTGTGATCTTGTTTTCCATGATTAATCCTTTCCGGTTTTAGAACGTATGTTCCGATAATATTTTTGTTTATTATCCTGTCTCGTGTATATGCAAAAGAACTTTTATCTCTTACAACACCCGGGACAGCCCGTACAGGATTTTCCATTGAGCCCCTGGGATGTTACCGCGTCCGCGCTCTCGTAGTCATATATGCCGGAATTACCTGCACCGTAATCCAGATTTCTGGCACTTTCCAGGAGGCACACTGCCTGCGCTGCTATGCCTTCGCCCGCTCCCGTAAATCCGAGGCCTTCTTCCGTTGTTGCTTTGATGCTGACCTGAGAAAGTTCTATGCCCAGTGTATTGGCAATGTTTTCTCGCATTTCTTGAATGTAACGTGCCATTTTGGGCTTTTGCGCTATTATGGTCGCATCGATATTTTCTACTATAAAAAGCTCATTTAAGAGCATATCCTTCACTTCACTCAAAAGTGAAAGACTTGAGATACCTTTATATTTGTCATCGCTGTCGGGGAAATTGCTTCCTATATCTCCCATTGCCGCCGCACCGAGAAGTGCATCAATAATGGCATGGGTCAGAACATCCGCATCGGAATGTCCCAGAAGCCCCTTTTCAAAAGGAATTGCAACGCCTCCCAAAATCAGCGCCCTTCCTTCCACAAGCTTATGAACATCATATCCTGTTCCGATCCTCATTTGTCACCTCATGTAAAAATACAATATGTTACAACAGTTCATTATCACACGAATGCCAAACTTTTGCAACCATAAAAAAAATGGGCCGGTTTTTGTATTTTATCATTTGCCGCATTCCCGGGTCTTATTTCCCGCCCTGTCATCTGCCCTGTCATCCGCCTGTCATCTGCCAGTCATCCGCCTGTCATCCGCCCTGTCATCTGCCCTTTTCTCTGTCCGTAAAAAAAGCAGCGACTTTAGGCCGCTGCTTAGATCTTTGATCAGTCTTCTGTTGTGATTCCTTTAAAAGTATAACCGGTTTCCTTGATGACTGCTTCGAGCTTTTCTGCATCGATCTCATTATCTGTCTTTATCACACAGAGGTTCTTCTTGTGATTAGCCTTTACTTTCTTGACATCGAAATTCTTTCTGATGGCATCATTCACATGTGCTTCGCACATTCCGCACATCATTCCTTCGATCTGTACATTATAAGTCATAATAAACTCCTTTCATGAGTGAAATCATACATGATCACGAATTACAATTAGCATACAGTAACTCGACACATATAATAGCACACTTTCTACCATATGAACAAGAGTTGATTTTATCATTTATCCAGCAGATCATCCTCAGGCGGGAAGTAAATATTTGATATATCCGCTTCCTCAAATCCGTACATTACCTTTGCAAAATTGGTGCATACGAAACGGAAGGTCTCAGATGAATATTTAATTCCAAACATAAGAGCCAGATCGTTAAAATGCATGGGAGATATAGCATGTCCCCATTCGGATTTATCATTCTCGACTCTCTTATTCTGTAAGAGACAGGAAGGAGTAAGCTTGTATGTCTTTCCACCCTTTTTGCTGACACAAAGAATTTCAATATAGTCTTTTCCGTTTTTCTGGCAGATAAGCTCATAGTCCTGCTTCTGCTCTTCAAGATCAAGTTCCTTATCAAGAATCACAGCATTCTCATATTCACTGCTATTCTGTCCTTCACCTATAAACAATCCATGCTTGTTGTTGTATTTAACCAGTTCGATCAGTTTGTCTATACTGCTCTGATCCAGAACCGTTCCTATGGGTGCAGCTTCACTGTTTGTCAAAAAGGCTACAAGAGCATCTATTTCGCCCTGTGAAAGTAATGTTTTATTATCAGACATGACTTACCTCCGTAAATATCTATATTATTTTTGTATTTTACCCGAGATTTGCTAAAAAAACAATAAAGCACTTGTAAAATTCTTTCTATATACATTTTTTATTTCTCTGTTCTATACTTTACCTTCTTCAACAGCCGCTTTATAAAGAAAAAATCTTAAATTTCCTTCTTGACAAACCCCCAAGTTCTTGGTAATATATGCGAGTGCCTTACGAAAGACATGGGATCTTAGCTCAGCTGGGAGAGCATCTGCCTTACAAGCAGAGGGTCATAGGTTCGAGCCCTATAGGTCCCATTTTAAATGATTTCTTTTAGGCACATATATGGCGGGATAGCTCAGTTGGCTAGAGCATGCGGTTCATACCCGCAGTGTCGAGGGTTCAAATCCCCCTCCCGCTACGAAAATGAAAAAAAGAGAGTCTTTAGACTCTCTTTTTTTCATTTATATACACAGTGAAGGGATTTGAACCCAAAGGCACAAAGGGGCTGTCGAGGGGCAGTGTCGCGGGGCGCACGATGTCCTGTGGACATCAGCTTTGCGCCGACCGGAGCGAAGCGTAGACCAAATCCCCTCCCTCTTGGGTTGCTGCATCGATTTTCGTAATTTTCTGAATTTCCGATGCCCTCACATGTCCCGGGAAGCATAAAACAGCATCGGAATTCGCTTTTTCCGAATTTCCGATGCTCTAACATGTCCCTGGAAGCTTAATACAGCATCGGAATTTCCATTTTCTGAATTTCCGATGCCCTCTCCTGTCCCGGGAAGCTTAAAAAAGCATCGGAATTCGCTTTTTCCGAATTTCCGATGCCCTCTCCTGTTCCGGGAAGCTTAATACAGCATCGGAATTTCCATTTTCTGAATTTCCGATGCCTTCTCCTGTCCCGGGAAGCTTAAAAAAGCATCGGAATTCGCTTTTTCTGAATTTCCGATGCCCTCTCCTGTCCCGGGAAGCTTAATACAGCATCGGAATTTCCATTTTCCGAATTTCCGATGCCCTCTCCTGTTCCGGGAAGCTTAATACAGCATCGAAATTTCCATTTTCCGAATTTCCGATGCCCTCTCCTGTCCCGGGAAGCTTAAAAAAGCATCGGAATTCGCTTTTTCTGAATTTCCGATGCCCTCTCCTATCCCGGGAAGCTTAAAAAGGCATCGGAATTCATTTTTTCTGAATTTCCGATGCTGTTCTTTTTCTACCCTCTGTAGTCGTTGATGATATCCGAGAAAAGTACCCTCGGGCGGTTCCCGTAGCCGGTCTTTTCATTAAAGAGAGGCTGCTTTGCCTTAAAGATCTCCGTTACCGTCAGGAATTCATAATCCTGCTCCAAAAGTGTGGGGATCACGGTCTTAAGAGCTTCAACGGTAGCATCGTTATCCACAAAATCATGAAGAAGATAAAGCACTCCGTCTCTTGCATTTTTTAACATTTCTGTCTTTCTGTATTCCGCGTCTGCTCTCTCTTCCCAGTCGAGACAACCTATGCCTGATATAAAGATCTTGTCTATCCAGTCATACATCTCAGGCTTCACATCGATGTAGGGCGGACGGAAAAATAAAGGTCGTTTTCCCGTAAGTTCTTCAATGATAACATCTGTCTTTTCGATCTCATTCTTCACCTCTTCTTCCGTCATCTGAGACATATGAGGATGGGTAAAGGAATGATTGCAGATATCGCAGCCCATGCTGATAGCCCGTTTTGCCACCTTCTTGGACTCCTCGGTCACATTCCGGCCGATAAGGAAAAAGGATGCCTTTACGTTATATTTCTCCAAAAGATCCAAAACCTTGGGTGTGGTAATGGTATTCGGTCCGTCATCAAAGGTCAATGCCACTTGTTTCTTCATTAAACCGCCTCCGTAAATTTCTGAATGATCCATTAAATATGGCAGCCCCATACAGTTCGCTGCCCTTTTTTTTTAATGCTGTATAAGATTATATCAAAGTTCTTTCTTTATTACATCCCATCATTTGTCAAGTTTCAGGAACTTATATGCATTATCGTAGAAGATCATCCTTCTCTCATCATCGGTCAAGGGCAGCTTCATGAATCTCTCGTATTCCTTTTCATGATTCCACATGGGGAAGTCCGTTCCAAAGAAGGTTCTTTCCACTCCGTGCTCTCTGATCATGTCTGCCGCAGTCTGAGGCTCCAGTTTGAACAATGCGCTGGAAGTGTCGATGTAGAAATTTTTTCTTCCAAGCAAATGTTTTCTCGACTCCTCCCACTCGGAATAGCCTCCGAAGTGAGCTCCGATGGCTACCAGGTCCGGCACCGCATCAAGGGCTCTGGCCATGCGGATGGGGTTAGAAAATTCATAACGATAGTCTCCCGTATGGATCAAAACCGGATATTCGCCTGCAAGAAGCTTGAACATACGGATAGCCTCCTCCGAATCCAGGGCAAACTTCTGGAAATCCGGATGGATCTTAACTCCGTGAAGTCCCAATTCCCGGATCAGCTCGATGTCCTCCTCCAGTTTAGGCGAAAAAGGATGAAGTGTGGCAAATCCCACAAACTCCGGATGTTTCGCGCACTCTGCCGCGATGAATCTGTTAATGGATTCCACCTGCTTGGGGGTAGTGGCAACGGAATGAACAAGATAGTGAAGGCAATTTATCTTTTTCCCGTTTTCCAAAAGCCGCTCCGGCAAGCCATTCTCACTCATTTCAAGGTGATAGAAATCCCCAACGTTCTTAACCGCTTTGGAAGCTATCTTTTCGGGGTAGATGTGTGCATGAAAATCTATTTTATGGAAATCTTTCATCAAGGTTTTTCCTTTCATTACATTAATGCGGCGTAGTATATCACTTTTAAGAAAAAAAGTAAATAGTAAGCGCGTGCTAACCAACTATAAAAAAAGCCAAAGGGGACTGTCCCCTTTGACAAAAATTTCAAAATGAACCACTAACCCCGTCCCCAAAGGTTCAAAATACATCCAGCATTTCTTCGGTTTTCATGCTGTGGCCCACCCTTACCTTTATCCAGGAGGCTACGACCCTGTCCACCTCTTCCAGAACACTGTCGGAAACCGTGAATCCAAAAAGTTTTTCAAGAGGAGATGAAACTATGTACTGGAGTGTATACAGAGCGGATCTGGAGATCCTTATACCGATGTTCTTAAGGTTGCAGCTGTCGCAGATCACGCCGCCTTTTTCGGCATCAAACCGGATCGCCTCATCCTCCAGAAGGCCTTCTCTGTGACAGTTCAGGCAGGAATAGAGTTCCGGCATTTCACCGTCTTCGGTCAGATAACGAAGTTCGAAGGTCCTTCGCAGGAGTTTCTTCGGCATCTGTCCTCTTTCCAATGCTCTCACGGCCACGTAGAGTAGGTTCAGGATCTGTCCCGGCTGTACGTTTTCACGGGACATGTAAAGAGCGAACTCGCAAATGTACATGCCGTAATATATGCTATTCATATCATTTCTGATATCACCGAAGTAGGTCTTCACATCGGCACTTTCAAGATTATAGCTGTCTCTGCCTTCATAGAGATAAAACTCTCCGAAGGCAAATTGCTGAGAACACGCCAAAAGGGCGCCGGTAGGTCTCCTGGCGCCCCTTGCAAAAGCGGAGATCTTTCCCCGCTCCGTGGTCAATATAGTAATTCTTCTGTCGTATTCTCCCACAGGCATGGATGCAATGATCATGCCCGTGACTTTGATCTTATTGTACATCGATATCTTGTTTATTATATCCGAAATTCTTCATAAGACTCTCGGAATCACGCCAGTCATTTCTGACCTTAACCCAAAGTTTCATGTTGACCTTGCACTCACACATTTTTTCTGTTTCTATCCTTGCCTGAGTACCGATCTTTTTAAGCATGGCGCCCTGTTTTCCGATGATGATACCCTTGTGGGATTCTCTCTCGCAATAAATGGTGGCTTCCACATCTATGCAGGGCTCTCCGGTTTCTTTGACCTTGCGTTCATGCATTTTCTCTATGGTGACCGCAATGCCGTGAGGCACTTCGTCCCCCAAAAGCCTTAAACACTTTTCCCTGATGATCTCGGCGGTGATGGCTCTTTCCGGCTGGTCCGTGACCGTGTCCTCATCAAAGTACATGGGACCGTAGGGCAGATACTTAAATATAGTACTTAAAAGATCATCCGTCCCTTTTTTCTTAAAGGCCGAAATAGGAACGATCTCCGAGAATTTAAAGGCTTCATCATAGGCTTTTATACTGTCTGCCAGTTTCTCTGCCCTTGACTTTTCCTTATCGTCCTTTAAAGTGTCTGTCTTGTTTATTACCAGCACCACAGGGCAGTCAAGAGTCTCCAGGGTTTCAATGACCGTTCTTTCGCCTGCTCCTATAAAGGTGGTGGGCTCCACCAGCCAAAGCACCAGATCTGCATCCTGCAAAGTGTTGGTCGCTACCTTCACCATGTAGTCCCCCAGCTTGTTCTTAGCCTTGTGGATCCCAGGCGTGTCCAGAAAGACGATCTGTCCTCTTTCGTCGGTGTAAACCGTCTGTATCCTGTTTCTTGTGGTCTGGGGCTTATCGGAGGTAATGGCTATCTTCTGACCTATGAGGGCATTCATAAGCGTAGATTTCCCCACATTGGGTCTTCCGATGATAGCCACGTATCCTGATTTAAAATTATTATCCATCAATTCACCTTACAAAAGAGCTTCCACAGTCTTAAACAAATCCCTGCACTCTTCCACATTTTCGGAAGCCCCGATAACGCATATGTTTCCTGTATCCAATACGGCACGGACAAGAGCAGCGGATCTTCTGATATCCTCAGACGTACAGTTAAGTGCTTCCGCACGTCTTTCCATTATATCCTCGTAGGTCTTCCCTGTCATATAAGCCGAGAATGATCTTTCTCCCGCCTGTCGGGGAGTCAGAGGAGCATCGATCCTACCGAAAGTTCCTATTATAGCCTTGGACATCTCTCTGTCATCAGCTTCAAAATTCTCAAGATAATCCGTGATCTTCTCAAATATCTCGTTTGTTTCCCTGAGATGAGGATCTCTGTAGGATCCCAGGAACATATTTCCCGAATCCGCTGCAACATTGAACATTGCGCCATAAGCTCCGCCCTTCACACGGATCTCATTCCAAAGATAACCGTAGCTGAGCATGGACGAGAGGACTGACAATACGCCGGAAGCCTTAAAGCCTGCCTTCTTGTAATTGCCGCCTCTTCCCACATACTGCACCTGTCCGGGAGTCTTGAAGCCCTCATTCTTAACCGAAGGATGAAATCTGAGCACATTGGGCTGTCTCTTTGAAGGCAGCATTGCATATATACTCTCGATACCCTTCCTGCATTTATCAAGTCCTTCTTTATCGGCTATAATGCTGACGATCAGATTTTCTCTGGTAAATATCTTTTCGGCAACGGCGTTGAACTTTTCTGCATATGCCTTGCCATCCCTGTCGTAATTATCCGTATATCTCTTAATGGCACGATAATAACCGACACCCGAGATCAGGTCATCGAACACACCTTCTTCGGAATCATATGCCTTGAGGCGGATGGATGCAATCTTGGAACCGTTGCTCATGAGACGGGATTCTATAATGGATCTGTTTTCCAGCGCGATCTCACGGTCTCTCTTAAGGTCTGTATATTTCGATCCGGAAATGATCTCTCTGATAAGCTCAAAGGTCTTATCGATCTGATCATAGAGACAGGATCCGGAAACATATAAAACAGGAGTAAATTTATTATAATCCTTTGAATCCGTGTAATAATCAAGAGATGGACTAATGCCGCCGGTATACATGTTGATCTCGTCGTTCAGTTCACTGTAGGAGTGAAGGTTTGTATCCACAAGACCGAGCATGTCATTGATAAGCAGGGCATATATCATCTCGTCACCGGTAAGACAGCTTATCTTAAAGTTCAATTTGATATAGGCAATACCGTTGGTATCGTAATCATGCCAGATCACATCTCCAAGATAAGGCATAACCTTCTCATTCATGAATTTTTTGCTTTCCTTCTTTATGTCGGAGATCTCCAGAAGCGGGATCTTCTTCATATCCTCCTCAGGAGAAGGCTCAGCCTGATACTTCTTAAGTTTTGCCGTATCGGCAATGAGCTTTTCTATCTCTTCCTTTGAAAGGGATGCTTTGTAATCCTTAAGCTTTTGGGTAAGCTCCTTCTTTTTATCATCATTAAGCCCTACCTTGGGCTTAAGTGTGAGAAGGACACCATGTTCGGCATTAAGGAAATACTTTTGGATCAGTTCTTCGAACCAGCCTGTACCCACCTTTTTACGAAGCTCATTGTAAGCTTCTCCCATATGCATGGTATTAAATACCATATCATCGTTATAAAGCCAGGTGGAAAGGGCTGTGATACCGTACATGAGTCCCTTGGGATAGCCGCCGAAGTCAGCTTCTCTGTATTTAAATTCCTGAGAATTGATGGCTGCATTTATGGTATTTACACTCAAGCCTTCCTTAACACACCTTTCAAGGCTGTCCTTTAAGATCTTTCTGAACTTTTCCTCAAGACCCGGCTTACCGTTCTTAACGCCCACAACAAAGTAGGGCTGGAGACATTCTCCGTCGTAGTAATCCACCACATCATCGCCAATGCCCGCATCGATAAGAGCCTGACGAACAGGTGCTCCGGGTGCTCCGAAAAGGCAATAATCCAATACTTCAAAGCCAAGTCCCTTAAGAAGGTCCTGATTGTCTCCCGCAAACACGCTTAAGGAATAATAAACGCCTTTTCCGTCTTCTCTTTCTTCATCCACGGAATAAAACATCTCCTTGGTCTTAATAGTTCCGAAGGGCTTCTGTACTTTAATGGAAGAATCCACTTCGATCCTGTCAAAGGAAGAAAGGTACTCTTCATCCATCCAGGAAAGCTGTTCCTCCACGTCCACATCTCCGTAAAGCCAGATGTAACTGTTGGAGGGATGATAAAAGGTCTTATGGAAAGCTCTGTACTCTTCTATGGAAAGCTCGGGGATCACTTCCGGATCTCCGCCTGATTCAACACCATATTCCGTATCCGGGAAAAGCACATCCATTCCTCTTCTGGAAAAAATGGAATCAGGATTGGAAAAAACGCCCTTCATTTCGGAATAAACAACACCGTTTATCTTAACGTCATCATCTTCATTGTCCAGTTCGTAATGCCATCCTTCCTGTTTGAAGATCTCATCCACCTTATGAAGATTAGGATGAAAAACCGCATCCAGATACACGTTCTCCAGATTTCTGAAATCCTTGTCATTGCAGCTGGCAACAGGATACATGGTCTTATCGGCGGAGGTAAAAGCATTAAGGAACGTATTCAGCGAACCTTTTATAAGCTCAACAAAAGGATCCTTTGCGGGGAACTTCTCGGATCCGCAAAGAACCGTATGCTCTGTAATATGTGCCACACCTGTGGAATTCTTGGGAGGTGTCTTGAAGCTTATGCAAAACACCTTGTTTTCATCATTGTTTTTAACAACGCCAATACGGGCACCCGTCTTCTTGTGTCTGAACAAAAAGCCTGTGCCCTTAACGTCAGCCAGTTCCTCACTTCTTAAGAGTTCATAGCCGGGAATATTATTAAATTGATCCATTCTCTTCTGCCTTTCTTTCGAAGTCGTCGAAAATATAGCTCAGTACAGAGGCAAGTCCGATAAATGTGCAACCGTAAGCATATTCACCGTCTTCTTTTTCTTGCTTTCTGATGATCTGAACAACACAGAAGAGTACATTTTCGCTGTCACCAAGTTCAAGCTTCGCATTGAAATAGTAATCAACGGGGAAATCGCCCTTTGACCTGAAACCGATTCCCTGTCTTGAAACATCCGTTACCGTAATGGGAACGGCTGTTTCGATCTTTTCAATATCCGCTTGCTTGAAAAGTTTGGAAATCGCAAGTTCAAGTCTGACAGGTATTCTTTTACTTCTACGTTTTTCAACTATGTCAGACATACCTTCTCAAACTCCTTTGTTAATTAGTCTCCTCGGTACTGTAGTTGGGAGCTTCCTTTGTGATGTGAATATCATGAGGATGACTCTCTTTAAGTCCCGCTGAACTGATTTTAACAAATTTTCCGGTACTTTTCAAGGTCTCTATATCTTTTGCTCCGCAATAGCCCATTCCTGAACGTAAACCGCCCAAAAGCTGGAATACAGTGTCTTCCACAAGGCCCTTATAGGCTACTCTTCCTTCGACACCTTCGGGAACAAGCTTCTTTGCATTAGCCTGGAAATATCTGTCCTTACTTCCGTTTTCCATGGCTGCGATGGAACCCATGCCTCTGTAAACCTTATATTTTCTTCCCTGATAAAGCTCAAAATCACCGGGTGCTTCATCGCATCCTGCGAAAATGCTTCCCATCATGCAGACATTTGCACCTGCCGCAATAGCCTTGGTGATGTCTCCGGAATACTTGATACCGCCGTCGGCGATAATGGGAATACCGTACTTTTTAGCTGCGGAATAGGCATTCATAACTGCTGTGATCTGAGGAACACCGATACCTGCAACCACTCTGGTGGTGCATATGGATCCGGGTCCGATACCTACTTTAACACAGTCAACGCCTGCCTTTATCAGAGCTTCCGTACCTTCAGCGGTAGCTACATTTCCTGCAATGATCTGAATGTTGGGGAAAGAATCCTTAACTTCTCTCACCACTCTCAAAACATTTGCGGAATGGCCATGAGCAGTATCGATAACGATACAGTCAACCTTTGCTTTAACAAGAGCGTCAACTCTTTCAAGAATGTCCTTGGTAACTCCCACTCCTGCTCCGCAAAGAAGTCTACCGTGCTCATCCTTTGCAGAATTGGGATATTTGATCTGCTTTTCAATGTCCTTGATCGTAATAAGGCCTTTAAGATTACCGTCCTTATCTACTATGGGAAGTTTTTCCTTTCTTGCTTTCCAAAGGATCTTCTTAGCCTCATCCAGAGTAACGCCCTCCCTTGCCGTAACCAGGTTTTCGGAAGTCATGCTGTCTGCGATCTTCTTTGTATAATCGGTTTCAAATTTAAGATCTCTGTTTGTAATGATACCAACCAGCTTTTTGCCTCTTGTAATGGGTACTCCGGAGATCCTGTATTTACCCATCAGTTCGTTGGCATCAGCCAGTGTATTGTCCGGGGAAAGTGAGAAGGGATCGGTTATAACACCGTTTTCCGATCTTTTAACCTTGTCTACCTCAGCTGCCTGTGCTTCGATAGACATATTTTTATGAATGATACCGATACCACCCTGTCTTGCTATGGCAATAGCCATACGGTTTTCGGTAACTGTATCCATGCCTGCTGTCATTAAAGGTATATTAAGTTTAATCTTTGATGTAAGATTTGTCGAAAGATCGACCTCATAAGGGAGAACCTCTGAAAATGAAGGTACAAGAAGAACATCATCAAATGTGATTCCTTCGCCGATAATTTGTCCCATAAAATTCCCTCGCTTTCGTTTTTTTTATTTTACCTATTATAATCTCGAAAAAAAATTAAAGCAAGCAACAAAAATGCTGTCATTCATTGTTAAAATGAATGACAGCGATTAGTGTATTTAATGACCTGTTTGACTGACCGTTCTGAAAGGCTTAGTATTCAACGACTTTCCTGGGGCCCTTTTGTTTCATTCTGCGGATCATATCCTCAGAAGGTTCAAAATAATACATGGTATTCTGTTCACCTGCTGTGGTCACAAGTCCCCAGACTCTGGCGTTTTCCTCTCGGCTGGAGAAGTCTACTTTACGCACGCCTTCTCTGTTATATCCCGCAAGGGCATTGGATTTAACAGGTGCACATACAACCACCTGATCCATGTCAACCCGTGCCAGATGCTTACGTCTGTCGCCGTTCATGATCTTATCAAAATCCAGCTGTCCGTCGCAAAAGACATATTCATACTCAACATTGAGCCTGGGAAAGTAGAAATAAGCTCCTATACCCAGTGCCACTCCTATAAGAAGTATCAATGTCTGTCCGAAGAGAAATGCAGCCATAACACTTATTATTATGCCCAAAAAGAACACTGCCTTTATAACTGTGTCTCCGGCTGTTTTACGTTTCTTTGCTCTTGCTTCGCAGTAATTACCTTCCATATCCTGTCGTCCTATCTTTAATTATTTAGGCAAGTTTTAGTACATTCCGCCCATTCCTGCTCCTGCGGGAGCTGCTGCGGGTGCCTGTTCCTTTATATTAGCTACTGCAGCCTCAGTTGTCAAGAAGGTAGAAGCAACACTTGTAGCATTCTGTAATGCGGAACGTGTAACCTTAGCAGGATCGATGATGCCTTCCTTAACCATGTCCACATACTCCTCTGTAAGAGCGTTGAATCCTGTACCTACGGAAGACTCACGAACCTTATTTACAATAACTGCGCCTTCAAGTCCCGCATTTTGAGCGATGCAGTAAAGAGGTGCTTCAAGTGCCTTGAGAATGATCTCCGCACCCGTCTTCTCATCTCCCTTAAGATCTGCGGAAAGCTTTGCAACTTCCTTGGAAGCATGGATATAAGCAGATCCGCCGCCTGCGATGATGCCTTCTTCAACAGCTGCTCTGGTAGCTGCAAGTGCATCTTCCATACGAAGCTTGTTTTCCTTCATCTCTGTCTCTGTAGCAGCGCCGACTCTGATAACGGCTACGCCACCTGCCAGCTTAGCAAGACGTTCCTGAAGCTTCTCTCTGTCGAAATCGGAGGTTGTTGCATCGATCTGAGCACGGATCTGAGCAACTCTCGCCTTGATATCCTCCTTGTTGCCTTCGCCGTCAACAATAACGGTGTTCTCTTTCTGAACCTTAACAGACTTGGCACGTCCAAGCATATCAAGGGTAGCATCCTTAAGCTCGAGACCTACTTCATCGGAAATTACCTGACCGCCTGTAAGTGTAGCGATATCCTTGAGCATTTCCTTTCTTCTGTCACCATAGCCGGGAGCCTTAACAGCAACTACATTGAAGGTACCACGGAGTTTGTTGATAACAAGTGTTGTAAGAGCTTCACCTTCAACATCCTCGGCAATGATGAGGAGTCTCTGTCCGCTCTGAACGATCTGCTCAAGAAGAGGAAGGATTTCCTGAATATTGGAGATCTTCTTATCTGTAATAAGGATGTAGGGCTCGTCAAGAACAGCCTCCATCTTATCTGTATCTGTTACCATGTAGGAAGAGATATATCCGCGATCAAACTGCATACCTTCAACCACATCCAGCTCAGTCTTCATGGTCTTGGATTCCTCAATGGTGATAACACCGTCATTGGAAACCTTTTCCATAGCGTCTGCAACCATCTGTCCTACTGTCTCATCTCCGGCGGAGATAGCAGCTACCTTAGCGATCTGCTCCTTGCCGTTAACCTTGGAGCTCATCTTGCCGATGGTCTCAACAGCCATTTCGCAGGCCTTCTTCATACCCTTACGAAGGATAATGGGGTTAGCACCTGCAGCCAGGTTCTTCATACCTTCATTGATCATTGCCTGAGCAAGAACTGTAGCTGTTGTGGTTCCGTCACCCGCAACATCGTTTGTCTTTGTGGCAACTTCCTTGACCAGCTGAGCGCCCATGTTCTCAAAGGCATCCTCAAGCTCGATCTCCTTGGCTATGGTAACACCGTCGTTTGTGATAAGAGGTGCACCGAAAGACTTATCAAGAACTACGTTTCTTCCTTTAGGTCCAAGTGTTACTTTAACTGTATCTGCAAGCTTGTTAACGCCTGCTTCGAGAGCTGTTCTCGCATCTGATCCGAATTTTAAATCTTTAGCCATTTTATTTCATCTCCTTAGTCTTCTACAATTGCTACTATATCGCTCTGTTTAACAACAACAAATTCCTCGTTGCCGAGTTTTACTTCTGTTCCGGAATATTTGGAATAGATAACCTTGTTTCCAACCTTAACCTGCATAGGTATTTCCTTGCCGTCAACCATTCCTCCGGGTCCTACAGCAATTACTTCAGCCTGCTGAGGCTTTTCCTGTGCCTGTCCGGGAAGAACGATCCCCGACTTTGTTGTTTCCTCAGCCTTAAGCTGCTTTAAAACCACCTTGTCACCCAACGGTACTAATCTCATATTATTTTTCCTCCTTAGAGTCATTTCGATTATTCGGTTATTAGCACTCATTTAATCTGAGTGCTAAACGCTGTAACATATATTAACACAAAACCCGAAAAAGTCAACATGATTATAAAAATTTTACTATTCTCAAAAAAACACCGGAGCCTATTGTGGACGCTCCGGTTTGTAATAGATCGAATTCTGTTTGAGCATTGTGCGCTGTATGGCATCCCTGGAATCCTTCCAGGGAGCATCCGTGTACCTGTAATCGAATTTATCGATGAACCAGGACAGGTCATCCCGCACCCTTTTCATATTATTAATATAGATATCCGAGCATACCTTCGTGAACTCCTCTGCCCGGGATGCATCCATTTCGGATGAACATTTTTTAAGTATCAGACTGTAATGTTCATTGCAAAATCCCTTAGACTCTTTAAATCTCGAACGGAAATCGGAATCCGTAGAATACAGGTAGAACATGGTATCAATGTATCTGTCAAATACCTCATCTATCCTGGAACAGACATAACAGGTGCATTTAAGCCTGTCCAGATACTCAGACACCTTATTGCCGCTGTCCTCTCCCTTCTTAAAAAGGGACTTCTTTTTAACGGATCCCTGACTTTTCTGTGCCTTTTCCACTTCACCTATCATGCGGTCCGCATGGGTCTTAAGCATAAGTGCCAGGCCAAGTCTGTTCCCCCGTTCATACATTTTCTCCACATGTCTTTCACAAAACCCCATACGATCGGTAACCATTCTCACGTCATCTTCCATATAGCTGGGGCCCAGTGTAAACTCCAACGCACTTTCTTCTATGGAATGATACATGGAACATATGGGGCATTCCGTTTTTTCATCAAAGGCTTCATTTACCGGAATAGTGTACAACTGTTCCTTCATTATCAGCTTTCCTTTCTTCCGGTAGCTTCGTAGATACGATCCTTCATATCCCTGGCCTTTTCCTTTATACGATCATTCACATTCTTCGCCGTGATAACCCTTGCACATAGGCGAAGCGCATCGTCATATTTTCCGATCTTTCTTGCAAGCTCTGCAGAGAGATAAGTAACGGTAACTTCATCCATTCCGCACATGGGAAAGTTTTCTTTGGAAAATGCTTCCGTAAATCCCTCATAGGCATTTGTGATGGCTTCTTTTTCCTGATCTGCCAGATCTTTTCTGACTTTTTCAATGTTAGGGGTATTTGCCGGAAGGCTTTCGCTCTTTCCTCTTAAAAGCCATGCCATCTTGAGACAGGTGTAGGCCTTTTCGCTTGCCTTGCCCCTCTTTACTATAGCGCAGAGTAAGGCAAGCTTGTGTCTGGTAAGCGCATCATCATAAGTCATGATGTCTCCCGGCTCATCTATGCCTTTAAAAGCCCTGCATACGTTTTCTCGAAGCAATTTCATCTGTCCCGAGGTGGGATTGATGTTAAAATATCTGGTAAGCACGGAGTAACCGCAATAAGGGCAGGTAACCGCATCATACTTAAGCGTATCAAACTGATAACGTGGGCGAAGATCACTGTCCGAGCCTACCAGCTTCACCTTTCCGGTTCTAACGGTTCTCGCCTTATATTCTTTATCACAGACAGGACACTTATAGGTTTTATCAAAAATAAAATCCTCTTCCCTAAGCTCTACCTGTTCTTTCTTTTTCTTTTGTGCGGCTTCAACCTTTGACTTCTCATCTTCAAAGATCTTTACTTCGGAAAGTCCGCTCATTCCGATATTTTCAAGTCCTGAGAGTAATCCCATTGCTTTTCCTCCGGCTAAAACAGTAAATATACCGTATAACATTTTAAGTCAACAGCATTTAAAATTCAAGTAAAAATGCCATTAATAACCTTATATTAATCTAAATTATGATCTTTCCGATATTTTGCAAGAAGGAGGTCCACCACTCTTCCGTAGCTTTCCACTCCGTCATCCTGATCATTGGCCTTAAGATAGTTATCATTAAGCTCAGTGGTTACCTCTGATACCACCTTGGCCTTTTCAAACTGCTTCCAATATTCACGATTTGCTTCCAGATCCAACCACATTCCCGGATCATAATGCTCGCTTATGGTCTTGGCATACAGATCCATGTTCTTTCCCGCCAAGGCATTTGCCGTGTAATTAAAGGCAAGCATTGTACCCGAGTATCTGAGATCGTGGCTGTCCGAGTCCATACATACCATATAGGAGATAAAATTTGCCTCGTCTTCTCTTATAAAGCCTCTTAAATGTGCCAGTTCATGACACATGGTGGATCCGATCTCATAAGCGGTGATATCCACATCCACATTGGCTTCCATTGTCCAACAGGTGTAAAGCCCTATAATATTCGTATAGGACATGAGGTGGGAAAACATGACACACTTGGGTGCCGGATAAGGTCCCGAGAAGATGGGATATTTTTCCGAAAAACCTGCATAGGCTTTCTTGGCCTCTTTGCCCAGCATTTGCGGAGTATCCGGAAGTATATATACACCCTTATCGTTAAAAGTAGTGAGCTGTGCTCTCTCCTCTATTGCCGTATCCGCCAGTTCTCCCAAAAGGGCTGCCAGTTCCTCGGCGGAAGAATCTCTGGTCTCCAATTCAAAATAGGTACTTACGGGATATCTGTAATAGTTTATGCCGCATCCGAAACAATAGAAGAACCAGATTACAGATCCCATACAAGCGGCATTTAATATAAACGTAAGGATCCGGTAAAGAAAATCCTTTTTGTTTTTGACCAGTTTTACAATAAAGCCTGCGATCAATGCTATTGCAAGAAACGGAGCCGTTATGATCATAAATTCAGCTACAGAAAAAGGGAAGATTCCGGTAATAGCGGATATACCCACGGACATCCATTTAAATATATGCCTGCCAAAGATCTCCTCGGCAAAAAAGCTGCTCTTCTCCGCGATTTTAAGACACACTTCACCTATCACCGCCAAAAGGAGTATCAGCGTTCGTTTTCTTAAAAATGATCTTTTTAAGGTATCCTTTAAAGATTTCATAGGCCTAGATTATCGTTTTCACCGGAGCCTTTCTTGGGAACATTCACGGTAACTATGGTACCCACCCCCACAATGCTCTCAACCTTCATTGTTGCATTGGACATGGCCTTAAGTCTGTCTCTTACATTTTCCATACCGATGTGTTCCTTGCCGTCATCAGGTCTCTGACCGGTTTCAAATCCTATACCGTCATCCGAAATGGTGATCTCATAGGAATCGGCTTTTTCACGGGTAGATATCTTAAGGGTCCCTGTCCCGGATGTTTTATTGCAGATACCGTGTTTAACGGCGTTTTCAGCCAAAGGCTGGATGGTAAGAGGCGGGATAAGAAAATCCGTAGCCTGAATGTCCATAATGACTTTCAATCTGTCATCAAAGCGCAGTTTTTCAAGTTCCAGATAGGTACTTACATGCTCCAGCTCACTGCTGAAAGGAACCGGCATACGTTTGTTGACGGAATCGATATTCTTACGCAGATATCTGGAGAAATTCAAAGTAGCTTTTTTTGCTTCCTGAGGATTTTTGTCACAGAGAGCCGCAATGGTGGTCAGGCTGTTGTACATGAAATGGGGCTGGATCTGGCTCAGCATGATGGATATCCTGCTCTCTGCCAGCTCCTTTTGCTGTCTTTCAAGCAAAAAGGCCTGTTCCGACTTGATGTTAAAGAACAGAACATACACACCTATGGCCGCAAAGCAGAAAGAAACGGGCAGTCCTGTTTTGATCTGAATGAACACACCTATCAAAGGTAAGGAAATATGGATAAGCGTTCCCAGCCAGGCGTTTTTGTAAATGTTCGATCTGTATTTTATAAAAAGGAAAATATCAAAAATGACGGGAATTCCGGCCAAAATATATGCCACCAGATTAAAATCACCACTGACGTATTCATTTTTGGAATTTATGGTATAATAGAAACCGAACTTAAGATTGAGCAGTAACAGCAGTTCATAGATCGCTCCGTACTCAAACATTCCAAGCCTTACCATGTTCCTTTTGTAAGGAGCTATCTGAAGATAACAGCAAAGATAATTGGTGTAGATAAGAGCAAGGATGCCTCCCACTCCGAACTGGACATAAGCAGCCACCTTAAAGATATAAGGATACCAGGGCTGATCAAGACCGCGAAAAGCACAAAGGGGTATGTTGCTGATCAATTGTATGAAAACAACGGCACAAAGAAGTGAAAAGAAATAATCGGATCTGTCGTGCCGGTCATATTTAAACAGATTATATATTAAGAGAATAAAGGTAAATATAGCACATGTATAACTAAGTGTGATTATCGTCTGTGGTGAGACCATTGCTTACCTCCCTGCCTCTAAAATGTATAATGCGGATATCGCAGATCCATGTACTGGGACAAGATCGCTAAATCCGCATACTGAAGCAGGCGGCGGGAGTCGAACCCGTCTCGTCGGCTTGGGAAGCCAAAATTTTACCGATAAACCACGCCTGCAAATTATAGGCATAAGTCTATCACAATCAGCGATTTTTCTCAACAACAAATTTATCAAATTACGGAGAGCAAGAAATGACCATACTGGAAAACTTAATGCAAACATTATACGGTAATTCAAAACAGGCCATGTCCCAGACATCGCGTAACGGGCAACTTCCTTTTAAAGCCATGAATGCCGACGCCGTAGCCAGACTGCTGGAAAGTCTTCTTCCCGGAGAAAGCGCCACTGTAACGGGAAAGGTCATGGACTTAAGGCAAAATCAGGTCATACTGCAACTGACCTCCGGAGAAACCCTGAATGCCCGTACAGAGACCACTCTCCCGCTCTCCATCGGTGATACCGCTGATTTCATTGTTACAGGTAAGGACGGTAAACTGATCACACTGAAGCTGGCCAAGGGGGATGAAAACAGCGAATCGGCCAAAACCCAAAAAACCGTCACCAAGGCTCTCGAAGCGGCGGGTATAGCCTCCACAGAGAGGTCGGAAACAGTGGTACGGGAACTCATGTCCCATTCTCAGCCTCTTAACGAAGCAAACATCAAGAAGTTTATGGCTCTGTCCGCCAAAAACCCCGACATTCCCGTAAGGGAACTGGTTTTAATGGACATAGCAAAGATCCCGATCACCAAAGAAAATATACAGATCTACAGAGATTTCGGTAATTCCGAACCTGTGGCGGAGTTTGCCGCAGCCGTATCAGAGATCTCAGAAAGCATAGAAACTTTGCCGGATCCCAAGCTCGGAGAAGAACTTTCAAATGAATTAAAAAATATATTAAAGGATATGCTGGAGGGAGAGCAGCCGGAATCTTTAACTGAGAATCCCTCTCCTGCTGCTTCCGGAGATCAGGCTGTACAACAGGAAGCAGCCAAAACACCCATTGAGCCTGCCACCAACCCGCCTCAGGAACAACAGGCAGTTGATAAAGCCTCTGCTCCGGAGGTCAAGGTACTTAATGAAGAAATAAAAAAAGAAGGCCCTTCCACGGAAGAAACCGTTGCAGCAAAAAACGGAGAACTGCCGGAAAAAACGCCCGAAAAAGAAGTTGTTCAAAAACCGCTGTCAAAGTCCGCCAATGCAATTCACCGGGCTCTTCATATGCCTCCTAAAGATTTTGCCGATCCGACAAAAATAAAAAAATTATACGAAAAACTGGAAAGCGCTTCCGACAGGCTGAAAAAGCTGGAAGACAGAGTAAATGCCGCACTCAGCGAAAATGCAAAGGAAAGCGCAGCCAAGGCTCAGCCTCAGACTCACGCGGACCGTCTTTCATCCACGCTTAGATTCATGGACTCGGTAAACAATATTTTCCCTTTTGTACAGCTTCCCATTAAGCTCAAGGAAGAAAACGCCAGGGGCGATCTCTATGTCTACGAAAAGAAAAGAGCCTTTAAAGACGGCGATACTGTAAGCGCTCTTCTGCATCTGGATCTGGATAACCTGGGTGAAACAGACATCCTTATAAAGCTTACGGGTAAAAACGCTGTGATCACCATATCCGCGGCCACAGAAGCTTCCCGGGATATCTTTTCCTCCGAGATCCCGGCTCTTACGGAAGCTCTGAACAAAAAGGGATATTCGCTTAATTGCGATGTAAACGTAACAGAAGAAAAAGAAGAAAAGGCTCCCTTACTTACTCGTTTTCTGGAAGCCCATTCTCCTTCTTTAGTCAGCAGATTCTCTTTTGATATGCGGGCCTAATCAGATCCCCGCTATTACAAACTCAAAATGCATGGGTTTATCGCTCTTAACATGGTATTTCTCATGAACGGGAGCTCCCCAGGAGTCATCTCCGCCCACGCCCATCTGAACAAGATTTGCCCTCACTATCGTGTAATGAATATCAGGTAATTCATGAATGTGACGGGCATTTTCTATTTCAAAGGGGGTGAAAGGAAGAACTGATAATTCCATGTTTCCGGACGCCAATAAAAGGCCGTGTCCTCTTTCATCCGTTACTTCAGCCATACGCACTCCGGTACGGTTACCGCATTCCTGAGGCATGAGATAGGGAGTAAAATTCTCCGAAGCCTTAAAGCCATACAGTCCAAGCTTTGCTCCTGCTCTTCTGTCAAGCATACATTCATCAGGTCCTTCACCGTAGTATCTGACATTACCGTAATCCGCAGGTAAGGTAAACATCATTCCGAAGACAGGTATATCCTGCCCGTTGGGTATAGCCGGCAGATCCATGGTTATCCTTACACTTCCGTCATCGCTTACGGTATAGGATGTCTGCAGGAATACATCCTTATGTCCGCCCAAAAGATAGGTAAAGGTCACCCTGTTTCCTTCCGCTTTAAAATCCACAACGGCATTATAACGGCTGGAGAGTTCCCACTGTCCCATGTTAAGTACCATACGGTTACCCATATCGTTATCCGTGGGCGCACGCCAGAAGTTGGGCTTGGGAGCCATATCGAACATTTCCCTGCCGTTCACTCTCATTGAAAGGAAGCCACCCATACGCTTGGAAAAGATATACTCGAAATTCTCACCCTTAAAGGTGTAATTGTAATCGCAATCAATGATCTCAAGCTTTCTTGCAGGCTCTCCTATCCTGTTAAGAAGCATGTCTATTCCGGCCTTTTTGGATCCTATATCCAAAACAGTCTGTCCGAAGGCGATCTCATAACCGCTTTCGGCCCAATCCGTATCTTCTCTTAAAGTGAAGGACACGATAACGCTGTATTCCTTATCTTCCTTAAAGAGATCCGATGAAAGATCAAACAGAGAGATCGTAACCGTCTCTCCCGGAGCGGCCTTTACATCAGCAGCTTCTCTGCACACCTCTTCACCGTTCTTTAAAAGGATCTTTGTGCAGTCAAATTCCCTGAGATCCGTAAAAAGATAGTAGTTCTTTATAACCGCCTTATTATCCTTAAAAGAGATCCCTATGTTTTGATAATGATATTTTACCTCCTGCATCTTGGGACTGTTGGTCCTGTCGGCAAAAACTATGCCATCGCCGCAGAAATTATAATCATTGGGTCTGTCATCAAAGTCACCGCCGTAGCCCATGAAATCTTCACCGTAACGGTTCTGTTTTCTGAAGGCCTGATCGATATAGTCCCAGATAAAGCCACCCTGATAGCGCTCCACCTCATGGGTCATGTCTGTGTATTCATCCATTGCTCCCAGGGAGTTACCCATGGCATGCATATATTCACAGCATATAAAGGGCTTATCCGGATTTTCCTCCAGGAATTTCTTTATGTCCCAAGGCTTGGTGTACATCTGACTTTCCACATCGGAGGTATCATTGTAGGTGCGATCATGACAGATGCCTTCGTAATGGACAAGTCTGGTATCGTCCCTTTCTTTAAACTGTTGGGACATGAGCCATATATTCTTGCCTCCGCAGGACTCGTTACCGCAGGACCAGAAGAGCACACAGGGATGATTCTTGTCTCTTTCCTGCAAAGACTTTGCCCTGTCAAGGCACACATCCTTCCAGGTCTCGGTACTTCCGGGAAGAGTATTTTCATCGGGAATTCCTGTGACGGACCAGGTTCCGTGGGTCTCAAGATTGCATTCATCTATCACATATATACCGTATCTGTCGCAAAGGTCATAAACAAAACTCTGATCCGGATAATGGCAGGTCCTTATGGCATTAATGTTATGACGCTTCATATTTATGATATCAAGTTCCGTATCTTCATAGGAAACGGTACGTCCTGTCTCACAGCTCATCTCATGGCGGTTTACGCCGTTAAAGATGATCCTTTTGCCGTTAAGCATCATGATGCCGTTTACCAGTTCAAAACGTCTGAAGCCCACATTAAGAGTATCGGTCTCGATCTCTTTTCCTTCGCTGTCCTTTAATACAAGGCTAAAGGCATAAAGGTTGGGATCTTCCGCGCTCCAGGGTGCCACATCTTTTATATCGAATTTCGCATAGTTCTTTCCCTTAAAGGCAGGGATCTCTTTTCTTAAAACCTCTCCCTCCGGATCGGTCAAAACTATCTCTGCGTTTAATTTATTCTTCTCCGCAGCATCAACCGTAAATTCAAGGTCAAGGATACCTGTGGTGTTATCTTCTTCGAGACGGCCCTTGGCAAAAATATCAAAAACATTGGTCTTGGGAACGGCATATAAGATCACGTCCCTGAAAAGTCCCGAAAACCTGAAGAAGTCCTGATCCTCCAGCCAGCTGGAAGAAGTAAAACGATAGACCTGAACCGCAATACGGTTGATCTCTCCGAACTTTACCTTATCAGTTATTTCAAAATCATGGGGTGTGAAAGAATCCTCGGAATAACCGACAAAACTGCCGTTTACCCAAAGAGCCATACCGCTTTCCGCACCGCAGAATTTAAGGAAGATCTTCTGCCCCTTTGTTTCTTCATCCGGAACAAATTCCTTCACATAGCTGGCAGTGGGGTTAAAGGTCTTGGGGATCTCTCCGTTTTTAATGTCCTCATGACCGTCCCAGGGATACATATAATTGTTATAGGCCGGATGTCCATATCCCTGCATCTGAATGGATAAGGGCACAGTAACATCATCAAAACCGGATATGTCAAAATCCGGCTTCCAAAAGAATGCGGGTGCCAGTGAAAGATTCTTTGCATAATGCATCTTCCATATTCCGTTCAGGCATTTACTGTATCCGTTCCTTAAGTGATCCGAATGGGCCTCTGCTCTGTTCACATTGAAAACCGTAGGGTCAGACAGCCAATCATAGTTCATTTCCATGATCCAAACCTCCTTAGTATCTCTTCATCTTTATCTCTTCCCGTATGTACGGGAAATTTTTAAGGTATTATGTATTTTATATCTCCCTCGTTATCAAGTTCACGGCCGTAAATGTAGCTTTCGGCGGTTCTAAGCATGATATCCGCACAGCTCAGGGAATCGGAATAGCAGTATAAAGTATTGTACTTTGCCGACATTTTCCCTTCGGGATAGGTAAGATAAGGGAAGATCACAGTACCGTCTTCATAATTATAATATCGTATCTTATCCTCACCGTAAAGCATATAATCCCTGTACACCACATGGCTTCTTCTTCCGTTGTAGGTATAAATACCGTAGGCTGTAAGCCCCAGCTTGTCTTCGGTAGGCATCATAAGAGCATATTTATACTCTTCGCCACTGTCATCCAGACAACGGGAATAGCCGTCATAGGAGCTGATGGAGCCATGGGTATAGCCGGCCTCGATCATAGTTTCAGCTATATAGTCGATCACGAAGGCATTTTTCATCCAGCCGAGGTCGATAAAACGTATGCCGCCATAATTTTGGGCAAATGAAGCATAGTCTTTCGAAACATACAGCATTACCCTGTTATCGCCAAGGAAACGCAGTTCAATGTCTTTACCTGACGAAACAAAGCCGATGATCTTATCAAAATACTCTCTTTGCGCTTCGCTTCTTTCAGGATCAAACTCTTTTGCCTCCTCATCACTATCCGATAGGCAAAGGCCCTCGTATTCATAATAAAGAGGTCCCAGATAAATGTATAACGCATTGTTGTCCACACATCTTTTAAGAGCGTCGTACAGAGTTTTCGATACTTCTGCCTCCGTATTGGGAGCATTATTTATTGTCCATATATTATTGACTTCTTCCGATCGGGTATTGGATGAAAACATGGAAAAAGCATCAACACATGCCTTGCTGTAAAGAACTTCCACCGAAGATTTAACTTTCCTGTTTTCGGTATAGTAAACAAATGTAAGATCACCGGAAACATTATAGTCATCCATTACACAATTAATAAAATGCCAGCCTGCATCTCCTTTTATCAGGGAATGTATCCCAAAACCAAAAGCAGTGGCTGCGATGACTATCATCGCAACCACAGCAATTATACGCAACTTAACATTGCTTTCATTTAATTCGATCTTTTTAACAGGCTTTATAAATACTTTTTTGTCTCTTACGGTTCTGTTCATTAATTACTCCTTCAGTACCATTGTAAGATCCTACACAGCATTATCAAACTGCAGCTCAGATCATTGCCAGGATCAGCATTATGCCGTAAAGGCCGACAATAACGGCTCTGGTAATAAGGCCCACCCAGGCACCTCTCTTACAAGCCTTGTAATTCTTAATGTAATTATGCTTTTTGAAGATATGTGCCGCTATAAAACCAATGATCATTAATATAAAGGACAGGAACGTAAACCAGCCTGAACCTGAATCGTGAAGAGGAGGAAGAGTGATCTCATCCTCTTTGATGATCTCCACATCTTCCGGTCTGATACCGCTGTTGTCATTGACATCGGCGATGGTGACCGTCTTAATGGGCTCATTCTTTTCACGTTTTGCCTTATATTCCTCGATCTCCTTCTTATTTCCGTAAACGAAATGGTTATGTCCGATATCCACCAGCTCAGGCTTATCCACTGAATAATCATGAATGGAAGGATCATAAATGTAAAGGATCTTGTTCTTCTCAAGTATAGGATCGGGAATAGGAATAGCCGATATAAGGGAATGTGTGTAAGGATGCATGGGGAAGTTGAAAAGCTCCTCCGCATCGGCGATCTCAACGATCCTTCCCTTGTAAATAACACCGATCCTGTCGGAAATGAAACGAACGATGGAAAGGTCATGAGCAATGAAAAGATAGGTAATGTTCTTTTCACGCTGGAATTTCTTTAAAAGGTTCAAAACCTGAGCACGAATGGAAACATCAAGTGCGGAAATAGGTTCATCCGCAACTACGAGTTCAGGTTCCATTACCATTGCTCTGGCAAGTCCTATTCTCTGTCTCTGTCCGCCGGAGAACTCATGAGGGTAACGGGTAAGATGCTCGGGAAGAAGACCTACTTCTTCGATCATCTGCTCTACCTTATGAACTCTGTCAGCTTCATTTTCAAAAAGATGAAAGTTGTAAAGTCCTTCCGAAACGATGTAATCCACCGTAGCTCTTTCATTAAGGGAAGCTGCGGGATCCTGGAATACCATCTGTATGTTTCTGATAACTTCTCTGTCAAGTGAACGTGGGATCTTTCCTGAGATCCTGACACCCTTGTAGTCGATCTCGCCGCCTGCAAGAGGGTTAACCCTGATAACCGCACGTCCTACTGTGGTTTTTCCTGATCCTGATTCACCAACAAGGGAAAAAGTCTCTCCCTTATATATATCAAAGCTGGCATCGGTAACAGCCTTAACGGCCTTATCACCTTTACCGAAAGTAATATCAACATTTTTGAGAGATAAAAGGATCTCTCTGCCGTTTTTATCTAAGGGACCGTGTTCCGGCAAATGTTCAACACGTATCTCTTTTTCTTTATTTGCCATGTGGTTCCCCTCTCTAAATATTGAAAGCCCTGATAAGCTTTTCATGTATATCTTCTATAATGTCGGGCTTTTTAACCTCGGGCGCATTGGGCTCAAGAAGCCATGTCTTTGCATAATGTGTGTCGGTAACCTTAAAGAACGGAGGCTCCAGCAAGGTATCTATCTTCATGCAATATGGATTTCTGGGAGCAAATGCATCACCGATGATCTTATTGTAAAGTGAAGGCGGTGTACCTGTAATAGAATAAAGCTTGGTATTCTTCTGTGCCAGCTGAGGCAGAGAAGAAAGAAGTGCCCAGGTGTATGGATGGCGTGGATCGTAAAAGACCTCATCCACATTACCCAGTTCAACGATCTGACCTGCATAAAGTACGGCCACTCTGTCCGCTACATTTGCCACAACTCCAAGGTCATGGGTAATGAATACGATGGTATAACCGAATTCCTTCTGAAGATCCTTGATGAGTTTAAGTATCTGTGCCTGAATGGTAACGTCCAGAGCAGTTGTAGGCTCATCACAGATAAGGATCTTGGGCTGACAGGAAAGTGCGATGGCAATAACTATTCTCTGTCTCATACCACCGGAATATTGGAAGGGATAATCGTCAAAACGGTTTTCCGCATTGGGAATACCAACCTTCTTCATAAGTTCGATAGCTTTGAGTCTTGCTTCTGCTTCGCTGACTTCCTGATGCTTCATGATGATGGAAGTTATCTGCTTACCGATGGTGATGATAGGGTTCAGGGAGGTCATAGGATCCTGGAATACAGTAGCGATCTTCTTACCTCTGATCTGACACCAGTCTTTATAGTACTTGATACTTGCAAGGTTCAGAATGCAAACGCCGTGAAGATGATCCGGAGTCTCATCGATATAACGTACTCTGAAGGCTACCTGATCGAAAAGGTCGTTTCTGGTAGTTTCATCATTGATATCCTCTCCGTTGATCATAGCCTTAGTAAAGACCAGCATAAGCTTTCTGATCAGTTTCATTCTCTTAAAATAGTCATATCTTCCCACAGAAAGATAGATCTCTTTTGCAAGGATCTCATTTCTCTTTTTGGTTGCCTCGGAAATCTCACCTTTGATCTCTTCGGCATAAACAGCCTGAAGTTTTCTGATCTCGTCGTCATATTCCTTCTCTTCCGGAAGGTCCTTAACAGACACCTTGATCATCTTTTTGGCATACTCTTTTAAGAAGGTCTGCTTTTCCTTCTCCATTTTTACGATCTCGGAAACACGTTCATTGATCTCTGCGATCCTGCCCTTGTCCTTCTTACGATCAAGGATCTGCTTCTCGTTTTCAAGATCCACTTTTTCATCATTAAGCGCTTTAAGTTCAATGTTAACGCGTTCAAGATCGTCATCATTTCCCACAAGTGCTTCTTCTTTTTTCTTCTCGATGATGTTGATCTGCTTCTTTGTATTACCGCCCAACTCAAACTTAGACAACTTGTCAAGCTTATCTTTTAAGGAACGGATCTTTCTGACTGCAACACCATCCAGCTTTACTCTGGTGTCTGCCAGCTCTTCATCATTAAAGATTATCTTTCCGTTATCAATGAAACCGTTGCTGTCAAGCATTCCCGCAAAGGTCTTTGTGAAAACCGATTTACCGGATCCGGACTCACCTACGATGGCAATGGACTCACCCTCATAGATGTCAAGGGAAATGCCGCGGATGGCAGTAAGGATCCTTCCGCGCACTTTAAATTTGACATCCAGGTCTTCAATTGATAACAATGTTTTCTTATTTGCCATTTTGTGCCTCTTTTTACATGTGTGTTCTGGGATCGGATGCATCGCCGAGGTTCTGACCCGCTACATAAAGTACAACCGAAATGATGGCTGCTACGAATACGGGAGACCAGAATTCCCAGCCCCAACCCTTAACCATCATTGCGTTTTCTGCTTCATAAAGGAGACGGCCCAGGGTGATATCCTTAATACCGAGTCCGATGATACTGATAAAGATCTCGGCATTGATATATGAAGGGATCTCGGAAGCAAGTAACGTAACAATGTAGGATGTCATGAAGGGAAGTATATTCTTCATTGTGATCTTAAAGGTAGATGTTCCGAGACATTTGGATGCAAGATTGTATTCTCTGTCGCGGATGATGACTACCTGAGTCCTTATAGCATAGGCTACAAAGATCCAGTTTGTGATGGTAAGAGCAAAAACCAGGGTCCAGAAATTTGCCTTCAGGATCATGACCATAACGGCGAGGAAAAGGGTTCCGGGAATGTTTCCGACAATGTTCATCACTTCGTTCATGACAGCATCGACTTTTTTGGAGAAGCCCCAGATGGCACCGACTATTACGCCGACAGACATGTTGATGCCTGCGCACACAAGAGCCAGAGATATGGATACTCTTGAACCAAACCAGATGGCATCGAAGGTGGGTTCTCCGGATTTGCCGGCACCAAACAGCCAGTGGATGGAGAATCCAAATCTTTCAAATGCCGCGGTAGGTGTCAGGTGCTTAGAGGTGGGATCCAGAACGTTGGCATATTGATCGAAATCAAAAATAGCCGGATAAACATAGGCCATAAGAATAACAAAGCCCAAAAGTGAAAGTATAAATACGTTCAACCGGTTGTTAAAGAACACTCTGAAAACAGAGCGCCAATAGGAATAACGGGGAGCCGTGATCTTCTCGGACTCCAATTCGTTACGATCAACCATCGAAAACAATTCTTCATTGGAAAGGCCGGTGGCTGATAAATTGTATTCTGTATTCTTTTTCATGTCATCACCTTGCCTTTGAAGAGAATGAAATTCTGGGATCTACAACTGCCATTAAAATATCGCCGAGGATCAGGGATAAAACCGAGATCACAGCATAGAACAGTGCGACACCTATGATAACTCCGTTGTCGTAAACACCGATGGCCTTGATCATGAGGTTACCCATGCCGGGAACTACAAAAACCTTTTCTGTATAAAATGCACCGGCCATAGCCCCCAGAATGGTACCCGGAATTCCGTGAACGATAGGAATAATGGCGTTTTTCATAATATGCTTGGAGAAGATCTCCCTTTCGGTAAGTCCTCCCGATCTGGCAAACTTAACATAATCGGAGCTTGTCTGGTCGATCATGAACCTTCTCATCCATTTCATTCTCACGCCGATAGCGGGAAGTGAAAGTGCTACGATGGGAAGAACATACATGAGCCAGCTGCCCTGATCCATGAGGAAGGTGGTGGGAAGTCCCAGCTTTCCGCCAAGACCCTTGACCATGAAGATAAGCGCAAGGGAAGGAACAGCAATAACAAAGATGATGTAAACCGTTCCAAGCTTATCCCAGAACTTATCCTTTTTACGTGCCATAAGTATTCCCAAAGGAATACCTACAAAATAGGCAATAAGTGAAGCGATGATACCGATAACGAATGAGAAGCCCATTTTGGACATATTGTTCTTATAGGTGATCACATTTGTATAGTCATCAACAAAATAAGAAGTAGAATACATGGTTTTGCTGATCTCTAAAGATCCGGCAACATAGGTAGCGGAGTGGAGGTCATCCGCACTGTATTCAACTATTCCCGAAGGGTAGGTAACGTTTTTCTTTACAAATGATCCTTGGGATTGAGTCATTGTAATGAAAACATCTATTCCCTGATTTACACTGTAGGACTTACCGAGATTAATGGTAAAGAGGTTCTGATGTACAAAAGGGAAACGTGAATCAATATAAAGCAGATACTTGTGAGTAGTGCCGTTAGCCATAATGGCGGGTGCTATCTTTCCGTTGTATACGGGATCGCGAAGAATGAATTTAATGCCTCTTTCGCCTATATCCTCTTTTACGTCATGTATATTGTCAACTTCAAACAAGTCGCCAAAATAGCCGAGCATACGCTTGATAAGAGGAATATCTCTATACGCAAAAAGCTGCTGTTGACCGCCGTTTTGAACCTTGTTCTTCCCCTGCATCACAGCATCCATTCTTATCACCGTATAGCCCTTGTCCTCATAGTACTCGGTGAATCTGGCCACATATTCGGCTACTTCCGCACTGTCGTTGGAAGCTTTCCTTCCGAAGGGAGCAACAGTCTCACGCTTCTCCTCTGTAAGAGAGCCCTCATCAACAAGCATGGTAAGCCATTCTGTATATGTCACATAATCAAGATAACCGTATTCCTCCCATTTCTGATACTTATAGGTGGTCTTCTGGTTATTTGACTTGTGAGAGTAAACGGAATCTCCCGAAAAGATCTGGTTGCGGTCCATAAGGTTATATACAAGAAGCATTACAATTCCTATAACCACAATGATAGAGGCGATTCCACGTAATATTCGATTTAACAGATATTTTGTCATGATTGTCCACTCATAAAAATACACAAGGGGACAGGCGATGAATGCCCATCTCCTTGTGCGTAAAATTCTATATATTTATTGCTCAGTAAATTTTAGAAAATACCGATGCACTTTACCATGTATCCTGCGAAATCAGGAAGGAAAGTATCAAGGTAGGTCTGAGGATCACCGTAGTCAGGTCCCCAACCGGAAACATCGTAAATATCATAGTTAGCTTCGTAACCGTAATCTGTGTAGTATCCGGAGTAATACCAGTTAGCTGTTGTCTGGGTATCGATAATGTTAACGATTACCTTGCCCTGAAGTGCTGCTTCGATGGACTGCTTAACAACGTTAGCCATTGCTGCTCTTGTTGTGCTTGCGAGATAGCAAGGATAGTCGATATAGATAGGCTTGCTGGTGCTGATCTCAATACCCTGATTCTTGAGCTGCTCGATAGCCTTCTCAAGTTCAGCTACAGCGCCTGCAGGATTGAACCATCCGTCATATCCGTCGCCTGCACCGTTGCCGCCGTCAGCCTGAGGATTGTAAACCTGGATAGCAAACTTATCCGCATCGATCTGAGCCTGCATGATCTCACCGTAGTATGTACCCTTCTTGAAGGTGGTCTTCTTACCGTTGATACCGATAACAACGTCTTCTTCAAGAGATACGAAGTTATAAGGTGTGTAGGAGTTTCTTAAGGAGTTGTTCTTAAGTTCCTCACCAACAGACTGTGCATTATAAGAAGCACGATCCAGAGACATGGAAAGAGCTGCTCTGAAGTGATTGTTAAGCATAGCCTGCTTGGTTCTGTTCTGCTCTGCCTCGTTCTTGGGAGAAACAACAGCAGTATCGTCGTTGATGTTTGCGAATACTGCTCTGTTAAGGTTGAAGAATGCCATGTAAGAAGTAGCATCTGTATCAGATACATATGCATTCTTATCAAATGTTCCGTCATTCTTTGCAAGCTTAAGAGCTTCGCTGTTAAGACCGCAGCCGTCGATAACGCCGCTCATGCAGTCGTTGTAAGCCTTTGTTGCATCGGAACCGTCATTGTAAAGCCAGGTGATGGTCTTTACATTTACAGCCTTGGGATTCCAATAGCTGGGGTTAGCCGAGAAAACGATAGTGTTTTCAGCTGTAGCATTTGATACAAGGTAAGGACCACAGTAAGCAATGTTGTCCTTTGTCTGGCCATATTTGTAATCAGGAGCGCCTGCATCGTAAGCTGTACCGAACTTTCCGCCCTGAGATTCAAAGTAAGCTCTGTTCAAAGGAGCGAAGATGTTATAGCCGAGCATTGTCATGAAATATGCGCAGGGAGCTTCAAGTGTGTACTCAAGTGTGTAGTTGTCAACAGCCTTAACACCAACCTTGGAAAAGTCTGTAACAGTGCCTTCCACATATTCGTTAACGCCCTTGATGATACCCTGAACAAGGTACTCAAGACCGCCGCCTGCATCAAGCATGTGCTGCATAGCTGCTACGAAGTCGTCAGCTGTAACTTCACCGATCTCACGTCCCTGAGAGTCAACCCACTTAGCGCCCTTACGGAGCTTGAAGGTGTAGGTAAGACCGTCGTCGGAAACAGTGTGGCTCTCAGCAAGTGCGGGCTGAAGAACGTTCTCGTTGTCATATTCATAAAGACCGTCGAAGGTGTTTACGATAGCTTCCGAGTCAGCTGCTCTGGATGTAGCAAGTGCATCCCAGATCTGAGGATCTGAGTTGTATGTCATTGTATAAGTATCCTTAAAGGTGTAACCCTTCTTCTGGAGATAAGCCTTAGCCTTCTCTGTATACTTACCTGTTCCTCTGTTCTCGAACCAGAGAGCCTTAACGGCTGCTCTGTCTTCTGCTGTAAGGATCTTGTCGCAGACTACAATAGAATGAAATCTGTCGGAATCGTTACCCCAGAGAACATAGTCACCGGTACGGGGAACCACTCTTGTAACAGCGTAGTTACCGCCTCTTGTTGTGGTGGGAAGCATTACTGCAGACTCCATAAGCTTTGCCTCAGCAACAGCCATAAGAGCATATCTTGCAGAAATGTTTTCAGCTTCAAGTGCCTCGTCATAGAGCTTCTTGAAATCACCAAGGATCTTGTCGTAGATCTTAGCGGATGCTGCATCGTGATCAAGGCCGTCAATTTCGCTGAGAAGAACGCCATCAAATGCTGTAGCGCTGTACTCAGGAGCCTTTTCTGTAGTTCCGCCGACTTCAACTTTTTTCTTACCGCAAGCGCCCAGAGAAGCAACCATTGCTACTGTGAGAACTGCGCAGAAGAGTCTTTTTGAAACTTTCTTCATGTCAATTTTTTCCTCCTATTTTCGGATTGCCTTCACAACCCGTAATTCCCGAATGCCTTCAAACATGTCCTTCCAATTTTATTTATCCCAATAAAAACATGTCCTAAAACGTTTCAGGTTGCACTATTATAATTTAAAGTGACATATTTGTAAATGGGAAAAATAAAATTTATCCAAAAAAAATCCTTTGTTTATGCGCTTTTGTCACGCATTATCAGTTTAATACAGTATAAATTTGAAGTAGCGCCGTCAATAAATGATATCAGCCCATCTTATAAATCTTGAGCTTTTGTTCAGTTCGTGCTAAAATAATTGAACCCGGTCTGATCCGATCTTAGGATCGGCTATTCGAGGCCTATATAAATAAGGAAAACGACGCATCCGAAAAATTAATCTTTCTCGGGCTGTGTTTTGGAGGAAACATATGACAAACGAAATGATATGGGAACTCATAGGTTATCTCGGCTCACTGCTGGTAGTTGTATCCCTTTTGATGAGTTCGGTAATAAAACTCAGGATCATAAACACTGCAGGTTCTCTGATCTTCTGCATATATGCCCTGGTGATCCGCTCCTACCCCACCGCTGTAATGAATGCCGCGCTTGTAGCCATAAACATATGGTTTTTGATAAAGCTTATAAATAAGGAAAGATCTTTTACCCTTTTGGAAGTTTCGGTTGACGATGCAACAGCCGTTCATTTTCTTGATCGTTACAAAACGGATATGGACAGATACTTTCCGGATCGGGAGGGTCGAAAAGCAGAGGTCAATAAGGTCTTCCTGGCCCTTCATGATGATATCCTGGCCGGGATCACTCTTGGGAAAAGCAGCGGAAGGGATTTTCTGTTACTCACGGATTACTCCACTCCCCAATACAGAGACTGTAAACTTGGTTCCTTTGTATATGAAAAACTGCATGAACTGGGTTACGAAAAGCTATGCTATGACGGAAGTAATGAGATCCACATTGACTACCTCAAAAAAATGGGATTTAAAGAAGAAAACGGAATGCTGGTAAAATAAATAAAAGACCTTGTCATCAAGGTCTTTTTTGTCTGCAGTGTGATTAAATGTCACAGTTTTCCTCTTCCAATGCCGCTATACTGTAGTCCGCATGCTTTATCATGTACAATGCCATACCCATGATGATCAAAAGAACTGTGACACCGGAGATCGATGTAACGATCTTTCTTGCCAGTTCATTTTCGGTCTCGCCTATTGCCGCAAAAAGAGCAGTTTCAAGCGAGAGCAGTGAAACAAACGCCGCCACAAGGCTGATGGCTTTGGCTGCCGAGAGCACAGGGCTGTTATATCTTTTGTAACGTATAACATTGGTAACAGCCGCCCCCGTAAAGAAGACGGTCATCATTGTCAATCCCACTGTATAAGTCATGCTGTAGGAAAAGCCTTCATCATCTATAACGATAAGAAAAACTATCACTGCCAGCAAAACATTCATAGGTATAAGTAAAATACCGCATAGCCTGTATCTTTTAAATTCAGTGATGGCATCTCTTGCCTCTTTTGTGGAAACCTCACAATTCAGCACGAGAAAACGGATCAACCCAAGGAAAAAATAGTATCCGGCCAGCGAATAAAACCAAACGGAATTATAAGTTATGCCGGATGCCAACTGGATCAATGCCATCAGAAAATTTATAAGAATAGAAGGATACAGGCCTATTTCGGTGCGCAAATGCTCATCTCCCGAAATACGGCCGGCTGTTTTAAAGATAAACCTTCTTATATGCTTCATTCTATCCTAAAATTCTCTTTCTCCTGTTTTCGGCTGTAATATCCACAACAATACCAAGGCTAAGACCAAGAGCCGCAAACACACCTACAGAAACATAGGGGCTGACACTCTTGACAAAAATGCCTGCCAGGATACCTGCTATCACAAAACCGGCAAAGATAAACGGGGAAAGAAAAAATCTGTTTTTAATGATCTTATATCTGGGTCCGTCCTGACCGTTTGCATACATTGTGAACCCGTTGTATTCAAGCACCTTCTGAGAAGGTTTGTTTCCGGGTGCTGTTTCTGCCCCCACACTGATGACATCTTTCTGTTTAAAGGCCCACTTTACCAGTGCGCCCAATGCTTCTGTCATATATCCCTGCCTCTGAAGACTGGGCAGGATACTAAAGCCTATCTCTACCATGCCCTTATTCTGAGGGCCTTTAAAGGCTGCATCACCTATAGCTTTTTTATTTTCCTGAAGAATTATCTTCCAAGGGACAAACCAAAGGAAATCCTCAGGTTCCTCCTCACATTTTTGAAGCATATCCGAATAAGCTTTTTTTGCGTTTTCATCCTTCTCTTCCCTGATCTGAATCTCCAATTCCTCTTCTGTCATGGGAATAATGAATAACCTCTCTGTTTTTAAACAAATTGATTTCTTAGCCATATTTTCTCCGTTTTCCCTAATCATATAGTATGCGAAATAAGAATCATTTGTCAGATTTGACTCCCCAAGGCCCGAAAAGCCTTACCCCAAATTGTGATCTATTTTATTATAACAAATTTATTAAATAATTGCTACAAAAACTTAAAAATATACCACCCTAATTATTTTGGATTTACTATTGTCTCCATTGCAGTCATATAGGGTCTCATGCCCACTTTTTCATAGAAAGCGCGTGCTCCCGGATTACAATCCCAGACATGAAGTGTCATGGAATAACATCCCCTATCTTTGGCAAAATCCTTTACATACTCGTAAAGAGCTGTCCCGGCGCCGCTTTTCCTGATCTTTTCATCCACGCAGAGATCGTCGATATAAAGGTCTGTCCTGGGCACTTCACTCCTTCCTTTTTTGGCATATACCATCTCGGCCATGCAGTAACCTATAAGGTAATCGTCCTTAGTGCATACAAATACCGGACGATCCTCATCTTTAAGAATCTTTTTAAGGTCCTTTTCCTCATATTTTCTTTTGCCGTCGGTAAAAAGATCCGGTCTTCCCACCGCATGCACATGATTTACCTGTATGAGCAGTTCGAGTATCCTTGGAATATCCTTTGCTTCAGCTCTTCTTACTTTCATCTTATCATCCATATCATGCATCCTTAAGAAAGGCTTTCAGCCCTTCCAGTACCTCCTCCGCATCCCTTCTTCCCAGCATATAGGTTTCATTTATCCTTTTGGGATCATGCTCTATCCTTCCGGCGGATGGGAGCTCACTGGGTCTTATTACAAAGGCCTTCCCCTCCTGTTCAAGTCTTTTTACCACTTCCAGTTCCCTGTTGTAATCCTCATGTCTGTGGGCAAGAGTGTTAAGAAATTCCGGATAGTGCCTGTATCTTATCTTCTCAAGGGGATAAAGGGCCTCCGGCTTCTTTTGATAGCCTTCCGGTCTGGTAAGTATCACTATGTTTTTCTCAAAACCAAGATCCATGGCCGCCTCCACAGGGATCGAATCCGCAATGCCCCCGTCAAGATACTTCTTCCCGTCTATGATCACGGTGTTGGATACCATGGGCATGGAAGCGGAGGCTCTCACCCATTCCATGTCAGCCCGATCCATCTTTTCAAGCTTTTGATAAACTGCCTTTCCTGTCTCTACACTTGTTGCCACAATATAGAATTCTTTACTGTTCTCTCTGAAAGTTTTAAAATCAAAGGGGTCCAGTTTTTCGGGCAGTTCATGGTAGCAGAACTCATATCCGTATATATCACCGGTCTTAAAAAGGGATCTGAAAGAACAATATCTCGGATCCTTAGCGTAGGTAACATTATAACGGATAGTACGTCCTATCTGCCCTGATATATAATTACAGCCGAAACACGCGCCGGCTGAAACTCCCATCAGCATATCGGTATTTATATCATTTTTCATTAAAACATCCAAAACACCGGCGGTATAAATGCCCCGCATGGCACCGCCTTCGCACACCATACCCGTTTTTCCCATAGTTCCTCCAATATTGTTCTGCAGTACTGTTTTAAATTTCACCGAAAAACAATGTTACCATTCTGCAATTATTATTTCAAGCCTTTAGCAAAGAAAAAGCAACCGGATCACTCCGATTGCCTGTCATAGTCTTCCAAAAAATCATGGACAACACCGTTCTGCTTATAAGCGATGACCGTGCTCAGATTTACGTTGGTCACGCTGTTAAAGATATTGCTTTCCACATATTGATTGGTTTTCTTCATTTCTCTTATCAGCTTTTTAACTTCCAGACGACTGGACTCGGTCTGGCCGTCGGAGTCGCAGGAGGAGCAGGTATCGGTAAACTTGCAGGCGCATTGGATAAAATGAAGTCCGTTATAATCCCTCCAGGCCTTTATGTCATCTTCTCTCACCAGATACAGAGGGCGAATGAGTTCCATTCCCTCAAAATTAGTGGAATGAAGCTTGGGCATCATGGTCTGGACCTGAGCTCCATAAAGCATCCCCATGAGGATGGTCTCTATAACGTCATCATAATGATGCCCCAGGGCGATCTTGTTACATCCCATTTCTCTGGCCTTACTGTAAAGATGTCCTCTTCTCATTCTTGCGCAGAGATAACAGGGGGATTTTTCCACATTAAAGACGGAATCAAAAATGTCGGACTCATAGTAAACTGCCGGGATTCCCAGTCTCTCCGCATTTTTTTCGATAAGCTTCCTGTTTTCCGGACTGTAGCCCGGATCCATGATCAGAAATTTTATATCAAATTCAAACTTATTGTGCCTTTTAAGTTCCTGAAAGCACTTTGCCATAAGCATTGAGTCTTTGCCGCCGGAAATACAGATGCAGATACTGTCTCCGGGCTTCACAAGTTCATACTCCTTTATGGCTTTTGTAAACTTACAGAATATGCTCTTATGAAATCTCTTTCTGATACTCTCTTCTATTTCCTTTGCGGAAGGCTTGGGTTCTTCCCCTTCTTCCTCATCGATCTCACTCATGAGCCAGCCCATGTAGCCTTCTTCAAGAGATTCCGCCTCTATTCCCTCAGCCGCCAGTTCCTCCGCGGCTATGGCACTTGCTTCTCCTCTCTTACAATAAACCAGCACCTTTTTATTTATAAGGTCCGGAATCTTATCTTTAAGGTCTGCAAGAGGGATGTTCACACTTCCCGGGATATTGCCGTAATTAAAGGCTGTATTATCCCTCACATCCACAATGTAATATTCGTTTTTATTTATCTTTTTAAAATCTCTGATATTCATAGTGCGGATTATAGCGCGGTTTATTGTTACGGTCAAGACTACCTTGTTGCCTCTCCTCTCCCGAAAGCAAAAAAGATCCGCAGTCTCTGACTGCGGATCCGGAAAGATCAATAGATCACTGCTTCTTACCCTGATTTGCAACTGCTTCCATCTTAGCCTTTAATGCTTCCTGGTCGCCAAGGTAATAGTGCTTGATAACCTTGAAGTTATCATCAAACTCATATACAAGAGGAGTTCCTGTAGGGATGTTTACGCCGATGATCTCATCATCGCTCATGTTGTCAAAATACTTAACAAGTGCTCTTAAAGAGTTTCCGTGAGCAGCGATGATAACTCTCTTTCCTGCTTCCATGTCCTTCTTGATCACATCATTGAAGAAAGGAACTGCTCTCTCAATAGTGGTCTCAAGGCTCTCGTTGTCAGGAATAAGAGCTCTGTCAACGTCTCTGTACATAGGATTCTTCTTTGCGGAACGCTCATCGTTCTCATCAAGTACAGGGGGCTTGATGTTGAAAGATCTTCTCCAGATCTTAACCTGATCCTCACCGTACTTCTCAGCTGTCTCGGACTTGTTAAGTCCCTGAAGTGCTCCGTAGTGACGCTCGTTCAGCTTCCATGACTTAACAACGGGAAGCCAGTTACGATCCATCTCGTCCAGAATGTGGTTTAATGTATGAATAGCTCTCTTAAGATAGGAAGTGTAGCAGATATCGAAATCATAGCCCTCAGCCTTTAAGAGTCTGCCGGCAGCCTTAGCTTCCTCATGTCCTTTTTCACTGAGATCAACATCCATCCAGCCGGTAAAAAGGTTCAGCTTATTCCATTCGCTTTCACCGTGTCTGACCAAAACCAATTTCATCATTTGTAATTGCTCCTTTCGAGTTTTACTTTATACTGCCGCACAGACCGAACTGTCCCTGCGACTACCGAGAATAAAGTATAACACAGACGCGGAAAAACACAACAAAAAATTTGATAACAATTTATCAATTATTTTCTTTTGTAAGTTTTGTTATAAACAAAGATCATCAGGCATATGCACAGGCAAAAGCAGCCCAGTACATAAAGGATCATCCGGTTAATGTCCAGCTCCTGTCCGAACATTGACGCTTTAAAGGAAAACAGATCCTTTATCGTTCCCACGAACATGCCCTTGTCAAGTCCTCCGATCTGTCTGTCCATCTTATCCAGCACATCGTTTAAAAGTGCATTTCTTATAAGCGTGGTAACATGAGATCCGGGGAAGAGGTTGCAGAGAGTACGTATGCTTTCCGAGAACTGGGAAACAGGTATGTAGGCCCCTATTACAAAGCCCGCTGCTGCGGAAAGAATACCGAAAAAGGCTCCCAGGGATGAGGAATTCTTAAAGAGCAATACGATAACCATGAAAAATGCTGTTCCCGAAAGTGAACCCAGGACCACTGTTCCATAGGCTGCCATCAGACTCTTTCCGGTAATGTAAAGACCGCCGGAGGCTTTTAAGATGAATAATCCCGCAGTAAGAATAATGCCCGTCATTATCACAGATGATACAGCCGAAGCAAGAAAATAGGACAATACGATCTGCCATCTCTTAACAGGAGTTGCGGATATATCATAGTCCACCTTTTTCTCTCTGTCCCTTACCACTGTGGTCAGGCAGTAAAAAGGCACGGTGATCATGGCAGACCCCAACACGCCCACCAGCATTACAAGATTGGCATAGGCACTGATGTCATTGTCCGTTATCAGACTTTTAAGCCCCGGATTTGCATTCACCACCGAGTCAAGAGCATCTGTATACGTTCCCTTTATAAACAACAGATAGAGGCCGAAGACTATGATGGAGGTCATCATTGAAAACAGCACAGACTGTTTGTTTTTAAAAAATATAAAAAGGTTTCTTTTTGTTAATCCCATAAATTTTATCATTTTTCTTCCATCGTCCTTCCTGTGAGATTTAAGAACACATCATCCATGCTCCCTTTTATGACTTCATAATCTTTTATCTCATCCTTATGTTCGTATAAAAAGCCGGTAATATTATCTTTGAACTTAATATTGTAATGGTCCGAGTCATATGTATACTCCATGCCGTTAAGTATCTTGTCCGATACGGGACTTTCTTTTGTATACCATACAAGTCTGGAACTCGCATATCTGCTCTTAAGATTTGAAGGTGTGTCCTGTACCAGAAGCTTTCCCTTGTCTATTATCACCACACTGTCCGCATCCTTCGTTTCTTCCATATAGTGAGTGGTAAGAAAGATGGTCATTTTCTTTTCCCGCCTTAAATAATCTATATGATCCCAGACTATTTTTCTGGATTTGGGATCAAGCCCGGTGGTGGGTTCGTCCAGGAAAAGGATCCTCGGTTTATTTAAAAGAGCTCTTATTATATCCACTCTTCTTCTCTGTCCTCCCGAAAGCTGTCCGTATCTTCTGTTCATGATCTCATCAAGCTCGAACTTATCCTTAAAAGGCGCCAGCCTCTTTTTGATCTCTGCTTTATCCAGCCCGTAATAAGCGCCTCTGGTAAAAAGGTTTTCCTTTACCGTCAGATCCTCATCCAGTACCGAGCCCTGAAAAACTATGCCTATGCTGCTTCTGATCTCATCATCATCCTTTCCCAGAACATGATCGAAAATCCTTACCTCTCCGGAAGTTTTTTCCAGGATAGTACTTAAGATATTTATGGTAGTGGATTTTCCCGCTCCGTTTTCTCCGAGATAGGCAAAGAGTTCACCTTCTTTTACCTCAAAGGAAAGATCGTTCACCGCTTTTACGTTTTTGTAATTTTTTGTAAGTCCTTTAACTGTTATGGCGTTCATTTTCTGTTCCCTTCTTATCTGCTGTTTTTTCCGCCCCCTTTTGGGGTCTTTTTTGTTGACACGCTCATGTTAACACAGTTTCAAAATAAAAAAAGTGCCCCTCCACCGAGTTGCACTTTTTGATGACTGAGTTGCATATTAAGACATCTACCGACATTATTCCTTATCTCTGATCTCATTAAGAGCATCGTTGATCTTCTTGTCGTCCTCTTTGTACAGCCACCAGCTCCCAAGCCATACAAAGAAATATATTAAAATATACATTACAGAGACCACCACCCAGCTTCCAAGATCCTCATACCATCCGAAGATATAACCGCTGATACTGACTATGCCCCACAGACTTAATATATGAAGCAGGATACGGACTCTTATAACTGTTTTTTTAAGATTCTCATAACCTGTGATAAGTACTGAAGGGAGGGAACACAAAAATCCCGTCAGCAGTATGGAAAAGGGAATGTACCATGGCCATTCTATAACCGCATCATTTCCTAAGGCCGCATCAAAAGCCGCCTGTATGCCTATTCCAAACAAAATTGCAGTGGATATCATGAGGGTCTGGCTGAAAACAAGTTTTAATTTATTCATATCACAACCCCAGCTTTCTTTTTAGATCTTTAACATAGCTTCTGGAGATGATTATCTCCTCTCCGTTAAGAAGCTCCGCTATCATGCGCCCGTTCATCTCCGAACGGACACTTTTGATTTTTCTGATATTTACGATAAGCGCCTTTGAACACCTGAAAAAATCAGCATTTAATACTTCTTCCGTTTCATAAAGCCTGAGCTTGGTCTCATAACAGTTTTCTTTTGTATAAACATAGCTTCGTTTATCAACGGACTCCACGTAGTAGATCCTGTCTGTCCTCACCATAAAGGTTTCATTTTCCCTTACCACTGCCAGACTCCTGCAGTTGTTTTCCAGAAGATCCTTTGCATATTGTACGCTCTCCGTAAGGGTCGTCGCCCGAATGGTTGCACCCTCATCGGATCCCGTTTCCACTTTTATAACCTCTACTTTCATTCTTTCGTTTTACCCTCCCATCCTCCCTATTATGTCACAAAAAAAAGGCCTTTGCAACATTCGTCCCAAAGGCTTTTTCTCTATAATATCTTTGCATTTCGCAATGTGCAATATATGTAATTACCTTCCCAATAGGTGTCAAAAACTCCCACTACAGTAATGTCTCCGCCCTCTTCCGGATAATCTTCCGGATATTTAAATTCGTCCGTGGCGACAAACTCTATACCCTGGGCACAGCATGCCGTTGCATCCGTTATGATACATGCAAAATAGTAGATATCATTTACCTCATCATGAAGAGTGCTCAGCATACCGTTCATCTTAACAGTCTTTCCGATGTACTTATCGGGATAGACCATCATATCATAAACCTCTGAATAGACCATAGTGGCTGAAAGCTTGGTAAGATCGATATCGATACCGTCTTCACCGTTCAACACACCATCCGGTATTTTTTCCGGATCCGGAGCGTTTTCCGTAAGTCCGCTCTGTCTTCCGGTCACTGTTCCCGTGTTCTTATCGTAATACACTTCATCCTCTGAAGATGCCGAGTTCCCATTCTTTGCATCGTCTGCAGCCATTCCTGCATTAAGGACATCGTTTACGCTCTTTGTATTATTGAGATTCCTTTTGCCCGTGCCGGTGCTTCCGTCACTTCCGCAAGCCACGGTCACCAATATGGATACTATAACAAGCAGACCTATAAGTTTCTTTCTCATTTAGCTATCCCTCCCCTTACAAAGCCTGCTATGCAGCAGAGCAAAAAGGCAACGGCATCTGCAGCTACAATGGTCGATCCCACAGGCGTTCCGGCAAGTATGGATATAAAAAGCCCCAAAGCCGCACACACAACTGAGATTATTGCCGAAAAGACGGTAACACTTTTAAAGTTACGGAAGATCCTCATGGCCGAGATAGCCGGGAAGATCACCAATGCAGATATGAGAAGCGATCCCACAAGATTCATGGCAAGCACTATTATCACCGCTATCACCACAGCTATCATCAGATTGTAGGCATCCGCTCTCACACCCGACGCCCTTGAAAAATTCTCATCAAAGGTGACAGCAAAGATCTTGTTGTAAAAAACTATGAATATGGCCACAACCACTATGGAAAGCACTACGCAAAGCGCCACCTCTCCCCCGGTAAGGGTGAGTATGGAGGTGGATCCGAAAAGCGTGCTGCACACATCTCCGGTAAGATTGGAGGAGGTGGAAAAAATGTTCATAAGGAGATAACCGAAAGCAAGAGCTGCCACAGAGATCATGGCAATGGCCGCATCTCCCTTTATCTTCGAATTCTGTCCTGTCCTGAGTAAAAGAACAGCACTGATCACGGTGATGGGAAGTACAAGGAGCATTTCATCGGTAACGTTTATCACGGTAGCAATTGCCATAGCTCCGAAAGCCACATGCGAAAGCCCGTCTCCGATATAGGAAAAACGTTTAAGCACCAGCGTTACTCCCAAAAGAGAAGAACAGAGCGCTATAAGTATTCCGACAATAACTGCATATCTTACAAAGGGATACTGCAGATACATAAACAGTTTATCGATCATGTCCTTCTTCTCCTTTCTGCTGCAGGATAAACAGCTTTCCCGCTTCACTTTTCAGATAATCCTCCTTGGTTCCGAAAAACAGTGAGGAACCGATGTGAAGTATATGATCCGCCCATCTGACCGCCGCACCTATATCATGGGAGATCATTATGATGGTGATCCCCTCCCGGTTCAGCTTTTCTATAAGGCTGTACATTTCTATGGTCACCTTCGGATCAAGTCCCGAAACAGGCTCATCCAAAAGCAGTATCTTTCTGGTGGCACACAGGGCTCTGGCAAGCAGCACTCTCTGCTGCTGTCCTCCCGACAGATCCCGGTAACAGCGGTTACGGAGTTCGAAGATCCCCATTCTTTTCATGTTCTCTTCTGCCAGTTCCTTCTCAATCTTATTATAAAAGGGCCTGATCCCGCATCTTGCCTGACAGCCCGAAAGCACTATCTCTTTTACCGCTGCCGGGAAATCCTTCTGTACCACAGTCTGCTGCGGCAGATAACCGATCTCGTTCTTTTTAAGCCCGTCACCGATGGTTATACTGCCCGAGATGGGTGGCTGAAGATTGAGTAAAGTTTTCATCAAGGTGGATTTTCCGGAGCCGTTTTCTCCCACCACACAAAGATAATCACCGGAATTGACGGTGAAATTCAGTTTTTCTACTATTGCTCTTCCTTCATAACCGAGAGACAGATCCCGGACAGTGATCAGGGCCATGGTGATTCCTCCTACTTCAAAGCTTCCTTTATAACCTCAAGATTGCCTTCCATGATCGAAAGATAGGTGGTCCCCTTTTTAACATCATCGGATGTGGTGGACTGCATGGAATCAAGTGTTAATATCTTTTGGTTTTTGCTCTTTGTATTATTTACAATTGTTTCTGCTATCTTGTGATCCTTGCCTTCAATGGTGAGCACAGCCTTAAGCGAAAGCTCATCAACCTTCTGTGCAAGGAATGTAATGGTTTCAAAGCTGGCTTCGGTCTCAGCGGAACATCCTACAAAAGCCGCATAATAGGAAAGACCGTAATCATCCGTAAAATAACGGAAAGGGAAACGGTCTCCGAAAAGGACGGTCTTAACCTTTCCCGCTGCCACTGCGGAAGTAAACTTCTTATCAAGTGCATTGAGCTTTTCCTTATAAGATGATGCATTCTTCTTATAAGCGTCGGCGTTTTTGCTGTCGATCTTAGAAAGGGAATCTGCGATCTCGTCAACAATAACGGAAGCACTTCTTAAAGAAAGCCATACATGCTCATCGTATTCTACTTCGCCTTCCTCATGATGATGCTCATGATCGTGATCCTCATCCTCTTCATGCTCATGATCATGGTCATGGTCATGTTCCATGCCTTCTACAACCTCTTCTTCCTTAACAGAATCTCCAAGAGTATCGAGAAGATCTATGACTACCATATCCTTGTTTACAGCCTCTTTAAGTGCGTCATCCACCCATTCGTCGGACTCGCCGCCGACATAAATGAAAAGATCGCAGGTGGAGATCTTAAGGATGTCAGCTGCTGTGGGCTGATAGCTGTGAAGATCAACACCCTTATCAAGAAGCATTGTAACTTCAGCATTATCCGCCTTATCCCCCAGCACGTTCTTAACCCAGTCATATTCAGGGAAAATGGTTGTTACTATCTGAATCTTATCTCCATTATCTTTATTTGAATTCTTTGTTCCGCATGCGGTAACTCCGCCAAGTACCAGAACCAAAACAGTAAGAACTGTTATTATCTTCTTTATTATCATTTCATAGCCTCCAATGTTTTTCTTTACTTTATAAAGGGATTTCGGGGCATAAAAAGCCCACGGACTGCTGCCCTTCACAAGAGGTCTCAATCATTCATTCTTACCTTTTGGGATACAAGAGATTTTCCGAAAAACTTGCGTTCAAAGGTCGGCAAAACATATGCCAGGATCATCAAGGGCAATGTTACCGCAAAGAATCTGACCGTGGTTTCACCCACTCTGCGGACAGTTTTTCTGCATTGCTCGATGCCTTCACATATATGGCAGTCTTCGCCATGGCAATCATGGCCGGCCTCAGCAGCGATAAAGAAAAGGGAAAGCAGCATAAGAACAAGCATTATGGCGCTCATAATGCCTCCTAAGGCCCTGTATGTTTTTAAAGAATTATTTTTTGCCATTCTTTCCTGCTTTCCGATAGATAAAAGATCATTTACATATAGCATTATCTGCTTCACAACAGCCATCACACAGACCGTAAAAAACTGTTCTCAGCGGATCTAACCTGAATTTATGCTCACCCATAAGATGCTTTTGCAATTCATTTAATTCTTCACAATGAAGATGTATCAATTTACCACATTTCTCGCATTTGCAATGAAAGCATGTTTCTTTCTCGGAACGAATGCCCTCACCCGTATATTCAAAACATGCGGGACTGTTGGCATCAAGTATATACTTATTTAGAACCCCCTCATCCACAAGGTTTTCAAGCTGCCTGTATACCGTGGCCTGAGCGATGGGATTTCCTGTTTTCTTAAAATACTCACAAACATCGTTGGCTGTAATGTGCACCCCCGGAAGTTTTGAAAAATACTCGGTCAAAACCTCTTTTTGCTTTGTCTTGTATTTAGGACGTGAATTCATATCTTTCTCCATTTCTCCCCTGTCGGAAGCCTACACTCTCCTGCCCTTCGATCGTATAACAAAAATGAGAACCGTTCTTAGTTTCACGAACGGTTCCCGATTATAATATAATGTTTTTTATTTGTCAACCAATTTGAGAATCATTTTCATTTTTATAGGATCTGAGGCTGAAAAATCCCAAAACTAACGTGAAGATCACAAGAGCGATCTCGGTGGTTATTTCTGAAACCGTACTTGCCAAAAGCACGATCCCCGCATCCATAAAGCAATGAAGTCCTATAGCCGCCAAAAGAAGAAGGGGCTTTCTGTCTTTTAAGGATCTGTAAACCAAATAAGAAAAACAAATGTGACAGGTGATCGCACAACCCCTTTCAACTCCGCCTAAGAAGAATAACCCGGGGGCTGTAGTCCATAAAGCGGATATCTGAGCCAGTGTCTGAGCTCTTGTGGCCGGATCCAGAAGCTGAAGCGTCGCATCATAGGTGCCGCTATTTATCATCAATGCTGCGATCAGGTTGGAGATCATTGAAAAGCCCATGATAATAATGGCCTCCACACCTCCGTGTCCGATACCGAACATGATCGAGTTTTCTTTATTCAGGTCCTTTTTCATAAGAAACTTCATGGAAATATATCTTCCCACTTCTTCGAAAATGCCTGCTTCCAGTCCTCCGAAAAGAGCATAGATCCAAAGATTGGATGTGAGTTTTTCAAGCCCTACGGTTGAGATGATAATATAATTGAATATTGTTTTCTCAAGAATCAGAGCAAAAAACAAAAACGTTCCGACACCTATCCAAAAAGGAAGGATCTTCGCCTTCATTTTCCTTTTGGTCAAAGCCATTAATACAAAAGGAAGGCCTACGGAGATCAACAAAGAAAAAGCCATACCGATAATTGAAACAATGTTTACTGTCTGTGTCATGATATTCTCCCTTACTTTTTATTTGTATACATTATGAAAATGTATTCTTACTCCTCCTTTATTACACCTTCCATCAGATGGAATGTCAATGCTTTTCTAAAAAAAAGGATAAAAATGGTTTTTTCTTGACAGTATCCGTTAAAAGTGTGTACATTATCTAGTACAGCGGTTTTAAAATAAATGGACTAATGCGCAGAATGCTTGCTCGAATGCTCGTGCGTGAAAACGCAGGTGTAGCGGGCTACTCCGAGGCTTTCATGTACGGGCAGTCGGGTAAGCAGGCA